>PDWI01001595.1_pt1 | contig 35393 bp, 32 predicted proteins | sample 1430891 | NCBI WGS metagenome assembly PDWI01 (sample SAMN01162508, study PRJNA174530) | Oral metagenome, whole genome shotgun sequencing project. | biome: Marine environment; feature: Marine mammal; material: Swab sample of the gingival sulcus; isolation source: swab sample of gingival sulcus... | reverse complement strand
AAGTTTAGATTCTCTTTCTGCTTTTTCTTGTGCTAATTTAGATTCTCTTTCTGCTTTTTCTTGTGCAAGTTTAGATTCTCTTTCCGCTTTTTCTTGTGCTAATTTTTGCTGTTTTTCTCTTTTCTTCTGTAATTCTTTTCTTTGTTCTTGATCGTATTTAGCAGCATTTTCAGCATATTTATCGCTATGAATATTGATTGTGGCATTTTTTACAACTAAATCATCATAATCATTTAATTTTAGAACCCAGCCCGCTAAATTATCTTTGTTTAACTGTCCAAGTAAAGTTTTTGCTTGACTCCGAGAACTTTGTTTTTCAGTACAGACACGATGGAATTTTCCTTTCGGAGTATCCATCTTGAAAATCTGAACATCAATATTTTTATTTTTTAAATCTCTTGCAAATCTCTGTGCTCCTGTGAGGCTTTTACTTGACGACAGAACTACCACAAATGTACCGCTCTCATCAATATCAGCAGTTTTCGTATTTACTTTTTTCTGAACGGGCTTCGTCAGAGCCAAAGTTTCCAACTTACCGAAAGATGTTACTTGATTGACTGTTTTACTATTCTCCAGAACTTCGGTATAATCGTCAATCTTTAAAACCCATGCGGTATTCTTATCAAGTTTTTGATTGACATTGAAATTTACCTTCTTGGCTTCCTCACGAGTTGGAGTTTTGTCCACGCAAATCCTGTGCATTTCGCCAATCGGTGTTTCCATTTTCAAAATCTGTACTCTCAGTCCAATCTCTTCTAATGATTTCGCTAAACTTTTTGCATTATCAGGACTTTTCATTGAAGAAACTACGACCGTATAAACCGTATCAGACTGGGCGTATAACTTCAGCGAAAAAAATAGAGTACATATTACAAAAAACAATACTGCTTTCAACTTCATAGTATTATCAAAACTATTATGAGAAATATTTATGAACGTTTGCCCATATAATGTATTTTACCATATTCGCAAAACTATGGCACAATCTGATTGGACACATAAAAATAGAGTTTTACAATTTTGCCAATATATTGCTATGTTGCAGAAATTTACTATAAAAAATAACTTGCAGGACTTAGCGTCTGTAAGGTAACGAAAGCTAAGACTTATATTTAGCTATAACTTTTGATAAATACAAAAAATATAAAATGAGAAAGATATTATTACTCACGATAATAATTTTAACCTTTAACTCTATCTTTGCACAAGTTGAAGGCTTAAAAGAACAAGCTATTGAACAGTTCAAAAAAGAAAATTATGGATTAGCTATTAAATTAATGGAAGACGTATTGAAAGAAAATCCAAATGATGCAGAAGTGTATTATTACTTAGGTTTTTTCAACCATTATAATGCTTACGATAGCAGACCTTTAAAGGGTTATAATTCAGATTATTCAGACAAAATATTAGAATATTTCGATAAAGCCTTAGAATTAAATCCCAATTACGGAGATGCAAAATATTTCTATTTTACAGAATGTGCGGCAGTTGCACACAAAGCATATCAACGCAATAATTTATCTAAAGTAAAAGAGCAATTTGAAAAAGCATATCAAAGAGGAGTCATTCCTGAATGGGCAATTGAGTTGGGGAAAAACATCCTTAATTCTTGTCAAAAAGATGCCATATTATTTACACACGGAGATTATCCTCTTAATATCTGTCTGTTTGTTCAATTACACTATGGTTATCGCAAGGATATATCCCTTATTCCATTATCCTATCTTGACAGACCTTCTTTTGTTTTAGCATTGGAAGAAAATAAAGCCTCAGAAGTTTTACGAGGTATAGAATCTGGATTGACAAAAGAACAAATCTTGGATATGCATCCGTATAAGTGGGATACAACTCTGGTTGAAATACCTATCCCTAATAGCTTGATAAAGCAATACTCAATGCCTCAAAATTCGACGATGAATTGGCTAATTGAGCCGGATCTTTATTCGGAGCGAACGGTTTCAAGAATAAAGGGTGCTGAGTCAAAAAAGCAATCGTACCTTAGCCCAACAAGAGCGATGTTTCTTAACATTGTTGAAACAAACGCTTGGAAAAGACCTATTTACTTTACCAATACATTTGAAGATTATTATTTAGCCGGTTTAGACAAGTATTTTCAGTCTTGTGGTTTACTATCTAAACTGATTCCTATTGAAACCCAAGGAACGCCATTTGCCATAGATGTTTCTGTACTTGAAGACTTAGTTTTTCATAACAAACTTAAAAAACTGAAGACCGTTATTGACAGCAATCAACCACGAGCATCGGTAATACTTTTTCTTTATAGGATGGCATATTATCAATTAGCCAATTATTATAAAGAACAAAGTGAAATTGATAAGCTCAGTAAGTTGATAGATAAATACAAGGAGAACCTAATGATTGGATTAGACCCTGATTCTGAACAAAAATTGCTAGAATATCTTGAAAAGATGAATCGGTAAAGTTTTTGAAAGTAACGTAGAAGTTGTATGACAATGTTGTAAATACGGGCATTTTCATAAAGGTATAAAAGCACCAAACAAATATGTGTCCTTGTTGTCAATACGAACAAAAACATTTCAAACTAAAAAATTGAATTACTAATCTATAATAATTTTACTTTTGGTGGAATCCACTTAATTTGGATTCCACTTTTTTTATAAAAAGAATTGGAAACACTCTTTCTCCGAAGTATTTACCCCAAAAAAATCAAGAGAAATAAAATATTACATCTGAGTGTGTTACCGATTATCCAAAAGCGGGATTATCATTCTTCTTGCGAGACATCTCTGCCATTTCCTTTTTGTAATCAATCATCTTTTTACGTAATTCAGCATCTTCGGTTCCAAGAATCTGCATTGCCAAAAGTCCGGCATTCATACCACCACCAATAGCAACTGAAGCCACAGGCACGCCAGGAGGCATTTGAACGATAGAATAAAGCGAATCAACTCCGCTAAGTTTTTTAGATTGCACTGGTACACCTATAACAGGTAAAGGAGTATGTGCAGCGGTCATTCCCGGTAGATGAGCTGCTCCGCCGGCTCCGGCTATTATTACTTTGATACCACGTTCATGTGCTTCTTTGCCGTAGTTTGCCATGTCCTCGGGAGTTCTGTGGGCAGAGACCACCCTCATTTCAAATTCAACTCCAAACTCCTTGCAAATATCTGCTGCAGGCTGCATAGTAGGCAAATCCGAATCGCTGCCCATAATTATTCCAACCAATGGTTTTTTCTCTGACATATCATATCCTATTAAATTAAGAAGATTCATTAAGGTTCACGAAAACTATAGCAATTTATTGTGATAGAGTTATACAATCATTTTCTCTCAATACGTCTATATTTCGTTTATTAAGGAAGAGCAATGGGACAGATTTTCAATAGAATAAAACATATAGCAAAATCGCAATTAAATGATAGCGTAAATGATAGCGATATTAATATCAATAACCTTGACGAGACTTCTGCTTCAGATGATGATTTGGCTCGTGAAATAGAAAATCTTGCTCCAAAATCTAAAACTTCCCAAGAAAAAAAAACGTATAAAAAAATCGATAATGATGATAATTTCAGTGTTATCGAAATCGAAACAAATTAGGAGAATGATTTGAAAACTACAAAAAAAGAATTTAAGAAAATATTTTTTGAGATAGTAGCTATCTGCGTCTTAGCTTCTGTAATCGGTTTATACTATAATTTTCGTAATCCCAATGGTGTCCCTGTAATCTATAAAGAAACCGTAATTCACAAAACAAGTGATGCAGATTTATTTGGAGATTCTCAACTAACAACCCATGATGTAGAAAAAAAATTACCGGAAGAATTACAAAGTACTCAGGCAGACAATAATGACACAAACAAAGCCGATACGATAACTGCTAATACTAATTCAATACTGACTGATACGGTTGCAAGTACACATAAATCCAACCATGAAAAAGAAAAAGAAAAAGAAACCACCAATTCAAAGGATATAGCTGAAGAAGAACTTTACGAACAGGAGACAGATGAGGAAGGTCATATTGTAGCTAACTACACAGATGTAACTTACGAACAAGTTCTGCGAATGATTGATAACCCTGACTTTCTTTTGATTGATGCAAGACGTGAGGAAAATTGGATGAAAGCACATATAGGTAACGCAATCAATATTTTTCCTTATGATGCAGAAGACATTGTAATGGAAAAATGTTTTGATCTACCGGAGGATAAAAAAATAGTAGTTTATTGTGAAGGAGGGGATTGTGATTCAAGTCATATGCTTGTTGAGACGTTAATTGAAGTAATTGGTTTAGAAAAAGTTTACATCTATACCGGAGGCTGGGATGACTGGGTTACAAGACAGTAACAATTAATAAATTATTTTTCAGGTGTGTCATACTTCCTAATTCTGGCACATTTTTTTTGCCAATCTGTGTATAACGGATAACTTAAAATTATTATTCTTATTGCCATATCCCCAAAAATTCGTAATTTTACGTTTTATTTTCGTTTTATTGCGATAAATATATTTTGAAATAGATTTCATAGGAGAATGAGATGGTTAATCCCGATTTTGCAAATATGGAATTTTCGGCGGTAGCCCCGGAAGTAAAAAAATCTTCTTGGGAAACTCGTTTGGAAAATAAAACTGGTAAATCACTAAAAGATTTAGAGTTAAATTCATTAGAACAAATCGGTATCAGTCCTCTTTATACTAAAGAAGATATAGCTGATTTAGAACACACAAATTTCACAGCGGGTATAGCCCCAAACTTACGTGGTCCTTATCCGACTATGTACACTGCTCGTCCTTGGACAATTCGTCAATATGCAGGATTTTCTACTGCGGAAGAATCAAACGCTTTCTATCGTCGTAATATCGCAGCAGGTCAAAAAGGCTTGTCTGTGGCATTTGACTTAGCAACCCACCGTGGTTATGACTCCGACCACCCACGTGTAGTCGGCGACGTAGGTAAAGCCGGTGTAGCAATTGATTCAATATTGGATATGGAAATCCTATTCAAAGGTATCGACCTTTCAAAAATGTCAGTATCAATGACTATGAATGGTGCAGTGTTGCCAGTAATGGCATTCTATATAGTTGCTGCATTGGAACAAGGAGCAAGCTATGAACAGCTTGCCGGTACAATCCAAAATGATATTTTGAAAGAATATATGGTGCGTAACACATACATCTACCCTCCAGAAATGTCAATGCGTATCATCGCCGATATATTTGAATTTACTTCACAAAAAATGCCTAAGTTTAACTCTATTTCAATTTCTGGTTATCACATGCAAGAAGCTGGGGCTACCGCCGATTTAGAAATGGGTTATACTCTTGCTGATGGATGGGAATATATCGAAACAGGTATCAAAGCCGGAATTAATATTGATGCGTTTGCTCCTCGTCTGTCTTTCTTCTGGGCAATCGGAATGAATTACTTTATGGAAGTTGCCAAAATGCGTGCAGCACGTCTCCTATGGGCGAAAATTGTAAATCAATACAATCCTAAAAATCCGAAATCACTTGCACTCCGTACTCACTCTCAAACTTCAGGTTGGTCTCTTACTGAGCAGGATCCTTTCAATAACGTAGTTCGTACTGCAATCGAAGCAATGGGAGCCGCTCTTGGTCATACTCAATCTCTTCACACTAACGCATTAGATGAAGCGATTGCATTGCCTACAGACTTCTCTGCTCGTATTGCCCGTAATACTCAAATCTATCTTCAAGAAGAAACAGGTATCTGCGATGTTATCGATCCTTGGGGTGGTTCATACTATGTTGAGAAATTAACAAAAGATCTCTACGAAAAAGCATGGGGTCATATAATGGAAGTTCGTGAAATGGGTGGTATGGCAAAAGCTATCGAAGCAGGTATTCCAAAAATGAGAATTGAAGAAGCTGCAGCTCGTCGTCAAGCCCATATTGATTCCAATAAAGAAGTTATTACAGGAGTAAACAAGTATCGTTTAGATAATGAAGACCCTCTTGAAATTTTGGATATTGATAATACTGCCGTTCGTGAATCACAAATTGAAAGACTTCAAAAATTACGTGCAAACCGTGACAACGACAAAGTTGAAGCATGTTTGAACGCAATCACAAAATCAGCTGAGACAGGCGAAGGTAACTTGCTTGCTCTTTCTGTTGAAGCGGCACAGGCTCGTGCATCACTTGGAGAAATATCTATGGCAATCGAAAAAATATCAGGTCGCCACAAAGCAGTAATACGTTCAATCGAAGGGGTTTACAGTTCAGAATACGCAGATACAAGTGTAATCGACAAGGTAAGAAAAGAATGCGACAGATTTGAAGAACTAGACGGTCGCCGCCCTCGTATAATGATTGCAAAAATGGGACAGGACGGACACGATCGCGGTGCGAAAGTGGTTGCGACAGGTTATGCGGATTTAGGTTTTGATGTTGATATGGGGCCTCTTTTCCAAACTCCTGAAGAAACTGCTAAGCAAGCGGTGGAAAATGACGTTCATATTATTGGTGCATCATCATTGGCTGCCGGTCATAAAACTCTTCTTCCTCAGTTGGTAGCCGAGTTAAAAAAACTTGGTCGTGAAGATATTCTCGTTTGTATCGGTGGTGTAATACCTGCACAAGATTATGACTATCTATACGAACACGGTGCTTGCGAAGTATTTGGACCAGGAACTCCAATTCCTGATGCTGCCGAAAAACTTTTAATTCACCTTTTCAAAGCAATTGAAGATTAAGAGATTGATTCTTTTTGTTTTTAAATACCCGCCAATTTTGTCGGGTATTTAAAAACTATATATAATTTTCACTAAAACAATCACCAATATATTAATATCTTTTTTTATAATATATAAATGTTTATGGAGCAACAAGGTTTATTTGAATCTGAAATAATACAAAAAGAAAGTCCTTTTGATAAAGTAATTTCTGGTTATACGATCTATAATTCGGAACAGAAACGCAGAACACAGAGAAATGACTTACCACGTTTATATCCTGATTTGCCAGTTGAAAAATATGATATTATATATGCTGATCCACCATGGGATTATGGCGGAAAGATGCAATTTGATAATAGCTCTAAAAAAGATGTTAATGTAGGTTGGACGAAAAGTATTTTTATCAGTGCAGCAAACTTTAAATATCCAACTTTAAAACTTAATCAAATGAAAAAGATTCCAATTGCTGATATTGCAAAGGATGATGCTTTGTTATTTATGTGGGTTACTAATCCCCATTTAGCACAAGGTATTGAATTAGGTCAATCTTGGGGATTTAATTATAAAACAGTTGCATTTGTTTGGGATAAAATGGTGCATAATCCTGGCCAATATACTTTATCTTATTGTGAGTTATGTTTGGTATTTAAACGTGGGAGGATTCCTAAACCCAGAGGAGCAAGAAATATTAAGCAACTTGTAAGAGTACCAAGAGGTAAACACAGTCAGAAACCTATTGAGGTCATAGAGGGTATAGAAAAAATGTTTCCAACCCAAAAGAAAATTGAACTTTTTGCAAGAAATAAACCTAATGGCTGGGACGTTTGGGGCTTAGACGTTCGAGAGGAATATATAAAAAAATCAAATTAAGATAATATTGGTTTTATATAGTTATCAAAATGCTCAAATAACAGCTCCATGTTACGGGGATCTCTCCAAAAAAAGAAATTATGTTTGTATTTATCATACCAACAAGTAATTTCTCTTACTCTACATGGATCACGAGTGATGTCGCCTTGAAAAACTGTCCAAAATGGTAAATGATTTTTTTCAATATTTCCTTTTCGACGCATTATATTTAATAGACCAGGAGTGAAATATTTGCATGATCTTTCATGAGCATTTCCTCTACCATCTGAACGTTTTCCTCCTTCAACCCAACCATCTTGTCTCTTCACTTCGACATAAATCGTCTTGTTTGTTTCTTTATTATCAATAGCATAATCAGGAACTACACCGTGCCTTTTTATAGGTTCATCTGGAGTAAAAATTTCTGACTGCTCCTTACTGCTCAACGGTATATTAAGGTAAATTTTATTTAACTCATTAGGCTTTTTTCTAATCATAAATTCTGTATTTTCAAAAAAGAGTACAAACGCTTCGTAAAAATTCTTTTCTGCATTTAAGGCTTTGATACCGCTATCTTCTTGCCATTTTTTTCTTTGCCTATTTTCTTTACTACCCATCAGTAAAATCCATTAAATTGTTAATAGAAACACCAAGACCGTTTGCAATTTTTTCTATATTTATTAATGTTATATTTTTTTCTGCTCTCTCTATCATACCAATATATGTTCTATGTAAATTAGCCCTGTGAGCTAACTCTTCTTGCGATATTCCTTTTTCCAATCTTAGAGATTTAATTCGTAATCCAAAATTTATTAGTATTTGTTCCTTGTAGCACATATTCTCAGACTACACTCATAAAAAAGACAAAAATAATCATATATTAACTATCTCGCAACATACTATAGTTAGCATTCTTATCTACTATATCAAGCAAGCAGTAGAAAATGATGTTCATATACCTGCACAAGATTATGACTATCTGTACGAACACGGTGCTTGCGAAGTATTTGGCCCAGGAACTCCAATTCCTGATGCTGCCGAAAAACTTTTAATTCACCTTTTCAAAGCAATTGAAGATTAAGAATTTAAGTTTGTAAATTGAATAAATTCATTATAGAGACGTAATTTATTACGTCTCTTTTTTTTGAAAAATTATGGATATTTATAATTTTTTTTGTATATTTGTGTATCTTTTTTTGTCATTTTGTGAGATGAACTATGAAACGTTATATAATATCCTACTTACTTGTCTGCTTATTTGCGGTCAGTTCACTATTTTCCCAATCAGGAGTATTTCTACATCACTCTACCGGAGGAGCGGTTTACTCATCAGGAGTAGAGGCATATTTCAACAACTATAATTCTCAGAATGGAACAAATTATTCAATAATAGAACGTCCCTACCCTTCAAGCCCATATCCTTGGGATAACTATGCCTATGACTATTGGTATCTATGGGTTGATGGAAATTGTAATTCTGAAGAATCGGGCATTGAGTGCCTTGAAACACTTACTCAAGAATATGATGTGATTATTTGGAAGCACTGTTATCCCGGAGCAGATATAATTGCTGCTGATGGAAAACCAAATATCAGTTCTTCAAGAAAAACGCTCGCAAATTACAAACTACAATATAACGCCTTAAAAGAAGAAATGGCAAAGTATCCTAATACAAAATTTATCGTTTGGACATTAGCACCACGTCACAGATTAGCAACAAATCCAGCAAATGCTGCAAGAGCCAAAGAGTTTGTAGAATGGGTACGCCATGAATGGTTGAAAGAAAATCCGGGCAATATTTACTTATTTGATTTCTATGCTCATGCAGCACAGGAAGATGAATCAACAACAAATGACGACCTCTATTGCTTACGTTATGAATATGAAAGAAACCATGAAAAGAGGGACTCACATCCTAATTCTACGGCAAACAAGAAAATTGCTCCGATATTTGCTCAAGCAATTATTGATGTGATGCAAACTTCCTCCTTAATAGAAGAAACAAGCGAAAACGATTTCATCTATCCGAACCCATCTTATGACTATATCAAGTTAGCTAACAAATATGTCGGATATAAATATCAAGTAGTAAATCTATTGGGACTAACAATCTCTGAAGGTCAATATTCAGACCAAATTGATGTTTCGAGCCTACCGACTGGAGTTTATGTTTTGAAAGTTAATGAGAAATATTTTAGGTTTGTTAAGGAATAGTGAGCAAGATAAATGTAATGATTTATCATTTATTCTTTAGATGAATAAAGACCATAACTACTGTACCCAAAATACCACAGGAGATTACGCCTATTATAGCAATATAACTTTTCAAAAAAAATATTGATGATATTGAAATCATAAACCACATCAAAGAAAGTGAGGATACGAGGGTAACTAAATCAATTCCTCTAATTTGATAATTTTGAATATACTGCCCAAGTAGTTTATTGGACATTAGCCAATTATAGGCACTTTTTGAGCTTTTGAGAAAAAGTATTGCAGATAGTAACAGAAATGGAGTAGTAGGAAGTCCGGGGATAATTATACCGATTATCCCCAGTCCTAAAGTCACAAAACCTAATATCAAGTATAGATGTTTCAGCATATTTTTGCTTTTAGTTTTCTGATTCGTTGGTAGGATTCTTCAATTCTTTCTTCCGTAATATTTGCCTTTATAATTTCAATTGCTTTGTCCGCTATTTCCTCATCATAAACGGCTGTATTGGCAAAAAGGAGAATATCGCATCCCGCATTTAATGATTTAATCAAAGCATCTTCCAAACCGAAATTTTCAGTGATAGCTCCCATAGACATATCATCAGTAATCACAACACCATCAAAACCGAGTTTCCCTCGTAATAGTCCGTTAATCGTATTTTCAGAAAGAGTAGCCGGATATTTATCATCAAGATTTGAATTGAAAATATGAGCTGACATTATTACATCAAGTTCTCCCTTTGCAATCAGTAATTTATATGGTTCCAATTCATATTCAGACCAAGTGTCAGTTACATCTGTGAACCCTATATGTGAATCCGCAATAGAACTGCCATGTCCGGGGAAATGCTTGCCAGAACATAGAATATTTCGTTTTCTATGTTCTTGAATTAAAATTTCTGAATGCTTGACAACGATAGCCGACTCAGCTGAAAAACTTCGTTCCATCTTCCCAATAATCGGACAATCTACATTTATATTCACATCTAAGCATGGAGCAAAATTTAAATTGAAAGACAAGTCTGACAACAATTTTGCGGTTTCACCCGTTTCTTTTTCAGTAAGATAGGAATCATTTTTTTTTCCAATATATTCCTGAGAAACCGTTTTGGAAAACCCATAGTCTTCATTCAGTCTTGCGACCTTTCCTCCCTCTTGGTCGATAGCAATTAGAAGTGGATTCTCTGATATACTTTGCAAATCTTGGTTTAGTTTTTTGACCTGTTTGGCATCACGGATATTTCTTTCGTTACTTCCAAGAATCATATCTTTTGAAAAAAGTACAACCCCACCACATTTGAAATTTTGAATATCCTGATAAATTTTCATATCATGCTTGACTTCCATTCCACGAAAGCCAAGCATAATCATTTCACCAATTTTTTGTTCTATGGTCATTAATGTTTATTTCCGTATTTCTCGAAAAACAATACAGACGCTTTAATTCCACCATAAAAATTACGCAAGTCAAATTTTTCATTAGGACCATGTATATTATCACTTGGTAATCCTAAGCCCATCAATATAGGTTCTGCATCAAGTGCGTCTTGGAATGTTCCCGTTACAGGAATGGAACCACCCGCACGCATGAAAACTGGTTTTACTCCGAATGCTTCTTCTAATGAAGCCATGGCTGCATTCATGGCTTCACCATTACGTTGAGCCATCACAGGATTTCCGCCATGTAAAACATCTACTTCAACATCAACAGTAGGCGGTGCAATTGCTTGTAAGTGATATTTTACTTTATCGGCAATATCTTCAAATTTTTGGTGAGGTACCAATCTCATTGAAATTTTTGCAGATGCTTTTGCAGGAATAATTGTTTTTGCTCCTTCGCCTTGGAAGCCACCGGTAATACCGTTTACATCCAAAGTTGGTCTCGCCCAAGTCTGCTCAACTACTGTATAGCCGTATTCGCCTTTTGTATTTGAAATTTTCAAATAATCACAGTACTGTTTATGGTCAAATGGTAATTCTTTAAAACCAGCTCTTTCCTCTTCGTCTAATGGAAGTACGTCGTCATAAAATCCCGGAATAGCGATTCTGCCGTATTCATCTTTTAATTTCGCAATCATTGTACATAACACATTTACAGGATTATCTACTGCCCCGCCATAAGTACCGCTATGTAAATCTTGGAAAGGACCATTAACAGTAACTTCCACATAACACATACCACGCAAAGCATAAGAAATTGACGGTAAGCCTTCAGTAAACCATTTAGTATCAGAAACCAAAGCAATATCAGCAGCTAATAACTCTTTATTTGCATAGATAAACTCATCTAAGTGATTGGAGCCCGCTTCTTCTTCGCCCTCGAATAATATTTTGACATTTACAGGTAGAGTACCTGTTTCTTTCAAAATCGCCTCTAATGCCTTAACGTGAACAAATAGCTGTGCTTTGTCATCACACGTACCACGTGCATAAATTTTGCCGTCTTCTTTGATTGTTGGTTCAAAAGGAGGTGTATCCCATTCATCGAGTGGGTCAACAGGCTGTACGTCATAGTGTCCGTATATAAGAACTGTTGGTTTATCGGCTCCGGCATTCAACCATTCACCATAAACGATTGGATGTCCGGGTGTTTCTTCCATACGGACATTTTCCATACCCGCCTTTTTGATATTATCGGCAATCCAATCCGCCGCATCTAAAACATCTTGTTTGTGTTCAGGCAAATCAGAGATAGATGGGATTTTTAGAAAATCTATGAGTTCCTCTAAATATCTTTCTTTCTGACTTTCGGTATAATTTAGTACTTTATCCATAACAAAATTTCCATATTTTAAAATCTCTAAGTACGAAATAAATGTTTACAGATTGTAAAATATAATCCTAAATATGTACGTGGCCTACAAGGGCAAAATACAATTTTGACATGTCGGCATATTGTCGGAAAGAAGTTTATTAATGTCAATGTTTTTTTATAATATGCTATGGTTGCATTCGTAAGTAAGTATATGTTGCTCAAGCTGTTTGAATTAGATGGCATTGCTAAGAAAGTTTCATCTGAAACTTTTGCTTCTGATACTCTCATCAAAGTTCTAAATCAATGTATCGAGAATTTACAACAGGGTTTCAAGTTCACATGAACAACCGTAACACACGTGGAATGAAAGTCATAAGAACTTCCAAGGGATTATAAAATGAGGTTTATATGGGGTTATAAAAGTCGAACAGATTGCTATTTAGAGTATATATGGTATGGAGTTTATCATAGGTTATTAAGGGTTGCTCATAACCCATGTACAAATAAATAATAGTTGCACAAATCACAAACATTAACAAGATACACTACCTATTACATACATTACAACTGAATATCATATCCATTGCGGCGAAGCCACATCTTAATTGAATTTATATTTGGTGAACTTGCAGGAGCTATATGCAGAAATCTATTAAAATCTTTTGCTGCAAACTCATTCTTCCCTGATAACCTGAAAGCATGACCACGATAGAGATAAGCACTCGGTAGAGTTGAATCGACCTCCATTGCCAAAGTAAAATCTTCGATTGCTTTTTTGTAATAGCGTAGCTTGATATAGGCATTACCACGAGCTGTATAAGCTGTGTACATCTTAGCATTGTATGATAATGCTTTGGTAAATTCTTTGATTGCTTCAGTATATTCCTGCATATACATCAAAGCGTTTCCACGGGCATAATATGCTGCAATATAGAATGGATCTAATAGAATAACATTACTGTAATCTGCAAATGCATCTTCATACATTTTCAAATTCAGGTAGGCATTACCACGATTATAAAATAAATCTGCTGTTTCTTGATTGAGTTCTATTGCATGGGTGTAATCCCATACTGCCGGCTCAAATTTTTTCATATAGAAATGTGCTATTCCTCGATTATTATACACTTCTGGATTACTTGGGTCAATTTCGATTGATTCAGAAAAATCTTTAATCGCTAATTCATAAGCCTTCATCTTCATATAAACCAGGCCACGGTAGTTAAGAGCTTCTACAGATTTTTTATCTACAGCGAGTGCTTTTGAATAATCTCTTGTAGCTTCCTGTAGTCTTCCCATTTTGGTATTAGTAATAGCACGGGAAATCATACCTTTGTATAGAGAAGGGTCAATCGCAATAGCTTTTGAATAATCTTCTAATGCTAATTCAAACTCCTCTAATTCAAAATGTATATTCCCCCTTTGTAAAAAAGCATCAGCATATGCAGGGTTATGTTCAATTGCCTTATTCAGACACTCGCTTGCCTGCTCGAAACTTCTCATCCTGATGTAGCATATTGCTTTTTTGTAATAGGCAAAGGACAGTTCACCGTTTAAGTCAATTGCTTTATCAAAATCATTTAGTGCTAAATCATTATATCCTGCTTCCAAATAAAGAGTACCACGTTTGAAAAATGCAAAAGAGAAATTAGGATTTAATCCAATTGCATTATTATAATCATTTAGAGCATCTTTGATATACTGCTTATCCAAGAAAATATTACCACGCTTGAAGTAAGCGAATGAAGAACGTGGATTTTCTTCGATACTTCTTGTATAGCACTCCAATGCCTTTGTCATCTCGTTTTCACGAACAAATTTATCGCCTCTCGATAGCCACTCTTCTGCTTCAACTATGTTACTGCTTACTGCCATGATAATTCCTGGTTAGTTATGCCTGCTTTTTGTATTTGAATCTGCTTATTGCGTCTAATTGTCTTTCGCCTTTCCTTATAGATAGGTCTGTAAAAAATATATCGTGTTCAAGTTGCCTCTTTCGGGTACTAACCCAAACTTTTGAATTAAATTTGTTCTCTAAATTGAATGGTTCTTTATCAAGAATTTTCTTGATTTTTTTCTTCTCGTTTAAAACTGATTCCTGAAGGTCTGCAAGTTCCATTCTTAGTGCATTCAGCTTAGAGTTCTGAACTTTAAATTCTTTATGATTGCTCGGACATAGTATTTTGTGATACAAGCTCAAGCGTTCCAAATTATCAGACTCGTATGCTGCCTGAACCGGTCCCCAGTAGCGATTAAAAAGGTCTGTTCTGTTTGTAGCATCGGGGTGGAGTTTTTTAACTAAATCCCTATAAATTTTCGTCATCTCGTATTTCTTGTCAATCTCGGAAAAAGGTATAAGCGAACGGCTTTCCGATTCATCTATATCTTTAAAGAAACTGATAACTTCCTCCTTTGATACCTTTTTTGATTTGGCTTTATAGACATGTTGCCTTGCTAACACATCAATCTCCTGCAGAACTTTTTCTGTCAGCTTTTCGCCTTTATCAACCTTTTTTTTCAGGAGTTCGATTTTGAATTTTATAGTATCAGAAATAACATTTTTTTCCTTGAGGGCATGCTCCAAACTACCGAATAAATTACGATATTTATCCATTAAACGAGGATGAACATCAAACTGTAAGTTAGACCAACAATTAACCAATTCCTCAAGCTCTCCTCTCAAAGAATTTATTTGCTCCTGTAATTCATGAACTACACTATTATATTCTTTATCTTGCATAAACTTGATAATCTTAATCCATACTAATCATACAGCTCCGATATAGCAACCAATGATTTTCTTAATTCAGGAATTACGATTGAACCAGCAATAATATACTCCTTATTCCTAAAACTGATTCAATTAATCCCATATCTACATCAATTTTTTCCTAAAAAAAACAAATAAGTCACTTAATAAAATACAAAATCAATGCCTCTTTAGAGTCTAATATTGATAAGTTATTATCTTAAAAAGATTTACCAATTCACTATTTACATTAAAAACATACATACAGAACCAATATCGGCCAATATTATCGCCACTTGAACGAATTTAGCCTATTGTACATCATTTTCTTCTTCTAAATCACGCTTTATAATAATAACAGTTCTATCGTCATTATAGGCATCATCGGATGCAAAGACCTGAACTGCTTCAATAATACGATGTGCGATATCTTGAGGAATTTGATCGCAGTGTTCCTTCATTATCTGCATCATTCTTTGCTTACCAAATTGTTCTCCATTTTCGTTTGTTGCTTCCGTTATTCCATCTGAATATATACACATGACATCGCCCGGTAACATACGAACATTCTCAACAATATATTTTTGGTTTTGGAGAATACCTAATAAGCCTCCTGTCGGAGGAAGTTCTTGATAGCTATCGGTTGATGGTCTGTAGTGAATCGGTGCGGAGTGCCCTGCATTTGCGTAAAGTATTAACCTGTTACTCGATAAGCATAGCTCACAATAGAACATCGAAACTGGCCTTTCAAATGGAAATGTCTCGAAAAGAAGACGATTCAGATACGAGAGCAAATTAGAAATTTTTGGCGAAAAGGACTGTGCCATTTTCACAGCCCCTGATACAAACGCCGACTGTACGGCTGCCGGAAGCCCCTTGCTTGCCGCATCACTTACGAGAACTCCTAATCTTTCTTCTTCAGTCTGATCATTTAGAAAGTAATCGAAGTAATCACCGCCTACGTTGTTGTCACCTCCGGCTTGGATACATGCTCCGAAAATTTTATAATCATAAAACTCCATATAGTGTTCAGGAAGTAAATCACGCTGAATTTTTGATGCTGTGTATAAATCCTTCTCATATGAAGAGCGGGCTTTCTTTTGCTGAAATTCATAAATCCGCATTGAAGCAAAATTGCTAATTACACTCAAAGTTTCATAAAACTCATGAGTTATCTCAGGAGCATTGAAACTTAGAATAAAACTAAAATATCTTTCACCATCAACTTTTACAAAACCTCCTGCACCTGCCATAGAATACAGCACAATTCCTGTATTAATCAATACCGGGTCGTTTTCTTCACAGATTAATGTATGCTTATCAGCTAAATTTTTAAATTTATAGTCATAATCAACCGAGACCTCATAATCATCGGGGATTTTCTTTAGGCTACCGTATTGAAAAGCAAGACGGTATATTTTCTTTTCAGGGATAAGCTGCCAAACTCTACCACCTAACATACTAAATCTATCATGAAGTACAATTTGGCGGACTAATTCGCTCAAAAAATTTTTCTCGTTTTTTATATCATCGGAGGCAATTTTATGCAATATTGCCAACAAATTATTCTGGAGATTATAGTTACTACCGTAATAATCTAAACTCATCTTTGCCTTTCGTAAATTATATCAAAATACAAATATAATAAATTATAATGAATTTTTCGTGTATTTTTCCTAAATATTTAAGTCCGTTACACAGCAATTATTACAACAACGGTACCATTACACAAGCTAACTATTAGTTATTATTGATATTTATATATATTTGTTAGATATAGAAAAACAAAAAGATACACAATGGCTGCCACTTTAATTTCCGCTATCCAACGCAAGATAAAAAATTATGCGGTCAGACACGCTATAAGGTCGAGCAAACCTTTGGTAGTATCAAGCGGTGGTTCGGTAATCAGGGTTAAAAAAAGTTTGATATTTTGTAACCAAAATGGCATTTGAGTTGTTGTATAAATATAGGTTTAAATTTTGAGAGGTAGAGATGAAAAAGCTTATTGTAATTCTATTTATTTGTACTGTATTTTCAAGCTATGCGAACAATTTGCGTTTAACTTTTCCAAACGGGAAGGAGATCCTAATCGGCGGTACTGATACCACTATCACCTGGGAAGGAGTTCCATTTGATGCAGAAGTGAAATTGGAATATACAGTTGATAATGGCGTAAATTGGGAATTAATTACTGATAAGGCTACGGGCTTGAAATACCAATGGAAGAATATCCCCCTAAAAAAAAGTGATGTCTGCTTAATTCGGGCAAGCTATCAGGATACTGTGCAATGTTTGGATTTGGAATGGGACAGGACTTATGGCGGAAGTGATTTAGATTGGATTGGCGATGTGCTTCCTGTTAGTGATGGATATATTGTATGCGGTTTGGCAAGTTCTAAAGATGGGGATTTATCAGATAATTATCACCCTTTTATAGGTATAAATTGGAATGGAAAAGTTGATGAAACTGGAAATTTAGTTTATGATAAATCCAATGATAAACTGAATTTTGGCTTCTACAATAGCGTAATTAAGACAAAAGACGGTCATCTTATTTTTGGAGGAAGAGGGGACGATTATACGTCACACAGAGATTTCGGGTATCTTGTAAAATATAATTCAAGCGGAGATGTAATTTGGGAAACAAAAATAAAAGATGACGAAAGAGAATTGGAAATAGAAAAAATAATCGAAAATGAAAATAATAATATCGTTGTTGTAGGGGGTGCTAACTGGCCTTATGATAAGAAGGTTAGCAATTTTGCCAATGGATTTGCCGCAGAAATAGATGCGAATAACGGAAAGGTATTATGGTTTAAGTTTTATGATGCTTATGATTATAACAATGCAATTAACTCAATAATTCAAACAGATGATGGAGCATATATAATCGTTGGTCGTTGTCATAATGAACAGGAACCAGCAGATTCAAGCAATGTGCGTTTTTCAAAAATTGATAACAAGGGCGATATAATTTGGGATAAAATATTAGAAGGGAGTGATTGGGATATAGCGAAAGAGATTTGTAGAATGCCTAACGGCAGCTATTCAATTACAGGATTAACTTCCTCGAATGATGGTGATTTTTCAGGAAATAAAGGTGATGGCGATGTTTTAGTATTCAATATCAATGAAAACGATGGCAGTATTAATTGGCAAAAAAACTATGGGGGGAGTGGATTTGAATTTGGACGTGATATTTTGATTGTTAATGACAAACGTCTTTTTGTTGTTGGATGTACCTCCTCATCAGACGGTGATGTGAAAAATCCTTTGGGTGCCCGTGATGGTTGGATAATAGAATTATCACAAGAAGGTGAACTGAAAAACGAAGTTTGTTTGGGGGGTGATCACATTGAAAGGCTGTTTGCCATTTGTGAATCTAATGATAAAAATCTGATTGTTGCAGGTGCAAAACAAGATTATACAAAAGCCATCTCTACTTATGATTTTGATTTTTGGATAGCAAAACTTAGACTGAAAAAGTTTGTTTCTGAAACGGATAATAGCGATATGCTATTCTCGATTGTCGATAAAGTTGATAAAGAAATGGTTTTGGAAGTTGATGATTTATCCTCACGAGCAAGAAAATGGCGAAGACTTCCGATATACGTTAAGGATACCTGTGATTTCTCTCTGTTAAATATTGATGCTATTTCTGTAGATTTACTTTTTAATCCGACCCTATTATACTTCGTTGATTATGATGCTGAAAAGATTAGCAAAAATGTATCTAAAATCACTCTGAATAATATAAATATCCATAGTATCGAAGATGATATTTTGGTTATGCTTAATGTTATTACAGCCCTTGGTAACGCTGAATCATGCGACCTGACACTTGCTAATCCTAAGTTACATGGTGGAAATGCAAATGTCCAACTAAACCACGGGAAATTTACATTAGAAGGTATTTGCCATGAAGGAGGAACTCGACTTTTTGACGGCGGAAAGATAAATTTCGGTATCCATAGCGTTAGTCCAAACCCGGCCTCAGACTGGATGAAAATCGAATTCGGCGTAATCGAAAAAGGCACAACGAAACTTGAACTCTACGACATTGTCGGCAAAAAGATTAAAATACTATTGGAAGAAAATATTGAAGAAGAAGGCATAAGAACAGTCAACACTGATATTTCGCAATTTGGACAGGGACAGTATATTTTAATTCTCAAATCGGGTAGTATGATTGAACAGAAAACTGTTTTTTTAGTTCGGTAATTTAGCTTTATTTAAAGAGAAAAACATACAAAAAAAGCCCAAGTATCTACGATACAAGGGCTGTATTTTTTTGTCAGAAATCAGTCTATTACTATTGTTTAATCATCTTGATTGTTTCAATATTAGTTCCTTCTTCGATACGAATTAAGTAAGTTCCGGCAGATAGATTTTTAAAATTAGGATATACGTCAGTGATTGAAATAGTATTTAATCCTTTTGCCGTATAAGTTGAAATTCTATTTAAAAGTTGTCCTTCGATTGTATATAGTGCTATGTTTGTATGATCTGTATTTTCGGAAATGAAATTAATCTTGCTTGTTTGGTTTGCAGGATTAGGATAAATTACTGAACTCGACATACTTAATTCATCTTCAATACCAACAGTTTTTGGATTACCGAGAATCATTAGCTCATCGAAAGTCATACTTACGCCCCCCAAGACTTCTTCATCTAATTTAATATCAGAGTATATACGCAGTTTGACTGTCTTCATACCTTCCGGTACTGAAACAGGTTCATATATTCTTCTCCAAACTCCGAAAGCATCTTCGATTTCTTCTTTGCTAAATTTAATTCCCAATATGTAATATAAGATATCTTCTGGTTTGTGAACATAGATGTCTTGCCAATCTTCACTATCTCCGAAAGCATATTGAATTTTAAATTCGGTATTAGCATCGTCTCCATAGTTTGTATCGAAATATAAGTTATGTAGATAGAAGGAAATAACGATGTCTTTGTAGTTTCCTAAATCATAATCTTCAGTAATAAACTCGGATCTACCTCTAGTCATCATTGAGGCACTAATAACCTCTTCCATATCTTTGCTTTTTTCAGCAAGTTCTTTGTTAAATCCTGTTGAAATTGCTTTTGTTCCATGTTTACTCATATCATTTTTTGCTTTAACTATCATTCCATAGACATCTATACCGTCAGTTTCACCATGTCTAAACCCTTGAACTGCATCATCAGAATTGGTAATATTATAGTTCTTATCGGTTTCAAAATCATCGTGAGCTATGACTTTGTATCCGTTCGCTACACAGTAGTCATAGACATTGGTTTTGGAGCTTTCTGAAAGCACAGTCCCATCTGTTTTTTCATAGTAGTAGCGGAACATTATCGGCGAATCCCCTAAATCAACTTCTCCTTGATATGAATTAGAATTTGTTTTTTCAAGTGCTACTCTTTTTTCAGAAATAAAATTGTCAGTAGTATATACAAAGTTAATCTTCTCAGGAGTTTTAATCGGAAGCCCTAATGTATTGATTGGTGCAGTAATTATAAGGGAGTTAGACTGTTCGTAGTTATCAGAAATTAATGGATAGCCGATGAATGTAGCTCCAACTAAGTCCAAAGTAATATTATGTTTTGCGAATGATTCTATAATCAAATCAAAATTAGGCGAACCGTCTGATAAATCTCCATTATCATCATCAACGATTAGTGATTCCACTAACCATTCACCAAACGCTACTCCTGTATCAGGGTCATCAGGCAGTCCGTAACGAGAAAAATGGCTAAGGTGAGCAGTATAATCAATACCTTTTTCTTCACGAATATCCCAAAATGCACCAGATAATATTTGGCTGTCATGGTGTGCCTCTTCTTCTATGTCGTCAGGGTATTTGTTAGTATTATCCAAATCTCTGATTACTTTCGTCGGGTTCCCTGTAAAAGCACCATACCCTATTTTTGAAAAATCTGTTGCTAAGGCTGCATTCAAATCAGCAAGAGCCTCATGGCATGCACCGTTTACCATATCTGTACCCAACGACTTGTAGAAATTTGTATTTACAGAATGTCCGTATTCATGATAGAGTACATCTGCTGACTCTGCCAAGTATAGTTCCGTAGTATCAAGGTAAGATGTGTATCCGATTGTATAGCCCATAGAATATGCGTTGGTACCACCACCAACAGGGTCATCTGCATGATAAATAACCGTAAATTTATCTTCTAAACAAGTTAGAGAGGGGTCAATTTCAAGCATATAGTTGTGCATGTGATTTATATGATACACTGCAAAACGCTCATATACATTTGAGTTGTCGTTATTAAGAGTGATAAAGTTATCCCCCGGCTGTAGGGTCATGTTTATAACCGAATTTGAATGTGGGGAACCACCTTGGAATTGGACTTGAGCATATTTACCTTCAACGGGGAAAGACAATTCAACAGGCTCATCTATATCTAATGTAAGTTTACCTTCTTTATCCGTGTAATATATCTTACCTTTGATAGGTATTCTCAAGTCTTCCATAGGAACTTCTATTGGTGATACAGTAGGATTTGATTTACGGACTAACGTAGTTGCTTCGATATTTGCAGCCACATTATGAAATTGGTTTTTTCTTTCTAAAATTTTGCCTGTGTTTGCGTCAACCGTTGCTTGGTATTGTCCTATACCATCAGCAGTAAATTTAGTTTTATATACTAAATGGTAGTCTATCGAACCAAAAGATTTTTTAGGAAGGATATATAATTTATCGTCGCAAGATTTATTAGATAGAAGTTTTGCTCCCTGTTTGTTCCTTTTAAATTCGATACCTTTTGTTGATGCCATAAGGGCATTTACAGGTGTTAAAGCTGGTTCAGCAGGAATATTAATATCGTTATAGACAGTCATTTTAAAATTAAATACTTCTGCTTTTTTATTAATTCTGATAGATACTTCAGAATTTAATACTTCATATCTCCCGTATTTTTGTACATAGTGTACATAGTATTTTCCGGCAACTTCTTTGATGAACTTTAACTCCAAATCATCGAAATTAACGTTGAAAAGTTCTGAATTACTTTTAATAAATTTTTCAGCAATCAAGCCTGCGTTATCGGTATTTGAAAATGAGAAGCCTCCAACAGGGATAGGTTTACCTATTGCCATCATAGGCGTTTTAGTTTGTTTGTCTATTGTGATACTCCAGTCTCCGTTTTCTTCTTTCCATTTTTCCCAAGCATCTGCATCAGAGGTCATGAAATCCTGTGTTTTTTGTGTAATGTTGGTTCGGAACTCGTATAGTTCAATATCATATTTGTCGTTGATTGTAGCCGAAGCTAACAAAGTACTGCTAAAAAATAAAGCCAGCAAAGAATATGAAATTTTATTCATAATTAAATTTCTCAAAAATAAAAAAACAATAATATATATATACACATAAATCAGCAAAAGGTTACTAAAAAGTATTATTTTTTTTGAAATAGGGTAGTATTGCTAAAAAACTTCGGAAACTTTGATGCTTCCGAAGTTTAAAATAACATTTACTAACTATACTATATATCATAGGGATATATGATTTTATATTTACATATTCAACATATCTCCCAATGAACGAACGAAAGTCGGATAGGCAAAAGATTCGATTTTCATCGCCTGTCCGGTATCTGCATCAATATCAACGTGTACGCCACAGATACGTAAATCTTTCTCTGCCATTTTATATTTGTGGGCTGTACCGAGTGTCATTCTTTTGATTGAAACTTCTTTATCCATACCAATGACAGAGTCATAAGGTCCGCACATACCAACATCTGTTATGTATGCAGTTCCTTGAGGCAATAGTTGAGCATCAGCTGTTTGTACGTGTGTATGAGTTCCACAAATGGCACTTACTTTTCCATCAAGATACCAGCCCAAAGTTTGTTTTTCGGCCGTAGTTTCCGCATGAAAATCTATCATGATTATGTTAGTTTTTTGATTTATTCTCTTAATGACATTATCTGCTGTTTTGAACGGACTTTCGATTGGCGACATGAAAACACGTCCTTGAAGCTGGAGTACTGCAACTTTAATTTCTGTTTCTGGCAACTCGTATATTTTGTAGCTCATTCCCGGGTTTCCTTGTGGGTAGTTCATCGGTCTCAAGACCCTATCATCTTTGAAAAGCAATGGCTTGGAATCCCAATTATCCCATATATGATTACCCGTTGTGATTATCTGAACTCCCGCCTTGTATAGCCTTTCTGCCTGTTCTGCATTAAGTCCTTTGCCATTATCTATATTTTCACCATTTGCAACTACCATAGTTGCACTATATTTTTCGATTAACTTGGGTAAATTTTCCTCAATAAAACCTAATGTACCCTCACCAACTATATCGCCCAAAAACAATAATGATACTTTATTAGCCATATCCATCTTCTTATATGTAAATTCTAAAATTGTAAAATTAAGAAAAATCCTTCATATAGCCGAAATTTTCCAATATTTTCCAACATTTTTACAAAAATGAAGATAACTTCTTTTTTATGTTCAAAAAAATATGTAATTTTGGAATGTATTTAAGTTGATTTTTTAAATTTTTATGGAGATATATAGATGAATATCCCTGCTGAATTAAAATACACGAAAGAACACGAATGGTTAAAAATCGAAGGTAACATCGGTACATACGGTGTAACTGAACATGCTGCGGGCGAATTGGGCGATGTAGTTTACGTTGACATACCTGAAGATGACGCTGAATTTGATAAAGGCGAGAGCTTTGGTACAATCGAAGCTGTGAAAACAGTAGCTGATTTATATGCTCCTGTTAGCGGTAAAATCATTGAAGTTAACGAAGCATTGGAAGATGCTCCTGAAACTGTAAATAGCGATCCTTACGGTAATGGTTGGATTGTAAAAATCGAAATTTCTAACATGGACGAAGTAAACGAAATGTTAGACGCTGACGCTTATAAAGCTCTTTTAGGATAATTAGCATTCCTTATTTGCACTATGCAAAGCGAATTCAGATGGAATTCACCTTGAGGTGGGTTCCATCTTTAGTTTTTAAACTTTCGATTAAAAGTACTATACCATGAAAAATAAGCAATCAAAAGCCAAAGAAATAATAAAAAAATTAGAAGACCTATATCCCAAAGCAGGCATTCAATTATATGCGAAATCCCCTTTCCAGTTGCTTGTTGCCGTTATTTTATCTGCTCAATGTACTGATGCAAGAGTAAATATTATCACAAAAGATCTATTCGCAAAATATCCAAATGTTGAGGATTATATTACACTACCTATTGAGGAATTGGAGAAATTGATTTTTTCCGCAGGATTCTATCATTCAAAAGCAAAGGGTATCAAAGGTACTTCCGATATGATTGTTAACGAATTCGGAGGTCAAGTACCTAATAATATGGAGGATTTATTGAGACTTCCAGGAGTTGGAAGAAAGTCAGCGAATGTAATTTTGGGACATTGCTATGATACTCCGGGAATAGTCGTCGATACTCACGTAAAACGAATAGCGTTTCGTTTGGGATTGACTACCACCAAAGACCCGCTTAAAGTAGAATTTGAATTAATGGATATACTCCCCAAACCAAAATGGGTACTCTTCACTCATCTGCTGATTAATCACGGACGAGCAGTTTGTACATCTCGTAAGGCAAAGTGCGAAGAGTGTTCGCTGAATGATATTTGTGATATGACATTATAGACATAAAAAAAGCTACTCATAAAGCAGCTTTTTTATATTTAAACGATAGTTTCTTTCTTAGGTAATTCAAAACTGAGTTTCTCTTCATACATTTCTTTCATAGCAAGAAAAGTTGGTTTAGGGAGTTTATCGAATTTCTTACTGATTCCGATTTGCTCCAAGTTTGGTGGCACACCTTCTTCTACGGTAGCCCCTTTCACGTCTTGAAGTTGGTTTTTCAATTCGTCTTTAATTTGATCGTTAATCTGTCTTGCTCTGAACCCCATGGCTACGATTGATTGATAAACGGAACCGCGTTTTGATTCCTTCATCTTTACTTCCACCGGATTTACAATATATTTTTCCAACTCTTATCTCCCAAAATGGCAAAATACAAAAAGCAAAAATACAAAGAACTTTTCAAATAAAAAAATTGTGAAAGTCCTTTTTTTTTGATAATTTTACATTTCTTCTTTATCTGCTTGGGCATTTAGTATGAAAAAACTGTATTATACGATTGGAGAAGTCAGTAAAATAGTTAACGAAGAGAAATATGTACTTCGTTACTGGGAGAATGAATTCGTTTCATTACATCCTAAAAAGAACTCTGCGGGAAACCGTAGCTATACTGATCGCGATATTGAAGTGATTAAACAGATACAGTCTTTGCTTAGAGACCGACAAATGCGTCTCAAAGATGCGAAGGAGTTACTTCCAACTCTGAAAAATGAAATGGAAACAAGTGTTCAGACCCAAGCTGCTCAACCTGAATTGATTTTTAGCGAGAAAGCAGAAGTCATGGAAATTCAGGAAAAAATTGGACTTGATAAAAACACCAAAGAAGAAATTCTTTCTCTTCTAAAGGATATAAAGAATTTTATAGAATTGGAATATTAATTTTTTTAAACTAATTGGGAGCTATTTTATGCGAAAGCTTACAACAGTATTTCTTATTATAATGATTTCCCTCGTAGCCTCTTCAGCTATTTTTGCAGTCGATTATGATGTAAAAGTTATAGGTGAGCATCAAGACGAGGTATTGGGGGTATTTGTCAATGAAGACGACACAAAAGTTGCTACGTGTTCTTTAGATGAGACAATCAAAATTTGGGCATTACCTTCTGGAAAATGTACAAAAACATTAAAGGGGCACTTGGGTGCCGTTAACAACCTATCGTTCTCTGGCAACGACAAACAAATAGCAAGTGCTTCTGCTGACCAAACTGTAAGAATCTGGAACGTTGAAACAGGTAAACAAGAACAAATATTGAAAGGACATACCGATCAGGTAATCGGTGTATATTTCAGCCAAGATGATAACTCAACTTTATTAGCTTCGACAAGCTTTGACCAAACTGTGAAACTTTGGGATAGAAGATTAGGTGCGGAAGTAAAAACTTTACGAGGGCACTCAGCTCCTTGTAATAATGTTGCATATAGTTATGATGGAAAATATCTAGCTTCTTGCGGAGACGATAAATTGATTTTTATTTGGGATACTAAAATCACAAATAAAAGACCCTTGAGACGCTTAGCAGGACACAATGCTCCTATATTGACTGTTCTCTTCAGCTTTGATAGTAAATTGATGGCTTCGGCCGATCAAGATGGTGTAATCAAAATTTGGTCAATGCCTAACGGTACTCTTTTGAAAACAATCGAAGCACATAAAGAATTAGTTCAAGATGTTTCTTTTACTTGCGACAACAAAACATTAGTTAGTGCCTCTCTGGACGGTAAAGTTAAATTATGGGATATTACAACAAGCGAAAATATTATGACTAAAGATATTGGAGTGGAAATTTGGTCTGTAGATTTAACTTGTGATGCAAAATATATTGTCTTGGGATGTGCTGATAATAAAGTTCGCCTACTTACAAAAAAGGAGGGTAAATAATCATGAAAAAGATTTTATCTCTACTAATCGTACTCACTCTATTTGTGAGCGGAACAAAACTTGCAACAGCTCAAAAAACAGGTGATAATTTCAGTGACACTGGTCATAATTATGTGCAAACAATAGTCGCTATTACTGGTAATGTTTTTGATGCGTTGACTAAAGAAGCAGTCTCTGTAAAAATAACAGTGAAGAATGACTTTGGGGAAAAAGTCAACTCCTCAAAAAGTAATTCAGCCGATGGATATTACTATGTAACTAAATTACAGCCGGGGAAAACATATTATCTTTCAATTGATGATAAGAGATTTTTGAAGGAAAGTATAGAAATGAAAATTCCTGAAACTGATGACTATGATGAATTTTCTAAAGATATATTGGTTTATCCAAATTCAAAAAGAACACCGGTAAAAATACCAGTGCCTCCATTTGAATTAAATAAATCAAAAATCAAATACGGGTATGCCGTTTTGATGGATGAATATCTAAACGTCTTGACTAATAATCCTGATAAAAAATTCACTATCGTATGCTATCCTGATAATAATAAGAATACAAAAGTAAACGAGACTTTAACCAAAGCAAGAGCAGAAGCGTTGGCTGATTTCTTCTCTATCAACGGTATAGACCCCGCACGTATAACTACCAAAGGTAATTCAGCAACCGATCCTTTATGCCCTATGCCGGATAAAAAAGCTGCAAAAGGTAAAAGATACATCGGAACATCATATTTGATTTTCGAATAATTGTATCGAAATAGATTCTTTGTCAGTAGAGATGTTGTACGCAGCATCTCTACTTTTTTATGCTTAGATAGTTTTTTCGTGAATAGATACCATATTTAAAACAATAGATGAACAAAATCATAAAATAAATTTTCATTGATTTACAATATTTTTTTTGTAATTCGTGAGAAATACTGTATTTTTGCATTTTTTTAGTTCGACACTTTTTTAGTATGAGGTATATATGTTTTGGACACCAGAATTGGCAGCTACATTAGAAGATGCTCCATGGCCGGCAAGTAAAGATGAATTAATTGATTATGCGAACCGCTCAGGATGCCCTCAACAGGTTTTGGATAATTTAGATGAAATCGATAATAACGACGAATACATCAACGGTATGGATGAATTATGGTCAGAGTATGAAGACACTTTGAACGAAGAATATTTCTACGATGACAACGAAGAAGAACAATACTATTAATTAGACCGTATATGATAGATAGACATAAGACATCTATGCAATTAGGTGAGAAACCACTTAGGAACTGTGCAAGATTGGGTTTCAGCTTGATTGTTGGTTTGTGTCTATTTATGGACTATAGCGGACTCCATGCTTATAATCTGAAAAAATCAAAGTATTCTGAATTTCTTTATGAAATCAATGAAATCCAATTTGAAGGTAACGAACAGTTTGAAGAATTTGAACTAAGACTGCTTATTAATTCTTCTGTGACTCAAAAATCTCCGGTTTTCGGTATCATTGATTACTATAATAAGGGCATCAAGGCAAATGATTATGGTCCTTTAGAGGTTCGTAATACACTTGACCTAATGAGCGAAGACTATTTGAATGAAATTGTCTATTACAACGAAACAATAACCGAAGATGATGTAGCGACGTTAAAATCATACTATAATATCTATGGTTTTCACGAAGTGGAAATATCTGCAACTTTTGAATTTGACTCCCTAAAAAATAGAAATATATTGACCTTTCATATCTCTGAAGGACCAAGATATAGAATAGCTAAAATAAATTGTCACGGAATAGACTCCACTGATGTAGTTAAATCCTTATATCGTATTCGTAAAGATTTATTGCGTTTGGAAGGTTCAGCCTTCAACGAAAATGAAGTCATTACTGCCGTACAAAAGCTACAAAGAGAGCTAAAAAACAATGGTTACTTCTATTCTGTTTATACAATCAAGCCTGTGGTTATTGATAATAAAACAAAAACTGATGAAATTAACATCTTATTCTCAACGGGGGCAAGGCAGTATATTGGTGATGTGAAATATATTAATAACAAAACAAATACTACGATAGATATAGCGACATCAGTAAAAAAAAGATATTCAGCAATCAAACCGGGCAATCTATACCGTCAAAATAATATCCGAAGAACTGAATACAACTTTAACAAGCTCGGATTTTTCGAAAAAATATATATAGATACATTTGATGTAAAAACTCCAGATACATTGAACTATAGAATCACAACTCAGCTTGGAAATAAATACGAATTAGATGCCGGTATAGGTTTAAATCATACTCCTGCCGATAACTATGTTAATGCAACTTTAGAAGGGCGTTTCACCTTACGAAATCCATTCGGAGGAGGAGAGAATATGGTCTTTTATGGTAATATTACTGCTAATGATATTAACAATATCGTTACAACACATAAATTTGAAGGTAAGCTCGGTGTGAACTTCTTTCAGTCTATGATTTGGTATTATGGTGGTACTCGTATCGGCGGTGCAGGTAATATTGAATACTCAATGAAAAACCTCGACGGATTTTGGGTTGATCATTGGTTTCTTCCAAAAATTTCTTTTCCGTGGTATCTTCATAAATATACTCACTTCAATAAAATATCATTCGATTTATCATTGGAGGGAGAATACCCGAGAAATTACCTGTCCGTTATTGATACCTCTGTTGTGGACGAAAACAATACTAATCTCATTAGAAGTATTCTATTTTTTGAAACTCTTAATAAATACTGGAGTTCAGATGATAAAATGAAACTATGGACTGCGGCAATATTAGGTGTAAATGCAATCGGTGATCACAGAAATCACCCATTTTCTCCTACTCACGGGCATTTCACTAGAATAAGCACGGATATTGCAGGAATGATAGGTGTTGCCGAATTTGTCAATATCAATGTAACCCATCAGCAGTACGCATATATCAAACGGAAAAATATCATTCATGCGTATAAGATAAACATTGGCAAGGTGTTCTACAATACCAATGACCAGTCCAAGTATGTCCCTTTCGAATACCAATATTTTGCGGGTGGTGCGAATTCTAATAGAGGTTGGAGGGCGAGAAGTTTACACTCATCTAATATTAAGCCGGTTTTAGATAATTCTGCCGGTGCTGATAGCGTACTTTCCCCAAAACAATATAATATTCTATCGAATATATACGGAAGTGCAGGGCTATTCGAGTTAAACTACGAATGTAGATATAGTTTTGTAAAGCACGCTGGAATTTCAAATGCAGGGTCGGACAGAAAATCCAATTTTGGTGTAGTTGGTTTCGTTGATATTGGTAATGCTTACGGTTGGTTTGTTGACCCTGATGATAAAGCTGAAACAAATTTAAACGGAATGCTACGTTATTTCGTCAATAACCTCGCAGTAAGTACAGGGTTCGGTATAAGGTATGAAACACCTATCGGGCCTGTAAGATTGGATTTAGGTATTCCTGTTTATGGACCTATCCACGGTAAAGATAAATTAATTTTTAATAGACGGAAACCTATTGAAGATTTTAAACTATACTTCGGTATAGGGCACACATTTTAGAAAAATCATATTAATTATAGAAGACAATATGCAAGATAACTCAAAAAAAGGTAGGCAATTAGCTGAATCAATGGCGAAATTAGCTTACGAAAAAAAAGCGGAAGATATAGTGATAATCGACCTAACCGAGATTGAAAATTCAGTCTGCAACTTCTTCGTAATCGGAACATGTAATTCTGATCAACATTTAACTTCAGTGGTACAACAACTTTCACGTGAAGGTAAAAGACTCGGTGAAGGCAGAGTTTTAGCAGAAGGTATGGATGCAAAAGAATGGGCTTTAATCGATTATTTCGATGTTGTAGTACACATGATGTTACCTGAAACTCGTAGCTACTACAAATTAGAAAAACTATGGGCTGATAGCACAATGGAAATCCTAAATGAAAAAGGAGAGTTTATCTCTACCAGTATCAAAGAAATCGAAGATACGTATGTAGAATTCGATAGAGATGAGTTTACAGCTCCTGATTTGGGTTTAGATCCAAGTTTCTTCGAGTTTGATGACGACGAAGATGAAGAGGAGAATTGGGACTAGACTAATTAATGCTTGTATAGATAGAAGTCTTAGGTTACGCTTAGGATTCTTATTTTGGGATTAATAGTCTCTGAAAAAAACAATAAAAATTGTAACTCTTTTACAACTTATTTGTTTAAGAGTTAGAAGTTTTGTAATTTTGCGTATGTTGAAATTGCGGATAATATATTTTTGATAAAGTGAGGTTATAATGAAAAGAATTACGTCGATGATTCTATTATTGATTGCAGGAGCAATCTTGACCCAAGGTTTCCAATGTGCATCACGTGAGATGTCCACAGCGAAACAAAAATTCAGCATTAAAGAATATGCTGATGCAGAAGTTGCAGTAAACCAAGAATTAGCAAAAAACCCTGCTAATGATGAAGCAAAAGTACTTCTTTTTGACATCTTGAAAGAACAAGATAAAGAAAAAGAATTGATTGCTGTAATTAACAAATACCAAGAAGACTTGGTTATGCCAACAATGAAAGATAAGTTTCAGTCTCGTGTTTATATGTTCTGGACTGGAAAATATCAAGATGCAATGAAAGCTTACACAAAAGCTACAAAGAAAAAACCTAAAAAAATCAACCCGAAAGAATTGGATAAAGCTATTAAAAACATGGAAACTGTTTTAGCTATACGCCCTAACCTTCCAGCTCCTTATGAGTCCTTAGGTACTTTTTATGACGAATATTCTCAATTCTATAAAAACAAAGGAAACACGCAAAAAGCTGAAGAAGCATTCGAAAAATCAGAAGATTATTTCGATAAGTACTATATGTCAAACAAAGAAAATTTTGATTTTGCAGCTGAAAAAGGTTTCTATCTATATATGGATAGAAATGAATTGCTTAAAAAAATAGGAAAACCTGTGAAAGTAAATGGTAATACTGATCCAAATGGTAATTTGGATTCTACCTATTTTACAACTTTCAAAGTAGGGGATACTGATTTATATACTTACTCTTTAAAAGAAAAAAATAAACCGGCAAAACTTTATGGTTGGAGAGTTAATCCTCCTGCATATTGGAAAGAAAGTGAAGCTACTCTATTGTTAGATGTTAGAGATTATCCATTACGTTCTTTAGCTTTTAACTATTATGATAAAGAAGATTGGAAAAACGCATTAAAATACACAAAGCGTCTAATGGAGTTGACCCCGGAAGCAAAAGACGTTCGCCCATTATTAATTGAATTATACAGAAAAACTAACCAAACAGAAAAATTGGTAAAAGAAGTTCGTACAATGATTGATAAAGATCCTAACGATGCACTTGGTTACAGCTTCCTTGGAGATGTTTACAGATTAGATAACAAATTTGACAAATCAATCGAAGCATACAAAAAAGCGGTAGAATTAGATAAGTCTTTAGTTGAAGCATCTTTGAACTTGGCGGTTGCTTACCAAAATCAAGCAGCAGAAGTTGCAAAAAAAGAAAGTCAAAAAGCTCAAAAAGATGAAAACTATGAAGTAAAAACTGAATTATACGAACCAACATTGAATAAGGCAGTAAATCTATATACAAACGTTATCAAAAGCCCTAAATACGAAAATGATCCTGATGTTTATGTCGAAATTATCAATATTTACTGGGCATTACAAAAGCTAAATGAAATGAAGAAATATGTTACAATGTTAGAAAAAATTGAAACTTCTCTAACTAAAGACCAAAAAATGAGTTACTATGGTAAACTTTTGCAAGTTTACGGTAAAATTGGCGAAACTGAGAAAAACGACGCAGTCGTTAAGAAAATGGAAGCATTATAATCAAAGTAGGAGAGTAAACAATGAATAAAACTAATAATCAAGGACAAGGTAAACAAATCAGTGTAGAGCTATCTCCTGAAGTAGCAGAAGGGACTTACGCTAATTTAGCAATCATATCTCACTCAGACGCTGAATTTGTAATAGATTTCACTCGACTTTTGCCAGGAGTACCGAAAGCAAAAGTGCAGTCAAGAGTAATAATGACTCCACAACACACAAAAATGCTTTTGAATGCTCTACAAGATAATATTGATAAATTCGAAGCACAGCATGGCGAAATCAACCTTCGTGGACCTCAACCAGGTAACTTTGGAGATTTTTTCGCTAATGACCCGAGCGTGAATTAATCTCAAGTCAAAAATTGATTTGATTAAACATCCGGTATTTAAAAATATCGGATGTTTTTTGTTTCCCGATAGTTAGTAATAATTAATCCGGTTACACTACAATTATTACAACAACGGGATTCTTAAATAGTATAACTATTAGTTATTATTGATATTGATATTGATATTGATATATATTTGTTAGATCTCCCCCCCAAAAAAACAAATCTGCATAAAAAATTTCATGTCATTTTTTTGATGACAATCTATTTTTTTCATCACCTCCCGTTAATATTCCTTCATAATCAAACAAAGTATTGAAAAATCCGTTTATACGAGTGATTTTTTAATTTACGGATATATAAAATAATGGATTCATTAAATAAATTTTGGGATTTAGTCGGACTTCGCTATAAATCCCACCCATGGCATGGCGTACATATCGGCGATAATGCACCTGATATCGTAACAGCTTTCATCGAGGTTGTTCCAACTGATACGGTGAAGTACGAAGTGGATAAACAAACAGGTTATTTGAAGGTGGATAGACCTCAAAAATTTTCTAATATCGTACCGGCTCTATACGGATTTATTCCACAGACTTATTCGGGGGCTTCTGTCGCAGAATTTTGTAATGAAAAAGGAAATTTGAAAGGCGTGGTAGGAGATTCCGATCCGATTGATATTTGCGTATTAACAGAAAGGGACATCACGCATGGCGACATTCTAATCCAGGCCGTACCGATAGGCGGTTTCCGATTGATTGATGGCGGAGAGGCAGATGATAAATTAATTGCGGTTCTCAAGGAAGATGAGATTTACTCAAAATGGAAAGATATTTCCGATGTGCCAGAACCTATCATACAACGTCTAAAACACTATTTTTTGACCTACAAGGATATGCCCGGTCAGACTGTTTCAAGATGCGAAATTACCGATATTTACGGAATAGAAGAAGCTCACGAGGTCATTCAACGGGGAGTTAAAGATTATAATAAAAACTTTGGAAACCTCGAAAACAAGCTATCTTTGGGAATCATGGAAGCTATCGACTATGCTAACGAAGTGAAAAAAATATATAATAAAGAAGAAGATAAGTAAGCATTACTAAAAAGTGATTGGGTGATATATGTTTTCTGCATATATCACCTAATATCATTTTAACCTATCATGTAATTTTAGCACCACATTTTTTGCAATATTTTGCATCGGGGTCGTGTCCTTCGCATAAGCATTCGTTACATACTTGGGTACTGATTTTGTTCTTTCTATTCATATTTGAGAATTCCGCCGTAACTATCCCCGTAGGAACTGCTATAATACCATAACCCAATATCATAACGAAACTTGCGATAAATCTTCCGAGAGCTGTTGCAGGAGCAATATCACCATATCCTACCGTAGTCAGAGTAACAATAGCCCAGTATATACCTTCAGGAATACTACCAAAACCAGAGGCCTCCCCTTCTACAAGATACATCACAGTACCAATGATTATAACCAACAACACAACCGTATATAAAAATACACTGATTTTTGTTCTGCTCGCTTTGAGTGCAGCACCAATCAAATTAGTATCATGAACATATCTTGATAATTTCAATATACGGAAAACTCTTAATAATCGTAAAGCCCTTATAACAACAAGGCCTTGGATACCAACAACAAATAATCCTACGTAGCTGGGTAATAGCGATAATAAATCAATTATTCCGTAATAACTAAATATGTACTTAGATTTACGGCGAACTATATATATACGCAAGATATACTCTAACGTAAAAAAAACTGTTATTATCCATTCAAGATAAAACAGCAGAGTTCCATATTTCTCCGCTACGCTTTGTACTGTCTCTATTGAGACAAAACAAATACTCAATAAAATAAGTATAAGTAATACTAAATCAAAAATTTTACCCAAGGGCGTATCCGCCTCGAATACAATTTCATATAATCTTTGTTTTAAAGAATTTTCCATATACTCTAATTTTTGTTTAATCCATATAACAATTTACATGCTTAGTGGGTCCAATCTATTTCGACATTAGGAAGCATTTTATTTTCGAATCCCCTTGTGGACACAATTTTAATTGTCGAATTTAATTGTTTAATATTGTAAAATATTTCAATCATAGTAAAGTAGATTTTTGCTACGGCCTAAGTCGAGAGCATATCAAAAAAACTTCCGTCCCTTCGACAGGCTCAGGGTACTTGTCGTAAGTAGGCTGAGCGAAGTCGAAGCCAGAAGCATATCTAATCACGCCGTCCCTTCGACAGGCTCAGGGAGCTTGCTTCGAGACACAACACAAGTCCCCTGAGTGTATCACGCCATTGCGGGGGAAGCAGAGAGCGGTCTTGTCCCGTTATATGTTGACATATTTTTGGAGGTTATAATGGGTAGATTAGAAGACGTATCAAACATGTATCGAGGTCAACTTGCCAGTACTGT
>PDWI01001594.1_pt1 | contig 35394 bp, 27 predicted proteins | sample 1430891 | NCBI WGS metagenome assembly PDWI01 (sample SAMN01162508, study PRJNA174530) | Oral metagenome, whole genome shotgun sequencing project. | biome: Marine environment; feature: Marine mammal; material: Swab sample of the gingival sulcus; isolation source: swab sample of gingival sulcus... | reverse complement strand
AGAGGATCCACCCGTTCCCTTTCCGAACACGGAAGTTAAGCTCTTCTGCGCCGATGGTACTGCACGGGCGACTGTGTGGGAGAGTAGGTCATCGCCGTTTCTTTTACACAAAAAAAGACCCGAAACTCTCAAAAGAGTTAGGGTCTTTTTTTGTAGATACTTTACAGAGTCTTTACCATATTTTTTCTTGCATCACCCTGTTTTTACTGTGTAGTTTTCTCTCTGTTCTTTCGAGATATTCTAAAGAAAGAATGTCTTTGCTTTTGCATGACATTTGGCCCCTGCAAAGAAACAGGACATCCGAGAGACAGATTCTCACTCGAGAAAAAAGAGAAAAAGCAAAACAAGGAGCAGCTCTTTCTAACAAACGTGACTCTTCATTTTTAGATTCAGAGAAAATCTTTGATCTTTTACGCCATGACATATGTTCTGAACTTTTTCAAAAGAGTTACCCGAAAGCGTTCTGTCAGTTTACTCAACTACCTTCTATTCTATAGTTTTATTTCCCTTGTTTTGTATCATTGGCCGCTTGTATCCTATGTTTTTGAAAATGTTGATTACAAGAGTTCCGGCTCTTCTAGCTTGATCGCAAGTGTTCTTATCGCCCATATTTGCATAAATGTTATATTTTTGAGTTTTATATCCCTGTCAGGAATAAATGTTCCCAGGCATTTGGGTGCGCTGTTTTTTATCGGTAATTCGATAGCCCTCTACTTCATGGTCTCCTACAACATTATGCTTGATAAGACCATGATGGGCAATGTCCTTAATACAAACAGTGCTGAAGCCCTTGATCTTTATCATCCAAAAATCTTTCTCTACATCATCTTTTTCGGAATTCTCCCAGCCCTTTATCTGTACCGTTTCAAGATATTAAAGACAAGATTATGGAAAAAACTGATCATCATTATCTGTGCTCTTCTTATTGCTGTAATCTGGGCTTTCTTAAACTCCAGCACCTGGCTCTGGTTCGACAAGCACTCCAAACACCTGGGCGCACGAATCCTGCCCTGGAACTATACGATAAACAGCCTTAGATATTATCTTGAGCAGCGAGAAAAACCAAAGCTAAAGCTGCTATCGGACCTCTATTTTGAGGAAACCGAAGATACCTTGGTTGTTCTGGTTATAGGGGAGGCGGCTCGCAGGGCAAACTTCTCTCTTTACGGGTATCAAAGACCGACAAACAGACAGCTGTCGCAACAAGATTCGCTTACAGCCTTAAAGGCGACTTCTTGCAGCACATACACAACAGCCTCTATTGAATGTATGCTCTCTCACCAAGGATCAAAAAAGGGCTTTACACGCTATGAAAATTTACCCAGCTATCTGAACCGCTTTGGTGTCAAGGTATTGTGGAGAACAGCAAACTGGGGGGAACCCGAGATGCAGGTCGATCTTTTTCAGAAAAAAAGGGAGATAGCGAACATAAATGACAAAAAATGCAAAAATATGCACTATGACGAGGCCCTTTTATGTAGTTTAGCCGAACAGATAGAGAACTTACATGGAAAGAGGACCTTGGTTGTTCTTCACCAGGGCGGCTCCCACGGCCCTCTGTACAGTAAAAAATACCCAAAAGAGTTTGAATATTTTACACCTTCCTGTAAAACTGTGGAGCTGCAAAAATGTTCTCAAGAGGAGCTGGTAAATGCTTACGACAACACAATATTATATAACGACCATTTTCTTAACGCCCTTATAGAAATACTGAAACAGGAAAAAAAGAGAGTACTGATGCTGTATATGAGTGATCATGGAGAAAGTCTTGGAGAAAAAGGTTTTTACCTGCATGGTACTCCGAAACAAATCGCTCCACGTTATCAATATGAAATACCTTTTCTGGTATGGACCAACGAAGAATTCAGAAAAACCAGGCAACTAAAACCACGACAAAAGGAATATACTCAAGACGTTATTTTTCACTCCATCCTAGGAGCCTTTGCCGGAAAGAGTCAAGACTACAATCCAGAGTTAGATATTTTTGAGAATAAGAGATGAACATAAAAAAGATATTCCGCGAAAGTCTTCACGTAGAGATCCCCAAAAGGACGCTCTGTCTTTTGGCTGTTGTGATGCTCGTCAGTACTTTTTATGAATCGGATATGAACAACTTCTACAATAAAAACAGAAAAAAAGGAGCCCCCGGCTATATTCACTTTGTAGAAGACTATGGAAGATTTACCAACACCGCAATCCAGGCCCTTTTACCGTTTGTTCTCAGAGATCCGGTTGGAGTGATGCAGGCCATAAACGTTGGCATCTTAACCACCGCATCAACGCACACCCTCAAATTTGCCCTCAACGATGTAAGAATCGGCAATACTCGACTCGGCCAGAGACCCCGCAACCCGGGCAGCTCAAAGAACATGCCAAGCGGTCACTCTTCGATGGCCTCTTGCGCATTAGGCTTTGTCGGCAGAAGATATGGCTCAAAATGGCTCTATATCCTGTTGCCCGTTCTGATCTTGACCATGTACGCCAGATTTATGCTCGATGCACATACCATCTCGGCAACAATTGCAGGGGCCTGCCTCGGCATAATAAGTGCCCTGCTCTGTACATCCCGCTATAAAAGGGAAAAAATAATAGTATAGAGCGGCAGCTTGCTTCTGAAAGTTTTTTGCCTTACCTCTAAAAAGAGGCAAGGCATGTATCTGATCTCTTGGTATAGCCTTTTGTTGAGGTTGACCGTCTGCAGCGTTCAGCACGATACTGTCATAGAAGCAACAGACCTATAACCTTGCAAACCTGCAAAAACTACAGAGAGAGGATTTTTTTCTTGATGTCGGCAACCCCAAGACCCTGGTGCGGCAGCTGCTCGACGATACCGCCATGGCCTATTTTAGCAGTGCCCAACGTTGCATATTTGGGTGCAAATCCTCGCTCAAGCAGCCAGGTACCGTAACGACTACCGAGACCGGTCTTTATATTCTGACTCTCTACAACCAAAACAAAGGGGCTGCTACCGAGCTGCGTCAGCATCTCTTCATCAACGACGTTGAGGGTTGGTTTATTGACCAGCCCAACATCGAGGCCCTCTTTTCTCAGCTGCTCGACCGCATCGAGGCATCTGTAGGTCATCTCACCGTAGGTCACAACGTAACCGGCGCTTCCTTTACGAATAATTTCGTCTTTGCCGGGAACAAAGGTGTAACGATCACCGTAGAGTGTGTCGCCCGCTTCATCGAGCAGACAAGGTGTTGCGGAACGGGTGGAAAAGAGAAAACGAAGGCCGGGATCAAAGAAGATGACGCCGAGCATAGCGCGGAGCTGCAGAATATCCGCCGGGAAATAGAGCCGGGTCTGATCACCTTCAGCAATGGCGTTGTCGGCAAAGAAATTGTTAATTCCAAAATGGCAGGTGTTATCGGCCATATCATCAACGCCGGAGTGTGAGAAATGGGCCAGGACATTGGCCCCGTTGAGCCGGGCCATGGTAATCTCGGACACGACCATCTCAAGAAACGCTGCGAAGGTACCAAAGATTCCCTGACGCCCCGCTTCACTGCCAAAACCGGCCGCAACCGAATAGTTATTGCGCTCCATGATACCACCGGCAACATATACCGAAGGGTGGCGTTTACGGATATGGTGCAGTCCGCAGGAGCCTTCAAGATCGCTGTCGACCACCAGCACTTTGTTTTCGATATCCTCCTCGGCATCGAGCAGATCGCTGATCACGACTCCAAACTCATCGCGTACCTTATACATCTTGTCGGTTGAACCCAGGTAACTGTTTTTTACCTTCTGGGGTGTAAAATCGGCAAGAACATCCGCAGCAACACTCCGGCCTTTGACCCTGAGATAGTCAATGGCAAGATCAACGGCTATCACATCATGCGCCTTGGGCAGGCCTTCTATACCCGGGATACCCACAGCCATGGTTCTCCTGTTTATCAGGGCAACCGGACCTTTTGTGGCAATCGCAGAACGTATGCGGCGGTAGAGGGCCTGAAGATCCTCGCCGTCACCCGGGTCGGTATCCAGTCCATGCCCTGCCAGGGTTTTTACGACATCATACCCCTGGAGGTACTGATCCGGATGCCCGGCAATGGTAACGTTGTTATCATCGATAAGCAGCTTGACGTTGAGGTTCCTTGCCACCGCGTAACGTGCGGCCTCGGCGTTGTCTCCCTCCATCTGAGAACCATCACTCCCAAAAAGGACCACCACCTTGTCTTTGTCGGCCTCTGCCACTCCGTTGACATAACTCCACAGATGTCCAAGCCGACCCGACGAGAAAAAGACACCGTTTTTATCATCTCTTTCGGGATGGCCGTAATACCCCTTATCATACTCGCGGTAGTGCAGCAGCGACTCAGACGCCTGATGCCCATTGACTACGGCCATAAAATACTGAATCGCCACCCTGTGCCCCGCTTCATCAAAATAGACTGGATGGACAGAGCTTGCCCCCTTCATAAAACCATCCACGATAAGGACTTCAGGGACAATATCAAAGGCCCCTCCGGTGTGTCCGCCCAGACCTTTGGCGTTGGCAAGGGCTGTAAAAAAAACGATGCTGTCACGGGCTATGGCAATATTGTTTTTCAAGACGGTGAGTTGCTCTATTGTCAGTTCATCCTGGCTGATATCAAACTGCAGTGGAGTAAAATCATTCAGATCTATTGGAAATTCCATTTCTTCTCCTCACAATAAAAACGACGCAAATGGGTCAAAAAAATTGGTTTTTCAAGACTTCTCAACTGTCATTACCCCCAGATATCCGGAAATAATATATCAGGACTCTTTTTCATCGGTTGGCTCTGTTTTTGGCAAAACAAGGTTGAGAAACAGTCCGACAAGCCCGGCAAGACCTATCTTTTCAATGGCGAAGGAACCAGCCGAGAATTTCATGCCACCGATGCCACAGACCAGAATTACGGCAACGATGATAAGGTTTCGTGGTGTGGTAAGATCCTCACCTGAACGAACCAGGGTATTTATCCCGACGACGGTTATCATACCGAAGAGGAGGATCATAATCCCTCCCATCACCGGTGTAGGGATGGTGGCAAGAATGGCCCCAATCTTATCGACAAAAGAGAGAAGAATTGCGGCCAGGGCGGCCCAGGTCATAATAGCAGGGTTAAATGCTTTTGTCAGGGCCACGGCACCGCTTACCTCTGAATAGGTGGTATTGGGTGGGCCACCAAGCATAGAGGCCAGGGAGGTGGCAATACCATCGCCCAACATGGTGTTTTCGATACCAGGATCCTTGACATAGTCCTTGCCTGAAATAGAGCCGATGGCAAGAACATCACCAAAATGCTCTATGGCCGGAGCAATGGCAACGGGTACGATGAACAGTATGGCCTCCCAGTTCCACTCGGGCAAAACAAAGGCAGGCATCGCAAACCAGGCCTTTTCAATAATTGGGGCAAAGGATATCAAGGCCGGAGACGTCAAGTTGTTCAGACCACCGGGATCAAAGCCGGATTGCAGGGATGCGGCATAGCCCGTTGTGTCGAGTAACAATGCGGCAGCATACCCGGCGATGATTCCACAGAGGATCGGGATAAGCCGCCACCAGCCCTTGCCGACCAGGGCAACAGCAGCCGTTGTTACCAAGGCCACACCGGCAAGAATGACCGCAGAGGTCTGAGGTACCAGCCAGGTGCTACCGTCACCGGTCCTGCCCATCGCCATATGAACGGCAACAGGAGCCAAAACCAGACCGATAACCATAATGACCGGACCAGTTACCACCGGTGGTAAACATCTATGCAGAACTCCGGGCCCAAAGAATCTGACAATAAAACTCAGCACAATATAGAAGAAACCGGCGGCGACAAGACCGCAAAGCGTGCCGGGAATGCCCCATTTTTCGACGCCATAGATAATCGGCGCAATAAAGGCAAAGGATGAGGCAAGAAAGACAGGAACCTTGCCTCTGGTGACAATCTGGAAGATCAAGGTTCCCGCACCGGCGGTAAAAAGAGCGACGTTTGAGTCAAGCCCCGTGAGTATGGGTACCAGCACCAACGCCCCGAAGGCAACAAACAGCATTTGTCCTCCGAGAAGACAGTCCTGCAGATGGAAACTGTATTCAGTGTTCTGTCGATTTGTAGACATTATGCAAACTCCCTCACTTTTACCGCCACAGCTGAGACGGCTCATTCATCATCAAAGAAAAATGGACTGAACATCTAAACAAAAAGAGAAGACCAGGCAAAGAACCCGAACCACTTGCTTTGCCAACGTACGATAGAGACATGCGAGATATTCTGCCGAAACACTACGCCTCAAAACGGTGAAGCTACAAAGGCCTCCGGCCAAAACAGATTTACAGGTAACTGGTCTCTGCCCAAACCTTATTTGGTGCCGAAGATCTTATCTCCAGCATCTCCGAGTCCGGGTAGGATATACCCGATATCGTTGAGTTTATCATCAACTGCTGCCACATAAATCTCCACATCCGGATGTGCCGTTGTAATCTTTTCCAGACCCTCCGGCGCAGCAACGAGAAAGAGCCCCTTTATTTTTTTACAGCCAGCCTTTTTCAAGGTTTCAATGGTCGCCAGCAAGGTGCCTCCGGTTGCCAGCATCGGATCGAGGATCAGGGCAATCCGGTCTTCAATATCACGCGCAAGCTTGACATAATACTCGACCGGCTGCAAGGATTCTTCATCCCGATAGTAGCCGACAACGCTGACCTTGGCCGATGGAATAAGGTCAATAACTCCATTCATCATACCCAGACCAGCGCGGAGGATCGGGACAATGGTGATCTTTTTGCCTTTGAGTTTTTCCACCTCAACTGCCCCGGCCCAGCCCTGGATAGTCTTCTTCTCAGTCGGTAGATCCTTTGCGGCCTCATAGGTCAGAAGACGTGCCACCTCTGAGGAGAGATCCCTAAAATCTTTGGTAGAAATATCATGCTGACGCATAAGCCCCAGCTTATGTTTGATAAGCGGGTGTTCCGCCACGTGTACGCTCATACCAGTTCTCCCGGAAAAATACGATTCAACCTGCCTCGAGCAACATTCAGAGGAAAAAAACCTCCACGTGAAAACTCTGTCAGGCAGATACAAAGGGGAATATTCCCTGACGCCCTCTTCTTTTAAAAAAACTGGCTGAAAAAGCAAGGTTTTTCCCAAGAAAACCCGCTCTTTTCAGTGGAAAATCCTCAGATATCAGGTAGCCTGAGTGGAGTGGCATCCTCTTCATTATTCCTCTTTCAGGAGGTTTTCTCCTCGGAGTCTGTCTCAGCCGGGGCACAAGCATACCACAGCCCTCTAACCTTTATTACGCAATCGAACAGGAGAGGCAACAAGGAGCCATCCGGTCATACAAGAATTAACAATCATATACGTTTTTTGGCAGGAAAAAATTTGCAAGACCAGGTATTGCTCTGCTGCGAGATTGCCCATCGTCGCCGAGAAAAGATCTTCTACCTATGCCTTGACCCCGAAAAGATAAAACAGGCTTAATCTGTTTGTAAAAGATGCGCCATAAGAATTTCAATAGAGCTTATTAAGCAAAATTGAAATGGTCTTAAAAAAAATATTTAAGATTTTTTTTTAACTGCACATTGACTTACTATTTTTTTTGATTTATTAGATAAGGAAGCTGTATAGAAAAGATTTCATTCTTTACTGTCGTCCTTTCAGGGAGAATTAAACTTGTCTGGCTTATCATTGTTACAGATGACTGTTTTTTAGCCCGTTTGCTGGAGGTTGAGGTATAGAGAGCCCAGAATAAAAGAGAGAAAAAATTGGAAAAGCCCAAAAGAACGAGGGCTTAATTTGTTCTTAAATTTTAAAAGGAGTCAAACATGCTCACGAAACTAAAGGAAAAAGACATCGAAGAACTGGTGGAAATTCAAAAGCAGATTTCCTCGCTTATCAAGAAAAAACAAAAAGAAAAGAAAAAGGAATTAAAGCAGCAGTTCCAGGCAATGGCCGAAGAAGCCGGAATGTCAATTGACGAGGTTATTCAGGCAAAATCAGCCACCAAAAAGGTCAAGGCCAAGTATAGACACGGCAATAAAAGCTGGTCCGGGCGAGGACGTCGTCCCCGCTGGATTATTGAACTGGAAGAAAAAGGCAAAAATCTTGCCGATTATCTGGTATAACGAACGACAGCCGTCGGATTACTTCTGCGGAGGCTTCACCGTCTCCGCAGATTTTTTTTTGACCTCGCAATACAGGTATCCGAAAATACATTCTTGACTGCAACGAAGAAGATCGGCAAAAGGCTGGTTATTCAAGGGGTCCGTAGTACCTGAAGACGTTACGATTGACCTTATTTTGCAAGAGTTTGTTTTCTCTCCAGGTTTTTTGAGGTGAAGTTCCCTTTTAGACGTTTCTTCGTTGATAAACCGGCTCCGCCTTCTATCCCGAAACTGTTTGCAAACAGCCAGTGAGGATAATTTCTCCGAGAAACCCAGTCGCCGCCTGTCCATTTTTAGGAACGCCCAGACGTCTCTGCCAAAAGGAACTTCTCCCGTTGGCATATTCCCGGTTTTATTGAAAAGCCCAAAAGGAACATTTGGTAATTATTCGACGAAAATTCTTTGAGTTTTCTCGGATTCAAATATGCAGATGTTACAAGATGTACCATCTTTAATTGACAGAGTCATACTCTACTGGCTATGTTCTCAACCAAACCGCCACTCCTCAACGGCAAACCGACGAACCTACTGTGATAGCCCTATCTGGGATCTTTACAGACAACAAAAGACAAGAAGGAAAAATATATGGAACCGCTTGCCATCACCCAGGATATGATAATCGTCTTTTGCCTGCTCGGGATGGCTATTTTTCTCTTTGTTACCGAGCTGTTACGGGTTGACCTCGTGGGGTTGTTGATCATGACGCTGCTGCCGCTTACCGGGGTTATCTCGGCTGAACAGGCGGTCGCCGGATTGAGTTCAAACGCGGTGGTTTCGATCATCGCGGTTATGATTATCGGCGCGGGTCTCAACAAGACGGGAATGATGAACAACGTGGCCTCTCAAATCATCAAAATTGCCGGGCGCCGGGAACGCAGTATCGTCGGCGTCGTATCGATGACCGTAGCCTGCATATCCAGCTTTATGCAAAACATCGGTGCAACGGCCCTCTTTATGCCCGCGACCATGCGGATAAGCCGCCAACTCCATTTTCCTGCCTCCCACGTCCTTATGCCGATGGGGTTTTGCGCCATCATCGGAGGCTGTCTGTCACTCATCGGCTCCAGCCCGCTCATTATGCTCAACGACCTGATGCAAGGCTGGTGGAACTTCCACCAGGCAGATGTTCAGGGCAAGGAATTTACTCCGCTCGGCCTTTTTGCGGTCACCCCCATCGGTATCTCCTTACTGCTGTCAGCACTCTTATATTTTTACTTTTTGGGGAAATATGTCCTCCCGAAAAGTGACTGTTCGGGTCTGGATACTAACCTTATGGACAAACGACTGCAGGAGATATACGGACAAGAAATAGGTGACAGCTGGGAGCTTGAGGTCCCTCCATCTTTTTCCTCCAGGACCCTCGCAGAACTGCAAATCAGGCCTCAATATCACGCAACAGTGGTGGGTATAGTAAAGCACCATACCTATCAGAAGGATCTGTCGCCTACGAAAGAGTCTCTTGTCGAGGCTGGAGACTCGCTCTGGATAATCAGTTCAGAAACAAATATACAGAGAATTGCCGAGGAACTGGGCTGGATTATCAAGGAAGACCACGTGGTCTTTGCAGAAGAAGAGAGCCCCGATGAATCAGGGGTTATAGAGGGTGTTGTCATCGCCCATTCCAATCTCAGTCAGCATACGATGGAAGAGCTGGAGTTTCGCAAGCTCTACCATATCAATCCCCTTGCCATCGTCCGCCGGGAAGAGGTGATCGTCGAAAACATCAACGTCACCAAGCTGGAACAGGGCGACACAATACTGATGCAGGGGAGATGGAAACAGTTCAAACTTCTGGCAAATCAAATGGATATCGCTCTTCTCCATGATATTCAGGGTGAGGATTTGAAACCGGAACGAACAAGATGCGCGCTTTTCTTCCTCTTTATGGCACTGGTACTGGCCCTCGTTGTCAAGGTTCAACTGTCAATCGCCCTGCTCACCGGGGCCCTTGGGATGATTATCACCCGCATCATTCCGGCCGACAGGGCCTACGAAGCCATTGACTGGAGAACCGTTTTCCTGCTCTCCGGGCTCATTCCCCTCGGCACAGCCTTCGAAACCACCGGAACGGCATCCTACATAGCCCAGACGATACTTAGTGCCCTTGGCACCCCAAGCCCAATGCTGCTTATGGTGGTCATTTCCTTGCTCACAGCCTTCTTTTCGTTGGTGGCCTCAAACGTTGGAGCGGTGGTGCTTATGGTGCCTCTGGCGATGAGTATGGCGGCAGGAGTCAACACCTCTCCAACGGTGGCCGCCCTGGTTGTTGCCGTTTCCGCCTCCAACACCTTTATTCTTCCTACCCACCAGGTCAATGCCCTGGTAATGCGTCCTGGAGGTTACAGGACAAAGGATTATATCCGTGCTGGAGTGGGGATGTCAGCCATCTACCTGCTGGTTCTTATGGCCTGTGTCAGGTTGCTTTATGGAGTCGTTTAACCTATCCCTGATAATAATTTCTTTGAAAAAACTTCAAAAAAAAGCTAGACTTATACGAGAAATGAAATTTGAGAGCGTGGTTTTTGAGGATTTTTCAAAATTGTACTATGTAACGAGGACCTCTATGAGACGCATCGGCACAGCATCAACAAGACGGTTTGGTATCTTATGTGTATTGGCCTTTCTGCTCAGCAGCTGCTCATATCCAGCGGTACGCTACTCTGAGAACACAAGGTTTTCACACCAGAACATCAATGCGGGCATCGACGGCAACCCGACATCCAGTTCGAAAATCTACAAGGTCGGCCGTTACGAAGGCGCAACCGACCACTATACGTACAGACAGAAAAACAACGATATCCGCCCGGTTCGTCTGACAGACAGGCCCACAGAGGTCTTGATCCCGAAGATGGCAAACCAGCAAGATTTTACAGATATGCCGTTGGTTATCGAGGCAAACGATGTCTTGTTTGAGTTTGACAAATCGGTTATCAGGGAGGCTTTTATTCCGGAAATCAACCTTTGGGTACAGTATTTTCTTGAAAACCCTTCGGTTACCGCAGAGATATACGGCCATGCAGACAGTACCGGAACAGTCAAGTACAATCAGGGGCTCTCTGAAAGAAGGGCTGCCGCTGTCCTCAACTATATGGTGGCAAATGGGGTGAGCAGAGACAGGCTCACTGCCAAAGGCTTTGGTGAACTGAATCCGGTTGCGCCAAACGATACCAAGGCGGGTCGTCAGAAAAACCGCAGGGTCGAGCTCCATCTCTAGCAGATCGGAGAGCTGTTCGAGAGCAGTGCCTGCTCCTTCACGCTCAAGATGCAGGGAAAAGGCCGTCCGAGATTGGGAGTGTTTTTGACAGGATAGAGTTTTGTCAGCAGAAAGAAGCCAGAGGCTTGTTCTCTTGCGTCGGTCTCTCTTCTTGAATGCCCAAGGGAGAACTCTCTTGCAAAGGCTGCAATTTTTCATAGAGGCCTGCTCGCAGAGGCTCCTGCATCTCGACTTCGGGGCGCCTGAGACCAGTTGCGGCTGGAGAGCTTGAAAAATGTACATCTGTCTTTCGTGTCCGCGGCCCTTGCAAGATCCAACGTGGCGTAGAAAGAGTCGAACGCTGCCCCACGGCCTGACAGGCCAACAGGGAATTGCAGGGCCTTCCCGAACCCATAGGTATTTCCAGATAAAAGAATGCTCCCTATCAATCCTGAGTTGCAGCTGGCATCTTCGTTTGTCCGCGATACCGGCTGCAATATTTTCTTAACCGGCAAGGCCGGGACGGGAAAGACCTCTTTTCTCCTCCAGATAAAAAAAGATAGTGGGAAGAGAACCGTGGTAACGGCACCGACGGGTGTTGCCGCCATCAATGCCGGTGGCGTTACCCTGCACTCTTTTTTTCAGATACCTTTTGGCCCCTTTCTTCCCGAGGTCAAGCGCACAACACGGCTCCGCTTCAACAAGACCAAGATACATCTTATCAAAGGTATAGATCTTCTCATCATCGATGAGATAAGTATGGTACGGGCCGATATGCTTGATGCGGTCGATGCCGTACTGCGACGTTATCGGGATCCTGACAAGGCCTTCGGCGGGGTACAAGTCCTTTTGATCGGCGATCTGTACCAACTGGCGCCGGTTGTAAAGCAGGACGAATGGCAGCTGCTCAAGGCCTACTACAAAAGCCCCTACTTCTTTGCCAGCAAGGTGCTGGCCGAAACAGAGCTTGTCTGCATAGAATTACGTCATATCTATCGGCAGAGCGATCGGCATTTCATCAACCTCCTTGAAGAGGTGCGCGACAACAAGGTCAGTCAGACCACGCTCGACCAGCTGAACGCCCGCTACGAGAACGGGCTCGTCTCCCGTGATAACGAAGGCTATATCACCCTGTGTACCCATAACCAGCATGCCGACCAACTGAACGCGAAAAGACTGACGAGGCTGCCCGGGAAAGGCCATTTCTTCGAGGCAAGGGTTGACGGTGATTTTCCGGAACAGGCCTATCCAGCACCTTTACATCTTGAGCTGAAAGAAGGGGCCCAGGTGATGTTTCTTCGCAACGATATTTCTCCGGAAAAGAGATATTTTAATGGTAAGATCGGTGTAATAACCCGCATTACGGCAAATAAAGTCTATGTCCAGGGCGACGAGGACCCAAACGAGATAGAGGTCGAACAAGCCACCTGGGAAAACGTCAGCTATGTCCTGGATCAGGAAAGTATGGAAATCAAAGAGGAGATCACCGGCAGTTTCAGTCAATATCCGCTGAAGCCTGCCTGGGCAATTACCATCCACAAAAGTCAGGGCCTTACCTTTGACAGGGCCATAATAGATGCACAGTCGTCTTTTGCGCACGGGCAGGTCTATGTGGCTCTCAGCCGCTGTCGGAGCCTGGAGGGAATGATTCTTGCCAGCCCTCTTACCAGACAGGCCATCAAAACGGATCCTGCCGTACAGGCCTTTTCCCGTAAGGCACACTACAATCCGCCGACAGAGCGCCAGCTTAACCTGGCCAGGGCCAGCTACCAGCAGGAGCTGATGCTCGACTGTTTTGATTTCCAAAGGCTGCACTCCTATGCCAGCCGGCTGCTCTCGCTGTTACAGTACAATCCCGGGGCAGTCACAGAGAAAAAGATAGAGGATCCTGCCGGATTAAAGGCTGTGCTTACAGAAGAAATATACGCAGTCGGCAACCGTTTCCGCAGCCAGCTCCAGGGATTGTTCGAGGCGCAGAAACTGCCGGCCGGTGATCCCCACATTCTCGATCGTCTGACAAAGGCATCGGCATACTTTACCAGCAGAATCAGGGAAAGAATCATAGACAACCACCTTACCGCAGGGATTGAAACCGACAACAAGGAGACGGAAAAGGCCAGTAAAAAACTCCTGACTGGCCTGGCAGAAGAACTTGCCGCCAAACTTGCCGGGCTACAGCACTGTGCGCATGGCTTTGCCAGCGCAGAATATCTGAAAACCGTGACAAGGGCAGTTCTGGAGGTAACCGAAAAGCGGGGCAAAACCGCACGGCCAACACACAAAACCGTTGATCTTGAACATGCCGGGCTCTATGAAGAGCTCAAGGACTGGCGCAGGCAAAAGGCAGACAGTGAAGACCTGAAACCCTTTCAGGTAATGCATCTGAAAGCCATCGTGCAGATTGCTCTCAAGCTTCCCGATTCCATCACCGCCCTGCGGCAGATCAAGGGTATTGGAGAAAAAATCGCGGCCAGGTACGGTGCGGAGGTTATAGGGATGGTCAGGGCCTATAGAAAGGACAAGGGTCTCGCCAATACGGCTCTTCCCGCTGCACTGCGTTTTGCCGCTGAAAAGGAAGAAGCCCCCAGGCCAGCGAAAACGGAGTCAAAAACCTACAGCCTGCAGCTCTTTGAAAAAGGGCTGTCCGTAGAGGAAATTGCCCAACGCAGAGATCTCAAGCCCGGAACCATTGAGGTGCATCTCGCCCATTACGTCGCCAGAGGAGACCTTGACATACATCGTCTTGTCCCCAGAGAGCGGTGTCAACAAATACGGGAGGCTCTCAGGAACAGGCAGCCCAAAGGACTCAGGGAGATTAAAGAGGCCCTTGATGAGACCTTTTCCTACGGTGAGATACGGCTGGTCCTTGCCTCTGTTGAGCAGGAAGGCCAACAGAAAAAAATGGACAACGCAGAGTAAAGACAGATCCATACAGTTTTTTATCTCGGCAGGCCTGACAGAACGCTATAATTTTGTGCCAGCCTAGATTTTTCATCGATTTTTTTATTTTATCTTCACGGCTTAATTTTAATGTACATGGCAAGCTCACGCAAAAAACAGTCTGTTTTTTGCAGAGAGAGATAAAAAAAGGCCCCCTGCGGGTGGGCGATTTTCCGGTGAGTTTTCGTCACAAGGCGTTTCGTGTAGTAGACGACAAGCAAACGTCTTGTGCCTTGGCCTTACGAAAAACTTTGTCGATGAGAATCCAGGCTGGCAAGGCAGAAGTTTCAAGCCCATCTCTTCACCAGAACGAATGGAGATCCGTATGTATCAGAACATTGTTGTCCTGACCGGGGCCGGCATCAGTGCGGCCAGCGGTCTGCAAACCTTTCGCGGCAAAGGCGGTCTCTGGGAGGGGCAGCGCGTTGAAAATATCGCCACCCCGCAGGCATTCTTACAGGATCCGGAATTCGTCCAGAAGTTTTACAATATGCGGCGAAGGCAGCTCATCGAAGAGGCCCAACCAAATGCGGCTCACCACTTTCTTGCCAGATTTGAGCAGAAATTTACGGCAAGAGGAGGGACCTTTCTTCTGGTTACCCAAAACGTCGATGACCTCCATGAAAGGGCAGGTTCAGAACGGTTGGTTCATATGCACGGGGAACTGCTCAAGGCCAGGAACAGCAGAACAGGAGAGGTCAAAACCTGCCGCCAGGACCTTGCCGGGATGGAATGGCGACCACATATTGTCTGGTTTGGGGAGACACCGCTGGAGATGGATCGTATCTACAAAGCCCTTGCGAAAAGCGATCTTTTCGTGGCCATTGGAACCTCTGGCCACGTCTATCCGGCGGCCGGCTTTGTCGAATTTGCCGGAGAGACCGGCTCACACACGGTAGAGATAAATCTTGAAGCCAGCAAGGTTTCCTCACAATTTGATGAGGTCGTGAGTGGTCCGGCAATCACAGCGGTCGAGGAGTATTTCTCCACACTGTTCTAAAAAAAATCACCTCAAAAGACACAAGGATTTCTTGCATAATATCCCGATACCGGAGATAATTCCGACCCTTCTGCAAAGAGAGCAGATACAGCAGGAACAGCGTATGTAAAGCCTTTGAGGGTTACCATGCAAAAAGCCAAGTCAACAGAATGGAGCATACAGCAGGCCGCCGAGCTGTATGGTATCAACAGGTGGGGGACAGAGTATTTTTCCATTGCCGACAATGGGGATGTCGTTGTTTCCCCCTTTGGTAGGGATCTGGACACCAGGGTCAGCCTGCGTGAGATTATCGAAGAGATTGAAGCTCGCGGCCATTGTATGCCGGTTTTACTGCGCATAGAAAATATACTCGGCTCTCAGATAAAACTCCTCCACCAGACATTTCTCAAAGCTATAGAGGAGAGCGGCTATCAGGGAGAGTATAGGGGCGTCTTTCCAGTCAAGGTCAACCAGCAGCAACAGGTTCTCGAGGCGATGAGCCAATTTGGCAGGCCCTATAATCATGGGCTGGAAGCAGGCAGTAAAAGCGAACTTATCGCCGCCATTTCACTACTCAACAACCGCGATGCCTGTCTGATCTGTAACGGCTATAAAGACGAAGAGTTCATCGATCTTGGATTTTTTGCGATGAAAATGGGCTTTCAGCTCTTTTTTGTGGTGGAGATCCCCGGAGAGATTGACCTGATTCTCGAACGGGCCAGATTTCACAAAACCAGGCCCAATATTGGCCTGCGCATCAAACTGTCCACCCAGGCTGAAGGCAAATGGGTAGAATCCGGCGGTGAAGCAAGTGTGTTCGGACTGACAATGAGCCATGTCGTTGACGTGCTGGACAGACTCAAAAAAGAGGATATGCTCGATTGCTTAAAGCTCCTCCACTACCATATCGGCTCACAGATTCCCAATATCAGCGATATCCGCGCAGGGGTCATGGAGGCTGGCAGACTCTACGAAGAGCTTGTCTGTGAAGGAGCACCTATGGGGTATATAGACCTCGGAGGAGGTCTTGCAGTCGATTATGACGGCTCGCACACCAATACCCCGTCGAGCCGTAACTACTCTATCGAAGAATACTGCTTCGATATTGTGGAATCGATTATCACAGTCCTCAATAAACGCAAGATCCCCCACCCGACGATCATTACAGAATCGGGGCGAGCCGTTGTCGCCTACTCCTCGATTCTTCTCTTCAATATCCTTGACAGCAGCTGCTTTGCCCCACCGGCAATCCCCGAAGAGCTGCCAACATCGGCTAACGAACTGCTGGAAAATCTGCAGGTGACCTACAATATGGTTTCAGCCAGGGATATCCAGGAGTGTTGTAACGATCTCCTCTTCTATAGAAATCAGTCGAAACAGCTTTTCAAGCATGGCCAAATCACCATAAGAGAACGTGCCATAGCCGAAAACCTGATCCAGCATATAATGATCCGCATTGCCAACACCGCGAAAGAGATGGCACACATCCCCAAAGACGTACAGGAGATTACAGCAAGGATCTACGACATCTATTATGGTAATTTCAGCCTGTTCCAGTCGCTGCCTGATGTCTGGGCCATAGACCAGATCATGCCGACCATGCCGATACACCGACTGCATGAGGAGCCCACAAGACCTGCGATTATTTCCGATATCACCTGCGATTGTGACGGTAAGATAGATATGTTCCCCGATATCCCGGAGACAGCACGCACCATACGGTTGCATAGTCTCAACGAAGAAGAGGAGTACTACCTTGGCGTGTTTCTGGTGGGTGCCTATCAGGAAACCCTCGGTGATTTGCACAATCTCTTTGGAGATACCAATGTTGTCTCCATTCATGTCAACGAGGATGGCAGTTTCAAAATTCTGCGTGAGATTGAAGGCGATGCCGTGGAAGATGTCCTTTCCTATGTGGAATACGATGTCAAAGCCATTACTACCCGACTGAAAAACCTGGCTGAGGACTCGATTCGCAAAGGATTTATCAAGGCCCGTGAGCGTAAGACCATTCTTAAGGCCTTCAAGGAGGGGCTTCAGGGATACACCTACTTTGAGAGAGATTAAATCGACTCTCTCCTGGTTTTGGAATGTCCATTACAGCCTATAATGCTCACCAAAACACCTTTAAACGATCCCTTTTGTGAAGGAGTAAAAAGCCGTTAGGCGACGGCGGCTTTGCCGCTTAGGAAGGATGAAAACAGGCCGACAGATTCGGCAATGGAGGAGATTATGTCACGTATTCTTATCATTGGCGCTGGTGGCGTTGGCAATGTTGTTGCCCAGAAATGCGCTATGCAGCCGGAGGTTTTCAGCGATATCTGGCTTGCCAGCAGAACCCTTGCCAAGTGTGAAGCCCTGCAGAGGGATATCAAGACCCGTCTGAAGAGAGAGATATTGGTGGCCCAGGTAGACGCGGACAAAACCGCCGACCTCGTCAGGCTTTTTGAGAAAAGCAGGCCAGAGCTGGTCATCAACGTTGCCCTGCCCTATCAGGATCTGGCAATTATGGAGGCCTGCCTTGAATACGGCGCCCACTATCTGGATACCGCAAATTACGAGCCGGAGGATTCGGCACATTTCGAGTACAGCTGGCAATGGGCCTACCGGGAAAGATTTGCCGAAAAAGGGCTTATGGCCCTGCTTGGCTGCGGCTTTGACCCCGGTGTTACCAATATCTTTTGTGCCTACGGTCAAAAAAACCTCTTTGACCGTATTGAATCCATCGACATACTTGACTGCAATGCCGGCGAGCACGGGCACCCGTTTGCCACCAACTTCAATCCGGAGATCAATATCCGTGAGGTAACCCAGACGGTCCGCCACTGGCGCGATGGCCGTTGGATCGAAACACCACCGATCCTCTATGACGACTGTGTGCATTTCAGCTTTGATTATCCGGAGGTCGGCCCCCGGGAAAGTTATCTTCTCTACCACGAAGAGATGGAATCACTGGTACAACATATCAACGGCCTGAAAAGAATCCGTTTCTGGATGACCTTTGGACAGCCGTATCTCACCCATCTCAAGGTGCTTGAGAATGTCGGTATGACCCGTATCGACAGCGTCGAATACCAGGGCCAGCAGATCGTTCCCATCCGCTTTTTAAAGGCCCTGCTCCCCGACCCGGGCTCGCTCGGCGCCAACTATACCGGAAAGACGGTTATCGGTTGTATTCTCAAAGGAGAAAAGGCCGGGAAAGAGGTGCAAAAATACATCTATAATATCTGCGATCACGCCGAAGCCTACCGGGAGGTTCAGGCGCAGGCTGTCTCTTACACCACCGGAGTTCCAGCCATGATCGGAGCGATGCTGATGGTCAAGAAAATCTGGATGCAGCCCGGCGTCTATAATGTAGAGCAGTTCGACCCAGATCCGTTTATGCAAGAGCTGAACAGTAACGGCCTTCCCTGGCAGATAAGCGATTTCTCTGGAGAGCTTCCTGAATAGATGACAAAAGAAGCCCCCAACGCAAGGATTCTCAGAGATTTTCCCCCGGCCATCACCGATCAGGTTGCCACACCCTGCTACCTGATCAGCGAGGAGCTGGTAGAGCGTAACTGTCTGCTTCTCGACGAGGTACAGAGGCGGACCGGGGCCAACATTCTTCTGGCTCTCAAGGCCTTTGCTCTTCCGGCCCTCTTCCCGCTTATCCGCCGTTATCTCCCGGGCGTCTGCGCCAGCGGTGCCATTGAGGCCCAGCTCGGCTTTGAGGAATTTCAGGGCCAGGTCCATACCTATTCTCCAGCCTTTTCCAGTGCCCAGATGGAAAAAGTGATCCGTTTTTCCGACTATATCCTTTTCAATTCAGTGGAGCAATTTTGGCAGCACAGGGCGGCAATCCAGCGAAGTTCGAGGAAGATAGAGATCGGCTTCAGGGTACACCCCGGATACTCGGAGGTGGAAAACGATCTCTACAACCCCTGCCTGCCCGGTTCCAGGTTCGGTATCCATCCTGAGGTTCTTGATGATTTTGACATACAGAAAATCTCAGGACTGCACTTTCACGCTCTCTGCGAGCAGGGTGCTGATGTTCTGGTACGGGTACTGGCACATTTTGAAAAACGTTTTGGCCCCTATCTCCACAAGCTCAAATGGGTCAATTTTGGCGGTGGACACCATATCACGAGAGAAGGCTACGATCTCGACCTGCTCTGCCAGACCATCATAGACTTCAAGGCTCGTTACAACAATATCGAGGTCTTTTTCGAACCCGGTGAGGCGGTGGTGCTGAATGCGGGCGTTTTTGTTACCTCGGTACTTGACCTTATCGAGCATCGCTCGCTGGCCATCCTTGATTCCTCGGCAGAGACCCATCTGCCGGATATCCTGGCTATGCCCTACCGTCCGGAAATTGCCGGCGCCGGCCTTCCCGGAGAATTCCCCCATACCTTCGAACTTGGCGGTATCTCCTGTCTTGCCGGAGACAATTTCGGCACATACTCCTTTCCCAGGCCTCTCGCTCGTGGTGACAGGCTTGTGTTTGGCGATATGGCGCTCTACTCTTTCGTAAAAAACACAAGTTTCAACGGCGTCGAGCTGCCATCCATCTATACATTCTCCAACACAAGGCCAACGCCCAGACTGATACGCAGTTTTGGTTATGCCGATTATAAGAGAAAAATTTCATGAAAAAGCCTGCACAACATTTCTGTTTCCACGGGGATGATGTCCCCCCGGCCAAGGCCTCTGAGGCTCTTTTCCATGTGATTCCGGTGCCTCTGGAACAATCCGTATCCTACGGGACTGGTACCGCCGCCGGCCCAGAGGCAATACTGACGGCCTCCTGCCAGCTTGAAACACTTGCCGGCGGAGTTGTTCCGGCCGATGAAGGTATATATACCGCCCCGCCCGTGGACTGTAGCGGCAGCCCGGAGATGGTCGTTACCCGCATCGAAAATGTGGTATCGGCAAGTCTTGAGGCCGGGGCAATCCCCGTACTGCTCGGCGGCGAACATACCGTCTCACTCGGGGCGATACAGGCCCTTTACCGCCAGACGCAAGACTTTGGGGTCATCCAGTTTGATGCCCACGCCGACCTGCGCAACAGCTATCAAGGCTCAAAATACAGCCATGCCTGTGTGATGCGCCGCGTGCATGAGGCATCTCTGCCCATATTTCAAATAGGTACCAGAAACTATAGTCTGGAAGAAAGCGAGTACAGGAAAAAACAGGGGATTGGTTTTCTTGACAGCGAGACCATCTGGAGACAGGGGCCCAACCTTATACTCCCCGAAAACTTTCCGGAAAAGGTCTATATCAGCTTTGATCTGGATGCCTTTGACTGCTCGCTCCTCCCTGCCACCGGTACACCAGTTCCGGGTGGTCTCAACTGGTATCAGGCGTTATGGCTTATCGAACAGATTATGGACAGCCGCCTGTGTCTCGGCTTTGATGTGGTCGAGCTTGCCCCGATCGAACAGTTGCACGCCTCATCTTTTCTTGCGGCCCAACTCACCTACAGCATGATGGCCTCTCTGGTAAAAAGCAGAAGCCCGCAACAGAGATAACTGTCTTACAAATCTGACAACACCAGGGCCCTGGCACGGGCCGAACGTACCAGGGTAGGGATATTTTGATCCACATAGTCAAAGACCCGCGCCCGTTTATTCTCGGCGGGTCGCATAATCCGGCCAATAACCTGCAGCAGACGCCCCTCAAAACTGATGGGGGTGGTCAGAAAGAGTGTGGAGAGTCCCGAGCAATCAAAGCCTTCAGAAATAAGCTGTAAGGTGGCTGCCAGTACATCCACCTTGCCGGTTTGAACCTCATCAACAATGGCTGCCCGCAGCTCGGGGGCAACCTTGCCCGTCAACAGGGCAACCCGCAGACCTCGTGCCTGCAGTTTGTCGGCAAACAACTGGCAATGGCTTACCCGATCGGACACTACCAGAATGGTGCCGCAGTCCGGTTCCCGGGCCATCATGACAATATCATCAATGATCTGCTGATTTCTGCCCTCATGGGTAACCAGCGCCTTGATAAGAGCCTGGTAATCACCCCGGTAACGATAGGTGAAGCAGGTATTTGAACGAATAATTTCAGGTGCCAGTATAGCGCCGGTCGCAACCAGCTTCCGCTTATCCACCCTGTGAATTCTATCACCCATATAAAAGTAGATGAGTTTGGTCAGCTCGTTATCACTGCGAAAGGCGGTCGCAGACAGTCCGAGCAGATAATGGCAGTCAAAGCTGGAAACAACATCGGTAAACAGATTCGCAGGAACCCGGTGACATTCATCAACGATCAACTGTCCAAAATGGGGAACCAGCTCCTGCAGCCGCTTACGCGCGGTATTGACAATGGCAATGGTTACAGCAGCCAGAGCAAATCTGCCATCTCCGATCAAAGCCGGCTCGACCCCGAGGAATTCCTGCACACGGGCCTGCCATTGATAGAGGAGTTCCTTGGTATGGACAATCACCAGAGATGGCTGACGCCTGGCAGCAACGAGCGCCAAGGCCATCACCGTCTTGCCGCTGCCCGTACCGGCCTCTATCACGCCAAAGGAGCGGCTCAGGGCCTTGTCCACCGCCTCTTGCTGGTAGTTGCGCAAACTGCCTCTGAAACAGATCTCTATCTCCTGAGCCAATCTTCTTTGGTCGACAATACGAGGGTCACAGCCCAGCATCTCCCGACAGAGTAATACCGCCTGATTGGCAAACCCCCTTGGAAAGCGCAGCCCCCCTGGCACCGGCTGATAATATTTGAGCTCAGGCCTTACCCCCTTGCCTATCCAGCGGCCATATTTTTTCGCTGCCCGGTATTGCGGGTTATCAATGGTCAGCTGCCGCTTTATCTCGCGTTCAAGCGGAAGGGTAATCCCGGTGAGCAGACACTGGGCGGCTACTGTCATCGTGGGTCTATCTTCAGACATATCCAATCCTTGGCTGAAAAGGGGGCAACAGGTTCAAGGGGCTTTTCTTTCCTGCAGAAACAAGGTACATATTCCTGAGCGTTTAAGCAAGCCAGACAAGGACTGAAACGATGCCAAATACCCTCTGCCATATAGGCATCCAGGCTCCGATAAACGGGATCATCCTCAAGAAACAGGATCTGTTCTGGGTTATTGTCGCCTGTATTCTGCCAGATCTCCCGTGGATAGAGCTGAAAATTCTTCTTTTCAGCCACAGTGTCAATCCCTACGACACAAGGCTCTACTGCACGGTCCAGGCATCTCTGCTCTTTTGTCTGATCCTCTCCGCCTGTATTGCCCTCGGTTGTGCCCACTCAGCAAAGATCTTTCTGATTTTATCTATAAACTGCCTGTTACATTTGCTGCTTGATGCCTTGCAGATCAAGTGGGGAAACGGGGTTCATATCATCGCGCCCATCGACTGGAAATTTTGCAGCTTCAAGCTTTTCTGGCCCGAGCATCCAGGTACGGTTCTGCTGACGGTTGGAGGCGCTGTCTATCTCCTCCGGTATTGGCGGATGATCGCAGATCAGGGCATCGTTCTTTCGCAAAATGCCGTCAAAAGAGCCGCCGTTCTCCTCTTTGCCCTGGTCTATCTGCTGGCACCCCTGATCTTTATGCCGGATCTTGAAGCGGCGGACGTCTACTACATCGCCACCTTGAGAAACAAAACAGAACGTCCCGGGAAGACGATACAACTGGACAGGGTCCGCTATTCTTCGGAAAGACAGCAGGTAAAAATATACAGCGGAGAGAGCTTCCGACTGACCGGGAAACGTCCTCAGAGATCGGGGAGGGTCTCAATTGCCGGGGTATTCACCGACAGCGGCACCATCGCCTGCACCTCCTGGCGCAGGTCTGGAAATTATCGGGATTACGCATCGATAGTTGGTCTTCTTATGGCTTGCGTATTGCTCTTGCAGATCGTATTATCGAAAAAAAAGCGGCCTTACAAACAAACCTAATCGTCAAAAGGAGTCACCATGTCCCTCCACAGAATCCTTGCCTCTCTGGGCCTTACCCTCCTGCTGTCTTTCGCGCCTGCAGGCGTCATTGCCCAAGAGTCGATAAGCCTCTTTATACCACAGGCTCTGATAGAAAAAGCCGCAAAAAAAGCCATGCCCCTTGAGATAAAGACCGCCCCCAGTGGCGTAGAAGGCAGGATAAGGGTCGTTAACATCAGTAACCTGCGTTTTGCCGGCAACCATCTCTCATGCAGACTTCGTCTCCATGGAAGAAATATGGCCATTCTTTCCGAGATTGGAGGCCACCAGATCCGCCTTAACGTCGGCTCTCTGGACCTTGACTTCAGCACCAAGGCTCAACTTCGTTTTGACCCCACAAAACAGATCCTCTATATTCGACCACTGGTGCAGAATGTCTACCAGAGCGGCAACGCCGGCAATGCCGAAACAGGCCAGGCCCTGATCGCGCTGCTCAATGGGCAGGAGTTTCCTGTTCAACTGGAAAAAATTCAGCCATTTATGGCCAAAACCACCGGCAAGACGATTATGGTCAACACAAAAGTTCTCAATATCAAGACCAAAACGGGGGGGCTGCAGATATCTCTTCAGCCGGTTATCACGGTAAGATAAAGACTACCAGATGAGATCATCGGGAATCTTGTATTTTGCATAAGGGTCATCGGGATCGGAATTCTCGTCCTTGTTTTCGTTGACAATAACAGTAACCGCACCGTCTATACGCCTGATCTTCTCGACAATGGCCCGTGGCACCACCTCGACGCTGTCGGCCAATAGAACGATACCCAAGCGCCCATCGCTGAGTTTATCGGCAGTGTCGCAGCTCACAAAGATCCGCTGTATCTTGCCTGCAACCTTGAACCGATAGGCAATTCCATCTTCGTCTTTGTCGATTCTGTTTTGTTCGACCAGTTGTTTAATTTGGGCAAGATCGGCACGTTTCCGCAGCTTTGCATCCCTCTCCCTGTTCAGCTGACGGACACGTGCCTTCTTCTTTTCTTCCGCCTCCCTGACCAGCTGTCGGTTTGCTTCGACTGTATCCCCATGTCCCTGCCTTGAGGTTTTCGCCTTCTTTTTTTGGTGCTGCTGTTTTTTTGCCGCATTCATCTTTTTTTTGTCAACAAGTCCAAGCTCCAGCAGCTGTTCCTGAAAGGACTTTCCCATACCGATATCCTCTATGTCTGAATTTGCGGGGGCGGTTGTAAAATCTTTTTCTTTGGGAAAACCACAAAAACCTGCTCCCCGAGAGATGCGTTTTGCAGGTGGTTGACAAAAAGGCCATAAAAAAGGTAAAATCTTCATACTGTTAACCAGTAAGAAAACTTTTGAGGCCCCGTTTTTTATACGGCCTGAGAATAGCAGACGAAGTGCTCGTATGCCATCAAAAAAGTGACATTCACCAAAGGGTGGCAAGGTTTGACGGTCAGAAATCAGTATTCAGAGAATAGTGCCTCTATTACCGGTAGCCTGGATACTCAGATAAGGATGAAGACCATGGCTTCTACTTCGCAGGAGAGCCTTGCTGAGTTGCTCTGTATCTTCGAAAATGCCTCTGTCGGTATCGTTTTCGAAAGAAGCGGCACCATTGTTCGTCTGAACAGGGCCGTCGAGCGGCTTCTTGGATACCGTCGCAAAGAGGTGGAGGGTCTTCAATCCAATGAATTCAGGAAAAAGATCTTCGCTGGTGGCAGCGACCAGCTTCTCGACGCCTCCAAACAAACCTTTTATCTCAAGAGAAAGGATGGGGAGCGTCTCTGGGTGACCATCAAAACCAAGACCTTCGCTCAAGAAGACGGACTGTTGGCAACGGTATGGACAATGGAGGATGTGAGCAGGCTGAGAGATGCCGAGGTCAGACTGCGCCAGATGTCCCTTGCCGTTGATCAGAGTTCGAATGCCGTTGTCATCACCGATACCCTCGGCACCATCGTATACGTTAACTCCACCTTCAGCAAAATTACCGGCTACTCCTCCAGTGAGGTCATTGGTAAAAAGCCCTCGATACTGAAATCGGGTCGTACGCCGCCTCATATCTATTCTGAGATGTGGGATGCCATCACACGAGGAAAAAAGTGGCGGGGGCATCTTATCAACAAGAAAAAAAACCAAGAGACCTACGAAGAGGAAATCACCGTCGTCCCACTGAAAAACGAGGGCGGTAATATAACTCATTTCATTGCCGCAAAAGAGGATATCAGCGAACTGAAAAAGGCGAGAGAAGAGGCTGAGAAAATGAGCAAGGCAAAAGGAGACCTCCTTGCCTGCATAAGCCATGAAGTTCGCACACCGCTCAATGTCATAATAGGAATGAGTGACCTGGTCCTCGAATCCGGTCTTGGCTGGGAACAGAGTAACTTTCTGAAAAGAATTAAAAGCTCGGCGACAAATCTTCTCTGCCTTGTCAACAACCTGCTTGACCATTCAAAGACCGAGGCAGGAAAACTCATCATCGAAAAAAAGCCCTTTTCTCTTGCCAGGCTTCTTGACAGCATTGATAACAACCTCTCGTTTCTGGCAGAAAAAAAAGGCATTGCGTTCTCTATCCAGCGAAACACGGTACCAGATTTGTTCATAGGCGACCAACTGCGTCTCCATCAGGTCCTCTGCAATCTGGGAGACAACGCGATTAAATTCACCCGCGAGGGCAAGGTCGAACTATTGACTGAGATACAAGAACAATCCGTCGGACAATATCTGGTCACCTTTCGGGTAAAGGATTCGGGAATTGGTATTCAACAGGATAGAATAAAAAACATTTTTGACAGTTTCGTACAGGCAGAAACAGCAACCGCCAGACATTTTGGCGGAACGGGGCTGGGGTTGGCTATCTGCAATCAGCTGGTTCAGCTGATGGGCGGCTCGCTGACCGTGCAAAGCATCCCGGGACTTGGGAGTACCTTCTCCTTTTCCATTCTTCTGCCACAGGCCCCTGCCGAAAAACAGCAACATCTTGAAGGAGCTCAGGAAGAGCGGCTCTCCTGCGGGAGCCTGAACGTGCTCCTGGTGGAAGATGACAGAGGCAACCAGGAACTTGCCTCTGCCATCCTCAGGTCTGCAGGACATACTGTGACCGTTGCCGAACATGGCCTGGAGGCCCTTGAGATACTCGGCAATGGCAAAAGCTTCGATGTCGTTTTGATGGATGTTCAGATGCCTGTGCTTGATGGACTGGCAACAACAAGATGCATACGAAAGCTGGAAAAAAACGGGATGAAAGAGTCGCATAAATACAGCCCCATTGAAGAGAAACTGGCAGAACACCTGCACGGAAAGCATCTCTATATCGTTGCCATGACCGCCAATACCATGCTCAGCGACAAGGAGCGCTACCGCGACGCCGGGATCGATAATTTTCTGGGAAAACCCTACAACAAGACGACGCTGCTGGCGGTTCTAGAAAACAGCCCAACAGGCAACCACGAAGGTGGTGGTGCAGAAGCACGAATTTTTAGCAGACCTTCGCGCCACTCAAAAGGCCGGCTGTATGAAAAATGCCGACAACATCTGCTGACAAATTTTGCCCTCGACGAAGAAAGTTCGAAAAACGTTCTCATTGCCTTTCTTGATGCCCTGCAGGAGAACCTTGAACAACTCAACGGAGCGATCGTCGAGGAAAACCGAAATGATATCGGTCTCCATGCCCATAAAATGAAAGGCTCACTCTATAACATAGATCTTGAGGAGCTGGCTGAATTGTCCGGGAAGATCGAAGAAAACGCTCACCGATATACCCTCGTGGAACTCAGAAGTATTGCCGCACATATTGCGCGCGGGCTGAGCCCTCTTTTGCGCCAAGATCAGGAATATACCGAGCGGAAACGGCAACACGACACAGCTGTCCAGCCTGGTTCAAACGACCAAATCTGAGAGAGACAGAAAATGAGACGCAGGTATCTGTGATACAATGAGCCATTGGCAATCATAAATACAACCCGTAGCCCCAGAGAGAGAATGACAGCTCTTGCAACAAAAAATGTACCCTAATCGATTACAGACCAACCAATGAACATTATATTTTGCGAAGAATGCGGCAGCCGTAATACCATCGAGGACGATGTGCTGCGCGACATAGAAAAAAAAGCAATTTCCTGTCAAGTCTGCGGTTTTCTCATCTCAGCCGAGCATCTCATAAACCATACCGGCTCGGGAAAGCTCATCGATACCTCCACCTACAGGATTTTGGTTATCGATGACGATACATCCCATCTCACTTTACTCCAGACGGCCCTGCAAAAAGAGTACACTGTACATATCGCCGCCTCTGGACAGGAAGGTATTGAAGCGGCTGTCAACGAGAGTCCGGATCTGATTTTACTCGATGTCAGCATGCCCGGGATGGACGGCTATGAAGTCTGCTCGACATTGAAAAGAGACAAAAAGACCCGTCATATTCCTGTTATATTCATCACCGCGAAAACCAGGGGAGACGAGGAATACAAGGGCCTTTCGGTCGGAGCGATCGATTACATTGTCAAACCGTTCAACATCAGGATTTTAAATGCCAAAATAGCCTCGCATCTCAAGTTCAAGGCCATGCGTGATGAGCTGCGACAAAAAATAGCGGAACAAAAAAGCCACATAAAGAGTCTCAGAGATGACATCCTCAGAGAAGACGGCACAAGCGACGAACTCTACCAGCTGCAAACGAATCCCGTGGAGAAAGAGGAGAACAGCGGGAATGACAAAAATACCGACCTGGAGAAACAACATCTCATCGACATTGTCAACGCCCTTAATGATTTTATCTCCATCCAGGATATAGACGGCAGAATCCTCTGGGCCAATACCTCGATGATAAAGGCATTCGGTCTTCTTTTTTTTGAGTTACAGGAAAAAAAATGCTACAACCTCTACTGGGAAAGGACAGCCCCCTGCGAAGGGTGTATCTGTGCAGATACAGAGCTTGAAAGCCCGACATCCCCAGTGGAGAGATTCAGCCCGCGACTGAAGCAGTCGCTTCTGCAAACGGGACTGGCTCTGCACGATAAAAATAAAAATATTGTTGCGGTCGCCTGTACCACACAACCCCTGCAGCCAGTTACTGCAAGCAGGCCACCCGAGCCGGAGTCTCCGCCTCCAGCGGCCGAGGATTTTCCGGCAATACACCTTGGGGAATTTAACGATGCAATTTCAACCCTGCTGGTCAGTTCGGATACCATGTACAATATGTACAAAGACGACAAGAACCTGGCCCGGATTAACCAGTACATCAGTGATGCAAGCAACAAGCTCCGTATACTCGTTGGCGAGTTGAGCAAACAGATACCGCAAAAGAAAATTTAACTTTCCATTTACTTATGAAAAACAAAAGTTTACAATAAATTGTTTACACACAGATCTCCGGGAACCACAAACAGAAACGTGTTGTGGCCCGGGGCAAAGGTCGTTTGTGTGGTTTCACGGCGCCCTCCTGTGGATATGCGCCGCAGCTGAAGGCTGCATTCACTACACTTCATAACAACAAGGAGATGAAAATGTTGAGAAACGAACGGCTCAAAGAGACCCTGAACAGTTTGCAGGCGACTTCGGCAGATATAGAAGGTTGCGCTGTCGTCTCTGAAGATGGACTTATCATTGCAAGTTCCCTGCAACAGACCCTGGAAGAAGACCATGTCGCCGCGATGAGTGCCGTTATGCTTTCCATGGGAAATCGAATTGCGCGGGAGCTGAAAAGAGGCGATCTGGAACAGCTCTTCGTCAAAGGAAAAGATGGGTATGTGATTATGGCCAATGCCGGCCCCTACGCTATGGTCGTGGCAATAACCCGTCCGGAAGCCAAACTGGGTCTTATTTTCCTCGATGTATCGAGGGCATCCAAGGCTCTGGCGGAAATCTTATCCTAACCCTTCGGGCAACCACACAAAATCTGTCTGTATTGTTGTCAATCACGAGTATACAGAAAACCCGAATGCCTTATTCTAGAAAAGGAGAAGGAACATGCTTGAAATATTTGCCGATGGATCACATAAAAACATCTGCCTCAACGATCTGTCCGAAGGGCACATGGTGGAAACGAACCAGCACATAATATCCCATGGAGAGGAAATGATATGCCTCGATCCCGGCGGACATAAGATATTCAACAAGCTTTTCAAACGAATGACCAGCATTGGCTCACTACGCAACCTGAAATACTTCTTCTTTTCCCATCAGGACCCCGATATCATCGCCGCAGCCAACGGTTGGCTGATGGCAACCGATGCCACAGGGTTTCTTCCTGAGGTGTGGATGCGGTTTATTACCCATTTCGGTGTTGACGCAATGGTTATAGACAGGATAATTCCGATCAAGGATGAAGGCATGACCCTCACGCTTGGAGACTGTGAATTGAAAATTATTCCAGCCCATTTCCTCCACTCTCCCGGAAATTTTCAGGTCTACGACCCCATTGCCAAGATACTGTACTCGGGCGATCTGGGAGCCTCTGTTGAAGCAAACATACCATTAGTCGAAGATTTCGACGGCCATATACAGTATATGGAGGGGTTTCATAAGCGTTATATGCCGTCAACAAAGGCGCTGAAAATGTGGGTCAATACAGTACGAGACATGGATATTGAAACCATTGCACCCCAGCATGGTTCGCTGTTCAAGGGGCGGGAGATGGTCAATCGGTTTATCGACTGGGTAGACAGTCTTGAATGCGGTCTGGATCTGATGGGAGATAGTTTTATTATTCCGGAATAATGTACAGACCTCTCCACCAAGGACTGACCTAACAAGAGAGAAACCGAGGTGGCTTTGTATATGTCTGACTGGTGCTGCTGAAGTTGGAGAAACTCTTTTTCAATGTTGTCAGCGGTTTATAGGATTATCGTGTCGTAGCTATCGCTTGTAGTCCGGATTTTTATAACAAGTAATATTTACGATTTGATATCGTTTCATAATCCAAAAAACAATTGCTCGGAAGGAAGACCATGAAAAAAACGCTCGTTCTATTCCTTGTGATCTTTTTCTTGCCACTGACCTCTATTGCCAAAGAGAAGATCATCGTTTTCCACGCCGGCAGCCTGTCTGTTCCTTTTGCTCAAATCGAGGAAGCCTTTGAAGCAAAGTATCCACAGTATGATGTGCAACGCGAGGCTTCGGGGAGTCGTGCCGCTGCCAGAAAGATCACTGAGAGCCACAGACCTGCGGATGTTATGGCCAGTGCTGATTATAAGGTAATCGATAACTTGATGATCCCCAAACATGCAAAATTTAATGCTCAGTTTGCTACCAATGAAATGGCCATAGCCTTTACGGAAAAGGCAAAGTTCGCTGATCAGATTACGGCAGAAAACTGGCCGGAAATTTTTTTAAAGGATGGCGTAAAAGTTGGTCATTCTGATCCTAATGCAGATCCATGTGGATATCGCTCAATGCTGGTCACCAAGCTTGCCGAGACCTATTACAAGATTCCCGGGCTATTCGACAAGCTCTTTGGTTATGGAGAATCTTATGAAAATGGCGAAGAAAATATGAATAAGATTGTCGTCCGGCCAAAGGAAACCGAGCTCCTCAAACTGATCGAAGCCGGTATATACGACTACCTCTATATCTACAAGTCCGTGGCGGAGCAACACAACCTTAGATACCTCGAACTCCCGGAAGAAGTTTCACTGAAAAGTGCCCAATATGCAGATTTGTATAAAGACGCTTCCTTCAAAATAAATGGGAAAAAGCCTGATGAATGGATCACGAAAAAGGGTGGTCCGATGGTTTACGGTATCACGGTGGTTGAAAACAGTAATTCCCCAACGAACAAAAAAGGAGCGGTCCTGTTTGTTCAGTTTGTCCTTTCTGAACAGGGGCAGAAAATTATGAAGAAAAATGGGCAAGGAATTATCAGCCCAGCAACTATCACAGGGGATTCCTCTCTTATAAATTGATGCAGTTACCCTTATCATACACTGCATAAGCAAGGATGTTTTGATGTGTTGTGAAAAATATCCTGATGAAACAGAGCAAAGTGATGTGTTATCAACGCATTGCGATACAGTAGTTGGAAGGATTGTGAAACTTTCATCACAATGGGAGCTCTGGGTTCAAAGACGTTCTCGGTTGACACAGTTGGCAGAAAAGAGATAAAAGAAGATGTGTCTATGTGGCTGACACCCAGACACTGATGTTATTCGCTAATTCATCGTTTATGGATAGACTTGATCACAGGAAAAGTGTTCTTTGCGTTGATGACGATAAAGCCATGCACGTTCTTCTTGAATCGCTGCTGGCCAACAGCGGCGACTACAAAAGCCTGCATGCGATGAGTGGAGAGGAAGCTCTCTCGGCTCTCAGGGAATTTTCGGTCGACCTTATTATTCTCGACATTAATATGCCGGAAATGGATGGTTTTCAGATTCTTGAACACCTGAAAGGCAACGAAGAGACAGAGAATATACCGATCATTGTCCTTAGCGGTCTGAATCGCGCAAATCTCAAGGTAAAGGCCTTGGAGCGCGGTGCGGAAGACTTTATCGTCAAGCCCTTTACCGGCCCTGAGTTGATTGCACGGGTTAAAGCCGTGTTGCGCAGGAGCTGTCCAGAAAAGCAGTCTATCAGCGGTGATGTTCAAGGCAAACTCCAGGGGCTCGGTCTCTTTGAGCTGTTACATATATTTTCTTTCAGCAGTAAGGGTGGGAAAATAACCTTTCCCGAAATGGACGGTGAATTGAGAATTGCACCTGGCCTGATCCTTTCGGCGCGGCAGGGCCCATGGCAAGGCAAAGAGGCTCTGCTTCGTCTCTTTTTTCTTGAAACAGGTTCTTTCGAAATACACTACGAAGAACAAGACGGTGAGGACATAGGCACCATCGAGTCTCTCTTGCTTTTTGTAAGCAGCACCTTGGACGAGTTGCAAAACCAAATCGAGGAAATTGCACCGCAAAATTCCCTGATGCACTTGTCCGCAAACAATGGGGAATTCCCGGAAATTGCAAAGCTCAGCGGGAAATCACCGCTCACCCTGAACAGTCTTATTTTCTCTATGGAAGGTGAGCTCGAGAGTAACCTTACTGTTGTACAAAAGGCCCTGCAGAACGGAAGCCTTTTGATCGGTGCGCCGTAGCTCCGAATCTTTGGCTGTGATGTCCTGAAGAAGGTTATCAAAAAGCCCTTGAGTATGGTACAATAGAAATCTAAGAAGTATGAGCAGGAGGTAACCACTCATAGGCAGATCGTCTTTGGACTCGAACATTTATCTCGCAAGAGTTATTCAAGCGAAAGATTGCAGATCGAGAGTACCAGAGAACAGGTATAGTCAAGAAGTTCGTAAAGCGATATGTTTGATCCCTACAGTTGTTATAACAGGAGCTGATTTTGAACTCAATAGTCTCTATTACGTCCCACAAGGGCGGTGTCGGCAAGACGGTTACGACCCTGAATCTTGGCGTCAGTCTGGCCAAAGCTGGCCATAAAGTGCTTTTAATCGACGGAGATCCCCAGGGCAACTTGTCGACAGCCGTTGGTATGAAAAAAAAGACGGAAGCCGGTTTGTATCAGGTTCTCCATAAAAAAGCCCGACAAAAGGATGTGGTCGTCAAGGCGAAGAATCTGCCTCTTTCCATGGTCCATCTTGGTATAGACTCGCCCCAAGGTGTATTCAACCTGTCCCATGGAACCCAGATTAACCGATTGAAAAAACTGGCGCAGCTCACCCGATCCCTTACTCAGGATTTCGATATCACTCTCATCGATACAGCCAACAATGTCGGTTCTCTTAACACCGTACTCCTGGGCTGTTCTGACTCGGTGATTATTCCGATTACCTGTAAGAGCAATTCGGTGCGATCTCTTCCTCTGTTGCTGCAGCTATTGGTCCGGATCCGAAACCAGTTGAATGCCAGGTTATCCCTGCTCGGTCTTGTGCTACCGATGCTTGATGTTAACAATCCCTACGAACTTGAGGTGTTGACAACACTCAAGGAAACGTTTCCGAAGGGGGCCTTTTTCGCAACGTTCATCCCCTTGAGCCGCCTCATTGAAAAGGCGGAGATAAAAGAGGCTCCAGTCAGTTTTCTTGATGATGCCAGAGAGCTGCAGGAGGCATATGATAAACTCTCGTTTGAGGTAATTCAGCGACTTGAATATAAAATGAAAGGAAACAGCCATGACGATCATCCTGAGAAACTCTTCTGAACTGGCAAAAGCCACTGAATTAATCAACGATCTTCTGCTCCCTATCCCTGAGTCTCTGCAGTATGACGTTTTTCATAATATCACGCCATCTAGCCAACACGCCAGACCGGAAGAAAAAGGGCCGCTGTTCATTGGAGAGGCTCCTGTTGAGCCCTCGCCCCAGCCAGTAGCTCCCCAAAAGACTGTTCAAGAGCCTGTTCTTCTTTCTCAGGAAGAGCTTGAAGATGTGGGATTTACCGAAGAAAGACTCGAGAAGCTACTCGCAAATCTCTGCCAGCAAAGCAGCTTTCAAAGTGCTGTAGTTGCCGACAGTAAAGGTCTGCCCATCGGAGGGATCAATACACCTGTTGCCATGGAGGTCTTAGCAGCCTTCAGCTCAGTTCTCGGTGATGTTCTGGACAGGGTTCCCAATTTTTTCGAACAGTATGAGCCCGGCAATATCTCTCTTGATATCAACTATGTTGACAAGGTCGTTGTGAAAAAATTCCTTCTTGAAGAAGAGTTTTTCTACCTTCTTATTCTCTGTTCGCAAGATATTGACGAACGTGCCTATATTGAACTGTTCAGTGAACAGATCACGAAAGTTCTCAAAAGATAAGCAATACGGGGGATTGCAACGACATTTTTTCCCTTGGAGCAGCTTTTCGTCCGGTCAGTACCAGACCTTGTTTTGGGGCTGACCGGCAATGTCGTTTCATCCAGAGCTACTCTGAGCCAGGGTATTTTCTACAACGGGACAAAAAACCCAGAAAACCTGCTCTGACGCTGCCACACATTCCTTCATGACCTCGCCTGGATCTCTCATCGGCAAAGTTTTTTGTGTATCCTTGTAACAACGTTTTTGCAGGATCGACTACTTATAAATACTGCTGAATATGAGAGAATTACCGTATTCCCGAAACGAAAAATATTGGATACACGCGTTAACAAAGAGTCCTTATCGAGCCTGAAGAGAGATGAGTTCATCCCAGGCTCGACAAGGAACAGTCAATTATTTCCGTATATTACAATCTTTCCCCGAGTAATTCCGGAAATCTATGGTCAGATCCTGCAAGTATCTTTGCTGATTGATACTTACTGCTTGAGACATGACCGGTTTTTTTATTTCATACCCAGCTGCATACGTAGAGTCTCGGCCAGGTCAGTCACTGTCTTGTTGACATCGGCTCCTTCGGTGAGCTCCACCAGGGCCGCCGCAATCAGGTCGGTGACCGCAACGCCTTCGGTGCCGGGGTATGTATACCAGGGACCGGCATAGGCTGCGACCTGGGCATGGGCAACTTTGGCGTTGGCATTTTTTTCGTAGTAGGCGCCGAGATATTTGGCATCATCCAGGACGATTTTATTGGCAGGGGCGTAGCCGGTATTCTCGACGATAATTTTCTGTCCTTCCGGGCCGGTAACAAAAGCGATGTACTTCCAGACAGCTTGTTGTTTTTCCTTGTCGTCGGTCAGCATTACGATGGCGGAGCCACCGGTAGGGAAATAGACATTTTCTTTGGCGACAACCGGGGTACCCAGAACCGTTACATCAAATTTACCTGCCGCGCCTTCTTCAAATCTTTTCAACAGAGATGAAGATTCAAAGAACATACCGAGCGTACCGGCAGGGAACGCCTGACGTGCATCGTTCTGGGTCATTGAAGACATTCCGCCTTCTGTTGCAAATCTTCTGTAAAGCCCCGCTGCTGTAAGACCTGCTTCACTGTCAAAAGTGATATCGGTTTCGTCCTCATTTAACGGTCGTCCACCGTGAGCTCCCAACAATGACTGGAAACGCCAGTCATGGCGGTCGATCCAGATCCCTTCAATATTATCACCCAGTGCATCAATCTTGGCAGCAAGTTTAATGATACCGTCAAAATCGGTCGGGAAATTATCCATCGAGCCGCCGGCTTTTCTGACCAGATCCGGATTTACGTACAGTACCATGGTGGATGCTGAGGTTCCGAGTGCATGCTGGGTATTCTTAAATGATCCCAGGGATAACAATGCAGGGGTGTAGCCTGCAGCCAGCTTGTCTTCAGGTAGAAATTGGTCAAGAGGCTTGGTTAAACCGCGATCTTCCAGGATGCGCCATCGGTTCAAACCGACATAGGCGACATCGGGGGCAGTACCGGAAACGGCTTCCCTCAAAAGGCGCTGAAC
>PDWI01001632.1_pt1 | contig 35419 bp, 20 predicted proteins | sample 1430891 | NCBI WGS metagenome assembly PDWI01 (sample SAMN01162508, study PRJNA174530) | Oral metagenome, whole genome shotgun sequencing project. | biome: Marine environment; feature: Marine mammal; material: Swab sample of the gingival sulcus; isolation source: swab sample of gingival sulcus... | reverse complement strand
AAGTGGAGGAGGAACAACCGGAATAATAAACACAGGTTCTCTTGAAGCTGCCTTGATACATATTCAGAACGATTCATATTATCCAAGCTTTGTAGATAAACTCACACATTTATTTTTTGTTGCAAATAAAGGACATTGTTTTCAAGACGGGAATAAACGAATTGCAATATCATTGGGCGGATTGTTTTTATTGAAAAACGGATATGTTATTGCCGCACAAAGATTTTTCTATAAAATGGAAATGATTAGTTATCAGTTGGCTGCGGGCAATATTGATAAGGACTTATTGCGTGAGATTATACACTCAATAGTTTACGAAGAAGATTATTGTGAAGAGTTAAAACTTAAACTAATAAAGGCAATAGACACAGATGTAGATAATTATTAATGTTATATGTTCTTAACGCAATTTGCCCGTGCGTCTGTCTTGTATTGCGTCTGTACAGGAAAAAACTTTGCGTATCTTTACGGTTAGATAAGCCGAAAACTTATACATTTGCAAAAAACGTACAAAATGGTCGATTTTTTACATTTTTTGAATCATCAGATTATTACAAAAAAAACAAACAAATGAACGAAAAAATAAAAGTAGGAATTACACAAGGCGATATAAACGGAATAAGCTATGAGATTATTCTTAAAACATTGGCAGATAATAGAATTTACGACTTATGCACACCCATAGTTTACGGTTCGCCGAAAATAGCTGCCTATCACAGAAAGACATTAAACATTCCACATTTTAATTTCAACAACGTAAAAGACGCAGCTTCGGCATTGCCCAAACGGAGCAATCTTATAAATTGTGTTGATGACAGCCTGCGGGTCGAGTTGGGGAAATCAACTCCTTCGGCAGGTTCGGCAGCTTTAAAATCCTTAGAATTAGCAAGCCAAGACCTGAAAAACGGCGAAATTGATATTTTGCTTACAGCACCTATCAACAAACACAATATCCAAAACGAAGATTTCCACTTTCCGGGACACACCGAATATCTTGCTGAAAAATTCGACACAAAAACACCGCTGATGCTTATGGTGGGCGAATCGCTGAAAGTTGCCGTGCTGACAGGACATGTGCCGCTTTGCGATGTTGCAAAACATGTTACCAAAGAAAATATCATTGAAAAAGTTAAAATCTTACACAATTCGTTGGTAAAAGATTTCACTATTCGCGGACCTAAAATTGCCATTTTGGGGCTGAATCCTCATGCAGGCGATCAAGGCTTGCTCGGCAAAGAGGAGCAAGAGATTATCATTCCGGCGATTGAGCATTTGCGCAATAAGGAAAACATTGTTGCCCTCGGACCGTTTTCGTCCGACGGACTTTTTGGCTCAAACCAAATCTCAAAATTTGATGCCATTTTCGCCATGTATCACGATCAGGGTTTGACTCCTTTTAAAACCATCGAATTTGATACGGGCGTTAATTTCACTGCCGGATTGCCGGTTGTCAGAACTTCGCCCGGACACGGAACAGCCTACGAAATTGCAGGCATCGGGAAAGCCTCGCCAAATTCGTTTAGAAAAGCATTATATTTAGCCTGTGAGATTTACAAAAACAGAAAAATGCACGAAGAAATAACTGCCGAACCATTGCAAAAATACGATGTGGAATAATAGCAGAAGAGTAAACATAGCATATATATTTTATCATGTTTGAATATATCGAAGGAAAAATTATTGAAATCAATCCGGCTTTTGCAGTGATTGAAAATTCAGGAATCGGGTATTTTATCCACCTTTCTCTTTTTTCGTACTCGAAATTGAACGAGAAAACAAGCTGCAAACTGTTTGTTCATGAGGTAATTCGCGAAGAAAACCATACGTTGTACGGTTTTGTTACGAAAAGCGAGCGAGAATTGTTTCGCTTGCTTATTGCAGTATCGGGAATTGGAGCGAACACCGCCAGAGTGATACTTTCGTCATTGACACCCGATCAGGTGAAAAAAGCAATTCTGGAAAACGACGCAAACAAGCTGAAAAGCGTGAAAGGAATCGGACTGAAAACCGCGCAAAGGCTTATTATCGAACTGAAAGATAAACTCGGCAAGCTGGAGGAAAATCCTGAAATTTTCACGACAGTAAACAATACATTAAAAGAAGAATCGTTATCAGCTTTGATCATGTTGGGCTTTCCTAAAAAAGCTGTGGAAAAGACCATTGACAAAATCATCTCAACAAATAGCAACATAAGTGTTGAAGAATTGGTGAAAATGGCATTAAAAATGATGTAAAACGTATAAAAAACAAAAACATCTTTATAACTTATTTTAAATTGTTGAGATTGGAAAGCATAACTTTTCGTCTTGACATATAATTTTTATAAAACCGGTTTATTTCACCGGAATTATGAAGCAAACGTATTATTTTAGTTTTCTTACTTAATTAACCTGTTTACTTTTGAAATCAAAAAATATCTATTCGACAGCCGGTACGTTTTTAATCATTCTCGGCACTTTAATTCTTTCGGCAAAGGCTTCCGTCGTACCATTAGAAACAAAAGAAGTTGGTCGCAAAACAATGTTGCATAAGTTGAAACTTCACAGTCCGAAAGACAGCTCCGACAAAGATTCGTTGAAATATCCTTTCAAAGACTATTCCCCGAATCCTTTTTCGCAGAAAGAAAGTTCGCCCTTGTATTTGAACGATCCGTCGAATATGTCAACCGATATTCAATATAATGCAAAAACAGGACATTACGAATTTTCACGAAAAGTAGGCAGTTTGCGTTTGAACCAATCCTATCCGATGAGTTTAGAAGAATACAAAGCGTATAATTTTGACAATTCGCTTCAGCGATATTGGAACGAACGTGTTGCCAACACACGAATGGGACGCGGCGAATCTGACCCCTTCAGTAAATTTCTGAATCCGCAATTGAATGTCCCGATTCAAGGATTCGATAAAATATTCGGAACAAGTGTAATTGACATAAAACCAAGAGGTTCGGCAGAATTAATCTTCGGGCTTCATATCACAAAACAAGACGACCCCAGCTTGCCGAAACACCTGAGAAATCACGTTAGTTTTGATTTTGATGAAAAAATCCAAATGGGAGTAACCGGATCTATCGGAGATAAAATGAAGTTGGGAATCAACTACAATACGGAAGCTACTTTTGACTTTGAAAACGAAACAAAATTGGGCTATACAGGAAAAGAAGATGAAATAATCCAAAATATCGAAGCAGGAAACGTAACTTTGCCGCTTAGCGGAACGCTCATTCAAGGAAGCCACAGCTTGTTTGGCTTAAAAACCGAACTGAAATTCGGGAAACTTTACGTTACTTCCATTTTTTCGCAACAAAAAGGCGAAACCTCAAGTTTTGAGCTGAAGTCAGGCGCAATGCAACACGAATTTGAAATCTATGCCGACGAGTACGAAGAAAACCGACACTTCTTTCTTTCACACTTTTTCCGCGACAACTATGAAAAAGCACTTGAAAACCTTCCGTTGATACAATCGGGAGTAAAAATCGAAAAAGTAGAAGTTTGGGTAACCAACAAACGCCGAGAAATAGAAAATACAAGAAATATTGTCGGATTTATGGATCTGGCGGAAAATAAACACATTTATGCTACGCACATGATTCAGGGCGACGGCACAAAATACTATCCTGACAATTATTCAAACAATTTGTACCAGAAATTGAAAAATCTGGACGACCAAATCAGGGAAAGCCAAAACATTACTTCTGCCATGAAAGCCAACTTTTCTTCCTTTGAAAGTGGACGCGACTGGAACAAAATTGATAATGCCCGAAAACTTAATCCCAACGAATATACCGTAAACAACGACTTGGGATACATCTCGCTAAACACCTCGCTAAACAACGACGAAGTCTTGGCTGTGGCTTTTGAATATACTTTCAATGGCGAAAGATTTACCGTTGGGGAATTTACCTCAGACCTTGAAGCACCGAAAACCCTGATAGTAAAACTCCTAAAAGGAACAACACTGACCCCGCGACTCCCGACATGGGATTTAATGATGAAAAACATTTACAGCATCGGAGCATATCAGGTAAACAAAAACAATTTCACGCTCGAAATAATGTATGAAGACGACCGTTCGGGAACGGATTTGAATTATCTTCCCGAAGGAGAACTTAACAAAACAACCCTTTTGCGCGTGTTGAGCTTAGACAATGTAAACTCACAAAACGACCCGTATCCCGACGGATTTTTTGATTTTATCCCCAACATAACCATTAACCCCACAAACGGTCGAATTATTTTCCCCGTTTTGGAACCTTTCGGCGAATATCTCGCAAAAAAAATAAACGATACAAGGCTCATTGACCGATACGTGTACAGCGAATTGTACGACTCGACACAAACCAAAGCAAGACAACTGGCAGAAAAAAACAAATTCTACCTTCGAGGAAGTTACCAATCATCGACAGGCTCGGAAATAAAGCTGAATGCAATGAATATACCGGAAGGCTCGGTAAAAGTTACGGCTGCCGGACGCGACCTGCAAGAAAATATTGACTATATTGTGGATTATACGCTCGGAATGATTACGATACTGAATGCTTCCTTGTTGGAATCCAATACTCCGATAAAAGTTGATTTTGAAAACAATTCAATGTTTAACATGCAAACAAAAACCCTTTTGGGAACACATCTGGATTATAAAATTTCTGACGATTTCCAATTGGGCGGAACGCTTTTGCACCTGTCGGAAAAACCACTGACCAACAAAGTAAACATCGGAAACGAACCTATCTCAAATACAATCTGGGGATTAGACGGTTCTTACACAACGAAAGTTCCGTTTCTTACCAAAATGATTGATAAATTGCCCTTTATCGACACGAAAGAAATGTCGTCTGTTACAATCAACGGAGAGTTTGCACAACTGATTCCGGGACACAGCCGCGCACTTAAAAAAAGCGGAGTAAGTTATATCGACGATTTTGAAGGTTCGGAATACAAATTCGACCTGAAATCGCCCTCTGAATGGAAACTGGCAAGTACGCCACAAGGACAAATAATGTTCCCCGAAGGCAACCTGACCGACACCTTGACTGTCGGATACAACAGGGCAAAACTGGCGTGGTATAGCATAAATACCGATTTGCTAAGAAACTCGGCACCGGGACACATATCAAAAAACGATCAGTCGAACCACTTTGTGCGCGAAGTTTTTGAACGCGATTTATGGCCTGAAAAAGAAAGCCAAAGCGGATTGCCCACAACGCTTCAGGTCTTGAACCTTGCCTATTATCCGTCGGAAAAAGGACCTTACAACTACGATGCAAAACCAAACTACTACTCAAAAGGGATTGACGAACAAGGAAACCTGAACAATCCGGAAACACGATGGGGCGGAATCATGCGCCCGATTACACAATCGGACTTTGAGTCTGCAAACATCGAATACATCGAATTTTGGATGATGGATCCTTTCGTGTATGAAGAAAACCACTCCGGCGGAGAATTGTATTTCAATTTGGGAAATATCTCGGAAGATGTTTTGCGCGATTCGCGCCAAGTGTTTGAAAACGGACTGCCGACCGACGGTTCTGATGAGGATATAGATTACACATCGTGGGGACGCGTTGCCAAATTAAAGCCCATTAACTATTCTTTTGACAATGACGAATCGAACCGTAAATATCAAGATGTCGGATTGGACGGTTTAGACGACGATACAGAACGCAGCTTCTTTGAGGCGTATCTTGACGATGTCAGAAGAATTGTAGATCCGAGTGTTTTCCCGAGCATTCAGAACGACCCCTCGAACGACAACTGGCATCTTTTCAAAGGCGGAGACTACGACAAGGAAAAACTGTCGATTCTTGACCGTTATAAAAACTACAACAACCAAGAAGGAAACTCGCCCGTTGGGGGAAACAGCACAACTTTCGGGCAAAGAATTGCCGACAGCGAAGACATCAAAGAAGACTATACGCTCGACGAGGTTGAAAGTTATTTTCAATACAAAGTAAAAATCGCACCAAACGACCTGAGAGTTGGACAAAACTATATCACAGATGTCATTGAAGACACGCAAGAACGAAAAAACGGCGAAAGAACAACGGTAAAATGGTATCAGTTTCGGATTCCGATAAATGCACCGAACGGCAAAATCGGAGCTATTGAAGATTTCAGGTCTATTCGTTTCATGCGTATGTTTTTGCACGGTTTCCGCCAAAATGTAGTGTTGCGTTTTGCCAAATTAGACCTTGTGCGCGGAGAATGGCGAAAATACAATTACAGCCTTGCCGACGGCTCGGAAATGACCTCTTATCCGCAACAAGTTGATGGAACGTTTGAAATTTCTGCGGTTAATTTTGAAGAAAACGGAAGTCGTTCGCCTATAAATTATGTGCTTCCTCCGGGCGTTAGTCGCGTGCTTGATCCCAACAATCCGAAACTTCGACAACTGAACGAACAGGCAATGGTGCTGAAAGTTCACGAACTTGAAGACGGTGATGCCAGAGCTGCTTACAAGAATGTTTATCTTGATGTTAGGCAATATAAAAAGCTAAAAATGCATATCCATGCCGAACAAATAGATCTAAACGAGTTAAAAGATTATGATTTAAGTGTTTTTATCCGCTTAGGCTCAGATTTTAAGGAAAACTATTATGAATATGAAATCCCTTTGCTTGTTACACCGCCGGGATCATACGGAAGCGAATCAAAAGAGGACAGAAAAACCGTATGGCCTGAAGAAAATGAACTAAACCTTAAATTTGACAAACTGATAGAAGCAAAACTTGCCCGCGACAAAGCCGGAGTTGATTTTACTTCGCCGTACATAGTCATGGACGGAACAAACAAAATACGTGTGAAAGGACGACCCAACATCGGAGATATGCAAACCATTATGATTGGTATCCGAAACCCGAAACAAGCCACAAACACCAACGATGACGACGGCTTGCCCAAAACCGGTGAAGTGTGGGTAAACGAACTTCGCCTGACAGATTTTAACGAACAAGGCGGTTGGGCTGCAAACGGGCGCATTGTAACGAAACTTGCCGACTTTGCAACCATTACCTTGTCGGGAAACACAAGCACACCCGGATTTGGCGGAATTGAGAAAAAAGTGAGCGAAAGACAAAAAGAAACAATCTACGATTACAGCATTGCCTCGAATGTAGAGCTGGGGAAATTTTTCCCGAAAAAATATGGCGTTCGTTTGCCAATGTTTGTTGAATTTGCTGAACGTTACAGCAATCCTCAATACAATCCGCTCGACCCGGATGTTGAAATGAACGATGCCCTGAACAATGCAAACACCAAAGCTCAAAAAGACAGAATTAAAGACAGCGGACAAGATTATACCAGACGAAAAAGTATTAATTTCACCAACATAAGAATAGAAAACCCAAGCGGAAAAGAAGGCGAAGAAAAACCAAAACCGCATATTTACAGCCTGACCAACTGGTCGCTTGGTTTTGCCGCTTCGGAAAACTATCACAGCAACGTAGATTTGGAATACGACAAACAAAAACAACATTCAAGCGTGATCAGTTACAATTATTCAATGTCGCCAAAGAATGTTTCCCCTTTTAAATCATGGAAATTTTTATCCGCACCGTCCTTGTCGATCATTCGTGATTTTAATTTTTTCTATCTGCCAAAGCAGATTTCGTTCCGCAGCGATATGAACCGAAATTACAGGGAAATGTTGTATCGCGATAATTCAGAAAGCCAAAGTGCAATCATTTATCCCTCAACGCAGAAAGACTTTTCATGGAATCGCTTGTACGATGTGAAATGGGATTTGTCGAAAGGAATAAAACTTGATTTTTCGGCAAAAAACACCTCGCGGCTCGGCGATCCGGACGGAAAACTCATGGACGCAAACACGGGAATCCCGCTTCAGCAAGACAATATCTGGGACGATATCGCCTCTTTCGGCGAAACAAGCCAATACAACCATATGTTTAACGCAACATGGAATGTGCCTATCAACAGAATCCCGATTTTCAACTGGATCTCGGCAACTGCACGATACAACTCAAACTACGACTGGACACGAGGTCCGAAACTAAAAAACGAATTTGACGAACTTGAATACTCTCTTGGACATACGATAAAAAATGCAAATCGGATACAGGGAAATGCAACACTGAATTTCCAAAATCTTTACAACAAAGTGGGATTCCTGAAAAAACTAAATCAGGAAATGAAACAAATGAAAGCCGGCAAAAAACCAAATGCCAAAACCAAAGAAGTTACTTACGAAAAATCAGGAGTAAACCTCAGAAAAGACAAAGCAAAAGCTATTTCTCACAAACTCGGAACTACTGACGTAAGCGTCACGGTAACAGACAGCAATGGGAAAAAAGTGAAAGGAGATGTTGATGTGATAAACGGAAACAAAATTACCTTTACGGCAGACGAAACACACAAAAAAGTGAATATTAAAATTGTAGGAAAGAAAAAAGTGAATGAAAACATTTTGCTCACGATTGGCAAACTGGGATTGAACGCAATTTTCGGGATTAAAAACTTGAGTGTCTCGATGAATTCCGACAAAGGAACATTGCTGCCGGGCTATATGCCGACGACAAAATATATGGGATTGATCAACAGCAACAACACCATGGCTCCGGGCATTCCCTTTATTTTAGGCTGGCAAGACAAACACATTGCCGAAACCGCCGCCGGAAACAGCTGGCTGACGAAAGACACGCTGCAAAGCAACCCGTTTACACTGACCAACTCTTTAAGCATCAACATGCGGAGTTCGATTGAGCCATTGCCCGGATTGAAAATCGACCTGACGGTTTCGCGTACCAAATCAGAAACCGAAACCGCATACTGGAAAGCCGATACAAACGGCGATTTTACGGGAAACAACCCTTTGACAACAGGAAATTTCAGCATGTCGTACAATATCATCAAAACGGCTTTTGAGAAAACAAATAAAAACTACAACTCCGAGGCATTCAACACTTTTCTCGAAAACAGAAGAGTCATTGCAAACCGATTGGCTGACGAACGCCAAGAGCCTTTTTACGACAGAAATGAGCTTAATAGCAAAAACGACAGTATCTTAAATGATTATCCGTACAGATACAGCCCCACATCGCAAGATGTGTTGATTCCTGCATTTTTGGCTGCCTATTCCGGACAAAATGTCAAGAAAATAAACATGGATCTGTTCCAAAAAATACCTCTGCCAAACTGGATGATAAGCTACGACGGATTAACACAAATAGAAGCGGTAAAAAGAATTTTCAAAAAAGTAAGGCTCAATCACGCCTACCGTTGTGATTATAAAATCGGAGGATACCAAAGTAATGCGCAATACACAAACCGCATTTCGGAAGACAATGGCGAAACGTTCAGAAATACGCTCGACGGATTGAGTTATGCACTCGACCGCATCGACAGTATTTACTTTGTCCCTCAATTTGATGTAAACACGGTTATGATTAGCGAACAATTCAGCCCGCTTATCAATATTGATTTGACATGGAACAACAGCCTGACCACAAAAATCGAATACCGAAAAGCACGCATGCTCACGCTGACCTTGTCTAACAACCAATTGATGGAACAAAGGAACAATGAGATTGTTTTGGGCGCAGGCTATCGTTTTACGGAATTTCCGCTGCGCATAAACAACAAACGCTACGAAAGCGACCTGAACCTCAGAGCCGATATTTCAATCAAAGACAATTATACGATTATCCGAAAAATAAGCGAAGAATTAGATCAATTGACCGATGGAGTGAGAAATACCTCCATAACGTTTAACGCAGATTACATGCTGAATGAAAGATTCAACATTCGCCTGTTCTACGAACATTTAATTGTGAACCCGAAAACATCAACCGCAGTAAGGCGCGTAGATATTAAGTTCGGATTTAGTATCCGCTTCACCTTGATTCAATAAAACCTCAAGGAATGAGAGAATGAAGAGTGAAGAATTAAGAATGAAAAAATTTCAAAAAAATGCAATAAATTGATTTTTCACGACGAGAGAATGTTTTTTATAACTTCGGGGAAAAACTTATACTCCAATTCATGCACTTTGTTTGCCAAGCTTTGCACCGTATCGTTCTTGTCTAAGGCGCATTTTGCTTGAAAAATAATTTGTCCGTCGTCGTATTTTTCATTCACGTAATGGATTGTGATTCCGCTAAATTTTTCATTATTTTTAAGCACTGCTTCGTGTACTTTGTCGCCGTACATTCCTTTTCCGCCATAGGCGGGCAGCAGCGCAGGGTGGATATTTATGATTCTGTCGGGAAAAGCCCGAATCAAATATTCGGGAATCAGCCATAAAAATCCGGATAAAACAATCAACTCGATATTTTCGGCGTTCAAATCAAGCAAAATATCTTGCGTATTGTAAAACGTGTTTTTTGAAAACGTGCGAAAAGGGATTCCGAGATTTTCAGCCCTCTTCAGCACATAAGCGTTTTTTTTGTTTGAAAAAATACGGCGAACACGTATATTCGGATTGTTTTTGAAAAAAAGAACGATATTTTGAGCATTCGTTCCCGAACCGGAAGCAAATATAGCAATATTCTTCATTGTCAATAAATTAAGATAAAAACCAAGTAAATTTTAATTTTAAAGGTATTATTTTTCTTCATTTTTTATAAATTTTGCCTGCAATTGATGAATATTTTTTTTGTTTTTTTAGGTGAAATATCTTTCTTTGTAGTTTTGAAGAGATATTAATTAAACATATTACTAATTAAAACTTTAAGCTATGTCAGAAATTGCACAAAGGGTAAAAACAATTATCGTAGATAAACTCAGTGTAGAAGAATCAGAAGTTACAATGGATGCTAGTTTTACGAACGATTTAGGTGCAGATTCACTTGATACCGTTGAGTTAATCATGGAATTTGAAAAGGAATTCAGTATTTCAATACCGGACAATCAAGCAGAAAAGATATCTACGGTTGCAGAAGCAGTGTCATACATTGACAATATCGTTAAGTAGATTTTTTTCTTTTAAAAGACTGATAGTCATTTGTATCACATTCAAATGACTATCCTTTTTTATTGAATTAACTTAGAAGAAACTATTATATTTTTATAGTATAGTCCCATCAAAAAAAAGAAATATGGAACTTAAACGTGTTGTGGTTACGGGTCTTGGCACCATAAATTCAATTGGCAATTCGATTGATGAGTTTTGGGAAAATTTGCAAAAAGGAGTCAGCGGAGCAGATACGATTACACGCTTTGATGCTTCGAAATTTAAGACCCAATTTGCATGTGAAATCAAGAACTATAAGCCTACGGAACATTTTGACAGGAAAGAGGCTCGCAAGATGGATTTCTATGCGCAATTTGCACTGATTGCAGCCAAGCAAGCAGCGGACGATGCGAAGTTGGAACAATCGGAGCTAAACAAAGAGAGATGTGGTGTAATCTGGGCATCAGGTATTGGCGGACTAATCACCTTCACAAACGAAGTGGCATCTTTTGCCAAAGGCGACGGAACACCTCGATTTAATCCGTTTTTTATTCCCAAAATGATTGGCAACATAGCCTCAGGTCATATATCAATAAAATACGGATTTCACGGACCAAATTACGGAACGGTTTCGGCTTGTGCATCATCGACAAACGCGATGCTCGACGCATACAACCTGATTCGTTTAGGCAAAGCAGATGTTTTTATCACAGGCGGCTCGGAAGCCTCAGTGAATGAAGCGGGCGTTGGCGGATTCAACGCAATGCACGCCATTTCGACAAGAAACGACGATCCGAAAACAGCATCAAGACCATTTGATGTTGATCGCGACGGCTTTGTAATTGGCGAAGGCGGCGGAGCATTGGTCTTCGAGGAATACGAACATGCGGTGAAAAGAGGCGCAAAAATCTATGCAGAAGTAATCGGCGGAGGCATGTCGGCAGACGCACACCACATAACAGCACCACACCCCGAAGGACTTGGCGCATCGCTGGTGATGAAAACAGCCTTAGAAGATGCAAACATAAAACCCGAAGATGTTGATTACATAAACGTACACGGAACATCAACACCACTGGGAGATATTGCCGAACCCATAGCAATAAAAACAGTATTCGGAGAACATGCTTACAAACTAAGCATCAGCGCAACAAAATCAATGATTGGACACTTGTTAGGCGCAGCCGGTGCAATTGAAGCAATAACAACCATTCTCTCCTTAGATAAGGGAATCATAACTCCGACAATCAATCAGTTTAATTTAGACCCGAAAGTTGATGCAAAACTTGACTTTACGTTCAACAAAGCAAAAAAAAGAGCAATAAAAATTGCCCTAAGCAATACTTTTGGTTTTGGCGGTCAGAATGCGACCATTATACTGAAAAAGATAAATTAAACATCTGTGCTAAAATTCATTACCAATATTATAGAACTTCATTTTTCACAAAAAAAGGAGTTCTATAATTCGATTAAAGAAATTACAGGCTTCTACCCACGCAAAACAGGATATTACGAACTTGCCCTAATTCACAAATCAGTTTCGGGAATTGAACCTGACGGCACAGTCTTAAACAACGAAAGGCTCGAATACTTGGGCGATGCAATATTAGATGCAATTGTTGGCGATTTTTTATATCACAAATTCCCTAAAGAACACGAGGGATTTCTTACCCAAATGCGCTCTAAAATTGTAAATGGCGAAAACCTCGCAGAACTTGCCAAAAAAATAGGGCTGCATAGGCTCATAAAATCCCAACTGGGAAACTCGACAGGAAAAACAAAAGTCTATGAAGATGCTTTTGAGGCTTTCATCGGAGCTATTTATCTCGACGTTGGCTTTGAAAAAACAAAAAACTTTGTTCTGAAAAAAGTTTTTAAAAATTTTGTCGATATTAAAGAAATTCGCAATACCGACACAAACTACAAAAGCCAATTGATAGAATGGGGACAAAAACATAAACGAGAAATTCTATTTACTACTGATATTGACCCGAAAAACTCGAAGTATTTCTTGTCGCATGTCGATATTGACAAAGAAAGATACGGAAACGGATACGGACCGTCGAAAAAAATTGCAGAACAAAATGCAGCGAAAAATTCTCTGCTAAAAATCCAACCGGAAGAGAAAAAAGAAGAAGATAATGACTATAAATTCTAATAATTTGTATATACAGCCTTGAAAAAAAAGAAACAAAAAATAAAATATACAAATTTTACCCCTGTAAACCTGTTAGGCATTGTTTGTTTTGATCGCAGCTATCAGATAGGTTGGAAAATAAATAAAACGCTTAATTTCAACCTCGTTGCCGACGAGGACATTCTGATAAAAAACAAAAACGAAACCATTAGCTTTACTTCTTATTTTTTTGAAGACGAGGAAAGAATGATTTTTTATCGCCTGATAGCCAACCACCCGGAAACTTCGTTCTTTATAAAAAAGCTCAAAAACATTGACTACGTTTTGTTGATTCAGGGCGAATTAACTCCGGACGAAATCAATACGCTCGTTAAAAAGTTGCAAAAAATAGAAAGTTTTCGAGCAGTTGTGAAAATTGATGTAGAAAAACTTTCCCTTACAATGCAGAAAAAACTGAAACTTTAATTCCCCTGAAATAAACAGGCGCATTTTTGGGGAAATTTTGCAGAAATTCAAAAAAATAAAAAAACGCTTAACAAGAGAGCATGCTCCCTTGCCAAACATGCTTCTTCCTTGGATTGTATTTCGTGTCAAAGGCTTACAAAGCATATTTTGTGCCTCTATTGCATTTATGCGTATATTAAAAAACAGTTTTTTGATCTGAAAAATTCATGTATATTTGAGCCATTAAAATACAATAATTTTATAAACAACAAAAACAGAAAATAAAATGAATACACCAGCAGAATTAAAATACACAAGCAATCACGAATGGATTAAGATTGAAGGAGATGAGGCTTTCGTAGGAATCTCGGAATATGCACAATCGCAGCTTGGAGATGTTGTATTTGTAGAAATCGAAACCGAAGGAGAAACAATCGATAAAGGAGAATCTTTTGGAACAATCGAAGCGGTAAAAACAGTTGCCGATGTGTATATGCCTGTTTCGGGAAAAGTGTTAGAGGTAAACCCAAAACTTGCAGACAATCCGGAGATTGTCAATCAAAGCCCGTATGAAGAAGGTTGGCTTGTTAAAATTAAAATTACCAATGCAGACGAGATAAAAGAACTACTTTCTGCTGAAGATTATAAAAAAACCATTGCGTAAACCTAAAAATCATTCATCACAGTAAATTTGAAAAGCACCTCGAGTAGGTGCTTTTTTTTACTCTAACACGACATTTTTTATAATAGTGTTGATATTTGCGCTTAAAATAAGTTTGAGGCAAATTTTCCCGCGACCCTGTCAGGGTTTGAAACCCTGACAGGGTCGCGGGAAAAAACGACAAACGAAAGAAATTTGCAAAAAAATGTCGTGTAGAGTAGCTTTTTTTAATTTAATCACAAAGCTAAAAAAATAGAATCATGAAAATTCTAAGACCTTTACATTTTCTTTTTATCCTTTTTCCATTAACTGTTTTTTCGCAAAACTCGGCAAAATGGATACGTTATCCTGCAATCTCGCCCGATGGAAAGAGCATTTTATTTTCATATCAGGGCGATATTTATCAAGTTTCGGCAAATGGAGGAGATGCACACCCATTGACGATTCATAAGGCATATGAATTTCGTCCGGTATGGTCGCCCGACGGGCAAAACATAGCCTTTGCATCAGACAGATATGGCGATTTCGATGTGTTTACCATGCCGGCAAAAGGCGGAAAAGCAACAAGATTGACATGGCATTCGGCAGGACAATATCCAAGCTCGTTTAGTTCGGACGGAAAAAAAGTGCTTTTTTTTGCACAAATAATTGATAATCCGCAAAACATTCAAAGCCCCCAAAATGAACTGAGCGAACTGTACGAAGTGCCGGTTGCCGGAGGACGAATAAAACAAATACTGACAACTCCTGCCGAAGAGGCAAAAATCGATCGGCAAAATAAATATATCGTATATCAAGATAAAAAAGGATACGAAGACATATGGAGAAAACATCATACTTCGTCGGTAACCAGAGATGTTTGGTTATATGATATTGAAAAGAAAAGGCATAAAAAAATATCAGATTTTAAAGGCGAAGACTTGTGTCCTGTCATTGATTTTGACGGGAAAAACGTGTATTTTCTGAGCGAAAAATCAGGCACACTCAATGTATTTCAAGCTCCTGTGGATTCCCTCAAAGATGCAAAACAAATCACTTTTCACGAAAATCACCCTGTGCGTTTTTTGAGCATTTCTGCCGATAATACGCTTTGCTATTCATTTGATGGAGCCATTTATGTGAAAAAGCAAAACGAAGATCCCCGAAAAATTAATGTAAATATCTTCTCAGGAATGAAGGAAAACGCTACGGAATATCGGGTTGAAACTTCGGGGGCAACAGAAATGGCTTTATCGCCCGACGGCAACGAAATTGCTTTCGTTTTGCGAGGCAATATATTTGTTTGCTCAACAATATATTCGACAACGAAACAAATTACCGACACTCCGGAACAGGAACGTTCTGTGAGCTTTTCGCCCGACGGCAGATCGCTGATTTATGCTTCTGAACGCAACGGCAGTTGGAATATCTACACAAGCAAACTGACGAATGAAAAAGAACAGAATTTCGTGTATGCAAGCGAAATAAAGGAAGAGGCTTTGATTGAAACAAAACACGAAAGTTTTCAGCCGAAATTTTCGCCCGACGGAAAAGAAATTGCATTCCTACAGGAAAGAACAAGCCTGATGGTTTACAATATAGCATCAAAAAAAACACGCGAAGTGATAAACGGCAAACAGTTTTATTCGTATGCCGACGGAGACCAATACTACGAGTGGTCGCCTGATGGAAAATGGTTTTTATATTCTTGTGAAAACAATTTATTCATCAGCGATGTTTTTTTGATTGACTCGCAAGGAAAAGGGAAATTGAAAAACCTTACCCAAAGCGGATACAATGACGTTTGTCCGCATTGGGGACTCGACGGCAGCATGATGTACTGGTTTTCAGACAAAGAAGGAATGCACAAAGATGTAATGTGGTGGGGAACTCAAAGCAATATTTACGCCATGTTTTTCGACAGAGAAGCATACAATCGCTTTAAACTCACAGAGGAAGAAGTGCGCAATGCGGAGAAAAATAAACCTAAGCTCAACAAAAAACAGGATATTGAAAATGCTAAAAACAGAAGCGTAAAACTAAACAAACGTCCAAAGCAACTGTCGGCATCTGTGCTGACACACGATGGCGAAAATATTTTTTATCTCGGGCGTTCGGAAAAAGGATACACGCTTTACAAAACAGCAATCAGAAGCCAATCGACAAAAGAAATAGCCCAATTCACCACACGCCGTTCGTTGCGTATGTGGAAAAACGCTAAAGACGGTTCGGCATTGCACTTGTCAAAAGACGGAAAATATCTGTATGTTTTTACGGAAGGAAATATTGCAAAATTTTGTGTATCAAACGAAAAAAAACAAGACGTAAATTACTGTGCAGAATTTATTCTCGACAAAGCCGGCGAAAGAGCCTATATTTTTAATCACGCATGGAAACAAGTTGCCGAAAAATTTTATAAAACAGATCTTCATGGTCTTAATTGGGAATTTTACAAAAAGGCATACGAAAAATTTTTGCCTTCAATATCAAACAACTACGATTTTGCAGAATTATTGAGCGAAATGCTTGGCGAATTAAACGCTTCTCATACAGGCTGCCGCTATTATAAAACAAGAAAAAAAGGCAATAAGCACACCGCATCATTGGCAGCTTTTTACGATGAAAATTATACAGGAAAAGGCTTGAAAATAGCGGAAATTATCGAAAAAAGTCCATTACATGCCGCCGATATAGAAATTCGCAAAGGAATGATTATCGAAAAAATTGAAGGTGTAGAAATTCTTCCGGAAACGAATTTCTATAAACTGTTGAATCATAAAACAGGCAAAGCAACACGATTAACGGTTTATGATCCTGCCACAAAAAAGAGGTATAAAACCGTAATCAAACCCATTTCTATGTATGCAGAGGCAGATTTACTGTATCAGAGATGGATTGAAAAATGTCGTGCTGAGGTAGAAAAGCTATCCAAAGGGAAAATAGGATACGTTCATGTAGAAAGTATGAACGACGACAGTTACAGACGCACATTTTCGCAACTTTTCGGAGAAAATTGCGGAAAAGATGCGGTTGTTATCGACACCCGATTCAACGGCGGAGGCTGGATTCACGACAATCTTTCGGCACTGCTAAACGGGAAACGCTATCTTGATTTTGAGGCAAGAGGAAATGCTTTTGGCTCAGAACCAACGTATCGCTGGTTTAAACCCTCGATTGTCCTTATGAACGAGGGCAACTACTCTGATGCTAACGGTTTTCCGTATGCGTATAAAAAGCAGAATATCGGCAAACTTGTAGGAATGCCCGTTCCCGGAACAATGACTGCCGTTTGGTGGGAACGCCAGATTGACGGAACGCTTGTTTTTGGAATCCCGCAAATGGGAACAAAAAACCTGAAAGGTGAATTTCTTGAGAATAAACAACTTGAACCTGATGTGAAAATTTTTAACGATTTCGAGAAAATGGCAGAGGGAAAAGATCAACAACTCGAAAAAGCTGTTGAGGTCTTGTTAAAATCCATAAAATAAAAGTATTGAGATCTCACGAGATATAGATTGACAAAAAAAGCTGTTAAAACAAACTTGTTTGCACACTATCGTTTTTTATTTCCCAATTTATGGGCGATAGTTTTTTGTTAATGAGCAATTTGTTTGTCCGGGAAAAATGACGACAGCCGAAAAAGCCATTGTGAGCAGAAAATGGCGAAGGATGTGAGGCAGTCAAAACGCAATGTTTTCTCTCGTCGATGAGTATTTTTTTTGATTGTGCAAAGTTTCCCCATAAAAGGAAAACAAGAAATGGCTTTTCGGACGAAATTTTTTGTATTACAGCGTCGGTAAATTTTTCCCAACCTTTGTTTTGGTGCGAACCTGCTTTTTTCTGCCTTACCGTAAGCGTTGCATTCATCAATAAAACGCCTTGTTTTGCCCACGAAGTCAAATCGCCATGCTCCGGAATGGCATATCCTAAATCAGCGCGAAGTTCTTTGTAAATGTTTCGCAGCGACGGAGGGATTTTCATTCCTTTCGACACGGAAAAGGCAAGACCATTCGCCTGATTTTTCCCGTGATAAGGATCTTGCCCAACTATCACAACTTTGACATCTTTGATAGCCGTTGTGTTAAAAGCATTAAAAATCATATCGTGAGGCGGAAAAATAATGTTTTCCCTTTTCTCTTTTGCCAAAAAGGTTTTTAATGCCTGAAAATATTCAGATTCAAACTCTTGAATTAAAAATTCATACCAAGATTTATGGAGCATTTTGTGAGCTTGTAGCATTCAGCTAATATTTTTTAGTTTTTTTAAACTTTTGACTTCGGATATTCAAATTGACAATCAAACTGTTGAGTGTTTCAAAATTCTTCATTCAAAAGTCGCTTGTCAATTTTTCAGCCCTTTTTTTATTTATTGTACACAATACAAAGATAAACATGTTTTTGTGTATTGCTTTTATTTTTTAACAAGCTTTAACATATTTCTTTTTGGAAGTGTGGGAAATACGCTGTGGTAAGGCAAAAAATGCGAGTTTGCAAAAAGTAGATGAAAAAAATCTGCTTCAAGCCGTTTTGGGTGATTCGTAAAAAAAAATTCAAAAATAAACTAATCCTCCTCGTTTTCAATTCTCAACTCGTGTATGAGGTTTTTATCCTTGCCATTTTTCAATAAAAAATAGACTCTGAAAATTTCGTAAGAGGTGGTTAAGTTTCCAATTGCAAATTGGGAGTTGTTTTTTCCGCCTTGATGCAACAAAACGAAGTTGCTGGGTTTGTGTTTGTTGAAAAAATTTTCCAGAATCAGGCGTGCCTGCGTCTTGCTGTAAACCTCTTCCGAGTCGAAAATTACAAGTTCTATACTTTCGTTAAAAAACTCTGCCAAATGCTCCGAATTTCCTGCTTTTAAAGCCTCAACTATTTCTGACGGTATTTCGTCAGCTCCTATATCATTCCATGCACTGCATAAAAACAAAACAATCAATAATTTAACAATTAAAAACTTAGCCATTTTATGATGAAAATTTTATGTTTTTGAAATTAATAACAAAAATTGAACCATAAAATTTTAATTTCGTTTTGCGAACAAGAAACAATAAAGCATGATTTTTTATGGTTCATAATATGATTGTTCGGATAATTTTTCATATTTTTAAAGTTAAATGTCGAATCATAAAATTACAGAGATGAAAAATCATTATATTTTTTTCGGACTTATTATTGTTATTTTTATCATGGGAAATGGATTTAACCAACTTCCTTTTAAAAAAAAAGAGATGTTTAAGACAAAAAAAGGCGACAAATACGCGAAGCAATGGAGGAGTGTTGATTCATTGGAGCAAGTGGGGCAGGTGAAAACTGCGCTTCAATTGGTCGAAAAGATATACGAAAAGGCAACGTCTGATAAAAATTCGGAACAAATTATAAAAGCCACGATTTTTAAAATAAAGTTTACGCATGCGTATAAAGATGATGCTTTTAAACAGGCGATAAATAGGCTGCAAAACGACACGAAGCAGGAAAGTTTTCCGACTTCCGCCGTGATGCACTCAATGTTGGCAGATATGTACTGGATGTATTACACCGAAAACAGGTGGAAATTTTTGTCGAGAACCGAAATCGAAGCTCCTCAAGAAGATGATGATATTGACACGTGGACGCTCAACAGGCTTGCGAGAGAGGTAATCAAGCACCGCAACATGGCGTTGGAAAACCAAGACAGCTTGCAACGAACGTCGATTGACATGTTTGACGAGATTGTAAAACACGGCACACAGCCCAAAGAACTGCGCCCTACGCTTTATGATTTTTTTGCTCATAAAGCCATTGATTTTTATATGAATACAGAGCTTACGCTCACGCAAGCTGCCGATAAATTTGAACTGAAAGAAGCGTTTTATTTTGACGATGCCGATGATTTTGTTGAAAGAAAAATTGAATCTGACGATCTTTTATCGCTGCATTTTCACGCCATAAAGCAATTACAGGCATTGCTTGCCTTTCGGCTCGACGACAAAAAAAACAAAGCTGCACTGATCAATGCCGACCTCAAACGCTTGAATTTCATCTACGAAAATTCGGTTCACGAAGAAAAAGACAGTTTGTATCTTGCAGCACTCACAAAACTGCAAAAACGCTTCAAGAAAGAAGCGCAAAGTGCAGAAATCGCAGCAGCAAGGGCATCGTTTTATCAAATACAAGCCGCTAAATATGACTACGAAAGACCTGAAACGGAAAAATATAAAACCTACAATCGCAAGGCGCTTGAAATTTGCACGCAAACAATCGAGAACTTTCCGAAATCGACCGGTGCGGATAAGTGTAAATCTATCGAAAACAGGATAAAAGCGATCAGCCTGAATTTTGAAAGTGAAAGCTATGTCGTTCCGAATAAGAATTTTGCCATAAAATTAAGGTATAAAAATGTGGATACGGTTTATCTTCGTGTAGCCTCTATTCAGCGCGATATGCTGAAAAATATCCGTAAAGGATATAATAACAAAAAAGTTTACGAAGAAATTCTTAAAAAATCAAACCCTCTGCGAAACAAAACAATTGCACTTCCTGTTGATAAGGATTATAATCCGCATTCGTGCGAGCTTATCTTAACCGGACTTCCTTTGGGAAATTATGTCGTTTTTGTGGCAAACAATCCCTTGTTTTCGTACCAAGAAAACATTACAAGCTACGGCGATATTGTTGCAACAAACTTGCTTTACACATCTCAAAAACAATATGATAATACTGTGCATTTTCATATTTTCGATCGAACAAGCGGACAAGCTGTTGAAGATGTTGAAGTAACTGTTACGCAGAAAGAATATGATTATAATTCCAGAAAATACCTTGAACCTATTTTCACAAAGCTGAAAACAGACAAAAACGGCTTTTTTAAGCTCGAAACAAAAAATGGCAGAGACGCAACCAACCTGAATATCAAACTTAAAAAAGGCAATGATTATATTGAACCGACAGAATCGTTTTATGCAAACAAATACGAACCCCGAACTTATACACGAAAAACAACTTATTATTTCACAGACAGAGCCATTTATCGTCCGGGACAAAGCGTTCAGTTTAAAGGAATAAGCATTGAAAGCAAAGGCGAAAACAACCGAATTGTTACAAACGAAACCAATGTTGTAAGTTTTAGAGATCCGAATTATCAGGAAATTAGCAGTTTGAAATTGAAAACCAACAAGTATGGAACGTTCTGCGGGACATTTGTCATACCACATGGCTTGCTGAATGGTTCTTATCAAATACGTTCGGCACACGGGAGGCATTATATTCGTGTGGAAGAATACAAACGCCCGAAGTTTAAAGTTACATTCGAGCCGCTCGAAGGAAGTTTCCGCCTCGACGACAGTGTTTTGGTAAAAGGAAAGGCGAGGGCTTTTGCCGGCTCGAATATAACGGAAGCAAAAGTTCAATACCATGTTGTCCGAAAACCGCATTGGTATGGTTGGCGATCTTGGTATCGCCCTGAAAAAGAAACCGAAATAGCAAACGGTGTATTGACAACAAACGAAAAAGGCGAATTTGAACTTAAATTCAAAGCAGTGCCGGATCTTTCTCTCGGACGAAACCCTTATCTCTCTTTCAACTACCAAATTACGGCTGATGTTACGGATACAAACGGCGAAACACAAAGCAAGACAACAAATACGGAAATTGGATACAGAGCATTGGTTTTGGATATTGATATTCCCGAAAAAGTGAATCAAAACAAGGAAACATTGATTGATAAAGGTTTTGACATCAGCACGAGAAATCTGAACGGCGAATTTATTCCCGCAGAAGGCATGCTGAAAATTTTCTTGCTGAAAGAACCTGAAAAACTTTTGTTTGACAAAAAATGGAAAAAAACGGATAAAACCATCTACACAAAACAAGAATGGACTAAAAAACTCCCCAACGAGGTTTATTCTGATGAAAATGAATTGTTTGAGTTGAAAAAAGAAAAAGAAGTTTATGCCCAAAAGTTTAACACAGAAAAGGAAAAAAAAGTTATCATAAAAAACATAAAATCGTGGAAAAACGGAAGATATGTTGCAGAACTTAACTCGAAAGATGCTTTTGGAAATACTGTTGAACAGAAAAAGTATTTTACAATTTTTAATCCCAAAAGTAAAGAAATTCCTTACTTGACGGCAGATTGGTTTGTTGCTTTAAACTCGAAAGGCGAACCCGGAGAAAAAGCCTCGTTTCTGATTGGCTCGGGAGCGAAAGAAGTCAAGGTTTTGTATGAAATTGAACACAAAGGAAAAATAAAATCGCGCGAATGGATAAAAATTAAAAATCAACAACTAAAAGTTGAAATTCCGATACAGGAGGAAGATCGCGGAAATTTTGCCGTACATTTTAGTTTTGTTTATCACAACAGGTTTTTCCGTCATTCCGAAATCGTAAAAGTCCCTTATACGAACAAACAAATTGATATTCGTTTTGAAACATTCCGAAACAAACTGCTGCCCGGCGAAAAAGAAGAATGGAGGATAAAACTAAAAGGGAAAAACGGCGAACGTGTTGCAGCCGAGATGCTGGCAACGCTTTACGATGCTTCTCTTGATGAACTTGAGAGAAACAATTGGCAATTTGATATTTACAAAACTTACTACTCGCAGCGCCACCGGATTGCTCATACTTTAAGAATGCTAAATTCAAGAATGCTTGCTGAAAATTTGAATGAATATCATTCGCTGTCTCGTTATACGTATCCGAAGTTCAATTGGTTTGGCTTTTCGTATTACAATAGGCGAACTTACCTAAACGAAAGTCTCGAAATGGATATGGCTCAGGTTCTTGTGCGCGGAAGCAAATCGCTTTCTGCCGCAGAAGAAGTAGACGAAGAAGCAGAAGTAGAAGCATATGCCCTTGATGAAAAAACAAACGATGAGGCGATGTCTCTAATGGCTGATAACGAAATTAAAAAAGACAAATCAGACAAGGGAGGCGGCTTAGACGAGGTAAAAACCCGAAGTAATTTTAGTGAAAATGCGTTTTTTTATCCGAATCTGGAAACGAACAAAGAGGGTGAAATCGTCATTAAATTCACCATTCCCGAATCTTTGACCCAATGGCGCATGATGGGCTTTGCTCATACCGAAGATCTAAAATACGGTTTTATAGAAAACGAGCTGGTAACTCAAAAAGATTTGATGCTTGTGCCAAATGCGCCACGCTTTTTTCGTGAGAACGACAAAATGATTTTTCCCGTGAAAATAAGCAATATCTCAGATAAAAAACTTGCAGGAAAAGCACGCATTGAATTTTTTGATGCCATAAGCCTAAAACCCATAAAACTATTGAAAGAAAATGCCACAAAAAGTTTTCAGCTTGAAGCAAAAGAAAATACCACGCTGAATTGGCAATTGAAAATCCCTGAATATACCGGAGCTGTAAGTTATAAAGTAGTTGCCAAAGCAGGAAACTTTACCGACGGCGAAGAAAATACCTTGCCCGTACTTTCAAATCGGATATTGCTTACCGAATCGTTGCCGCTGCCCATACGCGGAAAACAAAACAAAACGTTTAGGTTTAAAAACTTGTTGGATTCTGAAGCCTCAACAACATTAAAACACCACAAACTTACGCTTGAGTTTACGTCAAATCCGGCATGGTATGCGGTTCAGGCATTGCCCTATTTGATGGAATATCCGTATGAATGTTCGGAGCAAACTTTTAGCCGATATTATGCCAACACTCTGGCAAGCCACATTGCCAACTCATCGCCCAAGATAAAGCGTGTTTTTGAAGCGTGGAAAAATAATACACAAGGAAATGAAGAGGCTTTACTTTCCAATCTTGAAAAAAATCAGGAACTAAAATCTTTGTTGCTTGAGGAAACGCCATGGGTCTTGAACGCACAAAACGAAACAGAACGAAAAAAACGAATAGCCTTGCTTTTTGACCTGAACAAAATGACAAACGAACAAGAAGCTGCCTTGAATAAATTGCTTAAAGAACAAGTGGCAAGCGGAGCATGGTCTTGGTTTCCGGGAATGCCCGAAAGTAGATATATCACACAACACATTGTTTGCGGAATGGGACATCTCGACAGGCTAAAGGTCGAGCAAATCAGGCAAACGCCTAAAGTTTGGACAATGGTGAAAAAAGCCATCAACTATCTTGACATGACGATTGATGAAGATTTCCGAGAACTTAAACGAATATGCGATGATAAAGAATTGGAAAAAAACCATTTAAATTATATGGCAATTCATTATTTGTATGCCAGAAGTTTTTTCACAGATGTTCCTGTAAAGAAAAATTACAAAGCCGCTTTTGCGTATTATAAAAAACAAAGCGAAAAATTTTGGCTTTCGCAAGGAATATATGCACAGGGAATGATTGCTTTAGCCTTACACAGATATGAGAATAAAAAAATTCCAAAGCTGATTGCAAAAGCCTTGAAAGAACATTCCACAGAGTCGGAGGAAATGGGAAGATACTGGAAAAGCAACCAAAGCGGATATTTTTGGTATCAAGCTCCCATTGAAGTTCAGGCATTGATGATTGAAGTTTTTGACGAAGTAGCGCAGGATGAAAAAACCGTAGAAGCCCTGAAAGTTTGGCTGCTCAAACAGAAACAAACGCAAGATTGGCGCACAACAAAAGCAACGGTCGAAGCTGTTTACGCACTGCTCTTGCGCGGAACAAACTTGCTGACCGACGACAAACTCGTGGATATAAAATTGGGAAATCAGCCTGTTGAGCCGAACAAAATGGAAAACACAAAGCCCGAAGCCGGAACAGGATATTTCAAAACCTCGTGGAACGGAAAAGAAATAAAACCCGAAATGGGCAAAGTCTCTGTTTCAAAAACAACCGACGGAATTGCTTGGGGAGCAATCTATTGGCAATATTTCGAGCAGCTCGACAAGATAAAAACGCATGAAACACCTTTAAAACTGAAGAAAAAACTATTCATTGAAAAACGAACTCCAAAAGGAAACGTCTTAACTCCGATTACCAACAGCAATAAACTGAAAGTCGGCGATAAGCTTATTGTACGAATAGAACTTCGCATTGATAGAGATATGGAATATGTGCATATGAAAGATATGCGAGCGGCAAGTTTCGAGCCGATTAATGTTATTTCGCAATACAAATATCAAGGCGGAATCGGCTATTACGAAAGCACGAAAGATGCTGCCACGAATTTCTTTATTTCTTATTTGCGAAAAGGAACTTATGTGTTTGAATATCCCTTGCGGGTGAGTTATCAAGGCGATTTTTCAAACGGCATAACCACAATACAATGCATGTATGCTCCTGAATTTACTTCACATAGCGAAGGCGTGCGGGTTGTTGTCGAATAATTTGGGAATAAAACAAAGAGGCTGTCTGATGTTTTTTTCGGACAGCCTCTGTGTTTTTTGTATTCATGCTTATGCTATTCTTAGCTTTTTCGGGCTTACTTTATCTAATTTTTCTTTGGCGTATTCTGTGGTAATAACAAAGTCTTTTATTTTTTTCGATGGAAGTTCGTACATTGCGTCCATCATAATTTCTTCGCAGATAGAGCGTAATCCTCTGGCACCAAGTTTAAATTCAATGGCTTTATCGACAATAAATTCATATACGTCGTCTTCAAAACTTAGCTTAATGTCGTCCATTTCAAAGAGGCGTTTGTATTGTTTTACGAGAGCATTTTTGGGTTCTGTGAGAATGCTTCGCAGCGTTTTACGTTCGAGCGGGCGCAGATAGGTCAGCACAGGCAAGCGTCCGATAATTTCCGGAATCAGTCCAAAGGATTTAAGGTCTTGAGGCGCTATATATTGCAAAAGGTTATTTCGATCAATACCTTCACTTTCTTTGCTTGCGTTGTAGCCGACAATTTTTGTATTTAATCTTTGTGCAATTTTACGGTCTATTCCGTCGAAAGCGCCACCACAAATGAACAGGATATTTTTTGTATTGACGGCAATCATTTTTTGTTCCGGATGTTTTCGTCCTCCTTGAGGCGGAACATTCACCGAGCTTCCTTCGAGCAGTTTGAGCAAACCTTGCTGCACGCCTTCGCCCGAGACATCTCTTGTTATCGAAGGGTTGTCGCTTTTTCGGGCAATTTTGTCAATCTCGTCGATAAAAACAATGCCTTTTTCAGCTGCTTTGACATTATAATCGGCTGCCTGTAACAGCCTTGACAAAACACTTTCAATATCTTCGCCAACATATCCCGCTTCTGTCAGAACGGTGGCATCAACTATTGTAAAAGGCACATGCAACATTTTTGCAATGGTTCTTGCCAACAAGGTTTTTCCGGTTCCGGTTTCCCCAACCAATATAATGTTCGATTTTTCAATCTCAACCTCATCATTTAAGTCTGCTTGCATCAATCTTTTGTAATGGTTGTAAACCGCAACGGCAAGTACCTTTTTGGCTTCGTCTTGTCCCATTACATACTGTCCCAGAAAGCGTTTGATTTCTTGGGGTTTCAATAGTTTTATTTGTTTTATGTCAAAATCAGCAGCCGGACGTTTCTCTTCATCGGCAATTATTTTGTACGCCTGTTCGACACACTGATCGCAGATAAAACCGGATACGCCGGCGATTAATAAATTTGTGTTTCTCTTACTTCTTCCGCAAAACGAGCATTTATCCATTATTTTTTTTCTAAAAATGTATATTTTATTTAGTCGCCAAATTTCTTACATTTTTCTGATATATAAAAAAAATGAGGCGATTAATTTATTAATTAACCACCTCATTGCAAAAATGTTCAAAAAATTTATTTCTGTCTTACCAAAACTTCGTCAATCATACCATATTCTTTGGCTTCGTTTGCGGTCATCCAATAGTCGCGGTCTGAATCTTTCTCGACTTTTTCGTATGAATTTCCACTGTGTGAAGCGATTATTTCGTACAGTTCTTTTTTAAATTTTCTGATTTCTGTTGTCATAATCTCTATATCTGCTGCGGTTCCTTGGCTTCCGCCCATTGGCTGATGTATCATCACGCGCGAATGTTTCAATGCCGAGCGTTTTCCTTTTGTGCCGCCTGCCAACAATACTGCGCCCATTGAAGCTGCCATTCCGGTACAAAGTGTAGCAACATCTGAACCAATGTATTGCATGGTGTCGTAAATTCCTAAACCTGCCGACACCGAACCGCCCGGAGTGTTCAGATATAATTGAATATCTTTCGACGGGTCGTTTGACTCTAAAAACAAAAGCTGACCTTGAATAATGTTTGCCACATAATCGTCAATAGGCAAGCCGAGAAATATAATTCGATCCATCATCAGACGCGAAAAAATATCCATTGAAGCTATATTCATCTGGCGCTCTTCGATGATTGTCGGCGAAATATAATTGCCGTATATCGAATGAAATCTGTGCATATTTAAACTACTGATTCCTATGTGGTTTACTGCGTATTTGTTAAATTCTTTTCCTATATCCATTTTTCTAAATGCTTTTTTCGTGATACTTTAAAATTTGCACTAAAAATACAAATTATTTTGCATTAGCCAAGTTTTTTTGACCGACACGCTATTTTCATTGACAAATTCTGCGCATTGCATTGTTTTTGCTGCTTGATGTGATGCTTATGCCTCTTTCGTTTCTCCCGAATCTTCTGTTGTGTTGCTTACTTCTTCTGTTTCTGTTTCTTTTTCAGAGATTTCGGCTTCATAAATGTTTTTAAATTCATCAAGTGTTACATTTTTTTCTTCGAGGCTTGTCAATGTTTTAATTTTTGCAAGTATTTTTTTCTCTACTTCTATCTCATAAATTTTTTGAGCAGAATTTTCTTGGTTAATAAGTAGCTCTTTTGCATAATTTTTAATATATTCCTCCGGAATTTCAAAATCCATTCCGAATTCTTTAAACTTCATTCGGGCAAACTCTTCTGCTCCACGTTCCAGTTCTGTTGGTTCTATGGTAATTTCGTGGTCTTCTGCAATTTTATCTTTAATCACCTGCCAACGTATTTCTTCCTGAATTTTAGGATAATCTTTCTCAAGCATCTCTTCGTTTATTTTTTCAGAATCGTTTGTAGCTATTAACCATTTTTTCAAGAATTTATTTGGAAGTTCAAAATTTATTTTCTCTAAAAAGATTTTTCTTACATCAGCACTGAATTTTCCCTCGCTTGTTATCTCTAACTCTTTTTCTACTTTTTCACTGATTTTTGTTTTGAACTCTTCTTCAGTTTGCACAACTCCCTGTCCAAAAATTTTATCGTAAAGCTCTGTATTTAACTCAGCTTTTTCAAATTTTGTAATTTCACGTATGGTCATTTGGAATTTATCGCTCAATTTGTCGATTTCTTCTTTCTCAATTCCTGTAATTTGCGAAAGTTCTACCGGATTAGGGAGTGCTTTTTTCAGGTCAAAGGCAATTACTTCGTTCACATTTGCACCAATGAATTTATTTTTCTCGTCTTCATCTTTAAATACTGAGAGCGAAATCAACGTTCCTTCTGTTTCTATGCCTTCTTCTTTTTTATTTCCTTCATCATCAAGTTCTTCAATATCACCTTTGAGGTATGAATCTTCGTCGGCAATCTCAAGGATTTTATTTCCTCCGAATTGAGAACGGTATTTCTCAATTATTTTTTCAGACATTTCCTCATCATTCTGAATTTTGTAGTACGGAAATTGTATATTTTTGTCCAATACTAAATCTACTTTCGGACTTAGTCCTAAATCAAACTGCACAACAAAATCCTCCTCATTCTCAAAATCAATGTTTTGTTGTTCGCGCTTTGGCAGCGGCTGCCCTAAGTATTTAATTTTTTCCTCTTTAATGTATTTCAAGAGGTTTTCGTTGATAATCTTATTTACCTCTTCTGATAGAACAGCTTTTCCCATCATTTTTTTTATGATTCCCATGGGAACTTTTCCGGGTCTGAATCCCGGAAGGCTTGCTTTTCTTCTATGATTTTTAAGAACATTGTTTACTCTCTCTTCGTAATCAGTTTTTTCTACCTTAAGCGTAAGAACTGCATTTAATTCATCAATGTTTTCTCTTGTAATGTTCATTAGATTGTATTTTAAGTTGTGAGGATTTTTTTGCGAATTTGTAGTAATTAATTCTTTTCAATATATTTTAGATTGATTTACAAGTAAAAACCGCTTTACCAACCCATGTATATCGGATAAATAAAGCGGTTTTGAAATCGTGCGGATGGAGGGACTCGAACCCCCACGCCTCTCGGCACTAGATCCTAAGTCTAGCGCGGCTACCAATTACGCCACATCCGCGTTTTGGATTTTTTGCGTTGCAAAGATAAATATCTTTTTTTTATCTGCAAGCATTTTCTTGAAAAAAAATCGCTTTTTCATCTCAATTATGCTTCAAAACTTCTTAAAGATTTGTAAAATAAGAACTTAAAAATGTATAAAAAAATACTTTTTTCGCTTATTTTTTTCGTTTCTGATTTTCCTGACTTCCGAACAAGAAGATCGGGAAAACAGCAAAATAAGTCCCACAGCCAGGCGCAAGCACACAAATCCCCAACTCCGCTGCTGCAATATATCTCGGATAGCGTCCGAAAAAGTGTGGATAAAACAACAAAAAATGCTTGTTTATATTTCGCAAAAAAAACAATAAACGCACACAAATACAGACGCTATCAATTTGATTATTCGCTATAAAACAACAACATTTCGAGCAAAACCCTCCGACATACGGGACAAAATTCGTCGGTTTTGTTCGAGCGCATTTTACAATCCATAACCGGACGATAAATGCCTTTTTTCACGTATCCACCGCCTTCAAAAGCCCCAACTTTATCTTTGTATCTTTTGTCTTCAGGCGTAGGAATCGGCGTGTCTTTATCGACCAAGTCTTTCCATTTTTTTTCAAAATTTGCTAAAGTTGTCAAATTTGGAGCATTCGGCTCGACACCCAAATCGTAAAATTTCTCAGCATCGTCTTCCGAATAGGCATATTCGTCGCCCAAAGCAGCAAAAGCATGACCAAATTCGTGGGTAAAAACCTGTGGCGAATAAGCATTGTCCGAAGCACACAGATTGTAATAATTGTACACTCCGCCGCCGCCGTATTTCTCGGTGTTTACCAGAATATATATCTGATCGTAAGGAACTAAAGATGCTATGTCGCGCACAGTACGAATATCTTGCGTAGTAAGGTAACGTTCGGTGTAAAAAGTATAGAAATGAGAATTTAATATCGTGTTTTTCCAGATGTTTTTTCCCGGAATGTCTGTTCCTGATTCTTTTGAGATAGCTTTAACAATCCAAAAATTGACTTTATCTTTATTTGATTTGAAAGGTTCGACCTCGAAGAAATATTTTAAATACCTTTGCGCATCTTTTTGAAATTTTTTCATCTCTTTTTGGGTATATCCTTCAGGGAGAATGACAATGTCCAATTTTTCCGCAGGATTTCCTGAGTCTAAAATTTTTTCGGTAGGAAAATCGTAGCTGCAATCTTTGATGATATTGTAATCTTTGGGATTTATATACATCTCAAATTCGGTCGAGTACATATTACTTTTGTTGCAACTTTGGATAACAAGTTTTATCGGATTTTTCGGATAAGGGAACACAATCGAATTGTAAAAGCTGCGTTTTATGCGTTTTGCCTCGTCGGTATCTTGCCATTCTCTGAAAATGGTAGAAAAACCACGCGAATAAATAAGCTTTGAAGAGAGCGAATCGTAAACGTAAAACATATAATCGCCATACATAAATTTATCAATCAGGTTTTTATGCGAACCGCCCCAAAAGGGTTCTTCCTTTATTTGTTCAAGCGAAAAAAATGCCTTGCTTGCGTCTCCGGATTGCGTAAAGTCAAGGCGCATTGTTTTGTTCTCAAAAAAGTGTTGAAAATCAACTTGTGCATCTATTTTGCTTGCAAACGCAGCAATATAGAGAATGATAAGAAATAGTTTTTTCATATTTTTATGTTTTAAGTTAGAAGTTGGAAGAGGGAAGTGGAAAGTTTTTGTTCTCCGTCTTCTGACTTCCATCTTCCTTCGTTATAATCATTCTATTGTGTGTCTAATTTTTTTAGATACTGTGTTAAAATCCAAATTCTTCATTCAAAAAAACACGAAGGTTTTGTCTAATTCGTAAACATAATTTTTGCTTTAGGGAGCATTTTTTTGATCTTTGCTTTTTCAGCAGCATTTAAAGGATTGTATCCCAAATCAAAGTCTTTGAGCAAGCGCAATTTCGAGATTGTCTGCGGCATTTTGTTCAACTTATTATTCCAAAGGTCAAGTTTTGTTAAAGCTTTAAGATTTCCTATCTCCGACGGAAGCATGGTTATATTATTGTCTGACAAGTACAGCTTTTCCAGATGTGCCAAGTTTCCAATTTCTTTGGGAAGGTTTATTATTCGGTTGTTTGCAAGATTTAGCTCGGTCAGCATTTCAAGTTTCCCGATTTCTGACGGAATTGTTGTGAGCATATTCCATTTAAGTGCTAAAACCTCAAGGTTTTTCAGTCTGCCAATTTCAATGGGTAGCGAGCGCAACTGATTACTCCACAAATAGAACTTTTGTAATTTTTTCAAGTTTCCGATTTCTTTGGGCAATGCTTGCAGATGATTATTGGCAACTTTTAATTCAGTAAGATTGTGGAGTTGTCCGAGCTGAGGTGGTAATTTTGAAATTTTGTTAAACCAAAGGCTCAATATTTGCAGGGCTTTAAAATTCTCAATTGTATTGGGAATCGAAGAAATTCTGTTTCTATCAAGTTTTAAAATCTCCAAATTGGGCAATGCGGATAGCGAATTGGGAAATTCAACAAGTTTATTGTCTGAAAAATCCAAACACCTGATATGAGGCATCTTTATCACTACGTCAGGGACACGTGTGAACTTGTTCCACGAGAGGTTTAATTTTTGCAGGTATTTTAATTTTGTCAATGCCATTGGTAGCGTTGAAAGTTTATTGTTCGAAAGGCTCAACTCTTGCAAATTGACAAGTTTGACAATTTCCGGTGTCAAAGCTGTCATATTTTGCCCTTTTAAATTTAAGCGATACACCATTTTCGGATTTTTCATCGCTTCGTTCAGCGAAACATATTCTTCCTCAAGCTCAAGTTCTTCGTCGCTTAACAATTGTGCTGAAGAAAAAAATGAAAGCATTTGAAATGTCATAAATAATATTGCAAATAGGCATTTGTTCATAATCAGATCGGTTGATTTTATTGTTTTGAATATTTTAGTATAAAAACGTAAACGGAAAAAACAAACTTTTGCATTTTAATAACAACGATTTCCTTCATATGTTTATTTTTTTAGTTAGAAGTTGGAAGTGGGAAGTTAGAAGAGGGAAGTTAGAAGTTTTTGTTTTCTGTCTTCCGTCCAAATAATCATGCCGCTGTGTGTTTTAAATTTCCAATCATGGATGTTTGTATTTTATGAGTGATAGATGATAAGTGATTCCGACTATTTACTTGCTTTTTTTTCTTCCGGATATTCGATGCGTGCATGATAAATGTTTTTCAATTTTTGTTTAAAAATACTCTTCACGGTTGTTATATCTCTAAACGTCAAATTTGAATCGCTAAATTGGTCTTCTCTGATTTGATAATCAATAATTTTATCTACCAGTTTACTGATGCTGTCTTCTTTCAGTATTTTCAAGCTTCGAGATGCAGCCTCGATAGAGTCAGCCATCATGACGACGGCTGTTTCTTTTGAGTTTGGTTTTGGTCCCGGATACGTAAATTTTGCTTCATCTACTTTTTTTTCCGGATATTTGTTTATGAATGAGCGCAAGAAATACTGTGTTTTGCCGGTTCCGTGGTGCATTCGTATGAAATCAATTATTTGTGAAGGGACTTTATGTTTTTGGGCAAGTTCCACTCCTTTGGTTACATGCGAAATTATTACTGAGGCACTTGTTTCAAAATCCATTTGGTCGTGCGGATTGATGCCGGACAATTGATTTTCAACAAAAAACTGCGACATTTCCAACTTCCCGATGTCATGATAAAGCGCGCCGGCTCTTGTCAGCAGAGGGTTTCCGTTTATGCTGTAAATGGCTTCTTCGGCTAAGTTGGCAACCTGCATGGAGTGCTGAAATGTTCCCGGAGCTTTCTCTGCCAACATGCGCATTATCCCGCTGTTTGAATCCGAAATCTCGATCAATGTAACATCTGAGAGAAAACCAAATGTCCTTTCAAAAACATAAATCAAAGGGTAAGTCAGAAGTATGAGCAAGCCATTTCCTATGAACCATGCAAAATTGGTTGTTTTTATTTTTGAAATATCTCCTTCCTGAATGATTGCAAGACCAAAATAAATGAAAAAATAGGTAGCCAAAATCAATACAGATGTTGTAAAAAGTTGCCCTCTTCTGCGTAAATTTTTCAGGCTGATGATGGAAACAACGCCGGCAATAAAGTGCAAAAACAGAAACTCAAAGCCATTTGGGGCTAAAAACCCGACAAGAATAATGGTGGTCAAGTGCGAGAACAAAGCCAGCCTTGTGTCAAAAAATATTCTGATTATAATTGGGACAATCACAAAAGGAATCAGGTAAATACTTACTGCGGCAGTGTTTATGACAATTTTCCCGATTGAAAAAAACAAGAGTATCAGCAATAAAATAAAACTCATTGTCTTCACATCTCGAATAATGTCTTTTCGGAAAGTGTGCAAAAAAAGATACAACATCAGGAAAGTTGCAAAAGCAAAGATTAGCTGGCCCAGTATCAGAAAATAAAAATTACGCGTATTTCCGATTGTCGATTCGTATTCTCTTTTCAAAGACTCAAGAATCCTGAATTTCTCGTCATTAACAACTTCGCCTCGAAAGATTATTCCCTGATTTTCCTGCACCATGCCTGTTGTTATTGAAATTGCATCAATAAGGCTTTTTTTTACTTTTTTCGATGTTTTTTCGTCGTAAAACAAATTTGGCAGCAAATATTCGTTTAGGTCTAAGGTCTTTATAAAGTTTATTTTTTCTTCTCTTAGTGCGTCGTTTGTCTTGTCCGAAACATCTAAGTGCGAGAATAAATATTCATAAGCACTTTTCAGGGTGAAAAAATCTTCCAAATCGTATTCTTCGGCAACATTCTCGCGCATTATTACAATTGTTTGATCTGCATTTCCGTCGGAGTATTCTATTATTCCGTTGGAATACAGCAGATGCAATATGCCAATAATTTTGCTGAAATATTCCGATTTAATTTTTTTGTTGTAAACAGAATCTGCCAATTGTTCTACAAACTTGTTCTGAAGTTTCAACGAATCGTACAGTTGCCGTTGCCGTTGCCATTTTTGATAAAAATTGTTCCGAAAGAATTTTTTTTGCGATGTTTCTACAGAAGTATCGTATTTAAAATAAGAGGAAAAGCGTTTAACGATGCTGTCTTTCTCTGCTTTTAATTCTGCGGCTGTTTTATAAATCGGGAAGTCGTAAGGGGCAATAAGGTCTTCATGTTGCCATGGTGCTCCTTTTCTGAACTCATACCTGAATTTTCGCTCCTGCGGAAACAGATAAACAATGATTCCGACAGCGATTAAAAACATTATCACAACAATCGGTCGATAATATTTCTGTTTTATATTTTTCCAAAATGTGTTCATATCGGTTAAATATATATGTGTGTATGTGGCGGTTTTGAAACATAAATTTTCAAAATACGCTCCGCCGTGAGCCATATTTGTTAGATTTTGCAAATATAATCTTTTCAAACAAAATATGAAAATATGGCGAAAGAAATGCGAAAATGCTCAAAATAAGCACGTTTGCCTCCATAGCATTATATGCAGTGTTATGCAACCGGCAAACTGCGTTAAGTACAGTGTCATGTGCCTTTATTCTACCATTTTGTTTCGTCGTATTCTATTAAGAAAGTAGAAATTTCCGCACCGCTTATGTTATACCTTTTGTTTGACCTAAACTTTTACAATAATAAGCAATTTGCTTTTTTCCCTTGTTAAATTGACTTGGACTATTATATATTTTTGTTTCAATCAAAAATTCTTGTCCTCGTATGTTTATTATCATATCGCTTTTACCAAGTCCGGTATCGGCTTCCCTGTATATTTTACCTTCCAGCTCGTTTACAAAAGCGTGAATATAAGTTTCAAAGCTATAAATTAATGCAGCTTCTTTTATTGATTTGTAATTTCCGTTTTCGTCTTTTTCGCGATGAGGATTAAAACCGCGTCTTTTTATGTATTCTTTGTAGTTTTCTATTAGTTTTTCGAGTTTTAAATCTCCTGTTTCGGTAAAATATTCTTCAACAAATATGGTTCTGCTGATTTGGCTTTCTTCACCGTTCATGTAAGGATAAAACGCATCGTAAACCGTTTTTTTATAAAGTGGCACCCAAAATGTTACGTATCCGTTTTCATCTTCTTTGATTAAGCCGTTTGTATGTAAATATTTGATATG
>PDWI01001592.1_pt1 | contig 35424 bp, 33 predicted proteins | sample 1430891 | NCBI WGS metagenome assembly PDWI01 (sample SAMN01162508, study PRJNA174530) | Oral metagenome, whole genome shotgun sequencing project. | biome: Marine environment; feature: Marine mammal; material: Swab sample of the gingival sulcus; isolation source: swab sample of gingival sulcus... | reverse complement strand
GAGCATTTTCCTTTTGTTGTTTTTGTAGTAATTAACATTGTACAGGATTTTGCTCTTTATGTTTAGGGATTTTGTCTCACATCAATTGTAACATTACAGAACTTGCACAAACCAATCAAATTTCGTGTTGACACAAGTCGATATTGTTGATATACTACCATAGTATTGAAGAAGAAGTATTCCGCTTCTCACCTTCCGAATTTCGTTTCGTCGGGTAAATATTTGATGATAACGCATGAGCGTTGTATTGCGGATACTTCTTGAGTATTCGTTTTTTTATGCACATATATTGGAGGTGCCACCATTAAAGAGAATAAGATTAACGAAGAAATTCGTGACAAGGAACTTAGAGTTATCGATGAAGACGGAACCATGCTTGGAATTATGAGCAGGGCAGAGGCTCTTAAAATTGCCGAAGAGAGAAAACTCGATTTAGTAAACATTTCTCCAAATGCCGTTCCGCCCGTATGCAAGATTCTTGACTATGGAAAATTCAGATATGAATCCAAAAAGCGCGAAAAAGAAGCAAAGAAGAAGCAAAGAACGATTCAGGTTAAAGAGATAAGACTGAGCACTTTCATTGAGGATCACGATATAAGCGTTAAAGCTAATTCGGCAGCGAAGTTTCTGAAAGACGGAGATAAGGTAAAAGTAAGTCTTCGCTTTAGAGGTAGAGAGATGGGTCATCAACAGCTCGGCAGAGAAGTAATGCAAAAATTTGCGGAGGCTCTTGATGAAGTTGGAACGATCGAGAAGAATCCAAAGATGGAAGGCCGCAGCTTGGTTATGTTTATGGTGCCTAAGGCAAACGAAAAATAACAAATATGAAATAAAGGCGTAAGTCACGTCGATACTATTCGTAATTTTAAAGGGATTGAGCTATCAGGAGGTAATGTAAATGGGAAACAAAATGAAATCACATAGAGGTGCTTGTAAGAGAATGAAATTAACAGGCAGCGGTAAGATTAAGAGAAACAAGGCATATAAGAGCCATAAACTTACGAGCAAGACGCCTAAGAGAAAAATGGGACTTCGCAAGAGCACATTGCTCACACATGCAGATGTAAAAAGAATGTTAAGATCTATGGCGAAATAGTTGGAATCGGAGGTTTAAAATGGCAAGAGTAAAAAAAGGTGTTAATGCACACAAGAGACATAAAAAGTTATTAAAGCAGGCAAAGGGATATTACGGTTCGAGGAGCAAGACGTTTAGAGCAGCTAATCCTGCCGTAATGAGAGCTTTGAGATCAGCTTATATAGGTAGAAAGCTAAAGAAAAGACAGTACAGACAGATGTGGATTGCAAGAATTAACGCAGGTGCAAGAGCAAACGGTCTTTCATATAGTCGCCTGATGGACGGACTGAGAAAAAATGGAATAGATATCAACAGAAAGATGTTATCCGAAATGGCTATTTACGATGCTAAGGGCTTTTCAAAGTTGTGTGAGGCTGCTAAACAAGTACATGGCAAATAAGTCACTATATGATCCGGAGATATCCGGGTCATTTTCTTAATGTCGTGCGGATAAGTATGTTTTAATAACCGCGAGTGACTATTATGGGAGATTTTGATATGTTCGAAGGAAAGAGGATTATACTTGGAATAAGCGGTGGAATAGCTGCATACAAAAGTGCATATTTGGCGAGTGCTTTATCAAAGACCGATGCTGAAATCGAAGTCATAATGACAAAAAACGCTTCGAAGTTCATCTCTCCGCTTACATTTGAAGTATTGACGAAATCTAAATGTCATATAGATACGTTTGAATTGACAGATGATTATGGGGTTTCGCATGTTGAATTGGCTAAATCGGCAGACTTATTCGTAGTGGCGCCCGCTACTGCAAATGTAATAGCTAAACTGGCAAACGGCGTAGCAGATGATATGTTGACCACTACATTTTTGGCAGCAAAGTGCCACAAGATAATAGTTCCGGCCATGAATACAGCAATGTTTGAAAATGAAGCGACACAACACAATTTGAACGTTCTATCTCAAAGGGATGTGGAAATTACAAGTCCAAGTTTGGGACTTCTCGCCTGTGGAGATGTAGGCATTGGTAAAATGCCGGAACCTGAGCGGATATTTGCATATGTAGAAAAAGCTGTATCTCGTGAAAAAGATTTAATTGGTAAAAAAGTACTCGTAACAGCTGGAGCTACGCAGGAATCTATAGACCCTGTGCGTATTTTAACTAATAGAAGTACCGGTAAAATGGGCTGTGCCATAGCAAAAGAGGCTATGATGAGAGGTGCAGATGTAACTTTGGTACGAGCCTCTATGAGCGTACCTGAACCGGATTTCGTGGAGTGTATAAAAGCGATGTCGGCTGCGGAGATGTTTGAAGAAGTTATTAAATTGGCACCTGAAAGCGATATAATAATTAAAACGGCAGCGGTTTCGGATTATACGCCTAAGGAATTTACGAAAGAAAAGATAAAGAAATCCGATGAAGACGTTACGATAGACTTAAAGCGAACCGATGATATACTCAAGAGTATAGGAGAACTAAAAAGCAAAGAACAATTCGTATGCGGGTTTTCGATGGAAACGTCGAATCTCATTGAAAATTCAAAGGCTAAGTTGAAGAAAAAAAATCTCAACATGATAGTTGCAAACAGTTTAAGTGACGAAGGAGCAGGATTTGCAACAGATACCAATGATGTGACGATTATGACGCCGTCTACGAAAGAGTTTGATAAGGGCAGAGGCGAAGTCGATATAGCAAGAATTCCTCTTACCTCTAAGGCTAATGTCGCAAAAAAAATAATGGATAAAATTGTGGAGAGGCTTTAATATGGATTACTTATTTCAGCAATTACCATATTTATTCATCGCTGCGGTAGTGATGACGGCTATTATTATAATTACGACTGTTATTGCCGATAAGAACGCTGCAAAGAGAAGCGATGAGGAGAATCGAGCCAGAGCAAAGGCTTGCGATAGCTGTCAGTTGGCATCTATGTGTACGCGAATCGGGAATGGCGATTCTTGCGAAAAAGATAATCAACAATAATTTTCACGCTATATTTATGTATTTTACGTGAAGTGAACGGCAAATTTACGTGAATTGTTATTTATACTCGTTGAAAAAGTTTTATTTGAGTGATAGAATCAATAAGTTAATAATTTTAATATGATGAAAATATAAAATATCATGAAGTTTAAACTATATGATAAAGGGGAAAAGTATGAATAAAAAATTTCTTGTCGCACTTGTATTGATAGTTGCTATCGGAATAGTTGCGGTGTGGTTTTTAAAGGATGACAAAGAGGAGACTAATACGGCGTATGATTATGATCTCAGTGAATACGTTGAGGTAGGAGAATACAAGGGATTACCTTATGCTCAGTCCGAGGCGGAAGTCAGCGATGAGGATGTTCAAGCGGAGATAAATAATAGGCTTAACTATTTAGCGACTACTGAAACCGTGACGGAGGGGATAGTAGAAGATGGAGACACGATAAATGTCGCATATGTAGGAACTATAGACGGCGTGGCTTTCGAAGGCGGATCTACAGCTTCTTCGGATATAACGATAGGAACTACGAACTTTATAGATGGATTTATAGAAGGCTTAATAGGCAAAAATATAGGAGAAACCGTTACGCTTAACCTAAGATTCCCTGATGAATACCACAGCGAAGATTTGGCAGGTAAGGATTGCGTATTTGAAGTAACTATAAACAGCAAGAAGGTAACTTCCGTACCGGAATTAAACGAGGAGTTCGTTCAAAGTAATTCTGAGTACGAAACCGTTGAGGAATACACACAGGCCATCAAAGATGAAATTTTAGAAGGTAGACAAAACCAGATAGATGCATCTATTAAAAATGAACTGTGGAGTTACATACTAAAAAATTCAACGGCGCTTAAATACCCTGCCGATGAGATGACAAAGGCGGGCGAAAAGGCTAACGCGCTTGAAGCTCAATATATGCAGGAAGCAGCTTCGTACGGTATGGAATGGGAAAAATACCTTAACGATTTTATGGGAACTGATGTTGAAGGGTTTGAACAAATGAAGGAAGAATATGCCCAAAGCATAGTTCTTGGAAATATGGTTATGTACTACATATGTGAAAAAGAGGGAGTGACTTTTTCACAGGACGAGTATGAGGCGGAGCTCGAAAAAATATTGTCTGAAAGCGGATATACAGAAGATACGTTTGAACAGTATTTTGGACAGACAATCGAAGAATACGCTGAAGAAAATGACTGGTACTCAAGCTTAATGCTCGATAAACTTTTGGTTAAAATTAAAGATATGGGAACTCAAGTGAGCGAAGAAGAGTACGCGCAGATACTTGAAGAAAGAAGTGTAGCCGAATCTGAAAGTGATGAGTCTGAGACTGAACCTGAAACTGAAACAGGGGAATAATCTGAACACGCAAACTAAAATCGTGCGAGTAATCGTGCGATTTTTTAATGGTTTTTATCTGTACTATAGCATTAGATAGTGTAAAATGATTACAGATATTTATAAAGCGATTTGTAAGGAGTAATGAAATATGAGTAAAAGACAGGAATTTATAGATAGGACTGCCCGCAAACCTGAGGGTGAAAGGGCAAAAAAAGCATATAGCAATCCCAAATCTCACTATAAATCTTTTGAGATTATATTAGATAAGCTTAAACTTAAAAAAGACGATAGATATGTTGAGATAGGGTTTGGCGGAGGAGCGTTGCTTAAACGTGCATTGCAATACGTATCTTATGCTGCGGGAATAGACCACAGCTCGGATATGCTTGACGCTACAAAGGAACAACTGAAAGAAAGCTCTTACGACGAGCTCGACTTAGTTCAGGGCGATGCGGCGAGCTTGCCTTGGGAAGATGAAAGCTTTACTGCAGCAGCTTGTGCAAATATGTTCTTTTTTGTCGAAAAGCCACAGGAAGTTCTAAATGAAATACACAGAGTGTTGAAACCCGGTGGACGTTTTGCAATGGTTACAATGAGTAACGGTATACTGGGAAAGCTCATGTTCGGATTTCTATACTCGCTCAAAACGTATTCTAATCAAGAAATGATATCGATGCTCTCAGAAGCTGGATTTAAGAAGATAGAGGTTAAATCGAAATTTGCTCAGGTATGCTATGCTGAAAAGTAAAAATAGCTTTTGTATAATTAAGTTGATTCAAATAAGTTTTTAATAATGGATTTCAACAGGTGATTTCAAGATGATGAAACTCGTATTCATAACGGTATCCGCTCCTGCGCTGAAGTTTTTACCGTTAGCTGTTAAAGAATTAAATAATAAGGTTGAGGGTTCGTTTGAAGTTAAAGTTTATTATTGTATACCGGAATTTACACCTGAAAGACTAAGCAAAATGACCTCAGATATAAGTGAAGCGGATGTGACTTTTTTAGATCTTATGGGCGCTTCTACGTATAATCTTCCGGCTATAAACGATGGCTGTATTAAAACTAAGGGGCATGTAATCGCATATGGAGCTTCGTCGAGAAAATATATGCGACTTGGGGCTTTTAGTGGAACTTCAATTCAAGCGGAAGAAAATAAAAAAGCTCCGTCACCGGAAGCCATTAAGAAGATGGCAAGTATGGCAAAGACGGTCGGTAAATTTCTTCCCGGCAAGATGAAAGATATGAGAAACTACGTTTTACTGTGCAGCTATTTCAAACATGCTTCGCAGGAGAATTTTGAAAATATGTTGAACTTGCTTGGAACTGAATACGGTGGAGTCAAGGGATTACCTAAGATAAAACCACCGATTGAACCCCCACCTATAGCAATTTATGATTTGAGTAATATGGTGGCGTATGATGATTTTACATCGTTCAGAAAGGCAAAAGGTTTCGATGAGAGCAAGCCTAATGTTGCAATTCACTTTACTGCGCATGCATACCCTACGGACACTTCGGGCTGTATCAGAGCCATAGAGGAAAGTCTATCCGACTTCTGTAATGTATATCCAATAGGAACGAGCGGATTTTTCAGCGATTACGGTCAGAAACTTAAAAATTATCTTTTAGATGTAGATTGCAATATATCGTTATACCTCGACTGCACTCCGTTTAGATTGTCGGCAGGACCAATGGGTGGAGATGTTGAATATGGAGTCAATATTCTCAAGCAGATGAATGTTCCGTATTTGCACCCGATGTTTTTAACGAGACAAACGAAAACCACATGGGAACAATCAGTATCAGGTTGTAGCCCGAATGAAATTTTACTTTCCATAATGCTTCCTGAAATGGACGGGGCTACGGAAATTATCCCTGTGGCGACGATGGGTGAAATGAAGCAAAATGAAGATACTGAACAAGAAAATTGCGAACTTGAGATTATAGGCGAAAGATTGACTCGTCTGACAGAGAGGGTCAAGAACCACTTATATCTAAGGCAGACCGATAATTGTAAAAAGCGCGTAGCAATTATTTGTTATAATTATCCACCGGGCGAGGCCAACTTATTTGGAGGTGCATTTTTAGATACCTTTGCCTCGGTCTCGGCGATACTTTCCGACTTGAAAAACGAGGGATATCAGACAGACGCTTTAAGTGCCGAAGAACTCATGGATATATTTACTGAGGGCAAGGCGGTCAATTCAGGTAAGTATGATTGCAATTGGCAAGATATTATAAAGTGGGATTATAAAGAGTATGAAGCGGCTTCTGAAATTACTTCCGCTTGGGGTAAGGCTCCCGGGCATATAATGACTGAGGCAAATAGTTTTTTAATTCCGGGAACGGTTAAAGGCAATGTATTTATAGGACTGCAACCTGCACGAGGCTCATCTTTTGACAGTGAAAAGTCGTATCATGACAAATCACTTGCTCCACACCATCAATATGCAGCATTTTATCAATGGCTAAGAAATGTTTTCCGTGCGGACGCTATAATTCATGTGGGAACTCATGGAACGATAGAGTTTTTACCAGGTAAAGAAGCGGGGCTGAGCGGAAAATGTTGGCCGGATAGACTGATTTCTGATATTCCACACATATACTTATACTATTGTGGAAATCCGGCGGAATCGATAGTAGCTAAAAGAAGAACTTACGCGAACATCGTCAGTTACCAACCTCCGGTTTTTGTGACGGGGGATTTATACGGCGAATGGCTGGAACTTGAAACTGCTATGGAGGACTATCAACATCTGAAGGCAGTTTCTCCAAATAGTGCCGAGGCGGCTAAAAAAATCGTTGAAGAAAAAGCTTTGGCTCTCGGATTATCCGATGATATGGAAGAAATAGAGTCCGAACTTTATCGCATGAGTAAAAGCTTGATTCCTAAAGGCCTTCACGTATTTGGAACCTCTTACACCGATGAAGAAGTGGGGCAATATGCTAAAGGCATTGCGATGCTTCGTTCAGCCGGAAAAGAACCCGGCAAAGATATTATTGCTAAAAGTAAGTTGGAATCCGAGGCTGCCATAAATAATCATGAGAGCGAAGGACTGCTCGACGCGTTGGAAGGAAAATTCAATCTTCCTAAGCTGGCGGGTGATATTTTTAGAAGTCCGGAAGTTTTGCCGTCAGGGTATAACCTATATCAGTTTGACGCAAGGCAAGTGCCGAGCGAAGCTGCAGTATTAAGAGGTTCAAAGATTGCTGAAAACACGATAAATGCTTATTTTGAGCAAAATAAATGTTACCCTCAATCGGTGGCAGTTGTTTGTTGGGGGCTTGAAACATCGAGAACACAAGGAGAAACAATAGGTCAGATTTTAGCGTATTTGGGAGTCAGGAATGCAAAGGGAACTTCCATATGGGACCATAAGTATGAACTGATACCTTTGGAAGAGCTATCGAGACCGAGAATTGACGTGATAGTTAATATCTGTGGATTTTTCAGGGATATGTTTCCAAATTTGATAAATTATATGGACGATATATTCAATATGCTTTTCGATGCTGATGAGCCGTATGATATGAATTATTTTCGTGCGCACAGTAAAGACAGATACTATAAACTGATTAAATCCGGATATGACGAAAAAAATGCACGGGAATTAGCAATATCGCGTATTTTTGGACCTAAAGAGGGAGAGTACGGTTCAGGGCTAAATAAGGTTATTGAACAAAAAAACTGGAAGCTTGAAGAGGAGTTAGGGCAGCATTTTACGGAGTCTCTACACTATATATATAGCAGACGTTCCTCGGGAAGAAAGGAAAAAGAGTTATATCGTGAGAATCTAAGCTGTGTTGAAGTCATAAGCCAACTCAGATCAAATAACGAATATGAAATTACGGATCTCGATCACTATTATGAGTATTTCGGAGGACTTTCAAAATCGGTGGAAATGGTTAAAGGGAAAAAGGCTGCAATGTATATCACAGATGTGACGGGCGGACAAATACATACCGAAACTGTAGATAAATCGATTGCAAGAGGGCTTAGGACGCGAGTGTTAAATCCGAAATGGATAGGCGGCATGCTGGAGCACAAATACCATGGCACGCAAGAAATAGCAAAGAGGTTTGAAAACGTTATGGGTTTGGCGGCAACTACGGGTGCGGTTGACAGTCGCTTTTATGACGATATGGAAGCGTGCTACGTAAAGGACGAAGAGAGAAAGCGTCAAATGAAAGAAAATAACCCATACGCATATATGAATATTTTAGAGCAAATGCTTGAGTATCACAGTAGGGGATATTGGAACGCATCTGAAGAACAATTGAACAGAATTAAGCAAACGTATTTGAGCTTGGAAGAATCGATAGAAAGCAAGCAGTAGCAAACAGTATAAAATAGTAACAAACAGTAACAAAAAGTAAAGGAGTGCATAGTGGGAAAACAAATATATGAACAGGAAGTAAATCTCCCGGTTTATCCGTTTTCTGCAATAGTAGGTCAGGAAGAGATGAAAACGGCTTTAATATTGAACTTGATTAACCCGAATATAGGTGGAGTTCTAATAAGGGGAGAAAAAGGAACTGCAAAGTCGACGGCCGTTCGTGCACTTGCACAAGTTACAGGTGAGAGAAAAGAAATAGAAAGCTGCAGTTTTTCGTGTGATCCCGATGATTCATCATTTTGGTGCGAAGATTGTAAAAGTAGGAGTGAACATTTAGTAAAAGCGGGGAGAATGCGGGTTGTGAATCTTCCCGTGAGTGCCACAGAAGACAGGGTTGTCGGTACGCTCGATATGGAACACGCTATGATACACGGTAAAAAAATATTTGAACCGGGGATTTTAGCAGAGGCAAACAGAAATATACTTTATGTGGACGAGGTAAATCTCTTAGATGATCATATAGTCGATGTGCTTCTCGATGCGGCTGCTATGGGAGTAAATTCGATTGAAAGAGAGGGCGTCAGTTTTTCACACCCGTCAAACTTCATACTGATAGGAACGATGAATCCTGAAGAGGGCGATTTAAGACCTCAACTGATTGATAGATTTGGCTTGGTAGTAGATGTAAAATCTGAAGAAAATGTAGACAATCGAATGGAAGTCATTAGAAGGAGAATGGCATATGAAAGAGATTCTAAAGCGTTTGAAGCGAAGTATAAATGTGAGCAGGAACGCTTAAGGCAGCGCATAGAGCAGGCTGAGGAAAATCTAAATAAAGTACAATGGAGCGATGATTGTTTGAAGTTGGCTGCTGAAATTGCAATTTTTCTTGAAGTGGACGGACATAGGGCGGATATTACACTTATTAAAACTGCGATTACAAATGCCGCATTTATGGGTAGATTTTCTGTTACGAAAGAAGACATTTTGGTCGCAGCTCGCTTAGCATTGCCTCATCGCATGAGAAGAAGCCCTTTCGAAGAGGGAAAAGCAGATATGTCCGATATTGAGAAAATGGTGGAAAGCTATGGGCAGATTTGATTCGAGTTTTCCATTTGTAGCTGTAACAGGACAGGAAAAGTTGAAAGAAGCATTGATATTGTGCGCCGTCAATCACAGGATAGGTGGCGTTCTCGTGTGTGGTGAAAAGGGTACGGCGAAATCAACATTAGCAAGAGGTTTAAGTCATCTTTTGACAAACTCTTCATTTGTTGAACTGCCACTGAACGTTACGGAAGATAATTTGGTTGGTTCAATAGATTTGGAGAAAACCATAAGGAGCGGAAAGCCGGAGTTTCTTCCCGGACTTTTAAAAGCAGTCGATAACGGCATTTTATACGTAGATGAGGTAAATCTACTTTCGGAGCAGATTGTAAATATTTTATTGGAGGTAAGCTCTTCCGAAATAAACCATGTGCAAAGAGAGGGAATAGCACTATCACATAATACATCTTTCGTTTTGATAGGCTCTATGAATCCCGAGGAGGGTAAGATTAGGGGAGCGCTTTTAGACAGATTTGGACTCTTTGTAGAAACGCACGGTGAAAAAGATATATTGAATCGATGCAAAATAGTTAAAGATAGAATTTCATATGAGCAGAATCCTACGGAATTTTGTAAGCGTTGGGCTAAAGAATCGGAAATGTTGGCAAATAGAATAAAGCTCGCGAAGCAACTCGTAAGACGAGTATCAGTCCCTGAAAATTGTATCAGGTTTGCATCGGAACTTTCAGAAACGGGACTCTGCCAAGGTCATAGGGCGGAATTGATCTTGTGCGAAACGGCAATCGCTATGGCGGCATTTGACGGAAGATATGAAGTGACGATAGAAGATATTCGTAAAAGTGCCGATTTCGTTTTGCCTCATCGCATAAAGGAAGCAATAAAACTTGAAACTGAGGCAGACGATGAAGTTCATGTCGAAGAAAACGAAACGACAAATTCGTTGCTTGATGAAGAAAATAGGATAATTACTGATGATGAAATGTCTCTTGATGCTGAATCTATTGAAAAAGACAAAGTGAATAACTTTGGAGATGAAGACTTGAATAAATCTCGCGTTGAACCTTCAAGCCGAAATACAGATGATAATAAAGACATAGAAAGGAATGCCGATACGCGCGAGGAACTGCAAGAAATTCAGCCGATAGAAGCAAGCGTTTCGCTTCAGATATTGGAAGAAAAAAAGTTTGTAACGTTAGGTAGCGGGAAGAGGCTTAAGGTAAGAAACGATATAAATCGTGGCAGGTATGTAAGGTATCGGTTTCCTAAGGGGAAAATTTCTGATATAGCGGTTGATGCAACGCTTAGAGCAGCAGTCTTGAGATCTGCAAATAAAAACGTCGAATCAGGCAAAAATACCATTATTGATGTAAGTAAGATAGATTTAAGAGAAAAAATAAGAGAACAGCGAACAGGCGCTGTCATCTTGTTCGTTGTGGATTCCAGCGGATCTATGGGAGCAAGAAAACGCATGGGTGCAGTAAAAGGTGCTGTTCTCACTATTTTAAATGATGCTTATCAAAAACGAGATGTCGTCGGAATTGTTGGTTTTCGTCGACAATCTGCTGAAGTTTTATTACCGTTTACGAAAAGCGTTGACCTTGCACATAAGTGCTTTAGAAATCTATCGACCGGTGGGAGCACGCCATTAGCAGCCGGGCTAAAACAAGCAGGAGATTTGCTTCGCGGGAACTTTATTAAGAATAGGAATGTGGCGCAGCTTATGGTTTTGGTATCGGACGGTCGCGCAAACTTCGGAGAAAGTGAGAATCCTTTTGATGAAGCGCTAAATGTTGCGAGGAGATTATCGGCGGAGCCTTTTTCGTCTGTTGTTCTCGATACTGAACGAGGATTCGCCAGGTTTGGAATGGCAAAAAGTATTGCAGATGCCCTCAAAGCTGAATACTGCGTTCTGAATGAAATTTCAGAAACGGAAATAAAAGCACATATAGGCAAGTATCTGGGTTATCACTAAGTGTTCTCCTTATCAACTCTGATTAAATAGATGGAATAGCCTCCGGCAACTACTATTACAAGTGTTGATACTATTATTTCCCAGATGGTACTTTTGCTCATAGGGCTTGTATCGTCAATGAATGTTGACGTCGTATTTATAATGAAATGTGCAATCATACTCGGAAGTAAACTTCCCGTTTTATAGAATATCATAACAAATGCAAACCCTACAGCTACTGCATATCCTATTTGTAGATATGTTTCAAGGCCTGCATGTCCGGTGAAAAGATTTACTATATGACCTATGCCAAAGGTTATTGCGGTTATAATAATTGCCCATTTGGCATTATCCTTATCTTCAATCGCTTTAAATAATAGACCTCTAAAAATAATTTCTTCAACAATTCCAGCCATGCCAAGTGTCAGCACAGCAAAAATTTGATTTTGAATGCTATAATTCATGGTAGTTCCAAACCATAAATTAACCGTACATAAGAGCAACAGCGGTATAAAGTATAAGTATTTTTTCGTGATTTTTACCGGCACGAAACCGTACTTTTTAGATAAATTATTTTTAAAAATAAATGCTATTAAAATACCTGTAATAATTGCTACAGCGAATACTGAAATAATGCTTGTGTCACCTACGTTAGCTCGCAAATTTGACATGACAATTACATATATAACGATCCATGTGATAGCGAATGTTAATTGACTTTTATCGTATATTCTTTTTAACATAAATCTATATTCTCCTATCGGTATCTGCAAAAGTTGTTTGTCTATTATTGATATTGATGGTTGGTGTAGTTACAGATATTGTCCGTTTTAACTACCGGTTTCCTACATTATAACAAAAGTATAACTAACATAGTAACAGAAATATAGCTAACATGAGAAGAAATATTTTAAAATAAACTTGACCAAATCGGTCAGTTAAAGTATAATCTCGTTATGAAAGATAGTAAGATTGATAGAATAATTAAAAGCGCTATAAAGGAGTTTAGCAAACACGGTTATAAAAAAACGAGTATTAACTCTATAGTTGAGAGCGCGGGAGTATCAAAAGGATTGCTGTTTTACCATTTCGGTACAAAGAAAGACTTATACATATACTTGGTAAAATATCTTACAAAGGTATATGAGAAGGAGGTTACCGCGAATTTTGATTTTGAAAGTACCGATTTACTGGACATGGTTAAAAGTACAAACAGGTTTAAGATTTCACTTGAAGCCCAATATCCGTATTCAATGGATTTTTATTTGTCTGTCATAAATGATGAAGTGAAATTTGATGAGCTGGAAAGTTTCATGAAAGAGTCGAAAGACTTGAGTAATTATAGCCTTTATAATCATATATTGAACAATATAGATGAAAGCGTATTTAAAGAAGGCATAGACGTGATTACGGCTTTAAAAGTTTCTGCATGGGTTGCAGATGGCTATGTCAAAGATGGTAAATTTAAAGATATGAAAAGTGTTCGGCAAAATTTAGACGAATTTGAAGAATTGCTGAGGAAGCTTTTATACAAGTAAGGAGGAACGATGAACGCGGTAGATATAAAGAACCTGAAAAAATATTACGGTAAGTCAAGAGGTGTGGAAGATGTCAGTTTCTCTATTGAAGAGGGAGAAATTTTTGGATTCATAGGTCCAAACGGAAGCGGTAAAAGTACGACGATAAGATCTGCCCTTTCCCTAATATTTCCGACTTCCGGAACGATTAAAATCTTTGGAATGGATTCGATTAAAGATAGAGATAAAATAGCAGAACGCATAGGGTATCTGCCGTCAGAGGTGTTTTACTATGACAACATGAGGGTTAAGGATTTGCTTGAATATTCAGCTTCGTTTTATAAAACGGACTCTCGTGAGAAGCGTAAAGAATTGTGCAAAAGATTGAATTTAGATGTCAATAAAAAAATAGACGACTTATCGTTGGGGAATAAAAAGAAGGTTGGTATCATTCAGGGATTGCAGCATTCTCCTGATTTGATAATATTGGACGAACCGACGAGCGGACTTGACCCTCTCATGCAACAGACGTTTTTTGATATTATAGAAGAGGAGAACAAAAGAGGTGCTACGGTGCTTTTTTCTTCTCACATATTGACTGAGGTTAAACGTCTTAGCGACAGGATAGGGATAATAAAGGACGGTCGAATCATAGAAATGGGAACGCTCGATTCACTTAAGCTCAATGATTATAAGGAATTGCACGTTGTCGCAGATGATAATGTTTTAGATGAAATATCAAAATTTGATTTTACTGAGGAAGTTATTAGAAAAAAGGACTCTGCGAACTACGTTTACACCGGCAAAATAAATGAGTTAATGAGGTTTTTATCCGGTATTACGTTAAAAGATGTAACGATAAATCAACCTTCCATAGAAGACCTATTTATGAAATATTTTACGGAGAAGTAGTATGAATATTATAAGAACTGATTTTAAATTAGGCAGAAAAACACTGTTTATATGGGTGCTTGCAGTTTCAGTATCTTTCATAATGTTTGCGGCATTTTTCTCGAGTTTTCAAGATTCAATGGAAGCTTTTCGAAATATATTAAAAGCTTTTCCACAGAGCGTGCTTGACAGCATGGGGATAGATATGGAACTCTTTTCGAGTTTTCCGGCATATCTTTCGTATATAAACAACTATATCATTATAGCAACTTGCATATATGCTATGCAGCAGGGACTCAACATAACCGGCAGGGAAAAGACTATAGGTATGAGTGATTTTTTAATGACAAAACCGCACAGCAGAGTAAAAATTATCGTTAGTAAGTATTTAGCTGCGCTGATATTGGTTATGATACTAACTGTAATTTTATTCATAATATCCATTTTGCTCAATTCATTTTATGGAGGTAAAAACGTTGACAGTATAATATACATGTTTATAGCAATGGTATTTTTGGAATGCTTTTTCTTGGGATTTGGTTCACTATTGGGCAGCATTATGCGCAATAACAAAAATAATATTGCGATTTCTATGGCAACTGTTTTCGTATTATCTTTTATCACAATGATTGATCGTGTGTTTGATGAGAGTATATTACAGTATATCAGTCCGTTTTCGCATTTGGATATTTCTGAAATAGTTATGAATAGAGGATTTGACGGTCAGTTGTTACCGTTAAATATATTCTCAACTATATCCTTCATCGTGATATCAATGCTCGTCTATAGAAGGCAAGATTTTAGAAAGTAGGTACTGATGAACGTTTATAAGAAAGAACTTAAATTTCATTACAAATCGACTATATTTTGGCTTATGGGTACGATAAGCCTTATTGCAATCAGCTTTTCTAAGTTTTCGCTCACGAGCGAGAGTGAACTTGGAACGATGGATAAAGTCGTAGAAACGATGCCCGATATTATAAAAGCTTTTTACGGTATGAGCGGAATAAACATTTCGTCAATCGAAGGTTATAGTGCGGTTGTTATTAACTTTGCCATAATCACAATAGCGCTTCACGGGATATTTTTAGGCATGTCGCACATAGGTTTGGAGCATAAGAATAAAACAATGGATTTTATATTTGTAAAGCCTCTTACAAAGCGTACGATATTATTTAAAAAAATTACTGCCGGAATCACTTGCATTGCAATTTTTGTAATAGTCATATCGATTTCAACGATAGTTTCAATCAAAAGTTTTGGTGATGTAAGCAATGAATTCTTAGGAAGAATGATAATAAGTTTTGCTGTGGTTGATTTATTTTTCTATAGTTCAGGGGTATTTATTTCGGTATTATCAAAAAGAAAGAAATTTGCCGGAGTCGGTGCAAGCGTATTTTTGGTGTTTTACCTTATTGCGGTGGTGTCGAGAATGAGTGATAAAATAAGCGATATTGGATACGTAAGCCCCATGGAGATTGTATCGGGGACAAGAGTAATGGAAGGGTTTGAGTGGATTCCGTTAACAGGTGTCATTTTGATATCCCTATTGTTACTTTACCTATCTATGAATAAGATTGATGATAAGGAGATTGTATAGCGCTTATCTTCTATAACGGTTAGATGTAAAGGTTAGAAAAAAATGACGACTCAAATGGTGCATGGACTTTAAGAAATAACTATAAATATGCTTATAATTTAGAACAACGAATAAATTAAAAAATCGCCGGACATACTTTGGCGGTTTTTATTGTTAAGTCAGTTTAATAAACAGTTATATCAGCTTAAAAATGCGACTTTTTTATGTAGCGATACTTAAAGTTTTGTTGTACAATATAATACAATACATTACAGAATTAAGACTAAAGGGGTATGAGTTAGGGGGTCTAATATGAGGTGTCCATTTTGTGAAAGCAAAGATACAAAGGTAATAGATTCAAGGCATATCAACAATGCCAAGTCGATAAGAAGACGCAGAGAGTGTGAGTCGTGCCTAAAACGATTCACTACGTATGAACAGGTTGAAGTCGCCATTATAATGGTCGTTAAGAAAGATGGAAGCAGGGAAGCGTTTGACAGGAATAAGATGATGAGTGGCTTGATTCGTGCTTTTGAAAAACGCCCTGTCACGAGAGAAACGATAGAAAATATAGTTGCAGAGATAGAGTTCGGTATAAGCAATATGCTTGAAAAGGAAGTGGAAAGTAAATTCATAGGGGAACTCTTAATGGAAAAAATCAAAGAAGTAGACGAAGTGGCATACGTAAGATTTGCATCTGTATATAGGCAGTTTACCGATTTGAACACATTTATCAGAGAGATTGAAGAATTGCTTAAGAAAAAGGCTAAGATATGAACGGTTCATTTATGAGGATAGCGATAGACGGTCCAAGCGGTTCAGGTAAAAGTACAGTCGCACGCAGACTGGCCACAGAGTACGGTTTGGATTATATTGATACGGGCGCAATGTATAGGGCGATAGCCTATAAGATGAACGGGCTGGGCATTAAGTGTCATAATGATGAGGCAAAATCGAACGATTTAGTAGTCAGGATACTTAATGATACTACAATAGATTTTAATCGTAATGCAATCATCTTGGACGGTAATGATGTGAGTCAATTCATACGCACTAGTAAGATTTCGATGCTTGCGTCCGATTGGTCTGCATGTGCTTTGGTAAGGGAAAAACTCGTGTCCGTTCAAAGGGAAATGTGTGCCAAAAAAAGCGTAGTGATGGACGGAAGGGATATAGGCACTAATGTGATTCCTGACGCTGAATTTAAATTCTTTATAACTGCAGAACCTAAGGAGCGCGCCAAGCGAAGATACGAGGAGCTGATAGCAAGAGGTCAAAACGCAAGCTACGATGACGTTTTAAAAGATATTGAGGCGAGAGATATTCAAGACTCTACGCGAAGCATAAATCCGCTAAAAAAAGCGAAAGATGCAATACTGATAGATACAACTGATATGTCCATAGAAAAAGTCATATTGGCGATAAAGGAAATTATTGGACAAGTTGCAGAGGACAAACAAGAATGATATAATTAAAGTCCTTTTGAGCTAATTGAGAAGCCGTTGCCGGACAGGAGATTTAATGAAAATTAAACTTATTCCGGAACGTGAAAGACCTGTGGAAAGAGCATTATCTTTTGGGATTTCGACTCTTTCTACGTCTGAGTTAATAGCATTGATAATACGCACGGGTACTTCAGAACAGTCGGCAATAGCGCTGGCTTCTGAATTTTTGGCGTATGTTGGAGATGATATATCGGATGTGGTATCGCTTTCACCGGTTGACTTCATGCAGGTGAAAGGCATAGGAAGAGTTAAGGCGTGTGCAATATCAGCGGCAATCGAGTTGGGTAGACGTGTCTCTTCTGAACGAAGAATTTGTAAAGATATAATAAGTGGAGCTGATGACGTGGCAGGCATGTTCATGGAAGCTCTTCGCTATGAAAAGAAGGAACACTTTAAGACCGTTATTTTGGACACGAAGGGCAAAGTGATCAACGTAGACAGCGTATCGGTGGGAAGCTTATCATCGGCGCCGGTACACCCAAGAGAAGTGTTTGCTCCTGCAATAAGGAAGAACGCAGCCGCTATAGTATTGGTGCATAATCACCCGAGTGGAGATCCGACACCGAGCAAGCAGGATATACAGACGACTAAACGCCTGTGTTATGCCGGAAAGCTTTTGGGAATTGATGTTTTAGACCATATAGTCATTGGAGATGGTGATTTTTCAAGTATGGTAAGCATGGGATTGATGTAATCCAAACTATTATATATAAATAATAATAGATGTAAAATAAATGTATAATCAAGCGATAAAGAAATAATAAAATATTAAAATAGCTAAATTAAAAGAACAACAAGTAATATAATAAATAGGTAATAAAGCAATAATATTATAATAATAAAATAGTAATCAGAATGCACATAAGGTGTTAAGTACGGAGGTATTAAATGTGGAACTTTCTTGGAGCTAAAGATATGGGAATAGATTTAGGGACGGCCAATACGCTGATTTATCTTAAAGACAGCGGAATCGTTTTAAACGAACCGTCCGTTATTGCTATAGATAAGAGGCGTGACATGACCATCGCGGTCGGCGATGAGGCAAAGGCTATGGTAGGAAAAGCCCCGTCAAATATTTTAGTAGTCAGACCCCTTCAAGATGGTGTAATTTCAGATTTCGATAGAACGGCAGATATGCTTAGGAGTTTTATAAATAAAGCTTTGACTGCAAACAGAATTAAAAATTTCAGAGTTGTAGTCGGCGTGCCGAGCGGTGTTACGGAAGTTGAGAAAAGGGCTGTTGAAGAAGTTGTAAGGCAGATGGGAGCTTCGGAGGTTTATATTCTTGAGGAGCCTATGGCAGCAGCAATAGGAGTAGGGCTCGACGTAGACAGTTCGACTGCTTGTATGATTGCAGATATAGGTGGAGGAACTACCGATATAGCTATTATAGCTTTGGGGGGTATAGTCTCAAGCACATCGATAAGACATGCCGGCGATAAGTTCAACGATGCAATCATTCAGTACGTTAGAAAAAGGTATGCTCTTCTAATAGGAGAGAGAACTGCCGAAATGCTTAAAAAAGAAGCGGGAGCCGCTTGTTTAGACGTAGATGAAAACGGAGATGAAATAGTCAAGACCGTAAAGGCAAGCGGTCGCGATATAATAACGGGATTGCCAAAGATAATGGAAGTCAGTAACCGTGATATAATGCTTGGACTTCAGGAATCAATAGATATCGTTATTGACGGTATAAAAGCAACTATTGAAAAGGCACCGCCGGAGATTGCCGCAGATATAGCGGAAAACGGTATGATTTTGGCAGGCGGCGGCGGCATGATATACAATTTGGACAAGCTGATTGAAAAAAGAACGGGAATACACGCTGTAGCTGCAGAAAACTTGTTTGAAGCCGTTGCAGTAGGAACAGGTTTAAGTTTAAACGATATAGAAAAGCTGAAACTTCATGCAGCTACGATAAGGAGAAGATAAAGGTTAAAAGGACGCGAATATGAGATGGATAAAATCACACAAATTTATAAGCGTTATTTTAACTGTCTTTATAGTATCTGTTTTAATGCTCGGATTAACCATGAAATTCGGCAACCGTTTGGGATTTTTAAACAAAGTATACATGGTAATTGAAAAACCTATGCTATCTTTGGGTGAATCGATAACTGAAAATGTGCATGGAATATTTTCTTATAGGGATTTGCTTGAAGAAAATGAACAGTTGAAGGAAGAAAACGAGAGATTACAAAATGAGGTAATCTCTTTAACTCTCTCAGCTGACGAGCTCCAAGAGCTGAACGAATTATCGGAAGTGTTAGGATATGAGTTCGTAAACCCTGCAGAAAATATAGTGACTTCAAATATAGTATCTGAAAACTCGACTAACTGGACGCATACATTCAGCATCGATAGAGGAAGCGAAAGCGGAATCGAGGTAGGAGATATAGTCTTATCGGGTCGTTCGATGATTGGAAAAATTTCGGAGACTGGCTCAGGCTGGTCAAAGGTTAACACTATATTTGATGAGTCGATAAAGATAAATTTTGCAGTACAAGGCAATGCGAGTTTGACCGGAATCTTAGAAGGTTCCAAAGATGAAACGCTTACAGGGTTTATGCTCGATGAAAATAGCGATATAGCAGATGGCGATGTAATAGTCACATCGGGAAGAGGCATATACCCGGAAGGTATAGTGATAGGAAAGATTTCAAAGGTTGGATATGATAGTAATAGGCAGCTTAAGACGGTCATAATAGTTTCCGACGTGAATTTATCTACTATAGAAAAAGTGAGCGTAATAATATGAAGCTCAAAAAATCTATAATTGTATTCGGTATAATCTTTTTTATTCAGCCAATAATAAACTCAGTTCTGCCTTTAGGGTATGTAATACACATCGATTTGTGCGTCATGATGATGCTGGCTTTAACCATAGAAGAGGATAAAGCCCCTTCATTTTTGGCGGTTGGATTTTTATTTGCGCTGCTTACAGATATAGTAACTGCAAGGTTTATAGGTGTAACTCCTATAGCGATGATAATAACTGTTATATTGATATGGGTAATTAGAAACCATATAAATATTGAAAATTTTTTGTTAGACGTAGGGGTACTGGGTTCAGGACTCTTAGTATTTAACGTATCAAAGTGGATAATGTACGTTTTATTGGGATCCGATTATACATTTCTTTACATGGCAAAAAGACTGCACAAAAGTGTCGTAATTGATCTCGTATTGCTATTGATTCCGCTGTATTTAGTAGTTACTAAGGCGGCTACGAAAAGGCGAGACAGGTATTTTCGATGAATGAAAAAGTAAAACTTATAGATTCAAGATACAATAAAATACTGAGTTTTATAATTGCATTGCTGCTAATTTTAGCGATACGGTTGTTTGTGATTACGATGATTCAACATGAATCATGGATAGTTAAGGAATCGGCGCAAAACACTAAAACGATATATACTCCTGCACCGCGTGGAAATATATACGACAGAAATGGAAATCTGCTTGCGGGAAACAGGCAGGTTTTTACAGCCGTTTTTAATGCAAGCAACTTAACTACGGAAGAGATAAACGATTCGTCATTGCGACTGATAAAACAGCTTGAGTCAAATTCAGATGAATGGATAGATGATTTCCCGATTATATTATTGGAAGACGGAACGTTTCAGTATACTTATGATAATGAGAAGATAGATTGGCTCAAACGAAACGGATTTTCGGAAGATACTTCTGCCAAGCAGGTCTTTGAGTCATATAAAGCAAAATATAGAATTGCAGATAAGCTTGACAGATACGATGCAATCGATGTGTTAAATGAAAAGCATAATGTCTATCTTCCGATCAATATAAAGACGATGCAATTTACATTTGATGCTGATCTCGATGCGTTTTGGTCAAGGTTTGGTTTTGCTCAGAGCGATAGAGAACGAGGCATAAGTGCACAGGAGTGCTTCGAGGCACTCAGGGTAGCTTACAGTATAGACGAAGAACTTTCGGATTTGGACGCACGCAATATATTTATAGTCAGAAATAAAATCGCAAAAGGTAATTTTCAGAGGTATCTACCGATTACTGTCGCAACAAATATAAGCGATCAGAGTGTTATTTATCTTGAAGAAAATAATTTACCGGGGGTTACAGTCTCCTCGCAAACGGAACGATATTATCCTTACGGAGCCACAGCGTGTCACCTCATAGGTTATATGGGGGTCATATCCGAAGGCGAAACGGAATACTACAGCGAAGAACTCGGATATATGTCGACTGATTTTGTGGGAAAAGATGGAATCGAAGCGGCTCTCGAGTATGAACTTCATGGAAGAGCCGGAATCGAAGAAATCATAGTAAACAGCTCCGGAGATTATGTGTCGACACAGAGCAAAATAGATGCTAGTAAAGGCATGGATGTATATTCGACTATACAGATTGAGCTACAGATAGCGACAGAAAAGGCACTCGTCAAAGCTATAGAAGGAACTGAAAAGGCGCAAAGCGGCGCTGCCGTAATGCTCGATGTGGAAACTGGTGAGGTGCTTGCAATCGCAAGTTATCCTAACTTTGATTTGAATACATTTGCCGATGGTATTTCGCACAGCGAATGGGAAGCAGTTCAGCCCAAAAATCCGAGAGATGCTTTTTCTCCGGCTCCTCTTTTTAACAATGCAACCATGGCAGCCGTAGCTCCGGGATCTACGTTTAAACCGTTAACCTCGATAACGGCTTTGGAATGCGGACTTAATCCGAACCTTGAGATTTTGGATAAAGGGCACATAGATTTGGGAGGCAGATCGTTCGGTTGCTACATGTGGAACACGTATGGTCAGACGGAAGGCTATCAGAATTTAGAATGGGGTCTTGGAAATTCGTGCAATTACTACATGGCGTGCATAGCAACGGGAAAAGACTGGGGCACGGGAGAATCGCTCGGATATACGAAAGATATTACGATAGATCTGATACTGGAACGTGCAAACGCCTATGGTCTTGGACGACCTACCGGTATAGAAATTGGAGAAACGGTAAGACCTCCTGTTTCGACGGATACGAAGACGGAAGGATATAAGAATTCGCTTTGGGTAGCAATATATGAAAAATCAAGAATTTATTTCCCGCCTGAGGTATATAACGATGAAGACAGGCTGTACAAGAATATAGACACTATTACGGAATGGATATACGATAATCCGAGCTTTCAGGATTTACAGGCTTTGATGCGTGAGAATACCGATGTACTCGATGAACAGGTGGAACCTTGTGCTACCATGGTTAAGTTTGATTACTTCAATTTTGCAGAGTGGACAGAGTTTGACTTTTTTAACATATCCATAGGACAGGGCGATAATGCGTATACACCTATCCAAATAGCCAATTATATAGCTACGATAGGAAATGACGGTATGCGAAATGAAGTTAGTGTGATATATGGAGTGGAAGGTAGAGGTAAAACCGTTAGAGACGAACCTTATGATACACAAACGTCGATAGAACACTTGGAAGCTGTAAAAAAAGGAATGAGAAGGGTTTGTTTGAGTGGAACGCTTTCGCCATCACTAAGAAACTATCCGGTAGAGGTGCTTGGAAAGACGGGAACTGCACAGTATCAAGCGATTAAGCATCCCGATGATGAAATGGAATATATAAAGTCACATTTGAACGATTTTAATCAAGCGGCAGGTACGGATATCACTTGGCAACAGGTAGAAGAAAAAGTACAAGAGTTGATGTTGAGTGACGCAAACAAATATCCAAATGAGAACATGACGGTGGATACGGCTTTGATTAAGTTAAGCGATTATAAGATTACGATGTCACTAATCAATAGGTATAAGGAAGTATACGATGACTTTGCGTGGGTAGTAGCTATGGCGCCTGCTCAAGATCCTAAAGTCTGCGTTGTAATAATGTTGCCTGAGGGCGGTCTTGCATCTGAAGTGGGCGAGCCGGTGGCAGATATGTTGACTGCATATTTTGATCAGAGCAAACAAAATGGTGTAACACACGTACCTACGGATCAAACCGGAAAAAATATCTGGAATTGATCAAGATATAAATTGGAGTATAATTATATTCAGTATTTTAAATGGAGGGAATATGGGGAAGGTTTATGTTATCGCTTCCGGTAAAGGCGGAACAGGAAAAACGATGTTTTCGGTTAATTTGGGAGCCACTTTAGCCAAAATGAATAAGAGCGTTATTTTACTCGATATGGATATGGGTCTAAGAAATCTGGACTTATACTTCGGTCTTGAAAATAATGTGGTTTATGATTTGTACGATGTGCTTACCGGTATGTGTAAAATCAAACAAGCCGTAATTAAAGACAAGAGGTTTAAGAACCTCTATATGATGGCGGCTTCTCCGAGCAGAAGTGACGGGACTTTGACTCCTTTACATATGAAGGTTTTATGCTCCAAGCTGAAAGAAAAATATGATTACGTAATAATAGATGCGCCTTCCGGAATTGACGATTCGTTAGTTTTGGCAAGTGCAGGCGCAGATGAGGCTATAGTAATTGTAAACCCTGACTATTCTTCAATAAGAGATGCTGATAATACTGATCGCCAACTTGTAAAGCTTGGAATTAAGAAAAGATATTTGGTAATAAATGATGTAGATGTTGACCTCATGGCTTCGGGATACGCACCTAAAATAAAGGAAATAACTTCCATATTAAAACCGCTTTTATCTGGAATAATACATAACGACCAAAATATAAGGATTTCGACGAATTTGGGAATCCCTATAGTCCTTAAAGAGGGAACGTATATCGAAGAGAATTTCAAGAACATAGGAAGCCGTATTTCGGGGGAGCTTTTGTCCGAATAAGTCCCTAATGAGTTTAGGTTAGAACGTAATCTTTTTGCTTCTTGCTGCTATGCTGAGGATTAAACCTATCGCTATCATATTTGATACGATTGAAGAACCGCCATAGCTTAAGAAAGGTAGAGTGATACCGGTTACAGGCATAAGCCCCATAGTCATAGCTATGTTTTCAAATATTTGAAACGTAAGCATTCCGATTATGCCGGAAGCTATTATAGCTCCGTAATAGTCAAGAGCACCTCTGATTATGTGCATGATGCGCACGAGAAGAACTCCATATAGCGCTATCACCAATAGCCCGCCTATAAATCCGAGTTCTTCGCCTATGACTGAAAATATGAAGTCACTCGTCTGTACGGGTATGAAATCGAGACTTTTCTGCGTTCCTTGAAATAATCCCTTACCCCAAAAACCACCGGAACCTATTGCGAGCTTCGATTGCCAAACTTGCCAGTTGCCTTGAAGTGCGAGATTGTTTGGGTGTAAGAACGCTTCTATGCGGTCTTTTTGGTAATCCGCCATGAATACGTAGGCGACCGGAAACATAAAAATTCCAACGCTGAATAACTTTGCAAATGAAACCATGTTTACTCCTGCAAAGAAAACCATTACTATCCATATTGCGACAAATACAAGCGCACTACCCAAGTCCTCCTTGAGGACTATAATTATTATTGGAGCTGCAAAAGCCGCAGCCTTAACGAGATTTTTAAAATTATACAGTTCGTCCTTGTTCTTATCGAGATAAGATGCAATGATAAAAATGAAAAGTATCTTAACAATCTCAGACGGTTGAACGGATATTACGCGAAGATTTATCCATGCTCTTGACCCGAACTGTTCTATGCCAAGCCCCGGAATATATACGGAAAGCAAAAGAATTATTGATACTGCGTAGAGAATGTTCGAAATGTCTTTAAATATCGAGTAGTTGTATCTCAGTATTATGATGATAGCGACGACACCTATTATATATGCCGCAATTTGAGTGATTACGCTGCGTGAAAAGAAATTCGTTTCGACGGTCGTACTACCTATCATAACTACGCTTATAATTGCAAGTAAAAGTATTACCGACGATATAATTTTGTCCACATTTTTGTAAATTTGAGAAAAATAGTTCACGTCTTTTACCCAACTTCCTTGCATTATCAACTGTAAAACATTATAATATACTTTAACGAATATTAGCAAGATATATATTCTCTTAGCGTATAATCGCGTAAAAATAAATTTCGGATACAACTATAAAGGAGGCTAACAAGTGGAATCATCGTTGTTCACGTGGATAATAGTAGTTTTAGTGTTTTTAATTTCAATAGTCATCGGACTTTTTACAGGATATATTTATAGAAAAAATGTAGGCGAAAAGACCATAGGCAGTGCTGAACAAAAGGCTAAGAATTTGATATTAGATGCCGAAAAAAAGGCAGATGCCATAGAAAAGGAAAGAACTGCAGAGGCGAAGGAAGAAGCACGCAGAATAAGACATGACATCGAAAAAGAAGTAAGGGAAAGAAGGGCTGAGCTAAATCGCTCGGAGCGTAGAATCAATCAAAAGGAAGAATCTATAGACAGAAAGCTTGACAGCGTTGAGAAAAAAGAGGAGAAAATCTCGAGACGTCAACACGAAATAGAAGAAAAGAAAAAAGAAATAGATACGTTTTTAGAAAAGAAAATCTTAGAGCTTGAGAGGATTTCCGGACTTACCGCTGATGAAGCAAAGGAAATTCTGCTATGTGAGCTGGAGAAGGATATCAGACATGATGCTTCTGTCATGATAAAGGAGATAGAGTCTCGAGCAAAAGAAGAAGCCGACGTTAAGGCTAAGGACATATTGGTTAACGCGATTCAGCGATGTGCTGCGGATCAAGCTGCAGAGTCTACGGTATCGGTAGTTTCACTCCCTAACGATGAGATGAAAGGTCGAATTATAGGTAGGGAAGGCAGGAACATCAGAGCGATAGAGACACAGACGGGCGTTGATTTGATAATAGATGATACTCCTGAAGCTGTAATAGTTTCGGCATTTGACCCTGTTAGACGTGAAATTGCAAGACTTGCTTTGGAAAAGCTTATTACGGACGGCAGAATTCACCCGGCACGTATAGAGGAAATGGTAAATAAAGCCGAAAAGGAAGTAAACAGCATCATTAAATCAGAAGGTGAACGTGCCACATTCGAAGCCGGAATACATAATCTACATCCTGAACTCGTAAAGCTGATGGGTAGGTTGAAATACAGAACCTCTTATGGACAAAACGTTTTAAATCATTCCATAGAAGTCGCGCATTTAGCGGGGCTCATGGCAGGAGAGCTCGGAATGAATGTAAAATTGGCTAAACGCGCAGGACTCTTGCATGATATAGGAAAAGCGTTAGACCACGAATTCGAGGGGACACACGTTGACATAGGTATTTCCGTATTAAAGAAGTACAAGGAAACCGAAGCTGTAATAAACGGCATGGCAGCGCACCACGGTGACTACGAGCCACAATCTCCGGAAGCCGTTTTGATTGCAGCGGCAGATGCGTTATCTGCGGCAAGACCGGGCGCAAGAAGAGAAACGCTCGATGTATATATCAAGAGACTCGAAAAACTTGAGGAAATTGCAAATACTACGCAGGGCGTAGAAAGGTCATTCGCGATACAGGCAGGTAGAGAAATCAGGATTATTGCAAACCCTGATGAAACGAGCGATGATTCGATAGCACTCATAGCTCGCGATATATCCAAGAAGATAGAATCTGAACTTGAATATCCGGGGCAGATAAAAGTAAATGTCGTGCGCGAAACAAAAGCTATCGATTATGCAAAATAAAAGTGTTTTCAGTTATTTGATAATAATCAATTCCCCCGCACAGTTGTGGGGGAATTTAAATCGGAAGATAAGAATAGGTGTTGGGGAGAACGAATGAAAGTGTATTTAGATAACAGTGCTACAACTATGGTGTTAAAAGATTCTGCAGATGCGGCTTATCGCATGATGAATTGTGACTATGCAAATCCGTCATCTTTGCATATTTTCGGTTGTGAGGCTGAAAATGAATACAAAGACGCTAAATTACACGTTGCACGTTTGGCTTCGGCTAAGAGCGAGGACTTGATTTTTACTTCAGGGGGAACAGAAAGCGACAATCTTGCGATTTTGGGGACGTATGAGAGTAGAAAAAAATACGGTAATGAGGTAATAACTACTAAAGTTGAACACCCTGCAGTGCTGGAAGCGTGCAGGTACATTGAAAGCTTAGGCGGTAAGGTTACGTATATAGGAGTTGATAGGTACGGAAATCTTAATATGGACGAACTCAAAAATGCCATATCGGATAAAACCGTATTGATATCTGTGATGACTGTAAATAATGAAGTGGGAACAGTCATGCCCTTAGATAAAGTGTATAGCTTAAAATCCAGTATGAATGAAAGAGGCATCGTACATACCGATGCCGTTCAAGCCTTTGCAAAGCTAAGAGGCTACGAACACAATGCCGACCTGATTTCTGTAAGCGGCCATAAAATTCATGCTCCTAAGGGTATAGGCGCATTAGTCTTGAGAAACGATGCGAGGATAAGACCTATATCGTTCGGTGGGGGACAGGAACGCGGAATGCGTGCCGGTACTGAGAATATGCCCGGTATAGTTAGCTTTGGTGTGGCTGCGCAGCAGGCGATTAAAGATATGGATAAGAGAATTGCCAAAGTCAGTTCTCTTAAGGAAAGATTTCTAAAAGGAATACGCGATTCCATATCGGATATCCGAATAAACAGTTTTGATAGCGGTTTTCCGTATATATTAAACGTATCGTTTCTTGGAACAAAGGGAGAGGTTATTTTACATAAGCTTGAGAAATCAGGTATAATGGTTTCCACAGGTTCGGCTTGTTCATCAACAAAGAATTCAAGAAGCCACGTATTGAAAGCTATGGGGTTAAAGGATAGCGAAATAGATTCTGCGATACGATTCAGTTTCAGTCATTTAAATACTGAGGAGGAAATGGATTACGTAGTAGACAAACTTAAAACTTCGGTAGAAGATTTTAGAAAACTGATGAAGTATAGATAACGATGCAAAGGCATAAATATATAAATATATTCAATAGTCGATTTAAGTAGATATATAGGAGTATGGTTTGGAAGATATAAATTCAGCTAAAAAGAATATACTGATAGTGAGGTGTGGGGAAGTAGCCCTAAAGGGAATGAATAAGCCTTATTTTGAGCGCATGCTCGCAGAGAGAATAAAGAAGCAGGTCAAGAGACTTGACTTTGAGAATGTAGACGTGACGAGGCATGAAGGGCTAATCTATGTAAGATCAGGTGCGCAAATAGAACAAAATGCTTTGATTAAGTCTATTTCACAAGTGTTTGGAGTAGCTTCCGTCAGCCCTGCGTTTGAAGCTGAAACCGATGATGAACTAAATTCCATTGGAGATAAAGCTATTGAAGTCGTAAAGAGGCTCATAGCTGAAAATGATATTAAGACATTCAAAGTGGAGGCAAAGCGTGCTGACAAGAACTTCCCTATAAAGTCACCTGATATTGCGCGTAAAATAGGAGCAAAGATACTCATAGCCTGCAAGGTTTTAAAGGTGGACGTACATAATCCAGACGTTAGAGTTTACGTCGATATAAGACATGGTAACTCTTACGTATATACGGAAAAGATAAATGCGTTCGGTGGATTGCCTCTGGGTACGAACGGTAAGGGTTTGGTTCTGCTTTCGGGTGGAATCGATTCTCCTGTAGCCGCATGGATGATGGCAAAACGCGGTATGATGATAGAGGCTGTTCATTTTCATTCTTATCCATATACCTCGCCGCGTGCACAGAAAAAAGTAGAGGAACTGGCGGAAATTCTATCCACATATTGTGGCGGATTTAAAATTCATATGGTAAATCTATTGCCTATACAGGAGGAAATAGTTAAAAACTGCCCTGAAGCTGAGACTACGATTCATGTGAGGCGATTTATGATGCGTATTGCAGAGGTAATAGCAAAGAAGACAAAGTCTATGATGCTGATTACGGGCGAGAACTTAGGGCAAGTGGCAAGTCAAACGGCGGAAGCTTTAGTTGTTACTGATAACTGTGTAAATATGCCGGTTATGAGACCCTTGATAGCTATGGATAAGGTAGATATAATGGAAATGGCAAAAGATATAGGAACGTTTGAAAAATCCATAGAGCCATACGAAGATTGTTGCACGGTATTTTTACCTAAACACCCTACGACTAAACCGAAATTAGAAGCTATAGAATCATCAGAATCCGCTTTAGATGTAGACTCTTTAATAGAAGAGGCGGTCAGTAAAAGTGAAATAGTATATATAAAATCTTAGAGCATGAAATTATAGTTTATACTTAGCATTAAAGGCATTAAAAGCACGTGAACCGCTTCGATTCAAATTCGGTTCACGTTTTTAATAGCGATTCAAATGATAATAAATATAAAAAAATGATGAAAAATATCTTGCAAAGAAAGCTCTAAAATGATTTACTATATCCTAAGATGTTATTTTTATAACAACTCAAATGATGTTGCTCTTCTTACCTATGGCGGAGCAGTATAAATATTAAGGAGGAAGTACATGAATTTTCAACTGACGAAAGAACAAGAATTCGTGCAAAAAATGGTTAGAAGCTTTGCAAAAGCTGAAGTTGAACCATTAGCTGCTGATATCGATCAGGAGCATCGTTTCCCTGTGGAAACAGTAGAAAAAATGGCAAAGTACGGTTTGCTTGGGATTCCATTCCCTAAAAAATATGGTGGAGCAGGTGGCGACGAAGTTTCTTACGCTATAACTGTAGAAGAATTGGCAAAGGTCTGTGCTTCGACAGCTGTTATAGTATCAGCACATACATCACTCTGCTGCTGGCCTATATATGCATACGGCACTGAAGAGCAGAAGATGAAATATCTTCCGAACCTTCTTTCGGGCAAACATTTAGGGGCTTTCGGGTTGACAGAGCCTAATGCTGGAACAGATGCCTCAGGACAACAGACGAGAGCTGAACTCGATGGCGATGAATGGGTACTAAACGGCGCTAAATGTTTCATTACTAACGGTGGATATGCAGATGTCTACGTTGTAATGGCTATGACGGATAAGTCAAAAGGGAACAGAGGAATCAGCTCATTTATTGTAGAAAAAGGTGACGAAGGCTTTTCAATCGGAAAGACTGAAGATAAGATGGGTATCTCCGCATCTTCGACTACTGAACTGATATTCCAGAATTGCCGTATACCTAAGAACAGACTCTTAGGAAGAGAAGGCAAAGGATTTAAAGTAGCGATGAGCACACTCGATGGCGGAAGAATAGGTATAGCATCACAAGCTCTCGGTATTGCAGAAGGAGCTTTCGAGGTTACAGTTGAATACATGAAACAGAGAAAACAGTTCGGCAAAAAACTTTCACAGATGCAAGCATTACAGTTCGAAGTTGCTGATATGGCTACGAGAATTGAAGCTGCTAAGCTGCTCGTATATAAGGCTGCGTTTGAAGAAGATGCAGGACTTCCTTATGGAATTACAGCAGCAATGGCAAAGTTATTTGCGGCAGAGACTGCTATGCACGTTACGACGAAATGCGTACAGCTTCACGGAGGCTATGGATATACTAAAGACTATCCTGTTGAACGCATGATGAGAGATGCGAAGATAACGGAAATCTACGAAGGAACTTCAGAAGTTCAGAAGATGGTCGTTGCCGCATCGGTGTTACGCTAATAAGGTAAGGAGGATATAGGTAATGTTTAAAATTGTAGTATGCGCAAAGCAAGTGCCTGATACAAACGAAATAAAGATAAATCCTGAAACCGGAACTTTAATCAGAGACGGTGTTCCGAGCATTCTGAATCCGGACGATGCAAATGCACTTGAAGAAGCTCTTAAACTGAAAGATACTGATCCTGATAATATTCATGTAACAGTAGTTTCAATGGGACCACCACAGGCTGAAAGCATGTTGTTTGAATGTGTAGCTATGGGAGCTGATGCAGGTGTCCTCGTTTCTGACAGAGCAGTTGGAGGCTCGGATACTTGGGCAACATCAAATGCCATTACGGCAGCTATTAAAAAGCTCGGTTGTGACATGATATTTGCCGGACGTCAAGCTATAGACGGAGATACGGCTCAGGTAGGTCCACAGATTGCAGAGAAGCTTGATCTTCCACAGGTAACTTACGTTCAGAAGTTCGAGATATCAGAAGATAAGAAGACCGTAGTGGTTGAAAGACAACTTGAAGACGGCTATGAAGTTATAGAAGTTCCTGTACCGTGCATGCTCACATGCATAAAAGAACTCAATGAACCTAGATTCATGAGTATGTCAGGCATATTCAATGAAGAAAAAGATATAAAAGTCTGGAATGCAGCGGATATAGAAGTTGATTTGAGCATGGTAGGGCTAAAAGCGTCTCCTACTAATGTATTCCGTTCATTTACTCCAAAGCCAAAGGGCAAAGGAATCATGCTAAGTGGTGATACGGATAAGGAAGTTGCTACAGAACTGCTCGTTCATTTGAAGCAGAAGCATGCGATTTAAGGAGGAAATAAAAATGTCGACAGTAAATTTTGCTGATTACAAAAATATTTGGGTTTTCGCAGAACAGAGAAACGGAAAGCTCATGAACGTAGGCCTTGAACTTATAGGCGAAGGACGTAAGCTCGCGAAAGATATAAGCGAAGATAGTAAAGTGTGTGCTTTGTTAGTTGGAGATGACGTTTCTTCACTTGCTAAGGAATGTTTTGAATACGGTGCGGAAGTCGTTTATGTAATTGAGCACCCATTGCTTAAGAACTTCACTACAGATGCTTACACAAAGGTTATAAACGCAGCGATTGACCAGTATAAGCCTGAAATAATACTTTACGGTGCTACCCACATAGGAAGAGACTTAGCCCCACGTGTAGCAGGAAGAGCAGACGTAGGATTAACTGCTGACTGTACACATCTAGATGTAAGCGTTGCTAAGTACATACAGTTTGCAGAAGAAAATACTACGTTAAATACGGCTTCTCTTAAAGCTGATGATCCTGACAAGAAACTCAAGATGACGCGTCCTGCTTTCGGTGGTAACTTGATGGCTACGATCGTAAGCCCGACTTCAAGACCACAGATGGCAACGGTAAGACCTGGAGTTATGTCAAAGCTTGAAAGAGACCCTAATGCTGATGGTGAAATCGTTAAAGTTCAAGTTGAACTTTCAGAAGCTGATATCAGAACTAAGATAATCGATATCGTAAAGTCTGCAAAGGAACTCGTATCTCTGACTGATGCTGACATCATTTGTTCAGGAGGAAGAGGACTTGGAGATGCTTCCGGATTTGAGCTTATACAGAAATTTGCAGATAAAGTAGGCGGCGTCGTAGGATCTTCACGTGCTGCAGTTGACTCAGGCTGGATTGGACACGACCACCAAGTAGGTCAGACGGGAACTACGGTAAAACCTAAAATCTACTTTGCTTGCGGAATTTCAGGCGCTATTCAGCACCTCGCAGGAATGCAAAACTCCGACTTAATCGTAGCTATAAACAAGGACGCTGACGCTCCTATATTTGAAGTTGCAGATTACGGTATAGTAGGTGATTTATACAAGGTAATACCTGAAATCATCGAACAGTGGGATAATGCGGAAGCGCTTGCTGATGCAGCTGCAAAGTAAAAAAATAGTAAATATATTATTTATTTAAAGCGATACGAATTAAAATGATATAGGTTTGTATCTCAAATAAGGATTTGCTTAAGATATTTCGCGTAGAGTCATTATATTATGGCTCTACGCTTATGTATGGTAATTTACGCAACTCTATGAAATACCTTCGACGAGTTGAAATGTTTTATCATACTCACTCCTATAGTCTTTCTAAAATATCGCTTATATTTTCCTTATCTTCGATTTTACTAATAGCAAAACTTTTATTTCCCGCATCTTTTATTGAAGCACCAATATGATAGCAAGTACGCTCATCGAGAATCATAAATCTGTCGTGACATGTATCTTCATTTCGTTTCACTGCCTTGTTCTGTAAAGACAAATGGCAATTTACGACGACCACCACTTTGACCGGTAAAATCATTATCTTTTGGTGAAGTCGCAATTTGCGACTTCACCAAATCAAATTCTTCTCTATTTAGTTGAAACATAAAATCGTCAGGAAATCTTGAAATATTCCTTTTAACTTGTTCATTTAACCTTTTAACTTCATAATCATATATAAGTGCCAAATCACTATCAAGCATTACTTGTTTGCCTCTGATAGTGTAAATAAGGTCATTGATTTTAGTTGAACTTATATCAACTAAATGATTATCAATGTGCCATTCCTTTCTGCTTCGGACTAATAATTGGATTCATCTACAACTACTTTTGCCATATAGCTTAAAGTGGGTGAATTACTGATTTGATTTTGAGTTGAATTCATTTTACCGCACATTAGAAAATCGCACGACGTACTCATGCGATTTTACCTTACTTTATATTTATAGTTGTCTATATCGTATATATTTTAAATCTGATAATATTTGTTATTTAGATGATTTGTAACTATATCCTGCCGTAAGCGCTGCAAGAGATATAATCATCATGAGCATGTATACTGATGTTCCGCTATCTCCAGTTTGAGGAGAACCGCCACTTGAACCCTGTGGACTGCTCGTGCCACTTGAGGCAGTTGGCGTTGGTTCAGGCTCAGGTGTTGGTTCAGGTTCCGGTGCCTTTTTCTTAACAGTAACAGTACCGCTAAACTGTAGGTTAAAATCCATATCCTCGTCATCTACAAGCCAAGTCAATTGGGCAGGTTCGACGTTTAATGTATACGTTCCATCACCGTTATCGGTAGAGTTTGAATCATTAGGAGCCAGCGGTAACTTTGAACCGTCATAATTTACAATCATACTTTCAAACGGAGATTCCACATAGACTTCTACTGTTTGCTTTCCGGCATAAATGTCCACTGCTGAAAGCCCTGATATATCACTGATGTGGTTTCCCTCTAAGTTCACTATTTCCAAATTTGTCAACCCTGATAGTTTTGATATATCGATGATTTGGTTGTCAGATAAGGTCACCCACGTCAAATTTGTCAACCCTGAAAGGTCTGATATATCGCTGATTTGGTTGTTAGATAAGTTCAATTCTTCCAACTTTGTCAACCCTGATAGGTCTGATATATCGCTGATTTGGTTGTCATTTAAGCCCAATCTTTCTAATTTTTTCAACTCTGAAAGGTATGATATATTGCTGATTTGGTTGTTGTCTAAATTCAACGAAGTCAAATTTGTCAACCCTGATAGGTGTGATATATTGCTTATTTGGTTGTCATCTAAACCTAACGTTTGCAAATTCTTCAACTCTGAAAGCGCTGATATATTGCTGATTTGGTTGTCAGATAAGCCCAATCCTTGTAAATTTGTTACCCCTGAAAGGTATGATATATTGTTGATTTGGTTATTATATAAGTACAATTCTTGTAAATTTGTCAATCCTGCAAGGTCCGCTATATCGCTGATTTGGTTGTTAGATAAGTTCAAAAAGGTTAAATTTGTTAACTCTTTAAGTGCTAATGTATCGCTGATTTGGTTTTCATATAAACTTAACCCTGTTAATCCCTTGGCATGCTGTAGTCCTTCTAAGGATACAATTCCCTTATTGTAAGCCTCAAGCGTTCCTGAAAGACCTTCCAGTTCAGCCACCGTTACGCTGGTTGTTACATCACCTTTCTCCAGCTTAATATTGATTGCTCTTCTTAGGTTTTCATCTGGAACTACTTCGTCTGCAAAGCTCACCACGCTCGATGAAAATATCATCATAACTATCAAGGTTACGCTAAGTGCACTTGCTATAAGTTTTTTCATAATCATTCCTCCTAAATATTCATCTAAATAAAAACTATTATTGCTTAATTTATTTATGTTAAACCTTATTATATATATGTACATATATATAATCAAGTGTTTTCAAATTATTTTGATATATTGAAATTGAACATTATAAATGAAGTTTTCAGAAATGGAACGAGAATACAATTAAATGCGTTTAAGAATCAATAGGGCTTTCCTGATGACTTGAAATCCGTTTAAATATATGTTTATATTGCTGATATTGAAATATAAGCTGGGAATATGAATTCGTTATCTGAAAAAATAAAACCTCACAAAGAAATAGTGAGGTTAATTGGTATCGCCTAGGGGAGTCGAACCCCTGATTCAGCCGTGAGAGGGCTACGTCTTGACCACTTGACCAAGGCGACATATTTAATTATTGAACGCAAATAATTATATACGTTTTAGGCGCGAATGTCCAGCTTTTTTTGTGCTTTGTAAATCTGTGATGTAATGTTACAATTGATGTGAGACAAAATCCCTAAACATAAAGAGCAAAATCCTGTACAATGTTAATTACTACAAAAACAACAAAAGGAAAATGCTC
>PDWI01001591.1_pt1 | contig 35440 bp, 28 predicted proteins | sample 1430891 | NCBI WGS metagenome assembly PDWI01 (sample SAMN01162508, study PRJNA174530) | Oral metagenome, whole genome shotgun sequencing project. | biome: Marine environment; feature: Marine mammal; material: Swab sample of the gingival sulcus; isolation source: swab sample of gingival sulcus... | reverse complement strand
CTCGTGGATACCGAACGAAACGAAATCTTATCACTATGATTTATCTCATTGCAGGCAAACTGGAGTTTGATTTACCCACATGAAATAGCGAGTAGCCGATTTTTAGAGGCGCTTCACAAAAACATGACACTGGCCGTCGAGCAGTTACGTCAGCTGGGATCGTTTTGTGAAAAAACAGTGTCTGAAAAAATTGTCAATCTGGCAATGAGTTTGGATGCCACCAGTGTTAACATCAGGCGTTAGGGTTGGCGTCACGCTGCGGCGGCGACGCTGAGCGGCTACGATGTCCAAGGCAATCGACTGGATAAGGTCTATATCGGTCGCATGCCGGAGGCGGCAAAGCGTCAAACCAAACGTTTATTTGAAAAAGAGGTTGCGTCCGTTATATCGCAACACGATTTCAAATACATTGTTTGCAGCGCAGATGGGGCTCGCGATTTATGGCGGTATTTCCATAATAAATATCCGTACGCGATTCATATCGTTGATTTTTTTCATGTCTTCGAGTATCTTTTAAAACTGTCCGATATGCTTTTCGATAACCATTCACAATCTTGAAAGGGAATCCAAATGGCGCGGCCAAATTAATTAGAGCCGCTTGTTACAGCCGAAGCCTGTTAAAAAAGGCCCCGGATATAGAGGCCGAAATCAAATATTTACAGCACAATCGAAAGCGAATAAATTACTATCAATTGTGACAAAAAAGACTGCCGTTCGGATCTCGCATGAAAAAGTCAGGTATGCGCTGGAGCATTGATGGCGGACAGGTCATACTTACTTTACGCTCCATCGTATTGAGCAATCGATGGGATAAATTTTGGACCTTTTTTATTAAGCGGCATTTTCCTGAAAGCTTTACGTAATGTCGCGTACACACTATTGATTTTCAACGTAAACGATCAAGTAAACTGAACACGATTGAAAGAGGTGCCCTATGGTATGGTTCGTAAAGAAAATTGATGGGACGTGCGGACAGTGCGCCGTATTAGCAAGTATAGAAAGTCCAAATAAAAACCTTATAAGCGGGGATAACGCAATTACTATTTCTGCTTCCGTTGGAATCCACGGCGCGAATTTTACTTCAGACGTAGTTAATATTCAAGATGCACTTAACAAAGTTGCTCCCGAGAAAGGAGGAGCGGCACCAAAACTTAATCCCGACGGTGATTGCGGTCACAAAACCAAAAATGCAATACAGCACTTTCAGATAGAGCACTTTGGTTGGAAAGGGGCCGATGGCTTGATTGAGCCGGGTAAACAGACCCTTGCCAAATTGAATGAAATTTTAGGCAAAAAAATGGGGAATTTAAAATCGCATGATCTAGTTGCCTCCAGAGCTATCCAATTAGCAATGAATTATGTGGTCGCGGCCCAGTTTAACCTCTTAGCAGCGTCTCCAGCTTTAGATTCCAAGGATTCATCAATTGGAAAGATTTCGGTTTTCGGGCGAGAATCCCTGATGAGACTTTTAAACAAACATTTTTCTGTTGACTTATTGCTAAATCGAAGAAAAGGATTTTATAAAATCCAGAAGCAGTATGATCGCATGAGACAAATCTTTATGCGTCGTGGTGGACCTTGGGGAGTAGCTATTTTTGACCGCGATCCGGCAGATGAAAATTGGTGGGCATATTGTTTCAGCGGGGGGTATTTTTGCGCTGGCCAAACAACTTACCACAAAGGTAAAAAATTACGTCTAGATAGCATATATCTTTGTACTAAATTTTTCGATAAGGCCGATTGTCAAATGCAGGCTTTTATAATAGTTCATGAGCTATCACATTTCGTCGCTCAATATGGCAAAGTAACGGATTACGCTTACAACCGCGATGGTTCACCAAGAGGCGCTAAGTTAAAAAGGCTCTCACCCGAGCTTAAGATCCTAAATGCAGAGTGCTATGCAAATTTTGCGTATGAAGCGTATACCGGCAATGATCCAGGGCACTTTCCTTAAACTGGCTTGAAAAAAACGCATAGATTAGGGTTTGCTGAACATCACTATCCAGGGTTTCCATTTGAATAAAAACTCTCGGTGGTGTAAAAAAGATTACTTACAAAAAGCACTCGCGTTCTTTAGGTGCGCGGTTTCTGATGCCCCCGGCCACGCGCTTTGTGAAGAATATCAATGAGCTCTTCGCTTTTTTCGCGGGCTTTGTTGAGCAGCTTGATCTCGGTTGGGCTAGGTGATATCCGCAGGCGTGCACGCGGCATCGACCAGCAGTTTGCCCTTGTTGGCCCTCGATGCGGGTGGATCGTCTGGTTTTTCAGGCGGTGGTTCCTTTTCACGGACCTTTTTGGCAACCGCATTGTTGACTTAGGCCAGGACATCCGCGGGGAAACTTTTTCGATAGTGAACCATCATCGATGGGTCGAAGGGTGGCTCGGTCACAAAGGCTTTGAGTCTGCAAAAGTATTGTAGATACGGATTTTCGGTAATCTGTTCCACGCAGGCCTGGAGGTTGACTTGTAGTTCTTCCTTGATAATCAAGGCCGCCAAAGCCATCCTGGAGGACAGCGCCAGATTGCCAACTCTTTATTGTTGGGAGATAATTCGCCTGCAAAGGGTAAAGAAAATCCAACCAACTCAAGTTGTCGCATGTTGTGTGTATACATGGTTAGGTGCCAATAGGTGCAAGGGGTTTAGAGGAATTTGATCATTTTTCGTGTACTTTCGACGCCCTATTTAGCAGCGGTAATGGACTGGTACAGCCGGAAAGTTCTCTCGTGGCGTCTTTTCAACACCATTGATTCAGATTTCTGCGTATCCGCCCTTAAGGAGGCGATCGCTCGATATGGATGTCCAGAGATTTTTAATACGGATCAGGGCTGCCAGTTTACCAGCACCCCCTTCACAGATGTGTTACTAAGAAGACTATAAGTATATAGACATAGAAGGTCAAATAAGCCTTATACATAAGCATTATCGAGTGTGCTATGTCAAAACACTTTCGGTCTTATTAGTAAAAGATAACGGTATCAAAATCAGCATGGATGGCCGGGACCGTTTGCTGGACAATATCTTGATTGAAGGCCTCTGGTAGACGGTAAAGTCCCAATATCTGCACCTGCATTCATTCGAAAGTGGCCTTGATATGCGAAAAGGATTGAAAAAATAGTTTGCGTTTTATAACCAGCAACGAGGACATCAATCGCTAAAGCGTCAGACGCCAGATGAATGCTATCTCAAGGATCAGGAAATGGCCGCCTGATGATCTGGCGCCCACAGAGAAAACTGCGGTCGGCCTATGGCCTCCCCCGTTGTCCCGATTAAAAACATAATCGATTTAGAGCTTACTAAAAAGGCTATAAGTATATAGACATAGAAGATCAACTGGGCCTCATGCGTATGCGTTATCGAGCATGCTATGTCAAGATACTTTCGGCCTTATTAGTAACTCCACTAAAAAGTTGTTTCAACAATGGGGTCCACCGCAGTTCCAATAAAGCTATATTATTTTGGCCTCCACCGTATTGACCCAAATTCTCAAAAACACATTTTATGGTGACACCTCTTGTCTAGTCTCGGAATCAATGATCGGGCCATTCAGCCCTCGTCTGTATGTGGGCCCACTTCCATTCGCGTCGGATGCTTTGCCCGCACAGTAAGAGGCACCTAAAGAGATAAGGGGAGCCACAAATGCGGCAGCTGCGTTCCGATTACCTCCCCCGGCACCATCACCTATCCCCACCATCGCGGCCGCATTCATCAAGCCACTACGTATCGTATCAGCCGGTTCTCCTAGAGAAGGGAGTCGGGATAAAAGATGGTTAATTAGGGCCCCCGATGATGCACCGGCAATTGCCTGAATTTCGGTAAGCTTTCCCCCAATCGCTCTTCCAGCAACTGCGGCTATCGCGTCGCCAGCCATGCCGATTGCTCCGGCAAGAAAATCTCCGACAGTAAAGGCGACATGTTTTGTACTTACTAATTGAAAACAAAGGGAAGTTGGTGCAACGAAGGGCCAACCGGAGGCATCCTGACAGTTTTGTGTAAAAGTTACCCAGGCAGGCGTAGAAACAGCAACAGGTGTATCTCCACCGGGGGCAGACCCGTCCACCGGTTCGCGTACCGAAAATGATGGTAGCCAGTATTTGGTCGATGAGGCAAGGAATCGAAGCGGAATGGACGGTGTAACAGATATCGGGGGAAGCGGAATATGTAATTGCCCCGGCCCCCAGTCATGCCCCCAAAGAATATTGCCTATGCCCTCAACCGTTACCCGTTGCCATGACCACTTTCCTGTCAACGCGAAACCCGATATCGGATTAGTAATTACAGCGAACCATAGGTACGTTGGGATTAGGGCTGGATTGACTGGATTTGTTGCCGGTCCACTTGTCGGTGCCACTGAATGGAAATCCGCACCAATACCACATATGGGGGGGTACTTCGCGATTCTCATATTAAACCCTTTGTATATCAATTAAAATTGTTGACAATAAATCGTCTAACTGATTTTCGCCCATGGGCTTAGTGAGAATGCTCCGGGCTGACCATATTAAGGTTAATTTATGATGATTAAAATCAACGCAGACAAGCATAAGCTGCGCATTGGCTAGCGGTGATGCCATATTTGGATAGTTAAATATAAAATGGGGCTTTTCACATGGTAATTGGACTATATATTCAGGTGTATGTCTATCCATTCCGATAAGCTTGATTTTTTCGTTGCCCTCTAAAAACGGTAGCCATAGTCCCAGAGAGGCACAACGCCCGGCCATGGGATGAATCAGATTTTGCAGTTCGGCAGGTGGTGTGGAAAAGACATTTCCACGGCAATAATCTTTTGGGATCAATGCAAGCGACACTTCCGCCACTGGTTCCTGATTCAATGCGATAGCTGGCGGCAGTCCAATCATGGCCGATCGAGGAAAAGATTGAACATCGAGGTAATCGAACCCAACGGGGACAGGTTGTTTGTTCCAGACCAAGGGGTTTTTTACAATGAGCCGTTCAGGGGTAAGTCGATCATCAACACGCTCAAGATTTGGCAGTTCTCGACCCTCTATAGATTGGCGATTCCCCTCAATGACATAGCCTTTCCCATAACAATTGCGTGGATACACCAGTGGTGGGGAATTTTTTAAATAGGCTTCGGCCACAGGTTTTACTCGGCGGATATCATCTGATGACGCGCTGTTTTTTATTTCTGTCAATAATACCTTTTCAAAATATTGATCTCTTCCACCATAGGCATTCTCATACCGGAGATCCATTTTCTCGAAAGGCTCCGGTGGGGTAAATACGAGTTGTCCTTTAACATAGTCACAATAGCGCCGCCCAATGACGTCCGCAGTGTGTCGATAATTACCGACTTGTACACTAACCCTCATACTTCCAGTGGGATGCGTGGATTGAGCGCTGCCCTGCACCACAAGGTCAGTTCCATTTTTATACCCGACAATCTCGGGAAGAGACCTATACGAGGAAGGTTGAAGATCAGAGGTTGATGGATCGTCGTTATAGCGGATACCTTGTTCATCAAGTGGAATCTGCTCATCCGCAGGCACACTTGGGCGATCATGGGTGAAATCGTAGGTTCGTTTGTGGATAACGGTTAATTGCTCCACACCCTGGTTGGAGATGATCGTCAACCTGGTTTGGCCAGGTCGTTGTGGGCGCGAATTGGGAGGTGTCTCTGTCTGAGATACCTGATCAAAAGGCGTTGGCTGGGGAACCCTCACTTTATCAATATCAACCACAACGATCTCCTTGTGCGTTGGACAATCCATTCATTGGCCTGTCAAGCCATTCAAGTTTGATATGGCGCTTCTCCATCGGTCTAAAAAGATAGCGAAACAGGCATAAATAGCTGGCAATCAACACTTTTTCATCTGCTAGGAGAACAAGCGACGATAATTTGGAGGGAAAGCGGCTTTTCAATGAGCCCACAGTTACGAAAGATATTGGCCCGGTAGATGGTGGGGTAGGGAAAATAATATCTCCTGTGGCGGATAACCCGGATAATCGGATGTTCTCCCCGACATGGTCGTCTTTTAGAACGAGTTCAGGTACGGTTTGGTTGAAAAAAGAATCAATCAGCGGAACGACCAAGTCCTCAGGCTTATCCGTTTCATTTCCATCAAAATATATTCCTTTGGGTTTGAACAAGCAAGCTGGGCGGGGCTGGTCGGTCCATTTTTGGATCAGAGAATCCGGCCTTTCTAAATTTGGGAGCGGTTGGCCTGCAGCCGTGTCCTTAGACAAGTAAAAGCCACAGCCATCAGGGTTTACTGAATGAGCGACTTTACTATCTTCCCATATTGCCATCCCCCCAAAAGCCCGATTGTTTGACAGATCCATTTCTAAAAACTGTTCCGGTTCGGAAGGGACGAGTTCACCCTTGGATTTCTGCCAGATGCGATCACCAAAAACATCAATTTGATAATTAACATCACCGCATTCTACCGCCACCGATACTTTTTTAACTGGTACCCTGTTTCGTGCCATTGCCTTACCAAACACTATAATATCAATGCCTTGTTTTCGATAGTCCAGTTCTGGTGAAAAATTCACCCCTCTAAATACAAAAGGTTTTTCGAATATCGGCCAGCTCTCCTCGGGAGGAACGGGTATCAAAGCTCCCTGGTCGAGAAAATAAGTGATTTTTGTAACCACAATACCAAGCATTTCCGCTTCACCCATGGACCCGGCGAGAAAGCTTGCGGGGAACTTTGTAGAATTGAAAAAATCCATTAATTAACACCTAATCCACAAAATAATCAGGATGACCTACATGAGGAATTTCTTGTAACCGCTTATGATTTTTTATTACAGCAAATTCGATTAATTTTTGGGAGTGATTATTAAAATCCTCGTCGTCAGAAGTGGTATCATTTTCCGATTTTATTAATTTGCGTATACGAGGGTTGAAAAATTGTAACTTTAAATCTTTCATTACATTATTTTCGAGTGTATCCCAAAATTTTGGATCAGGTGGATTTCCAGATAACGCCAGGTTTAAATATTTTTCACGCAACAGCCCTAAATTGTCTTCTAAAAATAGAATTGCCGCCACATCTCGTATCGAATCCAGCATATCAATAGCCCCGATGTTTTTTTTGATTACGATGATCTGTTATGAAGACTTTTTCCATTGACCTAAGTGGTATATTTTCTGTTTCAACCAGGCTTTTAGCAATTTAGACGAATCCGTTCTCCATCTAGCTTGACATCGTCGTTTGCTTTTATATCAATGTCACCAAGATCGGCGGTAATCAATTGAGTTTGTGCTTTACTATGTATACCGCCGGAAGCTTCGATATGAAAATTGCCCTCCGTTGTCAGCGCCATTTCTTTGCGACCATGAATCGATACACTTTCAGCATCAATTGCTAAATTCCCTTCAGTTGTAATCGTTAGTGCCCCTCCGCCAAGTTTCAACACCGGGCCATCTTTAGTAATTTGAATTGAAAGACTTATCTTGCCATTTGAATCGAGAATTTTAAGGACGTTGCTAGCTTGGTGGTCCTCAATCATCAGCTTTTGCTTGGCGACAAGCGTCACAATTTTTTTATCAGCTGTATTTGGTAGTGCTTGGCCTTTTTTCATAAATCATTCCAATCCTTAGGCATTGTGTTTTATCAGGGAAGCGGTTTCGGTAATTATTCCGCCCGTACTAATATTGACGCCGCTACCATCGGCTTTGGTCGTTGAGCCACCACCCGAAAGAATAGATGTGGGGGCGTCTATTTTAGCCTCAGAGGGGCTCTTCATAAGTGCATTTGCATCCAAGGTTACACTGGAACCGGCACCCGCGCTGATTGTTATCTTGGCCGGTTCGATTGTAATGGCGCTACCGCCACACGTTAGCTTGATTTTGCTGGGAGCCTGCACATTAACCTCGCTGGTCGCGTCGAGTTGATAATTCCCGGTAACATTTACTGTTCGATTTCCCGCTTCGACGGTCAGGCTGGTATCTCCCTTAACCGTTACAGATTGCGTTCCAGCTTGCACCGATACCGTCCGGTTGCCGCCAACCAAGGTGTGGTTTTCATCATTTTCGATAGTTGTATTCATGTCCTTTTGGGCATGTAGCGTTACACCCTCGTTGCCTTTGGTATCATTCAGTGTGAATTCGTTATACCCGCCGCCGCCCGGTGTGCTATTGGATTTCACGCCACTGACGACTTTCTGGCCGGGGAGTCCGAAAGGTGGCATTAACTCGGCGTTATATACACGGCCAGTAATGAGCGGGCGATCGGGATCTCCCTCCAGAAAGCTTACAATGACTTCCTCGCCGATGCGTGGGATATCAATCCCGCCGAAGCCCTTCCCAGCGTGCACTTGGGAGACGCGTATCCAGCAGGAGCTGTTTTCATCGAACTGTCCCTCGCGGTCCCAATGGAATTGAACTTTGATACGGCCATGTTTATCCGTATAGATCTCTTCACCGGCAGGACCCGTAACCACAGCGGTTTGCGTACCCCGGATCATTGGTTTGGGGGTGCTGCGGGTCGGCCGGTATTGAACGGATGATGGAATTGAAGTGAATGAACACGTGCAGATTTCTCCCTGTCCACGGGAGGTCTCGTAATCTTCCGCCGCGGCATTATATTGGGTGGACAAGACCAGGTATTCTCTATTTTGTTCTGTCCTCGTATGCTTAGTCATCGAAAATAAGTGTCCTGCACAAATTCCCCTGCAGTCGGATTGACCGTTGCATATTTCATAGGGTCGCGCCAACTCTTCCATGCGCAGTTTGGCATAGTTGTCCCCATCGTCCTTTTCAGGATATTCGCCAGGGTAGTCATAAATTTCAAAATCAGATTTGGCGTGTCCTTTGACATCTTCTTCCATACTCATTAAAGATGTACGTGGTTTTTCGAAATTATAATCAGTATGGGAAAATTTGCCTGGCTGAACAGATTTTTCAACGATCCAGTCGCTGATACGTTCCTGCTGGGAAGAAGCTCTGGTGTCAGGTGTAAATGCAACCTCCCGATAGTCCGCATATGGATCGTGTTTGCTCCGGGAATCGCAAAGCACAATAGTGCATTTACCTTGCTCATGCAGGAAGTAATAATAAATGCCCTCTTGTTCCATCAGCCGACTTACGAAGTTGAAATCGGTTTCCCGATACTGGACGCAGTAAATCAATGGCCGATACCCGCCCGAAAGCCGATCCTCGATATCGCTAAAGCCAAGATCGTTGAATATCTGTTTGATGATGTCCGGAACAGTTAAATTTTGGAAGATGCGACAATCCGAAGTACGGGTTAAAAACCATAGCCAGGGCACCATCGTCGCGCGATACTGAGCGAACTGGACACTTGTCGTTACACCTTGTACAAAACGATTGATATATCCATTCCAGTAACGCTTCCCCCCCTGTGGAAGCTCCATGCTGATTGTCACATTTTGGCCAATGATATCTTCGAAGTTAATTTCGTAGTCTTCGCTTAGCAAGTTGAGATTAAACTCGAATAAACGGCTGACCTCTTCAACGGCAGAGAAACTCTGCAGCAAAAGCACGTCTTCGCCGAGGGGTGTGTCAATGGCAATGTGCCGAGTTGCCTGGGTTGGGGTAGGCATGGTGCAGCACTCCTTTTACAGGATAGGGGCTATGAATACAAAACAAGCTTTAAAATTCTATTATCGTTGGCGTCGCCGAGGGCAAATAACCGATATTAGGTCACGATCACCCTCAGCGAGTCATCCGGTTGAGTATAATACATATCAACGGCAAAAGCCATTAACCTTCGCCTTCTTCAACCTTCCAGCTATATTCGACGTTTCCTTTTTTCTTTCCACTACTATCGGCTTCGGTGTAAGTGACTTTGATCTTCTCGAAGTTTAGGGTGAAATTTTCCACGGGGACATCTTCCGATTGACCACTGCCACCAATACTATAGCTAGTGATGAGTACATTTTCCATTTCGTAGGCAAGGTAGGTTACCCGGCCGGCATCAGTGTAGGAAGCTGTCAGGTGAACTTCTACTTTAGAAAAAACCTTGCCATTGCAGACCGCTTCTGCGAGCTTGGGACTGGATTTATCCAGCTCTTTTGAGATGGCCAAGTCATCTAAAACCACATCTCCGCGACGACGGGTTGCTCCGGTGGCGGCACTACCTGGTTGATGCAGGGACTGGCTAAATGAACCGATATCGCTCCATCCCTTGTGATCTTTGTCTTGGGCCTCACCATCTATACCGTCGAATTTAATGTAAGCTGCCATTTTTGTCTCCTTTTCTTTTGATTATTATTGTAATGCCAGGGGGTTACGCTATGGTAATATCTTTTGAACTTCATTGTTATACCCGTTAACAAACGGCCAGGTTTTCCTCATACGCTTAATTGTTTTATTTATCGATTCTGTTAATTCACCGGCCTCGATTACGTTTAGGATCAAGAAAATAAATAAGAAAATTGTCCATCCTTTACCCCGATATGTATTTTTTCAAGTTCAACCCCATCCATTAACCTTGACAGAATTTCACCACTCACCTCCGGCAAGAGGGTATTTGACAGTATCGCGTCCACCATTCTCGCACCGCTTGCCACTTCGGTGCAGCGACTGGTTATCAAAGTAACGACACTCTCGTCATATGAAAAGGGTATATGATGATTTTCCTGTATGCGTTCTTCAATTCGTCCCAATTGCAGTTTGACGATTTTTTGTAACACGTCATCGGATAGAGGAAAATAGGGGATGACCACCAACCGCCCTAAAAATGCTGGGGGAAAGACCTTGAGCAGTGGTTCACGAAGAGCTTTGCCGAGGCCCTCGGGGGTTGGCATCAATTCTGGATCCTTGCACATGTTCATGATCAGATCGGTACCGGCATTACTGGTTAGCAGGATGATGGTGTTTTTAAAATCCACCATGCGCCCTTCACCGTCTTCCATCCACCCCTTGTCAAATACCTGGAAAAAAATTTCATGGACATCTTTATGGGCCTTTTCCACTTCATCCAACAATACAATACTGTAAGGGCGCCTGCGTACCGCTTCGGTAAGGATGCCACCCTCGCCATAGCCCACATATCCCGGCGGGGCACCTTTCAGGGTTGAAACCGTGTGGGCTTCCTGAAATTCACTCATGTTGATCGTGATGACGTTTTGTTCGCCGCCATAGAGAGATTCAGCCAATGCCAGGGCAGATTCCGTTTTACCGACACCACTGGGACCAACCAACATAAAGACACCAATCGGTCGGTTCGGGTTTTCCAGTTTTGCCCGGGACGTTCGTATGCGCATAGCGATGGCATCCAGGGCATGGCGCTGACCGATGACTCTTTTCTCTAGCGTGTCGCCTAAGTTCATAATCGTTTCGATTTCATTTTTCACCATGCGCCCCACCGGCACTCCTGTCCAGTCGGCAACGACCGAAGCAACCACCTGGGCATCCACGCTGGGCAGGATCAAGGGCTTATCACCTTGAATGTCACTTAGTTTGGCCATCTGTTTTTTGAGACTGGCCAGTGTGTTTTTGCGATCTTCTTCTGTAAAGCCGGACAAATCTTCTTTTTCTGCGTTATCTTGGCTTTCAGTGATTTCTGCGCTTGTTTTACCCTCAGTCACGTCAGAGTCGGTAAATTGAGCCCCACCTGCCCGAAGTTTGGCGCGCATTTCGAGAATGGCATCGACCAGATTTCTTTCCTGTTGCCATTCTTTCTCAAGCTCGGCCAGTTCAGCTGTTGTCAGGTTCAGCTGTTCATCAATTTCTCTGCATCGGTCCATTCGGTCTAAACCGATAGATTCCTCCCTGGTTAAAATCTCTTTTTCCGTTTCAAGGGCCGAAATACGTCGCCGACATGCTTCCACGGCTGCCGGGGTGGCATGAAGGCTGACCGCCACCCGCGCACAGGCCGTATCTAAAAGGCTCACCGCCTTATCGGGCAGCTGGCGGGCAGGGATATAACGATGGGACAACCGAACTGCTGTTATCAATGCCTCATCTAGGATCTGGACACGATGATGTTTTTCACTGACCTGAGCCAGGCCCCTCATCATAATGATCGCCTTCTCTTCGGACGGCTCTTCGATTTTAACCACCTGAAAGCGTCGCGTCAGGGCAGCATCTCTTTCGAAGAATTTCTTATACTCCGCCCAGGTCGTTGCAGCGATGGTTCTTAACGTTCCTCTAGCCAAGGCCGGTTTGAGTAAATTGGCGGCATCTCCTGACCCTGCCGTTCCTCCGGCGCCGATCAGGGTATGAGCCTCATCAATAAACAGAATAATGGGTTTGGGGGAAGCTTGAACCTCTTCGATTACCTGTCTAAGTCTGTTTTCAAATTCGCCTTTCATGCTAGCCCCGGCTTGCAAAAGGCCCAGATCCAGTGTTCTTATTGAGACATCCCGAAGCGGGGGAGGGACGTCACCCAAGGCGATTCGTTGGGCAAAACCTTCAACGACGGCCGTTTTTCCCACCCCGGCTTCACCTGTTAAAATTGGGTTATTTTGTCGTCGTCGCATGAGAATGTCAATAATTTGACGAATCTCATCATCTCTTCCCAATATAGGGTCGAGTTTTTCTTCACGCGCGATAGCGGTCAGATCAACTGAAAATTGAGATAGAGCTTCCAGCTTGCCCATGGCAGCCGGCGCCATGGCATCGCTGGCTTCACCTGGAATCGCACCACCACCAATCCGGGACCCATCCTGGGCTGACAATGCGTCTTCGGATGACCCCGCGACAATAGATACGAAATTATCCGAAAGATCTTCGGCCTTGATTTTAGAAAACTCCGGCGAGATTCCCGGCAGGATGCCTCGCAGGCCGGGTACCTTTAGCAAGGCGATGGTCACATGCCCGGTGCGTACTTTCGAATCACCAAAGAGAAGCGTACAATAAACCCATCCTCTTTCGACGGCTTCTTCCAAATGCGGAGAAAAGTCGGATATGGCGGTAGCTCCCCGTGGGAGACTGTCAAGCGCCGAAGTCATATTTGCTGCCAGATGAGACATATTGAGGTCGTAGTGCCTAATGATGTGGTGCAGATCGGAATCCTGCAGCTGCAACACCTGATGCAACCAATGAACTACCTCGACGTAGGGGTTGCCTCTCATCTTGCAGAAAACGGTGGCGCTTTCCAAAGATTTGTATCCAAGGCAGTTGAGCTTACCGAAAAGAGCTGTACGGCTGATATCCGCCATGATGTTATTCCTTTATTCGAATGTAAAATGGCAACACTTTTTTGCCTTTCAAACGATGATTTTTATAAAAAAGTCCTTTTTAAGCGGTCTATCCCGCAGTTCCGTTCAAAATCAGATCGCCTGTATCTCTTTCAAACGGCTGACTTTGAAGCCAAGTCGTCCATCCCAATGACCCGGTCTGCCCAAGCCGCACGGCCGGTACCTCGCCGGCTTTCAGAACAAGTTGGACCTCCCAACCCAGTGCATCCCCAACATAGTTGCGTATCCACGTTTTAAGACGGCTGTAACTTTTTCCTCCGGGCAACATACGCTCGTAGTCTTTTAAAGGCATGGGGCCCAGAATAATTCGAAACTTTTGCTGGCAATCCCACACCCGAGAGCCAACAATGGCGTTGACACCGACAGTCGCCGTATTGGGATTTTGACCCAAGCGACAGTGATACGGTTTAGGTAAAGATATCCACTCTCCGATGAACTCCCGTATCGTGGTTTTGATTTTGAAATACTGCGCGATAATTGTTCTAAGCCCTTCGGCATGGCGCGTCTGGCAGGCGAAATGTCCGGCATAATGAAGTTTGGCGACATCGGGGACAACATCACGGTCTCTAAAAGCATCCGTACCAATCCCCAAAAATGAGCCGATATAAGTTGAGAATCGATCTTCATCGGGGCGATCACGGCTGATTGTCGGTCTATTGCAAGCCCATGCACGGTAGAATAGCGATATCATTCGGTGGTTGAAAATATCCAGAAAGCGGGCCAGAGTACGATCACCCTCATTTAGTTCACGATCACGAACATACTCAGTCAAATGCAATGGCATTGGCCCGTGGGGGCCAAGCAAGCCCAAAAAATTTACAAAAAGACGGGCCTTGGCGGTATTTGTTTGGGGAAGATATTTTTGCAATGTCGAGGAGGCAAAGCTCAGGGAGGGTTCTTGGCAGAACTGGACAGGATCGTCTTCCGCCCGGGTTGAGGTGCCCAGGCGGGGTTTATTTGAAAAGGCACACTCCACCCGTCGAGCGGCCTGATAAAAACTGGTACCCGCCGGAGTTTCAAGAAAACGAAGGTCTAAAGGATATGCCTGGTGCCCGATCTTGCCGTCCATCGCATGATTTCTCCGCGTTCTTTTGTCTTGATGACGGTTTCAGTGAATGAGTTAATCGATACGTATTTTGCGAAAAACACTTCCATCACTGCCCCCAGTAGAAAAGCCCCTGTTCCCTCAAAAGCCATTTCGTCCAGTGTGAGTATAATTTCAAGACCACGCACAAACGCAACATGGCCGCCCTCACAGATACGGCGTCTGATTGGCCGGCTGTTAACCGACAAAACACCCTCTATTTGTCGCCGAATATGTAAGTCATTATCACTACTATACAACCTTAGCAGGTCACGTATGGCATTGGCTCCCTTGTTATCATCGCTGCCAATTAGCGACAGGTAATTCAGACAGAGATGGTTGATCATACGCCAGCTTGTTTCACCTTCCGCCACGGAAGGTCGGGGAGGCGTGGGGCCAGAGAGACACCGTGTGGCTGTTACCGGGGCGCTGATATCTAAATTGAAATCCGTTTCTTTCCTGCCGATTCCCATTTGTATGGGAAGATCGCGATTGGTACACAATGTCTCTACCGCCAGTTGCCTCAGATCCGACCGATAGGGTGCGGCCGTTGAGTCTACCAGTGATAAAAAAACCTCACTGCCGCTGTAGCTTGATCTTCGTCCTTGTTCTTTTTCTTTGCGGGACATTAGTCGAGGCGTTCTGTAAACGGTGAAGTAGGCGCCCCCATTGCCTGTCTCCGAGGCGTCGGTAGCCGCATAAAAAGGGGTAAAAGGCTGTTTATCATCGGAGCGAACACCGTAGCCAGTTACGCTTTTTACCTGATATACTTCAAAATCCAGGGGCCGTGTTCGATTGGGTACCACATGGAATTCATGTGTTTTGTCCGTCAGATGGACGCGATCAGTACGTTTTGGAAACAAGTTGATTGCTGGGGTGCAGTGCAGTGCTAAATGGTTACGGTCCAACCGGTTTTGAAGCTCGGGACTTTCGCTTTTCATAAGAATGATCAAATCCAGACCCGATCCGTGGCATCTTTTGATACCTTCCCTTAATCCACTTAAACGAAAAAAGAGAAAGCGTTGGGGGAAGGCAAAGTATTCATGAAGCAGGCGATACCCTTGAAACGATCTTGGCCCAACCGGTAGAAGGGCCTCATCATTTTCAAATCCGACCCTCTCAATATTGGCCGAGGGTAGGAGCTGCTGCCATTCATCCGATTTATCGGATGGTCGTATCAGAAGATGGCTCCCCTGACCAAAAATCTGTTCATACACTCGAATGGGGAAAGCCTCTGTTCCCCTAATATAAAAAGTCAGATCGTGGATGTTTAACTCGGATAATGGTTGCTCGCCACCAGCGTTGATTCGAATTCTAATATAAGCTCTGGCAGATTTAGCCGTGTTGGGCGGATTCAGGCCACTAAGATCTCTTGAGGTATATTCTACCTCATCAATGGTGATCGGCCAAAGGGTAACACCGTGTCCGGTGCGGTATTCGCACGCTGTTCGATCATCTTTCCCGATAATAGAACGCAGGACAGTGTCACGCGGAACGAAATATCCTTTGTTGGCAGCACCTTGGGTCACATCGGCAACAAATTGGGCCACAACCATGGATGGAGTTGGTGACAGATAATGGGGATAAATCGTTTCAAGAATCGATTGGGTAAATTGGGGAAACTCAGCGTCTAACTTTAGCTGGACCCTCGCCGCCAATAACGCAAAACCCTCAAGCAGCCTTTCGACATATGGATCAGCGCAGGCAAACGCATCAAGAGAGAGACGGCTGGCAATTTTAGGAAATTCTTTGGCAAATTCACCTGCCGTTCCTCTTAGATGCTGGAGTTCGCGATTATAATACCTTAATAGTCGTTTATCCACTTTTTACCCGGTCTAACTTACATTTACCTGTTTCCAGGTCCATTTCGGTTTTGATGAAAAGTGATTCGGGTAAGGGCTGGGCCCAAAGATCCCCCTGAATTTCAAACCGGATAGAGCGATGACTCATCTCTTCCGGATCCACTGTCATTTTGATAGCGATCGTGTTGGGGTTGATGCGAGGTTCAAAAAACCTGATTGCCTGAGTGAGTCGATAGCGCACCTCGTCTGTACTAAGAGTGGAGACGGTCATGCCGGCCAGGCTCTGGACCCCAAAATTTAAAACAGACGAAGGCACTTGTTCAAAGTCGTCCAGCCCATCTTGTTCTACATGGGCATGGGTATTGATCAACCAGGCCAAGTCGCGTAAAACCGCTTGGCGGTACTGTCTTGTACTTATGACGCGTTGATTTCGACTCTCCTGTTTTTTGTTTGGTTCTTCATCCGTCAACCGATCCAACAGGCAAGGTTGCAGCTTTTCGAACGGGGTCAGTTCAACCATCTTATTCCCTTCTGATCGGAAGCTATCTATCCGGTCGTTGGCTGGAATGTAACTTCCCTAATTTCTAATAAAGGGTATTCATTTTGATCGGAGGCCAGCATCCGTTGGCCGGCTCCCAAATAAAAGTCGTCCCCGGCATCCATCCATTCAGTTTTGCGCCCCAAAGATAATGCGCTGTCTCCTTTTTTTTCAGAACCTGGGTACCGACTGGGAATCAGTCCAACTGCTTCCCCCTGATTAGACCAGGTGAAAGATGCTGTTGCCCAGACCATGTCCCGGAGGTTCTTAGGCGGCTCAATCTGGATCGATCTGATCCTTTCAAAGGGTATCCAGTAATATTTACCATTAACAATCGCTTCAAGCACAGGCCCAAGACGGCTATCGGCATCGGCAAGCCAGCTAAAAGGGGCATTATTGACGCTTCCCGCTATTTCCGGTGCTTTTTCAAACGCTTGGTCACGAAGCATAGCGGCTTTGTCGACAGCCCCGCTTGATAGAAGTGCTGGTACCTGGAGGAGCCCTGAAATCCATTCCGGGGGTTCGCCAAATATCAAGGGTGTTTTCTGGCCGTCAAAAATGTCTACGCGCAATACCTCGCAATTTAACGCCGGACCATAGATTTGTGCCAAAAGAAGGGCATTGGCATCCATATCCGCTGCGACATTGAGCTGGGTTATCGCCTTTTCCCACTCTCCCAAGACACTGAAAAGCTGAAAGAGAAAAACACGTAGCTCCGATTTAGCTGGGTCGTTTCGCACCTCTTGTTGAAGGGTCGCCAGTGCCTGTTTCAGATCGCCTTCTTGCAGATAATCTTCAGCGCGCATAAGAAGTCCACCATTCTTTTAGTTACATGACGGCCCAAAAGATGTAATATCTGGTAGCGAGGCAGCCATGGGAGTGTACTCTTCCCGCAGTTATCATTCTAACGCGCAATCAGGATGCCTGTCTACGCGTTGCCTTTGGCTGATGGGAGTTTGGACACCAGCCGCAACGAAACGGTCAACCCTTCCAGTTGATAATGGGGGCGCAGAAAAAACTTAGCGTTATAGTACCCCGGGTTGCCTTCAATATCTTCCACAACTACTTCCGCCGCTGATAGTGGATACCGGGCTTTGACCTCATCCGAAGCGGTGGGGTCAGTGGTAACGTAATTGGTAATCCACTCATTTAACCAGGTCTCTACTCCGGCACGCTCTTTGAAAGAACCGACCTTGTCACGAACAATGCATTTTAGGTAGTGGGCAAAGCGAGAGATCGCAAAGAGATAGGGCAGCCTGGCCCCGAGGTTGGCATTCGCAGTGGCATCAGCATCATCAAACTCCGGTGGGTTGTGTAACGACTGAGCACCGACAAACACGGCATAGTCCGTGTTTTTCCAGTGAGATAGCGGTATGAGCCCGTTTTTCGCCAATTCTGCCTCCCGCCGGTCCGTAATGGCGATTTCCGTCGGACATTTCATATCAACACCACCATCATCAGTGGGAAAGGTATGAGCAGGTAACCCCTCCACCATGCCTCCGCTTTCGACACCGCGTATTTGAGAACACCATCCGTAGAGTTTAAAGGCGCGATTGATATTTACACCCATAGCGTAAGCCGCATTGGACCAGCAGTACTTTGAATGATCAGCACCTTCGGCGTCCTCTTCAAAATCAAACTCCTCAACTGGTTCGGTATTGGCGCCATATGGAAGCCGGGACAAGAATCTGGGCATTGTCAGCCCGATATATTTGGCGTCTTCAGAGTCTCTGAGAGAGCGCCAAGGCGCATATTCCGCAGTTTGGAAAATTTTGGTGAGATCCCTAGGGTTTCCAAGCTCCTGCCAGGTTTCCATGTTCATCAGACTCGGCGCGGCCGCAGAAATGAATGGTGCATGTGCCGCTGCGGCAATCTCAGCGATTCCTTTGAGCATTTCCACATTTTGGGGAGTGTGGTCAAAATCAAAATCTCCAATAAGGCAGCCGTATGGTTCTCCACCAGGTGTACCATATTCATCCTCATACATTTTCTTGAAAAGCGGACTCTGGTCCCATGCCGTCCCTTTAAACTTTTTAATCGTTTTTCCCAGATCCTTTTTTGATATATTAAGAACCCGGATTTTGAGATGCTCATCTGTTTCGGTGTTATTGATCAGGTGGGCCAACCCGCGCCACGTTCCTTCCAGCTTTTGGAAGTCTTCATGATGCATGATCAAATTGATTTGATCGGTAAGCTTTTTATCTATCTCAGATATTATCGATTCGATCGTACGTACCGCATCATCGGAAATCAAGGCCGTTTGTCCCAGTGCCTGAGCCGCCAACGTCTGGACAGCATTTTGAACCGCTTCCTGAGCTTTGTCAGTTTTTGGTTTAAATTCCTTTTTTAAAAGCCACTCAAACTCGCTCATCTCCATGGACTGAGCTTCCGGAGCTTCCGGCGTCAGCTCATTTTTTTTATCTGCCATGATCAACCTTCCTCTTTTGTGTCTTCTGATTCTTCATTAGGCTTCGGTGATGCCGATAAGGTTTGCATTAAGGCAGGGTCTGCCAGTAATTTGGCAACGAGTTCTTCGGCACCGCCTTTCCCGTCCATATATGTCAGCAGATTCGACAATTGAGTCCGGGCAGACAGCAGCTTGTCCAAGGCTTCAACTTTTTTTGCTACGGCCGCCGGCGAAAAGTCATCCATGCTTTCGAAGGTTAAGTTGACACTCAGGTTTCCTTCTCCTGTTAAGGCATTGGGTACTTGGAAAGCCGCTCGCGGTTTAGCTGCCTTCAGTCTTTCGTCAAAGTTATCCACATCGATTTCTAAAAATTTTCGATCCGCCAGAGAAGGCAAAGCCTCTTCAGGCTTTCCAGATAAGTCAGCCATCACCCCCATGACAAAAGGCAAAGAGATGGTCTGCTGAGCGCCGTAAGTCTCCAGGTCATATTCTATCTGGACACGCGGGGCTCTGTTACGAGCGATAAATTTCTGGGAACTCGCTTTTCGTTTCGCCATGGCTTTTCCTCCCTTATTATTTCAATCAGTATGTCTATCCGCCAAAACGTTGCAATTAGGTAAAAATGGCCATGCGGGAAATACCAGGCAGGGGAGGTCTTGATTATTCCTCACCCGAGTCGTCTTGATCCCCACTGACTATATTTACCTGTGATATGGCATCCGGCGACAAGTCGCGAATAATATCGACAAAGCTTTTACCAACCAAGCGCTTGGCACGCTTGATCAACAATGGGACTGGGCTGGATGGTTCGTTTTGTTCATAGTAACTTACCACCATGTCCAACGCTTTAAGCACTTCCTGTTTGGATGTGATTTGGCCGGATAGCGCTGGCTGAAAATTGTTGCCCGCAGCAGGCTGTTCGTTGTCGTTAGCTGTTTCCATTTGCTTCATATTGGGCCGTTTTTTTTCCAAGATTGAGCCCACTTTCGTCTGGATCTGTTTAATTATAGATACCTCAGCGCCATATCCCCGACGCTCAAGGTGTCCGCTTATTTTAGAACTAATCTGGGTTAAAACTCTTTCGAGCCCACTGAAGTCAGGAGCGGCTTCTGTACCGACTTTATTGATCAAGAAAGTATCCAGCGCATTTAAATGATCAAGACAATCATGAAGGGCACGATCCGTAGCTTGCAAATCGTCAACGGGTGTTTGTTCAAAAGCGGCGTCAATCAGTGGCATTGCTGGCACCTGGGCCCCGCCTTCTTTAGGTGCCGGTTTCTCTCCCGAGGCTATCAGAATATGACGTAATGTTGGGCGTGGTAATCGTGAATCTTCTGGCGTGCACAGGGGCGCATCCAGCAGCCGGGATCTAAACTGCATGGAGTCCTGGTCACTCATAACTGTATTTGGCGGCGATAAAGAGCCCAGTATATTCATTCGTTCTGTCGGATCGTTATCATCGTCCGGGTCGAGTTGGGGATAAATATGTTCCCAGTGATGAGTTACCAACCCATGCAAAAGGGCAATTCCTTCACAAAAGCCCTCAATTCCGTACAAGCAAAGCGATGACAAGATCAGATAGAGCGTCAGCCTGAGATCACGACTTTGCTCAAATAGTTCAAGGCTTAGACGGCGAACCTGCCGCCAGTCAGGGGCTTCACCTTCTTGGATATGGTCGCCCACCTGCAATCCTGCCGTACCTTGGGCAAATCGCTCAAGCTGAATGAAGGCCTGGTCATACGAGATATCTCTTCCGCAGGGAGACTCGGATGATATATCTGTCAAGAGGGCATCAATGTCGATTCCGGTCAATGTCAAACACCTTTATGCTCTTTTAATATAACCTAATATCCGGCACCATAAATTAGAAGAGTTAATAAATAGTTGTTATATTATATCATTCAACCGTTCCACTGTAAACAGCTGTGCTGTTTTACAGTGACTGCAAAAGAGGCCTTTATATTGCGTTGCCCGGATTATATGATTTAGCAATCGTCTTTTGGCCCAACTATTCACTATTCATATTTAGCGACCATAAGCGCTCAAAATCCGAAGCTGCCAGAGGTCGATAAAAAATTACCATGTAAGGGTTTTCCACAGCGCCTCCCATAAATGACGCTATCGGCGGATTATCATGGTTCTTTTTTTGCTTGTTATGCCACTTTATGATTGCAGATAGGGGTTGATCACCGAGCGGCACCAGCTGAAGGCCCCCGTGGGTATTTACGTCCGACAGTTCAACATCATTGGCAAAAAGCCTTTGCGTTTCCGGCAAACAGCCGTCGTTGTCTTTTTTAGATTCCCGCGACCAATTGACATCAGGAGGCTTTAACGCCTCTATCTTTTGCCGTAATTTCTCGAAATGATCCACGCGCGACGTAGCCACCGCCTCCATACGTCGCCATATGCCTTCAAAAACCGTTGGTAAATCAGTCCAGTGGCATTTCCATTCGTACAGCCTGCCGATCCCCATAATCAGCAGCGGGAAGGTGCGCCCCAAACGGTCGCAGCTGCTGCTTATCGTTCCGAAGGCAATTCGATGGTTGCCGTTTCCCCGAAGCCAGAAACGCCAGGCGCAAACGCGGTTTGGATTACCACTATCACTTGTAAACCGGTGGTACCCATCCTCTATCCAGGCTGCCAGCGCTTTTTCGATTTTGGTTGTCAATCCATAGTCAACAAAGTCTCCTACGGCGGGGTGTTTACCCCATAAAGTCCACCGCCAACGCGATTTATCAACTAGTGATCCCAGCATGTCACAATATCTCTGGGAACATCAGGAATTCTGGCCTCCCAGGCCTGTTTGGCTTGTTGCGCTAAAAGCTGTTTTTGTTTTTCTCGTCGCTTTTTGGCTTGCCGTTCCTGCAGCTCCTTTAAGGCCTGCTTGGCTTCCCATTGAGCTAAAATATCCTTGATATTCATGTCATGGCGAGATTGCTCGGCTGTCAAGCGGGCCTCCCGGGCCTGGGACGCTTGCCGGGCTGCCGTAGCGATTCGCAGGGCTTCTTTTCTTTTTTTTTCGCGTTCCTCTTTATTAGTAATAATTTCAGCAACCGGTTGATTTCCGTCAAACTCATAACTTACTTTGATGTACTTGACGCCTTGATGCGCTAAAACGTCTATTTTCCCCTGAAACTCATCTAAAACGAACGTTCGTTTGCCATTTTTAAAATCTGTCAGAAACTTGGGAAATGCCATTGGTCCAGAATACGTTTTTGTTAGCACATGACTCCCGACATCTACCTTGAGAATGACATCGGTACAGGTGTCGGGGACCCAGATGAAAGTTTTCTTCACTGGAAAATTCATATTCTCCAGATTTACCCAGCGATCACCGCACTTGAGTGTCAATGTTGTTCGATGAGGTTTAATCCGGGCATCGGCGTTTACATCTGTGGGGAGCCCTTTAATAGAAACAGCATACTTGTCTTTTAAGCGTATCGGATATGGCTCTGGTTTGGGCGATTCGGGTTCCGGTTCCGGTTCGGGTATCGGCGTCGGTTGCTTTTCGTCATCCCGTAAAAATAATAGTCTAAGCAAAGCATCATTAGTATTGTCGCCCGCTTCCAGGGCTGATTCCAAGTCGTCATCCAGGTGGATGGCCTGTTTGCGCTTGGCCATCTCGACCCCGCGGGTGATGAAATCGAGAAAAGCCGACTTAAAGGGCAATCGCCGACCAAGTGATTGTCGGGCGAAAAAACCTTTTTCCAGACTACGACTGAGAAAGGGTGCGGCCGGACCACTGATGAACTTGAGGGCATAGCCATTTGGTTCGAACAGGAGTTCATGGACGCGGGTTTTATCTTTAATTCCCTGAATTTCGAACAGCACATCCTTTTCCCAAAGGCTGTTTAGATGACAGGCAGTTTCCAGATTAACATAATCGCGCATAAAGTATAAGGGCCCCGATGCGAGGTCCCAGAATGTTTTTTGGTACTGTGGTTGGTCGGTTTCAAGAGCGTTTTGTAGTTTTTTTAAAGCTTTATGGGCAATAAAAAAAGGAGATTCGCTGGTTGCCGGATCTTCTTTAAAATAATCAACGGTCAATTGGTATGAAACTTGCCTAGATTCGGCGGCCAAGGCAATCTTGTTTAAGGCCTCGCGATAGTCTTGATAGGACTTGGCGGCCACCAACCAGGCTTCTATAGAATTACCCAGATTGGATTTATCCACCTTTTTTTCGGGTTTTTTAATTTTATTCAGAAGTTTTTTGTATTTCTGCGTCGTCTTGGCGACCGAATCCGGTTTTTCAATTGATGTCTCAATAGTCGTCTGGATTTTTGCTTTGTGAAAACCCTGCACCAAATGGGCCAACGGGGTGATCTCTTCCGTCGAGGTGAAAGCCTCCATCTGGACGGCGAGAGTGTCTAAAAATACAAAGTAGGGACTTCGGTCCGTGGTCATTAGGGTGGCCACCTGTTGCCAGGCCGTTTTATCCGCTAACCAATATTCTCCCTTGGGGAAAGTGGCGGCAAATTCGTTCCATATTTTCGCATAGGAGCTTTTATACCATTGATCAAAATCCGGTTTTTTTTCCATCAACATGGTCGGGTCAGGAAGGGCGGATTCGATTTCTGCAATCAGGTCGTAGATTAGTTTTTTACCCTCCTTTGTAAAAGCGGGTGGCACCGTGATATTGTCCGGATTTCGCAGCCGTTGGCCCCAGAAATCTTCCAAAGTGATATATTCCAAAGCGGGCTGGGTATTGGCCCAGGCCACCAGCCAGTTGATATTTTCCGGTTTTGAAGAAAGGATATGTTTCAACCAGCGTTGCAGGCGCTGTATCTCTTCGGTCAGCAGGCCAGTTTGTTTTTCCCAGACCAGGTATTGATTTCTTACCAAGTTGAACTGTGAGCTAATTTCCGGCTGCAAGGAGCTATCCGCCATGACAAGATCAGGGTCATATATCGGCTGGACACGATTTTGGAGTTGTTCAAATTCATCACCATTTAGTCGTGCTCTCAACAGGTTGATTCGCCTGGCCACATGGGCCGCATAACGACCCACCAGCTGGTCGGGTATTTCCTTGGCGAAATTGGTCAGGGCCGCTTCCATTCGCTGGTCATAGGCAATGGTGAGCGATTCGGTAAAGGTTTGGCAATAGACGTTTTTAAGATACTTTTCCACCTCCCTGCTTTCGTTCAAGCCAAAACGGGGCAGCCACCATTTTTTATTTTGATTTTCAATATGGATAATGGCGTCTCGGTAACGGCTCATCCGGGAAAGATCGGGTAGTAGTTTTTCCTCTAAAACCGGTGGGTTGACGAATTCAGCTGGGATTCCCCGGATAATTTGTAAGTTTTTTACAAATGAAAAGCTCAGCAGGCCACAGAGGGCGATGATGACCGTTACCCAGGCGGTCAGCCCAATATTTCGAGTCAGCCGGCCCCAGCGTATGGCACGTGTCGTAGGGACGAACAATCGACGGTCCTGAGGTAGAATTTTGGTGAATAAATTGTGGAGAAAGAGGCCGCGGTCAGTTCCAGGGAGGACATCTCCGGCTTCGATGAAACCCAGGGCTTTTAGAAAATGGGAGTAAGGGGTCCCCTCCTGGCGCCCGCTGCTGAAATAGAGGCCTCTTAAAATCGGTGTTTCCTGATAGGGATTGGGTTGGAAAGCCCCTTGCATAAATGCTGCCAGGCCTGGTTTGAGTTGCTCGAATTCGTCGGGAAATAAGATTATAGCCGGATCACTTTTTTCACCGGATACCAGTCGATGGCCACCAGAGGTGGATTGATGCAACAGAAGCAACCGGAGGTCTCTCAGCCGGTCAGCAATGCTGGCAACTGTCTGATCGACAAAAACGGGGATATCTGACCGGGGCGTTTGATTGACAGCGCCCATGGCCTGCTTCAGGGTCTCTTCATCAAGACGGTCGCAAAAAGGGGTCATCCCTTGGATCAGGTCGCATTTGGTGATGAGAATGTACACAGGGAATTTGGTTCCCAGGATCCGCATTAATTCATCAATACGCTTGCGGATGCTTTGGCCGGTCTCTTCCAGTTTCTGCCGCTCTGAATTTAAGAGTTTATCAGCAGCGACGATTACAACTACTCCGTTCAGAGGTTCTTTTTTCCTGAATCCAGCCAAAAGAGATAAAAATTGGTGCCATTCATCCCGGTCGCGACCTTCATCTACGGGAATGGCATAGCGACCAGCGGTGTCGAGCAAAATAGCCTGTTCAAAGAACCACCACTCGCAGTTACGTGTGCCGGAAAGGCCGCTTGTACGGTTGATTTCAACAAAGGGAGATGAGAGCCCAGCGTTTTTGATAGCCGTGGTTTTGCCAGAACCGCTTTCGCCAATTACAAGGTACCATGGCAAGACGTACAATGGGTTGCCGTACTGTTTTAAATGGGAGGCTTTAAGCGCATCAATGGCCTCTTTCCATTGTGTCTGAAGCTCTCTAAGCTGCTGGGCACTACCCACAGCCACTCGTTTCAAAGAGGCCTCGTCCTGGGCAATGACTTCGTCGACAAAGTTTTTCTCGCGCCGGCTTACCAGCAGCCTTCGAATAAATAGTGCAATCAGGACTATACCGACGATGCCAGCCAGAATGAAGCCCCCCAGCCACCAAGGCCACCCCAAAGTCAATACCAGTCCGAAAACCACCAGGACGAAAAGCAGCAAGAGGGTGATCAATAAAAATATTTTAAGCGATTTTAATAAGATGGCTTTCATTCCCGTCACCTACAGGGTAAATCCCTCGCTGATATTATTTAAAATAAATCGATAGATAAAGAAAAGAGCACCGAAAAGGATTAACGGAAAACCGATACAGAAAAGTGAAAAGGGAGAAAACAGTCCCTGGCTTTGACCTGAAACGACCGACATTTCGGCAGCGACGGGATACGCTTCGGGAAATAGCGGCGTGTCTCCCACGCATGGCGGACCGATAGCGCTTCCGGTTAAGAGCTTTAGGTTGGATGTCCGGAGTTGATCGAGTAGATAGTCATCACCTTCATGACAGTATCGGCCCATAAAGCCAAGCGCCAGACAGATGTAGTAGACCTCCCGAACATCTCGTTGATGGGCACCAAGATTGTTTAGCCTCTCAAAAAAAAGCTCACCAGCGTCAGTGGTCTGATAATAAACGCGTTGGAGTTGCTCGCCTTGCCAGCGGTTTTTGTGAGACCAGGGTGAACTTAAAATCACTTCGTCTACCCAGGCGAAGACGGCGAAACGGGCCTGATCATAATCCTCTCCCGATGACCTGCTCTGGATGGCTCGGTTTTGGCTTGTCGCGATAAATCGTTCAATATCGTGTTTGACTTGGTCGTAAGGTGGTTGGCGTTCACCCGCAGATCTTTTAAAGTAAGCAACATATGCCACCAGCTCGATAAAGCAATCCATCAAACGCATGTTCAGTCTCTCCCTGAAACCATTAGCTCAATTTTCAAGTCATCCGGGGCCGTATCCCAAAACATGGCAATATTACTAAATTTAACGACATTTTGCCATTGGTCTCCAGTTAGATCAATTTGCATATAGGTAGAACGCGATCGACGCGGCAACTCCTGAGGGGGGAGATCAAGATGGTTCAGTGATATTCCGGGCAATGCGCGTGCAATCAGAATCGGTAACGACTCCCTGGCACTCAATTTCGCAGTCGTGGCAATCGATTTGAGCATGGCGCCCTGGTCCGCCTCCGTATTCAATACTAAATAGAAACGATTGCGACCCTCAAACATTTTCGGGTTCAAATCAGCTGCAAAGTAAGTGTTGTCATATACCAGCTCAATCACATATTCGGGGCCAGCAGTGATTTCATCCAATAATCGAATGATTACTGACTGGGCTGTGGAAAAGCATTCCCATATCTTTCGGTGGTCGTAAGGCGGCAACTGAAATATACCATCGGTTGTCTCACCCATGGCGCTGACCTGCTCGGAGAAAGCCGACAATTCACCTATCAGTTGGCGTAAAAGCCCATAAACGGTCCACGGATGTACTTGTGAGGTTTCGGTAATATGAAACAGGTAAGGTGCATACCGATTGAGGGTTCTGAGCGCCAGCAGATAAACCATATCCCTTGCTCCGAATTCGGTCGTGTGGATCCCGCGGTCACGTTTATAGGCCTCCAATTGTCTTCCCCGAGCCGCAATTTGATCGCGGACCTCTTTTACCAGTCGCACCAAACCCGGTGTCGTCGCCAAGGATAGCGATGGCGGGACATATTGACTGGAAAGACCAACCGCATCTCCGGTACGAACAATTGTCGCCACCGGTAGTGTGACATAATCATCAGCTTGGTCCATCTCCGTTTCCCAGAATAATTTCAACAGATAGTGAAGACGCTTCACTTGTGCGGGGGGGCCGTCTTCGTAAAGGCTGCGAATCTCCTCTGGTTCGGTGGCAGAGATATATCTGGAATGGATATCCTTCAAAAAGTCAGGATTTTCAACGATGGTGACGTTCTCATTGGCGCGGTCCAATTTTCGCATGCCGATATAGACTGTAAAGGGTTTGCCGCCGTCAACCCAGGCGTCTTCAAAAGATCGTGCTTCGAATAGGGCATTGCCGGGATAGGCTACATGGGTATTATCCGGAAAGACCAAGTCGCATGAAGTGAGATCAAATAAATAATTGCCCAGTCCCGCTTCAGCTATCTGAAGTTTCCCAAATCCCCAAAAATAGGGTGTGACATATTGATAAAATGGCGTTAATAGAGATCGAAAAAACTGATTTTCTAACTGTAAATGTTGTGGTTGCAGGAAAAGCCCCTCATGCCAGAAGACTGGTCTGTCCATGTCTTATTGTACTCCTTGAATATTTTTCACTTCAACGCCCTTAATTTGTTGGTCACCTAAAATGATTCCCATATTCAGAATGCCGACCCGGGAAGTAGTCTTGCTTCTCATAAATCCATGCTTATGGATAATAATAGGGAAATCAACCATTCGGATAATACGTTTTTTCTGCAACAGATAATAGCCGGCCACAACAGCCAGGTGCCGGACCCCCTCGAGGCGATCCATCAGCAGGTTTAAGTTGTCACCTGGGTTGATAATTAGCCGCTTGGCATTGGCCACCGTTGTATCAAACGGCTGGCACTCAAGCAGCTTATAGCGGCCCTCAATCTCCTCGGCCAAGCTGTTAAAGCTGGTTTTTCGTCTGAGCTGATAGATGCAGATCATCAGCGTATGGGGCTTGCCTTCGTGTAGGTTTAAATTGGGATCCGCGTTAATCCGTAAGCGAATCGCTTCCCCCTCGTATTTCCACTGGGGCACAGGGGGGGGCTGATGAGCGCAGGAAATGGCAAATATCAGGAAGGTTACCGTACAGAAGAGATAAACGCCCTTTTTCAATGGAGTCCTCCTTCATAATATTTAATGGGATACATTCCCTCTATATAATAATAACCGCATCTGTCAATTAGTACTTGAAATGTTTAGAGCAGCTTTTTTCAAATTCTCTGAGTAATCTTTCCTCAAATCGGTCCGATTGGCACCAATCGCGGCAACGCTGATGTTTTTCTTTTAACATACGATAAAGGCGTGCTTTGCGAGGCAGGCCGACCCAGCCTTTTTGAGCCTGGCGTTCAAGGCGATCCGGATCTAATTCGGTCAAGATGTCTTTTGCCACGGCCAGCGCAGCCTCTTTTGTTCCTTTTTGAGACAATAAAAACGCCTCCTCGATCTGTCCCAAGTGATCTGCCAGGGAAAGCATTGTTGATTGGGTGGCTTCATTTTCGTCTGTTAATCCCCGACCAATAAGACCTCGAATCGTTTCTTGTTGAGGCGAAGCGCCCCTTAAAGTTGTTTGAATGAGATTGATGAGTCGATTGAGCGTATCGAAAATGGTGTTCAGCGCCTGGGCCAATATCTCCAACTCCGCTTCCGAAGTCATGTCTGCGTGCAAAGCTTTTTTACCCAGCAGCAGTGGAAACAACTTGGCGATAATGGTCTTTTCAATTTCAATAGATGGCTCGGGTGCGGGGGGGGCGTCGTCCATTGCGGTATTTTCGCTCATCGTGATACCTTCATCAAATTGCAAGGCTACTCGCTGCAACAAGCGGATTCTATCCGTCAACGCAAAGGCTCCGAGTCGGTCCTCAAGGTATTGTTTAATACGCGCCTCCGCTTTTATGGGATTGTCTGCATAAATTTGTTTAATTTTTGTGGCTAAATGGGTTGGTGACATATTGACTGGCACGCTAGTTCCCCTTGTTGTCAGTCTTTTTAGGGTTAACGATAATGGTTTTTTCCAGTTCGTCGCCACTATCTGACAGAGATGGTTTCAACTCTTCCTGAGGGGGAGGCCAAAAAGGGGGGGGTGTTTCCCTTGACGGCTTTGGCCCAACCTGTTTTTTGCTTAACTGGAAGGTTTCTGGGAAAAGACTCTTCGCTCCCGTCTGATTTTGATTATCTAATCGGCCTTTCTTTTCATAGGTGAACACTTTGCCAGATTGATTCTCCTCTATATTTTCAGTGGGATGGGATTTTCTGGTGCTGCCTGGGGGGGGTACCCGGGGCTGGAGTAATTCAGCTTCAGCCGGTCGTATGATCATAGTTTCGGGAATGATTTCATCTTGTTTCGACTTTATGGGCTGTTTCGAGTTAACAATGATGGTTTCGGGGATGTCCCGATTGGGCCCCAAATTATCCGTTACCCGTTTTATCTGGTCAGGAGATCGCTTCGTACCTGATGATGCGATTATGGTCGCCTGGAGGTCTTGACTCCCAGAAGACCTCATTGGGTCAATCTGTGATTCAGTTGGTGGTGCGAACTGGTCAATCCGGAATGCACTTTCTTGTTTTTCAGCCGTATCGACTGGGGGGGGGATTTTTGGCGTTTTGGCCGCCTCTATTTTCCATTGGGCTATAAGCCGTTTCAAAATCAGCGCGATCGCTCTGGTTTGGTCCTGACCAGGTGGTTGCGATTCGATATTTGCCGGTGATGTTAGATTGTCTTTGTTCATTATAATATTTATGCTGGTTGTTAAAGAGTTAGGCGTAATAAACGACAACAGGGTGTTGCTCAAACAAGCATACCTGTATATTGGAGTTAAAGCAATATTTTGAAAGCCATTGTCACTTGAGGGTTTTATTCATGCCGCAGAGCAGCTACCGGGTCCATATGGGCCGCCCGAATTGCTGGATATAATCCAAAAAAGAGGCCCGCGAAAATCGACATGAGTAGTGGTGCGGCAATGGCCCAGTAGGTGATAGCAGTATGCCAGCCGGAGAATGCGGCAATAATGGCCACGGCCCCGATGCCACCGGCGAGGCCGACGAGGCCGCCGGTGAAGGTTAGAATCACCGCTTCCACCAGGAATTGCATGATAATATCGACCCGGCGGGCCCCTATCGCCCGTCGGATTCCGATTTCGCGAATTCGTTCTGTGACGGTGGCCAGCATGATGTTCATGATACCGATGCCCCCCACTAAAAGAGAAACACCGGCGATAGCGCCCAGTACCAAATTGAAGGTTCGCTGGGTTTTTTTTGCCTGGTGCAACAGCTCCCGAGGGATAATTATTTGGTAATCTTTCACGTCGTGATGGGTTATCTGGACGATTCGATTCACGATTGTGGCCGCCTCCAGGACCTGATCCATCTGACGAACCTGGAGGATGATTTCGGACAGTCCGTAGCTGCCGTCCCATTCTTCTCGTGATTCTTGCCGGGATAGGCTCGATTCGGTTCCCAGGGGAATGAAAATCATGTCATTGTAATTTCTGGCCGCAATGATTTTGGTATCGGATTCTTTTCGTTGAAACCGGCTTAAAATCCCCACTACGCGAAACAATTGGTTTTCGATCCGGACATTTTGCCCTATTTTTCCCCGGGTCCCCATTTTTTGGGCGATGTCATTTCCCAAGACACAGACCATGTTCTTCTGCTGGACATCAATGGCGGTGATAAATCGCCCCTGGGATGGAGCCAGAGACTGGATTTCGTCGTAGTCAGACGACGTGGCGACTACCTGGGGCGAAACCTTGCCAGGGATATCCGCAACTGTAACGGAAATATCTTTTAGGGCCGCTGCCATGTGAATCTCATGGCTGCTGCCGGTAAGAATTCGGCTCATATCCTTCAGCGTCAAACCGGCTGAGAGGTGCTCCCGGGCTTTTTGATACTGATCGGCGGTTAGCTTAACCGCTTTGAGGTAAATATTTCGTGTACCCAACTGTTCTATTTGTTGAACCACTTCCCGCTTGGCACCTTCACCAATTGAAAGCATGGATAACACTGCCATAACGCCACCCACAATTCCCAAAATACTCAAAAAGGACCTAAGCTTATGTTGCCCCAGGGAGCGGATGGCCGTTCGAGTGATTTTGATGAATTTTTCCATTATACGACATAGCCGTCTTTTAAATGGATACATCGCCCGGCATGATTGGCCACATTCTGGTCATGGGTGACCATCACGATGGTGGCGCCTTTTCGGTTGAGATTTTTGAAAAGTGACAGGACCTCGCCACCAGTTTTTGAATCGAGATTACCAGTAGGCTCATCGGCCAGTATCAGTTTGGGGTGAATGGAAATCGCCCGGGCAATGGCTGCTCGCTGCCTCTCCCCCCCGGACAGCTCAGATGGTTTATGCGCCATCCTGTTATCAAGTCCCACTTGGATTACGGCTGCGGCCACCCGATGTTCTGCTAAAGACTTGTGTGTCGATCGATAAAGAAAGGGGAGTTCTATATTTTCATAAATACTCAGGGTGGGAACCAGGTTGAAAGTTTGGAAAACAAAACCGATATGCTCGGCACGAAGATGCGAGAGCTCGCGATCCGAGGCGTTCAACACATCCTGGCCGTTAAACCGGTAAGCGCCAGACGTTGGGTGTTCCAAGCAACCCAGAATATGAAGCAGGGTCGATTTCCCCGATCCGGAAGGCCCCATAATTGCGACAAATTCGCCTTGCTCGACAATTAAATTAACATGTTTCAATACCGATATCGTCCGATTGCCGCTATAGTAATCCATACAGATATCAACGGCCTCGATTAAGCCGGATGACACAGATTCAATATGGTGGGGGGAGGCCGTCACCGGATATCAATTCAGCAGGTCAGCCGCCGGCTTTATCAGGCTGACGCGGTCTCCTTTTTTTAAGCCTGAAATCACCTGAACAAAGTCCTCATTTTGATGACCAATGATGATCTCCTCTTTCCTGAAGCCATGACCGCCGAATAGATAACAGTAGTTGGTGCCATTTTCTGGAAATACCGCTTGGACTGGGATGGAGAGAGTATCTTTTAATTGTTCACTTAATATGGTTGTACGGGCCGTCATTCCGGGTCGTAGCCGGGGATCTTCTCCGTTGACGGAAATTGAAATTTGGAAGTATTTATCTCCGCTTTCGCTCTGGAGGTGACCCGTGGCCAGCGCGCCGATAAAGGCCACATTGCCGGAAAAAGTAACTTCAGGATAGGCATCGACAGCGATCCGGCATGGCTGCCCAATAACTATTTTATGCAGGTCGACTTCCCGCACTTTGGTTTTGACGGTCATGGAAGAGATATCCGGCAGGTACAAAAGGGGCTGGTTCTGCCATACTTTATCACCTGCCCTCGGTTTTCGTTTTTGACCATTCCGGAACGTCTCGAATAAAATAGCGATCCCTTGAAACGGCGCCAATATCACCGATTTGTCCAACTCTTTTTGAGCACTGGAAAGGGCCGATCTAGTTCCGGCCAGTTTGTTTTTAGACTTGGTCAACAGTGCTGCAGCTTTAGCAACTTTATAGACGCCTCCGGTTTTGGTTTGCTCAAGTTCCATCCTGGCCTTTTCGATCTTTGCCTGAGCACTCTCCAACAACGATGGAAGTACATGTTCTTTGTAGATAGTATATTTGCTAAAAGCGGCCGCCTTTTTGTCCTTTATTTCGGCAAGTGTTTTCTTAGCCAGGGTCATTTCAGTGGGATTGGCAAACCCCTTGGCATTCAGTTCCTCCAGGTCGTTAATATAGGCTACATATTTTTCTTGCTCCTGTTCGGTTTTTTCCATTTCCGTTTGGTACTGGGTTAACTGGAGGGGGCCCTCGCCTTTGATCAATCGCTTAGACTCCAATTCGGCGACCTTAATATTGTACTCGGCGTTTTTGATCTCCTTTTCCACCTGAGTTTTTTCCCATTTCAAAATCTGCTCTTCTGCCGTCACAGCGGCTTCAAGGCTACGAATTTCATCGGTCAACTGATGAATCTCTCTCTCAAAGGGTGTGGGGTCCAGTCGTACCAACACATCTCCCTCTTTGACATGGGCGCCGTCTTCGATTAAAAAAATGATTTTCCCCTTGTCTCCTCGGACGGATGATGAGACCATATGGGCTCTGGCCGCATCCAGGACACCTACAGTGTTAACCTTAATCTCAAAGTCCCGCACAATGGCTTCATCGAGATGGTAATCGGTCCGATCATCGTCGCTGAATTTGTTATACTTTGCCCCGACCATCACCATCAATCCCAGGCAGAGCAACAAAATGATCACTTTGGTAGTGCCATTTAATTTCAAAAGGATTGTCCTTATCGGTCAATCAATGTCCCCAGCACGGACCTCATCCGATACGTGCCGATGATATAATCAATTTTTGCAGCAAGCAGATCTACAGTGGCCCTCTGACGCTCGGTTTCCGCTTCAATCACGTCAAAGTTGTTTGCCATCCCGTAGTTGAATTTGATTTTGGCCAAAGCCAATTTTCCCTCTGCCTGCTGCACTTGCTCCTTGCGGATCTTAATTCGTTCAAGCTCCTTGATCAGCGCCTGCAGTTGCCCGCGTACTTCGCGTTTGATTTCGTTCTGCTGCTCGGATAGATTAAGCTGGGCGATTTTAACGTTTAGAAGGCTTTGGTGGTGAACGATCTTTTCACGCCGACGGGCCCAATCCGTATCACTGGTCAGATAAATCCCCCAGCGGTCGTCACCGGAAACCACGCTTTTACTGAGTCCATCTGAGAAACCGAATCGTTCATAATCCATTAGCAGGTTCAACCTGGGCAGTAAGTTGTGACCGGCAATGTCGGCATTTCGTCTGGCCTCAGCGATATCGTCTTTGCGCTGGTCAATTTCAACACGATGGGCCAAGGCTGTCTCGATGGCTTCATCCAAAGTGATTTTGACCGGATCGAATGTCATTGGCGTGGACACGTCAATGTTTTTATCCAGGGGAAGCGCTAAAATCACCTTAAGTCGATCCTTGGCGCTAGACAAGGAGGCCCGTGCCGATGAGAGACTGGTTTCGGCGTCCTTCTGCCGAATTTCAGCCCGATAGATGTCGATGGGCGTTGCCAGCCCTACTCGCTCCTTTGCTCTTGCAACCGTAGCGTGCCCTTCCAGTTGTTTACTTTGAAAAGAAAAGAGCTTTACCAGTTCCGCCTGTTTGCTAACATCGTAGGCCGCTGACACGGTATCCAGCACCACATTTACCCGGGATGAGTAAAATCTCCGTTCCGTCGTCCGTAAAGAGAACTGAGATCCGGAAACGCTATCCAGATTGACTTTTTTGCCCATACCCCTGAGCAGGGGGATTTCCAGGGAAATACCGGTAGTGCCAGTATACTTACCCGCGGACCATTCGAATCCCGGTGAGAGTGAGGCGTGAATGCCGGAGTGAAATTTTTTTTCGAAACCGACACCCCCACCGGCAATTTTCTCGCCATCGGTCATCCCCATCCGGCTAAAGGGCGTTACTGCCATCTTGAACTCGGACTGTGCCGATTCAAGTAAAAGTCGCCGGTTTTGGAGGTTGTAACTTGATTGCAGCAGGTTTCGATTGGCCTTCAGGGCAAATGCGATGGCTTCGTCCAGGGTCAGGCTCAAAGAGTCGTTGTCATTGAAAGCGACGCAGTGGTTATTTTGCGCGAAAGCCTCTTTGGAAATACCGCCAAGTATTAATAGGAAAATCGTGCCGCTGATTGCCGTCAGTTTTTTACATTTTGTAACGGAAAATGGGTTTTTGCTCATGATTATATTTGGGCTATGCATATCAGAATTCCCGGGATGGTGCTTGTTGGAACAGGTGCCCCAGATCCGGTATCGTTCATGCGCGTTGATCTTAACCCTACTAAAAACGGTTTTGAAAAGCAAGCGGACACCCACTCAAGCCGTATTCAAATACCATTTTTGGTTTTTTCCCTTTGGTCTTGGAATTGATGTTACTGCATTTGAAAAGTAAAAACCTCCTGAAGCCCCCAAAAATGGAGGTTCTCTCTTGACTAGTCGTGTCATTTTCTATAAGCAGGTTTTATCTGGAATTTTTACCTTATAGCCTTTTCAAGCCTTGAAAGGGGGCCTCTATGACAAAGTCGGAACTGATTGAACAAATGGCCAAGGATGCGAAGATCTCGAAGGTCGCAGCTGGTAAAGCGCTTCAGTCACTCACCGATGGCATCGCTAAAGGATTGAAAAAGCGTCACAGTCGCGTGCCCCTTGTCGGCTTTGGGACTTTCAGAAATGTGTATCGAAAAACCCGTTGGGGACACAATCCCCAGACAGGTGAAAAAATAAAGATCAAGGGCAGAAGTG
>PDWI01001587.1_pt1 | contig 35480 bp, 28 predicted proteins | sample 1430891 | NCBI WGS metagenome assembly PDWI01 (sample SAMN01162508, study PRJNA174530) | Oral metagenome, whole genome shotgun sequencing project. | biome: Marine environment; feature: Marine mammal; material: Swab sample of the gingival sulcus; isolation source: swab sample of gingival sulcus... | reverse complement strand
AACCATGCAGCTTGATAACCACCTGCAAGTTGTTTCCGGCGATCTTGCCGCCAGAAAAATTATTCTGGGCAAGGACTCTCCGACTGGTGTGTATCAGGTCAGTGCGGAAAGCAGGGATAATTACTGGACATTTTATATTGATAAAAAGGGACATCAGCGCTGGGCAACCAAACCCATGAATGAAGTGCAGGAGGCCAAAAAAATTATCCGCGGCATGCGTTACCATCCTTTTGCGGTCTCCTATTTTACCGTGGGAAAGTGGCAGACACCAAAATCCCTGGGCCAGGAACTGGAAATTATCCCGATGACCGACCTTTCCAATGTTCACGCGGGCGACCTGGTCAAATTCAAGGTCTTGTTTATGGGCGAGGAACTGACCACCGACCCGTCACTGAGCATTGAATATATCACCGCCAAAAGTGATACCTTTGGTGCTGCAGAGAAATTTTCCCTTTCTTCCATTCTCTATGGTGGCAAAGGACAGTTTCGTCTCCCCACCGCCGGCAACTGGCTGGTCAATGTCTATACCCGTCAGAATGTAACAAAGGACAATGCCCTGAAACACCTGGCCGGCAAATGCACCATGGTACTTTATAGCAGTAGTGTTACCTTTACGGTAAAACCATAGAACGGCCACGGAAAGTCTGACAGCACAATATACATTTCATGACAAAAACTGCCGGCAGCCCAATGGAGTAAGGACTGCCGGCAGCAATACAGCATCTTCTTTTCAGTAATGAAACAATATTTCTACACAAGAATCATGGACATTACCTTTCCGCCAATATCTTGTAATGTTCGTATTTTTCCTTTGCTGCCTTTTCCGCCTCTTCAAACAGCACCCTGGCATTTTCCGGAAAGGTAATATCCAGGGCAGAATACCTGACCTCGCCCCGGAGAAAGGCCGTGAAATCCTCTGATGGCGCCTTGGAATCCAGGGTAAAGGTCTGGGTGGCAGGCTGCCATCTGTACAAATTCCAGTATCCAGACGCCACGGCAGCTTTCATCTCCTTCATGGCATCGTTCATTCCCCTTTTGATTCCATGGGCAATGCAGGGAGCATAGGCGATCACAAGGGAGGGGCCTTTATGTTCCTCAGCTTCCCTGATGGCCTTCATCAACTGATTGGGATTGGCTCCCATGGCAACCTGGGCCACATATACATTGTCATAGGTCATCATGAGAAGCCCCAGATCCTTTTTCCGGGTCTTTTTTCCCGAGGCCTGAAACTGAGCCACGGCTCCCACAGGGGTTGCCTTGGAAGACTGACCTCCTGTGTTGGAATACACCTCGGTATCCACCACAAGGACATTGACATCTTCGTTCATGGCAAACACATGGTCAAGACCGCCGTACCCAATGTCATAGGCCCAGCCGTCGCCGCCCACCATCCACATGGTTTTTTTGTTCAGATATTTTTTCTTGGACAAAATACTTTCTGCCAGGGTCTTTGCCTCTCCGTCAAAACTTTCCTCTGTCAATGCACTTGCAAGGGCCCTGGAAGCCGCAGCCGACAAATCCAGATCATCGTAGGTCTCAAACCATTGGGCAATCATCTTTCCCACAACGCTGTTTTCGGCAACAATGGCCTGCAATGCCTTGACATCATTGGTGACATTCTCCCGAAGCTGGGCAACGGCCAGGCACATGCCATAGGAAAATTCCGCATTGTTTTCAAACAGGGAATTGGACCAGGCAGGTCCCTTGCCATCCTGATTTTTGGTGTAGGGCATACAGGGCATGGCAGCACCCCATGCCTGGCTGCATCCGGTACCATTGGCAATATACATCCTGTCCCCGTACAGCTGGGTAAGCAATTTTACGTATGCTGTTTCCCCGCATCCTGCACAGGCACCGGAAAATTCAAGCAAGGGCTGCCTGAACTGGCTGCCCTTTACGGTGAACTTGCTCATCACATCCTTTTCTGTCACACCCAAAGCATAATCCCAGTTTGTCTGATCCAGGGACACTTCATGGGCAGGCAGCATTTTCAATGCCTTTCCGGTTTTGGGGCAATTGGATACGCACACCCCGCAGCTGGTGCAGTCCAGGGTACTTACCTGGATGGAAAACTGCATGGCATCAAGCCCCTTTCCCTTTGCCTTAACCGATGCGAAACCTTCCGGGGCGTTCCCGGCTTCTGACTCATCCAGCAAAAAGGGTCTGATCACAGCATGGGGGCAAACATAGGAACATTGGTTGCACTGGATACATTGATCCGCATCCCACACGGGCAAATGGGTGGCAATCCCCCGTTTTTCATAGGCAGACGTACCCAGGGGCATGGTTCCGTCCTGCTTGTCCATGAACATGGATACGGGAAGATCATCCCCCTTCTGATTGTTGATGGGAATGAGAATATCCCTGATAATATGGGGCAATCCCTGATCCATTTCATAGACATCCACGGAAGAATCATGAATGCCACAATCCCCTTTCCATGAATCCGGGACAACCACTTCTTCCAGGGCATTAAGACCCGCATCAATGGCATCAAGATTCATATCTATAATCTTACCGCCCTTTTTGACATAAGTCTTTTTCACGGCATTTTTCATGTGCATTACCGCATCTTCCACAGGAATCACCTTTGCCAGTCTGAAAAAGGCAGACTGAAGCACCATATTTGAATGATTTCCGAGTCCTATGGCCTGGGACAGCTTGTTGGCGTTGATTATATAAAATGTAATATTGTTATCCGCAATGGTTTTTTTTACATGATCCGGCAATTTTTCTTCCAGTTCGGACATGTCCCAGTCACAGTTGAGCAAAAAGGTTCCGCCGGGCTTGATCTCAGACACAATATCGTATTTTTTCAAAAAGGTCTGGTTATGGCATGCCACAAAATTGGCCTTTTTCACAAGATAAGTGGAACTGATGGGTTTATGTCCAAACCGAAGATGGGACTTTGTGATGCCAAAGGATTTTTTGGTGTCATACTCAAAATATGCCTGGGCATACATATCTGTTTGCTCGCCAATGATTTTGATGGAGTTTTTATTTGCCCCAACGGTTCCGTCGGAACCAAGGCCCCAAAATTTACAGCTGATGGTGCCTTCCGGCTCCACATCCAAAGGCTCGCCCACATCCAGGGACAAATGGGTCACATCGTCAACAATCCCAATGGTAAAATGATCCCTGGGCGTATCCTCTGACAGGTTATGAAAGACTGCTTGAATGCAGGCAGGATCCGTGTCCTTGGATGAAAGGCCGTATCTTCCGGCAAAAATTTTCGGAACATTTTCCTCGTTGACAAAGGCCGTGCAGACATCTTCATACAAGGGTTCACCAAGGGCACCGATCTCCTTGAGCCTGTCCAGAACCGCAATTTTTTCGCAGGTCTTGGGCACCGCGGCCATGAGGTGTTTTTTGGAAAAGGGCCGATACAGATGAACCTGTACAAATCCAACCTTTTCCCCCTGGGCATTCAGATAATCAACAACCTCTTCTATGGTGCCGCTCACCGAGCCCATGGCAATGATGACATGTTTTGCGTCCGGCGCTCCATAATAATCAAACAGATGATGCTCTCTGCCTGTCAATTTCCCAAGCTCCTGCATGTAATCTTCCACAATCTGCGGCAAGGCGTCATAATCCATATTGTTGGCTTCCCTTGCCTGGAAATATACGTCTGGATTCTGCACCGTGGAGCGCATGACCGGATCTTCCGGGTTGATCCCGTTATTCCTGAATTTCGCCAGGGCATCATAATCAACGAGTTTTGCGAAATCGCTGTATTCAAGGGCTTCCACCTTCTGGATTTCATGGGATGTTCTGAATCCGTCAAACCAGTGCAAAAAGGGAATCCTTGCCTTGATGGCGGCAAGATGGGCAATGCCGCCAATGTCCATGATCTGCTGGACGCTTCCCGAACACAGCATGGCAAACCCTGTCTGACGGCAGTTCATGACATCGGAATGATCTCCAAAAATGGAAAAGGCATGGGTGCCTACAGTCCGTGATGCGACATGGAGAACACCCGGATGGCGTTGGCCTGAAATCCTGTGCATGGTCGGAATCATTAGCATTAGACCCTGGGAGGCGGTATAGGACGTTGCTAGGGAGCCAACTTCCAGAGCGCCGTGAACAGCACCCGCAGCTCCTGCTTCCGATTGCATTTCCACCAGTCTGACAGTCTGGCCGAAAATATTTTTCAGCCCGTTTGCAGACCATTCATCGGTTTTCTCCGCCATTGGCGATGACGGCGTAATGGGGTAAATTCCCGCAATTTCCGTGAACGGATAGGCTACGTATGCTGCGGCCTCGTTTCCGTCCACGATTTTCTTGATCTTTGCCATCTTAACTTTCCTCCCATTGTTCTTAAAATGCGAGATATCCACAACGATATCTCTACTTTTTCAAATATGTGTTTTCCTCCCTTTATATCCAGCAAACAGGATAAATACAGGTATTAAAAGACCAAAAAGTCTCTTTCAAAGGAAAGAGACAATTAATAAATGGTTTTTGGAGATTGTCCCAAAGATACTACAAAGAGACACTACAATTACAATAGTACGATAGGGTATAAGACGCTGTTTCTACGATATAATTCGGAAATATAGAGAAAAAGATGCCATTGCCCGGATACCGCTGCGAGCCAACCCTCTTTTTGAACTTTGTTTGGTTTCCAGTAAGATCCCCTTGCCCTTTTCATAAAGGCCATATAAAGGCTTGAACATCAAAACTTGCGTATTATTTTTATACGCATACAATATTTTTTTTCAAACTACAACCCTTATTCGTAGAAAAAAGTGCAATTGGCAAAAAACAAAAAAAAGCAGCCGCAAAACAGATCAGTTGGATATAATTATCAAACAATACAGATGAAAACCCAACAAAGTTCCATACCTATCTTCCAAAGGGATGTGATACAAAAAATTCGCCATCACCTGCTGGCATGGTACGAAATATCCCAAAGGGATCTGCCCTGGCGAAAAACCAAAAATCCCTATTCCATCTGGGTATCAGAAGTCATGCTCCAGCAAACCAGGGTCATCACAGCCATCCCCTATTTTGAACGGTTCATGGAGGCATTTCCCAATGTGGAAGCCCTTGCCAAAAGCGGCTCCCAAAAAGTGCTCAAACTCTGGGAAGGGCTTGGGTACTATGCCAGGGCAAGGAATCTGCACAAAGCCTGTCAGATGATTGTATCGGAGTATGGGGGAAACATCCCGGAAACATACGAAAACTTTCGGCAGCTTCCAGGAGTTGGCGACTATATTGCCTGTGCCGTAACAAGCATTGCCTTTGGAAAGGTACGCGGAGCAGCAGATGCCAATGTCAAGCGGGTGATCGCCCGGCTGCTGTGTCTGGATCTGCCTGTAAATACGACATCCTCCAACGCCGTATTCCAAAGGGAAGCCCAGGCCCTTGTTTCCAGAAAAGATCCCGGTGCCTTCAACCAGGCCATGATGGAACTCGGTGCCCTTGTGTGTTCGCCTTCGGAGCCATCCTGCACCAAGTGCCCCATCTCAAAATTCTGCACGGCCTTTTCCGCGGGAAAAACTGCTGAACTTCCCCGGCGGCTGCCCAAAAAGAAAGTGCCCACCCACCACATTGCCGTGGGGGTGATCCAGCATGGAAAAAAATTGCTCATCACCAAAAGAAAACCGGATGGTTTGCTTGGCGGATTATGGGAATTTCCCGGCGGAAAGGTAGAAAAAAAGGAAGGTGCGGACCAGGCATGCGTGCGGGAAATTTTTGAAGAAACCGGATTAAGGGTAAAAAACTGCGAATTTTTGACCAGGATTCGCCACGCCTACACCCACTTCCGCATTGAAATGGATGTGTTCATGTGCAGCGGCATTTCAGGTAAGATCTGCCTTGACGGCCCTGTGGATTACAGATGGGTAACAAGGGAACAGCTGTCAGATTTTCCCTTTCCCAAGGCCAATCTGAAATTTATTCCCCTGATTCCGGATAATAAATAGCACAGGCATCATCGGATTCCCATGCCATTACCCTGGAAACATTGATTTTTCCTTCCAGACTGGTACCGGAATGGCATTCATCCAGCATGGTTTGCACCCGCCGGGCAATGTATTCGGCAATGCGTTCCGAGGTGGGTTGAAGGCCATCAAAGGCTGGCAGTTCATTTAAGAATTTATGATCCAGTTCCCCGTCCACCACCTGACGGACAGCGGACTTAATGTCTCCAAAATCTGCCAGAACCCCGGCTGCATTCAGGGATTTTCCCCTTACGCACACCTCCACCCGCCAGTTATGGCCGTGGAGATTCTCACATTTTTTGCCCACCATGGTCAGCTGATGGGCTCCGGCAAATCTGGTTTTTACCTTGAGTTCAAACATGGGAAAGGCATCCGGTTCTTATATCTTTTTGAACAGATTTTTCAATTTATTGGAGATCTTGTTGGAATCGGCCTTGTCAAAGTCTTCCAGCAATTCCTTTTGTTTCTGGGTAAGTTTTGTGGGGGTCTTGATGAGTACCTTGACGATCTGGTCCCCCCGTTTCCCGGTTCTCAAAGAGGCGATACCTTGTTCCTTGAGCCGAAAGGACTCCCCGTATTGGGTTCCCTTTGGAATGTGCAGGGTTTCTTCTCCCACAAGGGTTGGAATCTGAATATCATCGCCCAGGGCTGCCTGGACAAAGGAAATGTCAATGGCACACAAAATGTCTGTGTTGTTCCGCTGGAAAAACTTGTGGGGCTTCACATTGATGACAACGTACAAATCACCGGATTCACCGTTGGGGATGCCTTCTCCCTCTCCTGCCAGCCGAAGCTTGGAACCAACATCCACTCCGGCAGGAATTTTCACCTGGACTTTTTTGGTCACATCCATCTGGCCCCGGCCCCGGCATTTGGCACATGGATTGACAATAACCCGGCCCTGTCCCTTGCAGTACGGACAGGAAGTTCTGACCTTGAAAAATCCCTGGCTCTGGACAAACTGACCGGAACCCTGGCAATGGGAGCAGGTTTCCGGTGAGGAACCTTCCCGGCAGCCGGAACCATGGCATTCATCACAGGTGTCCAGTTTCGGAATGGACACGGTTTTTTCCGTTCCAAAGGCTGCTTCCATAAAATCAATGGTCAGGTCATAGCGCAGATCAGAACCGCGGGGTGTCCTTGTTCCCCGTCTGCCCCTGGAACCGGAAAAGCCAAAAAAGTCTTCAAAAATATCCCCAAAACTGGAAAAAATATCCTGAAAATCAGAGGCCCCTGAATACCCGTTTCCTTCAAGACCCTGGTGACCGAACTGGTCATAAAGGGAACGCTTGCTTTCGTCGCTGAGGACATGATAGGCTTCCGATGCTTCCTTGAACTTTTCTTCGGCTTCCTTGTTTCCGGGATTCTTGTCAGGATGAAACTGAATGGCAAGTTTCCGATAGGCTTTTTTGAGTTCCGTTGCACCTGCGTTTCTATCCACACCCAGGACTTCATAGTAATCTCGTTTTTCTGTCATTCCTGTAAATCCATATCCTTATCGACGTGCCGGTATCCAGACCGGTTCTTGTTGTCTTTTCATATTCGTTGTGGTATTTTCGCCCTGTTTCAGAATCAATCCACAATTTCATGGACTAAATTAAGGTAAAATAACACCAGATTTCAGGTTGTCAATAATGAACAGGGAACTTGATTTTATCAAGGGCATGTTTGACGACATCGCAGCCCGATACGATTTTTTGAATCATCTTTTGAGCATGGGCCAGGATCTGGTATGGCGAACCCAGATGGTGAAAGCTGCATCCCTTGACAACAACAGCCGGGTGCTTGATGTGGCTTGCGGCACAGGGGATGTAACAGCGGAAATCATTCGACAAAAAAAAAGAAAGGTGGCCGTTCTGGGAATTGACTTTTCCAGAAACATGCTGCGCATTGCCCAAAAAAAATTATACCGCCACAGGAATCTGATTTCCTGGGCACAGGGCAATGCTCTATGTCTTCCGACACCTTCTTCCTCATTTGATGCCGTATTCATTGCCTTTGGGATTCGGAACATTATGAACAGGGACACGGCGCTGGCAGAATTTTACCGGGTGCTGAAAACCAATGGAAAAGTAATTATTCTTGAATTAACCTTGCCAAATCATACTGCTATGAAAAATTTGTATTTCCTGTATTTTCGTAAGATACTTCCAAAAATTGGTTCCCTTTTTTCAAAGGACGCCAATGCTTACTCCTATCTTCCCAGATCAGTAATCAAATTTCCCAGACAGGAAGAATTTATGGGAATAATGAAACAGGCAGGATTTACAAATCTTCGTTTCCGAACCATGACCTTTGGAATCGTCAGCCTTTTTGTTGGTGAGAAATGACAAAACCTGATATCTGGACAAGACCCAGCACAAGAATTCTGTTGCTGGGAATCTTCCTTTCCGTTCTGCTTGCCGGCATAATCATCTATTATCTTTTTACGGATATGGAAACTGCTGAAGCCATGCTGCTGACCCTTGTTGCCCATACCTTTGGCGGAAGGGCTGCCGGAATCGGAATCTGTATCCTCCACGACTTTGGAAGCATGGTAACCATTGGATACAATTTTTATCTGGAAATACTCATTGTCTGCATCATCTATGGCCTTTTTGTATTAACCACCATTGATTATTTGCAGATAAAATGGCTGAACACCCTTATCAGCAGGCTGGAACAAAAGGCCCATGGGCAAAAAACCAAAATTGAATCCTATGGATGGATCGGCATTTTTTTGTTCGTGATGATTCCCCTGCCTGTCACAGGGCCTGTCATTGGCTCCATCATCGGATACATGCTGGGGATAAAACCTGTGAAAAATCTTTCGGCAACCTTCCTGGGTACCCTTACGGCAATCATTCTCTGGTTTTATTGCTTTGATTTTCTGGAAGAACGATTCCACATGATCCAATACATTTTTGGAGCCATTGTTCTTGTCATCATCCTTCCCTATCTGAAAAAAATCAAAAAATTTCTGAAGGGATTACATTCTTAAAGAATTTCTCTTTCCCGATCTGGTACTCAGTCCAAGCAGTACGCCCACAAGAAAAACGCCGGCTCCGCTGAGAAACCAGAATTTGGTATCGTTTTTCACACTTTTTTCCAGGGAGGCAATGGTATTTTTCTGCTCATTGGAAATATCAACAAGAGCTTGATAATCTTCTTTTAATTTCAAAATATTGGCAGATTCAGAAGCAAGTTTTTCATATTTTTTCTTTACCTGAACAAGCTCCTTACAGTCCTGTTTCATGACAGCATTTTCCCCACGCAATGTCTCCACCTGCCTGGTCAGCAAAGCGTTCTTTTTTTCCAATTTTTCAACGACCAGGCTGAGGGGCAAATCTTCGGTGAGAAACCGGGTGAGTACCCAGCCGGTTTTACCGCTCTGGGTGATAACCTCTGACCAGTCCTTTTCATGGTGAATCATTTCCAGTTTTGTGCCAGAAGTCAGCATGGCAACAATCTTGTTGTCCACACCAGGCCCTGTGCGCAGGGTAATTTTTGTAACACCCGTCACATATATGGTCTTTGCTTCCACGGAAAAACCAAAACCCAGGACACAACACATTACCACCAAACAACCTGCCATGATTCTCGCCATAAATTTCCCTTTTTTACTGCCCATGTTTCGGATTCCTTTTCAAAACGCATAACCTGCTTTTATCAATTTACTGCCGCCGGAAAATCCAGCAATATCCACGATTCACCAAGCCTTGTCAATGGTGTACCAATGGAAGAACAGAATTCTTTACCATACCACATCTGAGATAAAAGATTCAATATTCCAATAACGCCGCAGGTGGTATTTTGATGGTGAATCAGGGATTATAGATTGCATTGCCAGGGTCTGACAGGTTATAATTTTTTCTGAAAATTTTACAAACCCGAACCAGGATATATGACATGAACAGAACAAAATTGTCTTTTGGGTTGGCTGCCCCATGAAGATTCTGTTACAGGACATCATTGATCTTGATATTCTCATGGGACTTGATGAGAAAGCCTTGGTACAGGGAAAATCCCATGAGATTTCCCTGCGGGACAGAATGATCCACAGGGACATCACAACAGAATCCGGCAATGCTGCCGGCCACATTCCCCCCAATGAAAAAACACTCATCCTGGGGTGGTTGTCCAGGAGGAGGCAGCAAGTAAAGGGGAAAGACCAAAAAGAGTCTGCCCTTCTGTCCGGGAGCATAATGGAAACCCAAATCCCCTGGGCAAAAAAACTCACATATCTTGCAGGTTTTGTTTCAGGCATTACAGCGGCATATTCCTTTCTTGCCTACCACGGATTTCACCCGGTAAATGTGGCCCTGTTCTTTGCCCTGTTTGCCGTTGTCCCGTTTCTGACAAACCTCTTCACCCTTGGGGCTTTCATCCGCCATTGCCTTTCCCGTAAAGGGGATTTTTCCAAATCCAGCACCACCAGATTTCGTCTTGCTGTTTTCCGCAGACTGTTGCAGGCAATCTCAACCCTGATGCAAAAAATCCTGCCTGACACATGGCAGCCCGGAAACGCCCATAGACTCTTTGAATTCCTGCAGGACAAAAAACCTGGAAGGCGGCAAAAATATACTCGTCTGCTGTTCTGGCCCATGATGGAAATTACCTCTGGATTTTCACTTTGCTTTTCCCTTGGCTCCCTTTTGGGTACGCTGTTTCGTGTCAGCACCGCAGATCTCGCCTTTGGCTGGCAATCCACCCTTGCTGCCTCTGCAAAACATATTCATGATCTGGTGTCTGCCATTGCCCTGCCCTGGTCATGGTGCCTGCCGCAAATCCAGCCAACCCTCTTAGAAATCCAGGGTTCCAGAATTATTCTCAAACAAGGAATTGCAAGTCTTACCACAGAACACCTTGCTTCCTGGTGGCCTTTTTTGTGCCTGGCAATCATTTGTTACAGTATTTTGCCACGGCTGACTCTGCTCCTCTGTGCAAAAATCGCCTCATTCCAAACGCTGAATCAATACGATTTCAAGGATGCAAAATTTCGCAGCCTGCTGATCCGCATGCAGTCTCCTTTCATGGATGTGGAATATGATTGCAACGAGGAAAAAACCAATTTCCATAATCCTGAGAGCCATGCCCAAAACAGCGACAATTTCCCAATGCGGAAAAAATCTTTTCCAAGTAACACCAAGGCCATTCTCCTTGCACCGGAATCAATCTGCACTAAAGAACATCTTGATTACCGGACAAAAAAAGCTGAAAAAAAATTTTTGATTTCCATTGAAAATACCATGTTGATTTCAATGGATCTGTCAGAAGATGAGAGACGAATCTCCCCATTTTTCCAAAACCAGAAACCGGAAATCATGATTCTGCAAGAAATCTGGCAGCCTCCCATACGGGGACTTCTCCATTATTATGCCCAGCTTGCAGACAAATTCTGTCAGGAAAGCTATCTCTGGATTCTGCTCATTTCCGAAATGGGCAATGGAAAGAAGATGGACAGTAAAGAAAAGATAGAACATCACCAGGAACAGATCATGGACGAAAGAATCTGGCGGAGGGCAGTACAAAAAATCAACCAGCCCCGGATCATGGTGGATACATTTATGATAAACGAACCCATTGACACCACGGGACAAAACCAATGACCCCCCAAAACCGGATTCCATGCTTTGCAGTACTTGGCCACCCCAACGAAGGCAAATCCTCTGTGGTTTCCACACTAACGGAAAATGACCGGATTCCCGTCAGCAGAATTCCCGGGGAAACCACAAGATCAAGGACCCACACCGTATCCGTTGACGGCGAACCCGTGATTTCCTTTGTGGATACACCGGGATTCCAGGTACCCCGGCAGACCCTGGAGTGGTTCCGGCAGTTTTCCGGAGTCCCATCTGAGATTACAAAAGAATTCATTGCTGCCCACAAAAACGATCCTTTTTTTGCCGATGAATGCCAGCTTTTTGCCCCGGTGGCAGAAGGTGCAGGAATCATTTACGTGGTTGATGGCTCGCGTCCCGTACGTCCCGATGATCTGGTGGAAATGGAAATTCTGCGTCTCACGGGAAGCCCCAGAATGGCTGTCATCAATGCAAAAACACCAAGGGGGGATTATATAGACCAGTGGACAGCTGAATTTCGCAAACATTTCAATGCCATTCGCACATTCAATTCCAACACGGCAAATTTTCGGGAACGAATCCGCATGTTAGAAAGCCTTGCCCCCATTGACCAGCAATGGGAAAAACAGATGAAACGGGTGGTGGAGATTTTCCAGGAGGAAATGCACAAACGCAACCGCCTGGTTTGCGCCAACATCATATATTTTCTGGAAACCGCCCTTTGTCTGACCGTTTCCGCCCCGATTTCCTCCCTGGACAATCCCAAACGCATACGGGAAAAACTGGAAAAAATCCACCAGGACAAAATCCGCAAAATGGAAAAAAACCTGTTTTCCGAAATCCGGTCTCTGTTCAAACACAATCTGTATCAGATAGATATGGAGGAGGAAGAAATTTTCAGCCAGGATCTGTTTGCCCAAAAAACATGGGAAGCCCTGGGACTGAAAAAATCCCAGCTTGCCATGGCAGGAGCTGTTCTTGGAGGCGGTGCAGGGATGCTTGCAGATGTCGCAGTCCAGGGTCTTTCCTTTGGAATTTTCACGATGACAGGCGGATTACTTGGGGCAGGATCAGCCTTGATGGGCGGAAAAAAACTTGCCAATCGCTCCTTTCCCAGAACTCCCATGGCAGGAGAACGACTGACCATCGGGCCAAACCGCAATATCCAGTTTCTATTTGTTTTGCTGGACAGGGCCTTGCTGTATTATGCCCACATCATCAACCGTGCCCACGGCAAACGGGACAACACCCATGACACCACAAGCGGCAAACAGGGTTTTTCCGCAGCCTTTTCTTCTGCACAGCGTTCCGCTTGCATGACATTTTTCAAAAACCTTACCGGGAAATCCCTGAGACCATCCAAAACCGTCGGGCAGAATTTTGCAAAACTGATCCAGGAACTGATTGACGATATTTCAAAGGAATAAAAAATGTTCAAAAAAAACAAAACCCGGAAGCAGAGCAGCCTCCGGGTTTCAGTTTTCTGATGGGCAAAAGACGGGTTATTCTTTTGCACTCCCCCTTGGAATCCCTGCAATAATGGCAAGCACAGATACCAGGAAAAGAATCATGCAGTACCAGTTGGAAAAGGAAATGTCCACAGGAGACAATTTGGCAATGGAACCTGCCAGAAGCACCTGGGCAGCATAGGGTACAAGCCCCTGAAAGATACAGGAAAAAATATCCAGAATACTGGCACTTCTTCTTGGCAGAATCTCGTTGTCATCGGCAATTTCCTTTGCCAGATGACCGGACAGAATAATTGCCACGGTATTGTTGGCCGTACAAATATCTGCAAGGGACACAAGAGCTGCAATGCTGAATTCCCCGGTACGCTGACGGCTCTTATTGCTCACTTTTCTGGCAAAGGAGTTAATTCCATTCAAAATCCACTGCAAGCCTCCCTGGTGGCGGATCAATTCACCAAGTCCCCCAATCATCATGGACAGTACCAGAATTTCGTGCATTCCGGCAAACCCCTTGTAAATATCCTGGGCAAAGGTCAGCAGGGTATAGGATGGGTTTACTGCCATCCCAACGCCTCCGGCAAGAACAATCCCCACAAAAAGCACCAGAAATACATTGATACCACAAACTGCCAGGGCAAGAATCACAAGATAGGGCACCACAAGCGCAAACTGCCATTCTCCCACGGAAGCTCCAGATCCGGTTTTGCCGAAAAACCCCAGAAGCAGGGCCGTAATAATGGCCGCAGGCAGGGCAATGAAAAGGTTCATGCGGAACTTGTCGCTCATGGCACAGCCTTGGGTGCGAGTGGCAGCAATGGTGGTATCGGAAATCATGGACAGGTTATCCCCGAACATGGCGCCTCCAAGTACCGCTCCCATAATCATGGCGCCGGACATGCCTGTCTGTTCAGCAACGCCAACCCCAATGGGCGCAATGGCAGCAATGGTTCCCATGGAAGTTCCCATGGCCGTGGAAACAAAAGAGGAAATCAAGAACAATCCCGGCAGTACAAACTGGGGAGGCACAAAGGAAAGTCCCATATTTACAGTAGCATCCACACCGCCAATGGATTTTGCAACGGAAGCAAAACCGCCGGCCAGAAGATAGATCATACACATGGTGATGATGTTCACATGCCCAACTCCGCCAAGAAAGGTGGACATTTTTTCATCAAACTTTCCCTTTCCCATAAGCATGGAAAGGGCAATGGCAGGCAAAATGGCCACAGCCGCAGACAACTGATAAAAAGCCATTTCCGTACTCTTTGCCGTCAAAAAAGCTCCGGTTCCAATGAACAGAAGCAAAAACAGGACAAGGGGCAGCAGGGCAAATCCACTTGCCTGCTGTGGCTGGTTTACTGGTTCCATGATTTTCTACTCCTTAATGTACGATCTTTTCTATTGTTTCAAATACAAGATACATTTTTATTTCCTTCATCTGACATTCTTTCCAAGAATGATTCCCTCAACCACAGCCCAGGTCACTACACATATATCATCTTCCAGGGAATGGGAGTGCGATGTGCAGAGGGAATCTTGGGCAGAATCTGCTCGTGGGCAACGGTGAGCCAATTATGCTCTGCTTTCAGCTCCCGAAGTTTCCCTCCCTCCGATGGAAGGGCGTATGGGGTATATGCATACAATACATTAAAAACACAAATATATGATCGGCCATGGTGGGCAACGACATAATTTTTAGTAAATGAGGTTTGGGTCATCTCAGCGCTTGCGGCAATAGCCTTGACCTGCTGGGCATTCAACCGAACCAGAATATACTTGGACACGCCCTTTTCAGTAACTCGCAAAAGGCTCCTGGATTCGCTGGAAGCCACATATACCGTTGTCAAATGGGCCATCTGGCGAAAATACTGTGCTGCAACAATGGCCGCAGTTCTCCTGCCGCCGGCCATGACAGGAACCCCATGATACTCAAACAATTTTTTTTGCAGATCTTCTGCATACTTGTCGCCCTTTTCATACAGATCCTTGGAAATATACCGCAAATCTCGTCCAAGGGCTTCGGCAGCTTCGGCAATGGGCCAGTCCACACGAACATGAAAATGGGTCAGGGCATATTGACTTTCCAAATGCTGATCCCGCTGGATCAACAGGGCATAATCAACGGACAAGAGATCCGAAAGCAGGGAGAAAAAGTCCTTATTCTCCAAATATTTCATACTGCGCTGGAAATCTTCCAGCCCGGGGAAATGTTTGTGTCCCAATAAATTGGTTTTTGTGGTTTTATTGGCATCAAAATACCGAATGTATTTTTTGTGCTGTTTACCAATCCAACCTTCACAAAAAATAATCAAAAAAGAGGTATGCAATTCAAATTCCGTGGTGGGAATCCTTGCCCTTGGTTTGAGTTCTCTCAATTCCACAAAAGGATATGGAATTTTTTGACGCAAAAAATTTTCATAGGAAACCATTAAGCTATGGTGCAGGGTAAATTGATCCAATTCATCCCTGAGGGCTTCATAATAGGATCGCCGCAACTTGTCTTCCTGACTCAGACACTCTCTGAACTTATTGATATTCAAAACCCATTCCCCTTTCCTGTCTATCTAGAAGTCATACTTGACAATTTTGAGAATCAAACCCATACAACCGACCAATCAATTTTATACCCAAATGCAATAACAGGATTCCCGCACATTATACAAGAGTATTTTTTCCCATTGTCTGGAACTCCCCTTGCAGCTGCCCAATGAAACCCTGGTCTGCAAAGCTGTAATATTCAGATCTGCCCACAATGAGATGATCGTAAAGACGTATATCCACAAATCCCAGGGCAAAAAACAACCGCCTAGTAATACGGCGGTCGCTGTCAGACGGGGTAACATCCCCGGATGGATGATTGTGGGCAAGGATCAATGCCGCAGCCTTATGGCGGATGGCCTTGGCGACCACCTGCCTTGGATATACTGCACTTGCTGTCAGGGTTCCCTCAAACAAGGTTTCACTTGCAACCACACAATTTTTGGCATCAAGGAAAATCCCCAAAACCAGTTCCCTGTCCTTAAACCCAATATAATGGTGCAGGTAACTGAGCAAATCCTCCGTGCAACTCACAATATCTCCCGAAGCAACCCGGCTTTGAAGATACCTGTCCGCAACCTCCTTAATCAGGGAAATGCCAAGGCTGTTTTTCTCTCCCACACCCTGCACCGATGCAAGATCCTGCCTTGCGGCTTCCAAAACTCCCTGAAAACTCCCAAATGTCGCAATCAAATCCTTGGCTGCCTGTTTGCAATCTTTTCTTGGGGTGTTCAAGGTCAATAGAAGCTCAATGATTTCATAATCATGAAATCCGGAAAGTCCGCCGGAAAGAAAACGCTCTTTCAATCTTTGGCGGTGTCCCTGCTGGCTTTTATTGTCATTCATCTATATCAGTATTGTCGTCCTGGTCTTGTTCTTCCATAGCTTCATCTTCAAGGTCTTGCAGTTCATCGTCACCTTCTTGGGCAGCTTCCTGATCGTCCTGATTCCCAGTCCCGTCTTCGGATTCGGGAAGCCTTGCAATTCCGATGAGTTTCTCGTCCCTGTTCAGATTAATCAGGGTAACCCCCTGGGTGTTTCTGGAAATGACCTTGATGCCGCCAATGGCCGTTCGGATGAGTTTGCCAGAATCGGTGACCATCATGAGTTCGTCGGTATCATCCACCAGGGCAATGGCCACCATTTTCCCGTTTCTTTCGGAGGTTTTAATGGAGAAAACCCCCATGCCGCCGCGGGTCTGGCATCTGTACTCTTCCACAGAAGAACGTTTTCCAAAACCGTTTTCCGTTACTGTGAGCAAAGTCTGTTCTTCTTCCAGAACTTCCATGCCCACCACCTCGGAATCCCTGGCAATCCTCATACCGCGAACCCCCATGGAATCCCTGCCAGTATCTCTTACATCGGCCTCATGAAAACGGATGACCTTACCGTCCCTGGAGCCCATGAAAATATCCATATTCCCCGTGGTGATTCTCGCTGCAATCAGTTCATCATCCTCGGCCAATTTTACACCGATGAGTCCGCCTGACCTTGGACGGGAATAGGCCATCAAATCCGTCTTTTTCACCCTGCCCTTTTTGGTGGCCATGACAACGTATTTATCTTCCTCGAACTCATTTACGACAAGGATGGTGGCAAGTTTTTCGCCCTCGTCAAAATTGAGCATGTTCACAATGGCCTTGCCAAGGCTTGCCCGGTTTGCCATGGGGATCTCATATACCTTGGACTGATACACCTTTCCAAAATTGGTGATAAACAGGAAAGTAGCGTGGGTGGAAGCCACAAACAGATGCTCCACAAAATCGTCAGACTTGGTTCCCATGGCGGTCTTGCCCTTGCCGCCCCGGTTCTGGCTGGCATAGAGGGTAACAGGGTTCCGCTTGATGTAGCCGCTTGCCGTAACCGTTACCACCATGTCTTCTTCGGCAATCAGATCTTCAATACCGATTTCTGCGGTGGTTTCTTCAATCCGGGTCCTTCTGCCGTCACCAAAATTTTCCGAAAGCTCATCCAGTTCTTCCTTGATAATGGTTCTGACCACTTCATCCGAAGACAAAATCTCATTGTACCAGGCAATGTCCTTGAGCAATTGCTCATATTCCTGGATGATCTTTTCCCGTTCAAGGCCTGTCAGACGCTGCAAGCGCATGTCCAGAATGGCCTGGGCCTGGACTTCAGAAAGGGAGAATCTGCTCACAAGACCTGCTTTTGCCTCTTCCGGGGACCTGGAAGCCCGAATCAGTGCCACCACTTCGTCCAGATTGTCCAGGGCAATTTTCAACCCTTCCAGAATATGTGCCCGTTCCTCGGCCTTTCTCAAGTCAAACCGGGTTCTTCTCAGAATCACGGTTCTGCGGTGTTCAATGAAATGGGTAAGCATTTCTTTCAGAGACAGAAGTTCCGGGCGGTTGTTCACCACGGCAAGGAAGATAATCCCGAAACTTGTCTGCATATTGGTATGCTTGTACAGCTGGTTGATGACAACTTCCGGGAACTGGTCTCTTTTCAGGCCAATGGCAATCCGCATCCCGTGCCTGTCAGACTCATCCCGAACAAAGGAAGCACCGGTGATGACCTTATCCCGAATAAGTTCTGCAATTTTTGCCACCAGTTTTGCCTTGTTGACCTGGTATGGCAGTTCTGTGACCACGATGGTTTGACGGCCGGTTTTCTTGTTTTCCTCCACCTCGGCCTTGGCACGCAGGGTAATGATCCCCCGGCCCGTGTCATAGGCATCAAAGATTCCCTTTCTGCCGTAGATTTCACCGAAAGTGGGGAAATCCGGCCCAGGGATATGGTTCATGAGCTGTCTTGTGTCCATGGCAGGATCATCAATCAGGGCTTTCAAACCTGCAATGACTTCTGTGATATTGTGGGGGGGAATATTGGTTGCCATTCCCACGGCAATGCCCGAGGAGCCGTTCACAAGAAGCGCAGGAAACTTGGTGGGCATCACCGAGGGTTCTTCCATGCTCTCATCGTAGTTGGGAATAAAATCCACGGTTTCCTTTTCCAGATCTGCCATGATCTGGTGGGCCAGCTTTTCCATGCGGATTTCCGTGTACCTCATGGCGGCCGGCGAGTCCCCATCCACGGAACCAAAGTTACCCTGCCCGTCCACCAGGGTATAGCGCAAAGAAAAATCCTGGGCCATGCGGACAATGGTGTCATACACAGCCGTATCACCGTGGGGATGATACTTACCGATGACATCACCAACAATACGGGCGGATTTTTTGTAGGGCTTGTTCCAGTCGTTTCGCAACTGCTGCATGGCGTATAACACCCGCCGATGCACCGGTTTCAATCCATCCCGGACATCGGGCAAGGCCCTGCCGATGATTACGCTCATGGCATATTCAAGGTAGGATTGTTTCATCTCCTTTTCAATACTGGTAACGAGGACTTTATCCATTTTTTTCCTTTACTCCCGATTTACATATACCAATGCAAAGGCTTATCCCCTGCATGTAAGTTCCCTTTCGCCGGCGGTGGAAATCTTGTCCAAGACCGATTTAGACGGCTCCACCATCACCTGAAACGTTGAAAAATAAATATCTGCCAGGGTAAAAAACAGCGTGGCGATCAACGGGCCATAAATAATACCCAACAAGCCAAATACTTTCAAGCCTCCCACAATGGCAAGAAAAGCCACAAGGGGATGCATGGACATGCGGTCTCCCACAACCTTGGGCTTGAATACATACTCCACAGACCAGGACAATACCATGTAAAACACCAGCACAACAACACCTGTGGCAACCTGGGATTTAAGCAAAAACAAAATTGCCGTGGGAACCAGGATAATGCCAATACCCACAATGGGCAAGAACGCCAGAAAGCCCATGATAAATCCCCATAAAATAGGGGAATTCAGCCCCAGAATCCAGAACAGAATCCCCCCGGCAACTCCCTGAATCAAACCGCCAAGACCGTTTCCCAGCAGCACAGCCGCCGTCATATCATGAAATTTATCAAATAGCTGGCGATCATGGGCATCATCCAGGGGAGACAAGTTGAACAAATATTGGGTAAAACGATTGCCGTCCACAAACATATAAAAACTGACTACAAGCATCAAACCAAAGTACAGCAGCAAATTCACAAGATTGGAAGTCACCAGACGCACCTGATCAAACAGCACGCCTCCGGCTATTTGACCAAGATTGGAAACAGGAGCCACAAGTTCTCCCCAGGAAATCGTCTTTTGCATACCCATTCCGGCAAGGACTTCGTTGAGCCTGTCCAGCAGTTTTGTTTCTTCCAGCAGTTGAACCAGCTGCTGGGAAAACATGGTATCTTTTACCATTCCGTAAAGGACAAAGGCTTCCCTGGAAAGTACGCCCACAAAAAATACCAGGGGAATGAACACAATGAAAAAAATAAGACAACAGGTTACAACAGAGGCAATTTTGCCATTCATTTTTCCGGAAAGACGAATGAACACAGGCTTAAACACACCGGAAGCAACAATGCCCAACAAAATGGTGGCAAAAAATGGCGCCAGCAGTCGCCCTACCAGCACAATGGAGATACAGAACAGTACCAGAAAAAAGAAAAAAACGGCTCGTTGAATAATTGTCTGTTCCAAGGTATTCCCTGTATTTTTGTAATTTGTATTGAGTCAAAAAGGAACAAGATGAAAATCAATATCTTGCTTCTAAAACCGCCACAAAAAATCCAATTGCCATTTTACTGCAATGCAAAGATTTTTTGTCGGAGAGGCATCAAATAAAATGAATATATTTAGCATGATAAGATGGAATAAGTAAAGCGAAAAAAGCCCTGATATCCCCTGAAACAACAAAGGAAGCCGGGCTGTCAAAATGCATTGCAAAAATCTTTTCCATAAATACAAACCTCTTCGCTGAATTTCTTCACCGAAGAGGCTGCATACGCAATATTTGAAAACGCCTTTCCTTCAAAGCAGGGTAATTTGGCAAGTTCCGCCAGAGTTTTGGGAAATTGTGCCAGAGCAGATGAAACAAAATAACGCATTTAATATAGATAGCCGTTTCTGCCCCATCCGATAGAGACTGACTAATCCTGGGAAGAAAACGGCGGCAAAGAAGATTTGTCAAGCAGCCATTTTCTCACGGTTCTGTTGAACAGCTGCGGATCAATAGGCTTTGTCAGATAATCGTTCATACCGGCCACCCTGGCCTCCACACGATCTTCACTCCTGGCGTTGGCGGTAAGGGCAATGATGGCACAATTTTTTCCGCCCTCCATAGTCCTTATAATCCTTGCGGCTTCAAGCCCGCCCATCACAGGCATTTGTATATCAATCAAAATAAGATGAAAATTCTGGTTTTCCACAGCCTCCACAGCTTCCCTGCCATTGGAAACCGCCACAACCTCTACTCCGAGGGAAATGAGCAATTCCTTGAAAATCATCTGGTTGATCTCGTTGTCTTCGGCAAGCAGCACTTTCTTGCCATCAAGCTCTGACAAGTGATCCTGCTCTTTTTCCCGCCGCTTTTCCAAATTCGCCTTTTTGACATCCACTCCCTTTGCAACGGGAAGGGTTACATAAAAGGTAAAGGTAGAACCTTCATTCAGCTTGGTTTCCAACCAGATGTCTCCATCCATGAGCATCACCAGACGACGGCAAATGGCAAGTCCCAGACCTGTCCCTCCAAATTTTCTGGTAACAGATGCATCGGCCTGGGTAAATGGCTGGAATAATTTTGAGGTGATCTCCTGTGAGATACCCATTCCCGTATCAGCCACGCTGAAATACACTTTTACCCTGTTATCCTCTGCATCAAAAGGCTCTTCCCAGCAAGCCAGGGCAATATGACCTTTTTCCGTAAATTTGATGGCATTACTCAACAAATTATTCAGCACCTGGCGAATACGCAAAACATCGCCAATGTAATGGGAATGGATGGAAGAATCACAATCAAAAAACAGAGAAAGTCCCTTTGCCCGTATCGCTTCCTGGTGGATGCCAAGGGTATCTCCAACCATTTCCCTGAGATGAAACACATTGGATTCCATGGTCATCTTGCCTGCTTCCACCTTGGAAATATCCAGAATATCATTGATGATACCAAGCAAAGAATTGGCCGCAATGGTGATGCGTTTCAAATACAATTTTCGCTTTTGCGGATTTGCATCCTCTTGGCCTGCAAGATGGGTCATCCCCATGATGGCATTCAGGGGAGTACGAATCTCATGACTCATATTGGCGATGAACTCATCTTTCATCCGGTCTGCATTCTGGCGTTCCCGAAACATCTCCTGCAAGGTGGAAACAAGATTTTCCAGGGAATTGTGCAGCACACCAAGCTCATCGGTACGATTTGTGGGAGCAAGGCGGACATTGAAATTCCCTTCAGACACATGCTTTGCGTAACGGATCAGGGCAAATAAAGCATCAAGGATGCTGGATGTGTAACGGACCACAAGAATGCACACGATACAAAAAAAGGTCAGTCCCACCACAAAAACCACAATACCGGTATTATAGGCAGAGGAAAATACCTTATTTTTCACACCGGAGCTAATCACAAGCCATCGAGTGTTTGGTTCCATCATGGCAAACCCCACATATTTTTTGCCATCCTGAAAATACTCCACACGGCCGCCGCGCTCTCCCACGGAAAGCAAATCATGATAAATACTTTTATATTCAGGTTTGCTGGTGCCCATGATTTTGATATTCCTATGGGCCATATACAAGCCCTGGGAGGTCAGCATGCTTGTTGAAATTGCGTTGGTAAAAAACTCACCGGCTGCATTATACTGAATGATACTCGGAAAATCGCTGATAATGACCAGAATTCCTTCCAGCTCGCCCTCAACATCAATGGGGGCACTAAAATACACACTAAAATTTTTGGTTACCCGGCCCACGGAAAAATTGCCCAGGTAATAATGCCCGGTCAAGGCTTCCCTTACATAATCTTCCTCGGAATAGCTAATGCCAAGATAGCTTTCATTACTGGATGCAATACAAACTCCCATTTTGTCCAGTAAAAGAATATCCCGGAAATATCGATACCCTTCTGTGATGGTTTCCAAACGCCGGGAAGTATGCTCCACAAAGGCCTTGTAATCAGAAGCCGTAAAATTTTGAAAATCGTTCCTACCGCCACGCCCAATCACGTCATGTTCTAAAAGTACATTGATCACGCCTGGGTCCACTACCAAATCCTGAGCCCGTGAACGCAGGGATCGCATCAACATGGAAATTGCCCCCACGGTGTTACCGGTTTCGATGCTGGAAATATTGAGCATGGCATTTTCCACCACCTTGTAGGCAGAAGTATAGGTATAAATTACAAGAAATATCACCAAACAGATTGTACCAATCAAAAACGGCACAATCATATAATATTTCAGGCTTTTTCTCTTTTTCGGCTTCACCATGGGATATTACTCCCGGAAGCTATCCCAGAATTTTTTTGCTCCGGGATGAAAAGGAACACCCTTGGGTACCGCCGTTTCAGGAGAATAATTCTTAAACTCAATCAGTTTTTCAGAAATTTCTTCTCTATGTTTCCACAGGGAAGAAAGAATCCCATACACCAAATCATCGGGCAGATCCTTCCGGACAATCATGCAGCTGAAATCACTCATGGTTTTGATGGGTTTGGTAATGCCCTTATACAGCTCGGGATCGATCACATAGCTGCCGAACTTGAATTTTTCCGAAAGGACATTCAACACCTTGTCCTGCACGGGCAAGGCTGTAAACATGGTATAATTTTCCATATCCAGCAGCAGAGGGACATGGGTTCCTGCGGTATAGGCAAAGCAATCCAGATTCCCTGCAACAAAATCATCTGCGGTTTCAGGATAATTATTAAAAAAAATCCGCCAGCCCTTTCCCCGAAGCAAGGCATAGTCGGTATTGTATCCATATTTCAACAATACTCGCACAACAAATTCCGATGCTGTGCCTTTTTTGAGCATGGCAAATCGAACAGGCGCACGAATATTTATCAAATCTTCCACACAAGAAATTTTGTTCTGGGTGGCGAATTCCGTACGAACCAGAAAATACAATACCTGGGGATAAATATTGCTGATAATCCGTACCGAATCTGCGTGAATATCTTCATATTCCGGTTCACCAGAAGTTGCTCCGCCCAGAAAGGAAGTCAGGGTAAATCCCAAATCCCCCATCTTATTATTGATGTTCTCGATATTGGAAATCCCTCCCCCCTTTCGATAACTGCAAGGAAGCAATTCCCTGGACAAAATTGAAGACACAGAATCTGCCATGGAATACCATTGCCCCCCCTCAGGACCCGCAAGGATTCTCAAATGCACAGGCCAATCCTGTTTTTCATTCCCGGACTCTGCCTGAGATTTTTCCCTGATCAATTCTGGCTTTGAAACTTTTTCTGATTTAGAGTACAGACTGTTTCCGGTTCCAGCAATAACCGCAAAAGACAATGCCAGGAAGCAAACCACAGCCAAAATAAAAACAGTATTTTTTTTATCCATATCGTCCTCCATAGATTATTTGTGCTGCAATTCATTCCAGAATCTCATGGAACCCGGATGAATGGTCATGTGATTTTTTAGTGCAGTTTCAGGGGTAAGAAGTTCAAACATTTTAACATCTTCGCTAATATATTTTTTATTCTTCCAAATTGCCCAGTTAATTTCATATACCAAATCTTCAGGCAGATCTTTCCGGACAATGAGGCAGGTGGAATCACTCAATGTTAACACAGGCTTGGTAATACTTTTGTACACACCGGGTTTCAGGGTATACATTCCCGTGTGTAATTTGGCCTGTAAAACCTCCAAAATCGGCCTTGGAATGGGCAGCACCACAATATCCACATATTTTTCCATACTAAGCAGCAAAGGAACCACGGCTCCTGCGCTATACGCAAAACAATCCAACTCGTTATTTACAAATTTATCCGCAATTTCCGAATAGGTATGAAAACTCACCTGCCAATCATGATCTTTCAGGGCAGAAAGTTCCATATTATATCCATATTTCAACAAGACCTGGAACAGATAATGGGAGCCTGTTCCCTTTTTCAAAATGGCAAACCGAAGGGGGGTTTTCTTTTTCAGCAAGGTATCCAAATCAACAATTCCATTTTTTTGGGCAAAGTCCTTCCGAACAATGATATAAAAGACCTGTGGGTACAATGCCGCAAGCAAGGCTGTATTCTCAATGGAAAGTTCCACATCCAGATTTTTCTTCAACTCACGGGTGCGAAGGAAACAGGAAATGGAAAAGCCGACATCGCCGGCACCCTTGTTCACCTTTCTGATATTGGAGATCCCTGCTCCCAAACGGCAGGAGGTCGGCACAACAGAATTGGTCAGCACCTGGGCAATGGAATTCCCAAGGACATCCCATTGTCCACCCGTAATCCCTGTCAATATTTTCAAATCAAACGGCCAGTCCTTGCGGTTCGTATCTTCACCGCAAATACCATGACCAACGGCAGTAAAAAGAACAATATTCAAAAGGCAAATACAAAAGAGCCTGCGAATTCTTTTCATGGGGCCTCCTTTTCCAGATTCACTCCAAATTGACATCACACAAATCAAGCAGTAATTTCATTTTTTCTATATCAAATTAGAGTGTTAAAATCAATTAGCAAGCAATTCCCCATCCAAAGATCTGCCGACACCAGAAGGAATACGTCTTCATATAGGGATATTGCAAGAACCCTGTGTATCTGTTATAGGATTGGGATATAATGCGATCTGCCATGACAATCTGGACAAAAAATTGGGAACGGGAATATCCTCATATTTAACACAAGAGAAACATCAAGAATTGCCGGCACAAGATATATGAATATATGGTAAAGATAAAAATTCCATCCTTGCCATTGAATAAATAACATTGCAAAATCCGTTGGAGGAAAAGAGTTGAGACAACTACTGAAAAAATGGTTCTCCACACCAGATAAGTCAAAAAATCCAAAAGATTTGGATACAGAAACAAAAGAACACAACCCTGCTTCCATTTCATTCTCATCCGGCTCTCAGAGCCAGACAACAGCCCCCCAGACTCCCAAAGAGCCTCTTTCTCATACGGATACAAAAAAATCAATCATTAATTCTGAATCCGTGCTGGACACAGCAGAAGCCTTGCCAAGATTTGCCCATCGTGAAGATCTATACCGCATGGCATTACAGAAAGTGGTGGAGACATATAAAGATGCCGCAGACCAGCTGCAAAAAATCCTGGATTCAGGCAAAATGGAAGACGGAAAATTTCTTTCCCACACCCTGAAGGGAGTGATGGGCAATATTGGAGCAAAACAAATTTTTGTATTAGCTTCTCATCTGGAAGAAGCCTTTTCCAATAACAGGAAAAAGGAAGCTGCAGACAGGATCAAAGATCTGTCCAGCATAATGCAGGCTTTTGTCAGCCATGTCCGGGAGGTGTGTCATTCCGAATTTCCTCAGCAAGAAGCACTCCACGCATCGTATGCAGACCGGAAAGCTGAAACCAAAAAGTTAATCAATATTTTGAATCAGCGCCGGCCTTCAGATTGTTCCAAAGCAATACAAATACTGGAATCAATCCGGGCAAACCAGAAAAATACAGGCTTCCGACTTGACATCGATACAATCATTCACCTCATTGAAGAGTATGAATTTGACAAAGCCATTGACAAGGTGGCCATATATTACAAGGCAATGAGTCAGCCATCGTAAAGGGGAGCAATCATGTCCGCGGTAGATCTGTCAAACTGCTCCATTCTTGCAGTAGATGACACCAAACTGAATCTTGATATTCTGGTTGGTCTCTTGGGAGATCAATATAATCTATCCGTTGCCCTGAGCGGAAAGGGTGCATTGAATTATCTAAAAGACTATACCGCAGACCTGATCCTGCTGGACATTATGATGCCGGAAATGGACGGCGTTACCGTACTTCGAAATTTACAGAAAAATCCAAACACCAAAGATATTCCGGTACTGGTTCTTACAGCACTTTCAGATTCAGAGAAAAAAAACCTTTGTTTTAATCTCGGTGCCGTGGATTATATCCAGAAACCTTTTGATGTGAATGAACTCCAGGCACGAGTTCGCACCCACCTATCCCTTGCCGTCACCAAACACCAGCTGAAAATGCACAACCGGGATCTGCAATCCGAAGTAGAAAAAAGAACAAGGGAAGTACTTGCCAACCAGCAGGCAACCATTGAAAGCATGGCAGCCCTTGCAGAATATCGTGATCCGGAAACCGGCATGCACATCCATCGGGTAAAAAGTTATGTGGAAACTCTGGTACAGGAACTGGCCAGGCAGCCGTCCCATGCAGATATTTTGTCTCCTTCCATGATTGATTTAATTGTCCAGTCTGCACCTTTACACGATATTGGAAAAGTTGGTATTGCCGACAATATCCTCCTCAAACCCGGCAAGCTGACCCAGGAAGAATTTGAAGAGATGAAACGCCATACAGAATATGGGGCGCAGGCCATTATTTCCGTACAAGAGAAAGTGGGCAAGCTGCCCTTTCTTGACATTGCACAGGAAATTGCCCATTTTCATCATGAAAAATGGAACGGGACAGGCTATCCCATGGGACTTGCCGGAACAGATATTCCTTTAAGTGCACGCATTATGTCATTAAGCGATGTATACGATGCCTTGATCTGCCGCAGGGTGTACAAACCGCCCTTTGCCCACTCAAAGGCAGTCTCCATCATTCAAGAGGAAAGAGGAAAAAGTTTTGATCCTGAAATTGTGGATATTTTTTCTTCCTGTCACGAACAATTCCGGGATCTTGCATTAAAATTTTGTGATTCAGAAGAACAATACCAAATGCTTTTGAAATAATAATTGCTCCGCGGATCAAATAATCTGATACCGGATTTTTTTCATGAACCTTGAATTTTTTTCCCGCTGATTGACGAATTGGTTGACGAAAAGCCATTTTTTTTATAAACGTTTCTATTTTTAGAATCATTTTCAATCAGGCAGCAAAAATTAACACCATATAATATCCCCACAAAATATAAGGAATCAGCATAATGGATAGCATTCAAAAAGTGGACCCTGAAATTTTTCAATGTATTGAAAAGGAAGAAAAAAGACAAAATTTTGGCCTGGAACTCATTGCATCTGAGAATTTTGCAAGCAAGGCCGTAAGAATGGCCATGGCAAGTGTTCTGACCAATAAATACGCAGAAGGCTATCCTGGAAAACGCTACTATGGCGGATGTTTTGTCATGGACGAAATTGAAACACTTGCCATTGAAAGGGCAAAGACAATTTTCAAGGCAGACCACGCCAATGTTCAGCCCCATTCAGGTTCCCAGGCAAACATGGCTGCTCTCATGGCCATGGTGCAGCACAACGACACCATCCTTGGAATGGATCTTGCCCATGGCGGGCACCTAACCCATGGAAGCAAGGTAAGTTTTTCCGGAAAATCCTATAATTTTGTTCACTATGGAGTGGGAAAAGATACCGAAACCATTGACTATGACCAGGTCATGGAACTGGCAAAAAAACACCAGCCAAAACTCATCATCGCAGGTGCTAGCGCATATCCTCGAACCATTGATTTCGCAGCATTTTCCCAGGCAGCAAAATCCTGCGGTGCCTTGCTCATGGTTGACATGGCCCATATTGCAGGCCTTGTTGCCACAGGTGAACATCCATCTCCCTTCCCCCATGCAGATGTGGTCACCACAACCACCCACAAAACCTTACGAGGCCCACGGGGCGGTATTATCCTGTGTAAAGAGGCCTTTTCCAAAAAAGTAAATTCCGCCGTTTTTCCCGGAATCCAGGGCGGCCCATTGATGCACATCATCGCCTCCAAGGCTGTGGCATTAAAAGAGGCAAGTGACCCTGCTTTCTCTCAATACCAAAAACAAATTATTGCCAATGCAAAGTCCATGGAACATGTTTTCCACGAGAACGGAATCAAAATGGTCTCCAATGGGACAGATAACCATCTGATTCTACTAGATCTTACAGACATGGGCATCACCGGTGCACAGGCAGAAACCGCATTGGAACAGGCAGGAATCACCACCAACAAAAACGCTGTTCCCTTTGATTCCAGACCGCCATCTGTCACATCGGGCATTCGTCTTGGGACTCCTGCCATTACCACAAGGGGAATGAAAACCAGCGAAGCCGGTCGGATCGCACAGCTCATGTGCGATGTAATGAACAACACCGAAGATACGAATATCATTGAAAAAGTAAAAAAAGAAGTCCTGGAATTATGTAATGCATTTCCTCTGGAACAATAAAAATACATACAGGAGAGGAAACGGAAATAAAATTTACGTGGACAAAAGTGACAAGATATGCAAAGTTTTGTCAAAAAATGTAATATACGTATGGAAATCTGATAAACTCATACGTTATAAATCAATTCCAGACAAAGGAAATAGTTGAATGCCAAGAACCAAGAAACAAAATGGAAAATTTGAGATCGACCAGGTTGATTCAAAAATCATCTGCCTGCTTCAAAAAGACGGAAGAATGGCCAACACGGAAATTGCCAAAAAAGTTGGAGTAACAGAAGCCACCGTGAGGAACCGCCTCCAGCGCCTGGTGAAGAATGAAGTATTTCAGATTGTTGCCGTATGCGACCCCTTCAAAATCGGCTTTCAAATCATGGGCAACATTAAAATCAGTATGCAGCCCGGAAAATCCGAGCATGTCATCAGCGAATTAAAGAAGAATCAGGAGCTTTGGTATATCGCTCTCGTTTCCGGGACATCGGATCTGGATGTGGAATTTCTCGTGGAGTCAATGGAGCACCTGCGGGAACTTCTCCATGAAAAAATCAATAAAATAGAAGGGGTCACCAGCACCCAGACATCATTTTTGCTGGATCACCTGAAAGAAAGTTATGAATGGGGTACAGGACTTTCCCGAATGCCCAGAGACAAGGACACATCGGCATAGAATAACTCCCTAAAAAAAGCAGTACTATTTCCCATAGCAAAAGACACCCTACTCATTTTTCATGGGATCGATTCCGTATTTTTTCAGTTTCTGGTTCAGTCCGCTTTTGCCGATACCAAGGAGTTCCGCAGCCTTTGTCTGCACATTTCCAGACATCTCCATGGCCTGTTGAATCATACTTTTTTCTACGGAAGCAAGGGTTTCAACCAAACCTGCCCCTTTTGGCACACCTTGAAGACGAAATCCTTCTTCCTGATTCCCTCTCACATTTTCCGGTAAATCGCCGGCTTCAATCATGGCTCCAGATGCAAGAATAACTGCTCTTTCCACTACGTTTTCCAATTCCCGGACATTCCCGTTCCACACATGGTCACAAAGAATCCGGGCTGCTTCCTTGCTGAAACCTTCCACCGGACTGACGGCTCCTGATTCCCTGACATACTTTTCAATGAAATGGGTCATCAAAAGGGGAATATCTTCCCTGCGCTCCCGCAACGGAGGCAGCACCGCCTTGACAACATTGAGCCGATAATACAAATCTTCCCGGAAATTACCCTTTTCCACTTCCTGTTCCAGATTTTTATTGGTTGCCGCAATCAGACGAAAATCCACAGGAATGGGCGTGGTTCCCCCTACCCTCTCAACGATTTTTTCTTGAAGCACCCGCAATAATTTTACCTGGATGGCCATGGGCAGCTCGCCGATTTCATCCAGAAACAAGGTGCCCTTGTCAGCCATCTCAAATCTGCCCTTTTTCATATTGACAGCACCGGTAAATGCGCCTTTTTCATGACCGAACAACTCACTTTCCAACAGGGTTTCGGCAAAGGCCGAGCAATTTACCGCAACAAGGGTTTCATCTTTCCGCAAACTGTTACAATGGATGGCCCGCGCAACAAGCTCTTTTCCTGTACCGCTTTCTCCTTCCACAAGAACCGTAGCATTTGTTGGGGCAACCTTTTCAATCACCTGATACAGCTCCTGCATGGGTTTGCTTTTGCCAATGATCCGGTCAAACTGATACCTGGATTGCATGGCATCCCGGAGAATGGCGTTTTCCTGGACGATCCGATACATGGATAATGCCTTGGAAATATGGGCAATCAACCCCTCATTTTCAAAGGGTTTGAGAATAAAAGTATAGGCACCCTTACGCATGGCATCCACAGCCTTTTCCACGCTGCCGTGGGCAGTCATAATAATCACAGGCAAATCCGGCTTGATTTTCTTGACATTTTCCAACAAATCAATACCACTCATTCCAGGCATGGTCACATCGGTCAGCACCAGATCAACCAGACACGAATCCAGCACATCCAGGGCTTCCATTCCGCTTGATGCGGTAACTGCCTTATACCCTGCATCTTCCAGAACCGCACTTAGGATCATGGGATAATTTTTTTCATCATCAACAATTAAAATGGTTTCCACAATATTCCCTATTCTCCTGAAAAATTCCCCTGAAAAACTTATATGGGCAGAAAAATATCAAAAACAGCCCCCTTGCCTTCCTGATTTCTCACCTGAATCGTTCCGCTATGCGCCTGGATAATATTTTTGACAATCCCAAGCCCAAGACCTGTTCCGGTTTCCTTTGTGGTGTAAAAAGGCCGCCAGATATTGTTCAGATGCTCCGGTGAAATACCGCCTCCGGTGTCCATGAAACTGATGTGCATGGCAGCACCGCCTTGTGCCATGGTCACATGGATGGTCACCACCCCCTCCTGGCCGTCCATGGCCTGAAAACTGTTGAGCAGAATATTCAAAAATGCCTGGTACAGCATATCCGGATCAACCAGGATTTCCGGCAAATCCGGCTGAAAATTCGTATCCACCCGAATCCCTGTTTCTTCTATCTTGGGAGACAAAAATTCCAGACTTTTTTCAATGAGTGCATCCACACGGCAGTTTCTGAGATGGGCCGTTTTTGGACGGGCAAAATCCAGAAAATCCGTGATAATATTATCCAGACGGGAGGATTCTTCCACAATAATATCTGCAATTCTGGTGTCCTGATCCAATTTTTGCATTTTTTTGTGCAAAAGCTGCGAACTGCTCTTGATGATGCCCAATGGATTTCGGATCTCATGGGATACCGCCGCTGTCATGCGGCCAATGGTGGACAAATGCTCTGCCTGCTGCAATTTTTCTTCCAGTTTCAGCCGCTCTTCCGCCCTGCTTTGGATGACCTTTTCCCCGTATTTGACTATATAGCGTAAAATGAGAAACAAGCCTCCCATGACCATGATACAGGAACACACAATCAACCCCTGGAGCTTAAACACCTCCTTGTAGTCATCGGACACATCCCTTGTAATTTCAATAACTCCGATAACAACCCTGTCGTCCTTTTTCTTGGACAGCTGAACCTCCTGCATCAGGGGGGCAAAGGTTGTGATTTTTGTCTCCTGGGGAAACCAGAACATGAGTTCCAGAAAATTTCCTTTCTGGGTAAGGCGGGAAGAAGCCTCTTTTTTCATGGCCCTGTTATACTGCACTCCGCCGGCATTTCTCTTGCCAATGAGGGAACCATCAAAGCTGTACCCAATCACATTATCGGTTCCGTAAATATTGACCATTTCCACATGAAACCCGTGAAGGGTGGAAGTAATAACGGCATGGAGCAGCCTGTGCTGGGCTTTTTCCCGAAGTTTGATCTCACCGTGACGAATGGCGACAGGTGCAACAAAACGTAAGAATATCTGATGGTTCAAATTTTCGATCAGGAGCATATTATACTCCTTGCTTTTTTCCAAAAGAATTTTGCGAACCCAATGGGCATTCAAAACGGCAATGATAATGGTAGCACTAAGCATGACCACAAGGCTGGAAAACGTAAAGACTTTTACCAGGGTAAAAGGCCTGTCACCTTTGGGATATGTAGCATTTGGACCCAATGAACGAACTTTCTATTCCATTTCTTTATGATGTTCTTTGTTATGAGCTGCTAATTCCATTTCCTACGAGAATTTTCCACAGAAAAACATCTTCGCAAAATTACGTATAATAACATGATTATAATGGTTTTTGTACGCTTTTTTACCAGGGACAAGGGAAAAATTCTTGCCAGGATCATGGAGAATGGATATAGTCAGCATATTGAATAAAAATGATGGGTTAGTTTCTTATCGTTTCCGAATTGATGCAGATATTTCCCCCTGCAAAAGACAAACAGAAATCAAACATTTGAGTGTGGGCAATTCGGGACTTGGCACAGACAAAAAAACACAACAACAGATAAAACAAATACAGAAATTACAATAGGATGAAAACAAAACATATTGGATACGGCAGACAATTCATTGATCAGAGAGATCTGGATTCTGTGCTTTCTGCTCTGACATCGGCCTATCTCACCCAGGGGCCTTTGGTAGAAGAATTTGAACAGCGTCTTTGTGAATACACCGGAGCAAAATACTGCGTTTCCGTATCAAGCGGAACCGCAGCCCTGCATCTTGCCGTTGCTTCCCTGGGTATTTCTCCTGATATGGAAGGAATCACAAGTCCAAATACCTTTGTGGCTACGCCAAACAGCATGATATACAACGATATTGTTCCTATTTTTGCAGATATTGCTTCAGATTCCTATAATTTGGATCCCCAAAAAATTGAAGAGAAAATCACTCCCCATACAGCACTTCTTGTCCCTGTACATTTTGCCGGCCGGCCCTGCGACATGGAATCCATCAAACAAATTGCAGACCGCCACAACCTGCGAGTCGTCGAAGATGCCTGCCACGCCATTGGATCGAATTTCCCCAATGGACAAAAGGTGGGCAGCTGTGCCTACTCGGATATGACGGTCTTTTCCTTCCATCCCGTAAAAAACATTACCACAGGAGAAGGCGGTGCCATAACCACCAATGACAAAAGTCTGTACGAAAAGCTGAAAAGCCTTCGCTCCCACGGAATCACCAGATTACCGGAAGATGCACCAGAAAATCCAGGCCCATGGTTTTACGAAATGAAGTCCCTGGGCTTCAATTACAGACTCACCGACATTCAGGCAGCCCTTGGCATATCCCAATTGGCAAAAATAGAGGAGTTCAAGAAGAAACGGACACATATTGTCAGCCAATACAACGAGGCATTTTCGGATCTTGACTGGCTTTCCACACCAATGGAAGACAAGGACGGACAAATTTGCTTCCACCTATATACCGTTCAGATGGATTTTCAACAGCTTGGCAAAACCAGAAAGCAGGTCATGGAATATCTTCATAACCAGGGAATCGGCACCCAGGTACATTATATCCCCGTTCATCTGCAACCCTATTACAAACGAATTTACGGATATGCCCCCGGAAATTATCCAGCAGCCGAGGCTTACTATGCAAACACCCTGAGCCTGCCTCTCTTTCCCGCCATGAAAGATGCCAATGTAGAAAGGGTTGTCTCGTGCATGAAAAATATGAACGAAATATGAAACAACGAACTTATTAACATATAAAAACTCCTGAAAACGAGGAATCACAATTGAGTGCAATCGCTGTCATCCAGGCAAGAATGTCGTCCACCAGACTGCCGGGCAAAGTGCTAATGCCTTTGGCAGGACACCCTATGATCTGGCATATTTATCAACGAGCTTCCTGCTGCTCACAAATTGAAACCGTAGTGGTAGCAACATCAACAGAAGCATCTGATGATGCCTTGGCAGATTTTTGCTTCCAAAGCGGCTTGAAGTGCCACCGGGGACCTTTGGATAATGTAATGCAGCGATTTTTGGAAATCCGCGCCCAATTCCCGTCTTCAAAATATGTGGTCAGAATCACGGGAGACTGCCCGCTGATTCATCCTGAATTCATCGACAACCAAATCCTCGCCCTTGAAAAATTTGATGGAGATATGACGTACACAAAAATAGCCGGTGAGACGCTTGCTGGGCAAGGTGTACATTCATGGTCTTCCCTTGAATACATCAATTCCCATTCTGACTCCCCGGAAGACAAGGAGCACGTTGGAGCACCGTACCTGTCGGCCAATCTCGGGCAGTTCAGACTGGTTGAAATGGAGGTCCCTGATATATTTAGAAAAGAAAATTTTCGGATTACCGTAGATAAAGGAAAAGACTATGAACTCATGGCCCAATTGTATGATTCTCTTTGGTCAGAATCCGGTGAAATCATTGATCTTGTCCAGGCCATAACCTGGCTTAAGTCTCGTCCGCATATTGCCGACACCAATAAATATGTGACACATAGTGCCATCAATCAGAAAGTACAAAAACAATTTTCGCAACAAAAGGATCTGAATATCATCGGGAAATGGGAATATGCCTCTGCCTAAAATTGGCCTGAAGTTGTGGTCAACCAATATCAATGAATATTTACAAGAAGCTATAAAATTGTATCACAATGGTGTGTTTGATTATGTGGAGCTGTATAGCACTCCTGACAGCCGGCAATACATCCCATATTGGAAGTCATGCCCCTTTCCGTTTGTCATCCATTGTGCCCATTCCATGCACGGATTCAACCTGAGCCTTCCCGACAATCAGGCAAGAAATCAAGAGCTGTTTGCCCTGGCATTGCAATATGCCCAGGAACTGGCTGTGGATAAAATAATTCTCCATCCAGGAGTTTTGGGAACCACCGTACACACCATAGAACAATTGTCCATTCTCATACATACCCATAAAATTGATCCATCCATTATCCTGATAGAAAACAAACCATTGATCACCCTGACCCATGATCCTTGCGTGGGAGCAAGTCCGTCTGCCATACAAGACATCTGTGCACAATGTTACACGGGTTTTGTCCTGGATGTGAGTCATGCAATCAAATATGCAATTGGAGCAGAACGTAACTGGCGGCAGGTATTAATGGAATTTATGCAGGTAAAACCTGCGATGCTGCATATTTGTGATGGCCACATGGATCATCCATTGGACGAGCATTTACATATCAATGATGGAAACTTTAATTTTCCTGAGATATTGGATATTTGCCAAGCAAATTGGATATCCATTGAAACCCATAAGGACAGTCAGGAAAATCTGGATGATTTTATAGAAGATGCAAGGCAAATCAAAAGATATCTGAACCAATGACAACCCTGCAAGTGCATTTTGACGAGGAACCAGGGGGGAAAGGTCATTGACGCGATGAATCAGGATAAGA
>PDWI01001585.1_pt1 | contig 35515 bp, 38 predicted proteins | sample 1430891 | NCBI WGS metagenome assembly PDWI01 (sample SAMN01162508, study PRJNA174530) | Oral metagenome, whole genome shotgun sequencing project. | biome: Marine environment; feature: Marine mammal; material: Swab sample of the gingival sulcus; isolation source: swab sample of gingival sulcus... | reverse complement strand
GTATTATTACATTGTACTTTCTTCACTTCTTGAAGTGTAGTTTCTACATTTCTGGAGTGTAAATTCTTCACTTCTGAAGTGTAATTATTACATTTCTTGTCTTGCACTCTCATAAAATCTTTTACATAGATAACGTTAGGTTTGCCAAGTCCTTGCCTTTTTCTTTCGATAAGTCCTGTTTTTTCAAGCTCACTAAGTATCTTAACTGCTGTTTTATTAGACTTATTTAAACTTTCTGTAATCTCGCTAATCGTAAAAATAATATATACTCTGTCTTTATCATCGATCCAACCATTTTTATTAGATAGGTTCGTACGTTCTAGTAGCAAAGCATAGAGTATTTTGGCATCTGAGGATAAACTTTTAAACACATATTCTGTTACCAGTAGTTTTGGTAGCATAATAAAGCTATATCTACCTACATCACGATTATAAAAATAATCAAAGTTCATCTGAACCTCCTTAATTCTGTGTACTAAAAAAGACGATAGCGTTTTATTCTATCGTCTTAATTAAATCTAAATAATTACAGATTTTCAGGCAGCTAATCTATATATTTAGTATTGAAAGCTATTCTGTATAGCACTTTTAATTTACATTGAAATTAGCGTTTGACACCATTACAGCATATTATCAAGTATTATTGTTGTCAAAAATGTTGTCTTTTTGTTGTCTTTTTGAAATCGTAATCGCTAAAAGCGTTGAATTTACTTGCTTTCAGAGCCTAGTGGCTTCATCGTCGGAAAGAAAATTATATCTCTGATTGAGGGCGAATCGGTCAGCAACATAATCATGCGGTCGATGCCGATGCCCAAGCCACCGGTTGGCGGCAAGCCGACTTCTAAAGCGTTGACAAAGTCGTCGTCCATCATTTGCGCCTCGTCATCACCGGCATCGCGCTGGGCAACTTGTGCTTCAAAGCGCTGACGTTGGTCAATCGCGTCGTTTAACTCGGAAAATGCGTTGGCGATTTCCCATGTATTGACAAAGGCCTCAAACCGATTGGTAATGCGCGGGTCTTGCGGATTGCGCTTAGCCAGCGGCGATACTTCTACCGGATGATGCAAGACAAAGGTCGGCTGTACTAAATCGCTTTCACAGAAAGTTTCAAAGGCCTCATTGACGAAGTGACCCACTGTCGAATAGGATTCAATGTCGAGCTCCAGCCGCTTGGCTTCGGCCAAGGCTTCTTCTTCGCTCAATGCGTAAAAGTCGACGCCGGTTTTTTCTTTAACCAAGTCGTGCATCGACACGCGGCGCCAAGGTGGCGTCAAGTCGATCTCAGTGCCTTGATAGTTTATTTTTAGCGTGCCATTGGCCTTCATGCAACAATGAGCGACTACTTCTTCAGTTAATTTCATCATGTATTCGTAGTCTTGATAAGCGACATACACTTCCATGGCGGTATACTCGGGGTTGTGCTTAATTGACATACCCTCGTTTCGAAACATTTTACCCATTTCGTAGACGCCGTCAAAACCGCCGACGATAAGGCGCTTTAAGTAAAGCTCATTGGCAATGCGCATATACATATCGATATCGAGCGTGTTATGATGGGTTATAAAGGGGCGCGCCGAGGCACCGCCGGCAATTGTATTTAGCACCGGCGTATCAACTTCTAACAGGCCGAGTCCATCTAAATATTCGCGCACGCCTTTAATGATTAAGCTTCGCTTTAAAAAGGTGTCTTTTACCTGCGGATTGACGATTAAGTCGATATAGCGTTGGCGATATCTGAGGTCGTTATCCTTTAGGCCGTGAAATTTTTCGGGCAATATCTGTAGCGACTTGGTAAGCAGCGTCACCTTATTGGCTTTAACCGAAATTTCGCCGACTTTGGTCTTAAATACTTCACCCTCGATGCCCATGATGTCGCCAATATCGTATTTGACAAACCAGTCAAAATCTTCGTCGCCCAAGCGGTCTTTTCTAACATAACACTGAATGCGCCCTTGGCTATCTTGTATGTCGATAAAACCGGCTTTACCTTGAATGCGCTTTGACATCATGCGACCGGCAATCTTGACAGTTTTTCCCTCATATTTTGCAAAATCTGCCAATATATCACTACTGTGTGCCGAGCGTTCGTATTTTTCAATTTTATGCGGATCTCTACCCGCTGCTTGTAAATCGGCCAATTTGTCACGTCTAATTTGAATCAATTCACTGACGCTTTGTTGATTGTCGCCCATAATGCCCTCCTCTTTTATCTTTTTATTTATAAAACAAGCCTTTACCTCTACATACGCAAAGACAAAGGCTTAAACTGATCACCGGCTATTAAGATCACTATTTTTTGCCACTTTTGCGAATATCGAGTATTTTTAACTTTGACTTTTTAACTTCTCTACCTATTTCGAACTCAAATTCGACTTCTTCACCAATTGATTTTTGACGAAGTGCTGCGCCAATTGGCGATTCGATCGAGATTTTATTTTCAAACGGATCGATTTCGTTGGAACCGACGATTTCGTACTCTATTTCTTCATCATATTCATAATCGTAAACTTTGGCTACGGTACCAACCGTAACGCGACTACCGTCGATGTCGTCTTCACTGATAACCTCAGCGGTGCGTAGTGTGTTTTCTATTTCGGCGATACGCGCTTCCAACTCGGCTTGCTCATTTTTGGCTTCATCATATTCGGCATTTTCACTAAGATCGCCAAAACCGCGTGCCGCCTTTATCTTTTCGGCCACTTCTTTGCGACCGGTGGTTTTTAATTGCTCTAATTCAGCTACTAATTTATCATAACCAGATTGCGTTAATATGCCTGCTTTATTTGCCATTAAATTCTCCTTAATCATCCGAAAAATACTGTGCTTGCGCTTAAGTAATTATATTAGAATATACTGATACTGTCAAGTTAAAGCTGCGCCTCTAACAGCGTTATAATCTGCTGTGGCGAGGTTGCGCGGTTAACGGCCGTTTTAATATCATTGGTGTGTGAAATGCCCTTTAAATACCATGCAACGTGTTTGCGCATTTCAAGTGCAATGATAAAATCGGGTTTGTTGGCACGCATCAGTTCAATATGCTGTTTAATAATTGCAACGCGCTCGGCATAGTCCGGTGCAGGCCGGTCAATTGCGTCATCTAGATATGCGCGTACTTGTGCAAACAGCCAGGGACGCCCCTGTGCAGCGCGACCAATCATAATGCCACTGCAGCCAAACTCAGTCAGCCTCATTTTGGCCTCTTGTGCCGTTTTTATATCGCCATTGCCAATAACGGGAATGTTTAGTTTATGCGCAATCTCACCAATCAGTTGCCAATCGGCTTGACCGCTATACATCTGCTGCCGCGTGCGGCCGTGCACGATAATCGCATCGGCCCCGGCGCGCGCTAACGCCATAGCAAAAGGCAGACCATTGACATCATCTTCTGAAAAACCTATGCGCATCTTGACTGTGACCGGCTTATCGGTATTTGCCTTTACGGCATCGACAATGCGCATTGCCAATGTTTCGTTTTTCATTAGCGCTGAGCCCTCGCCATTTTTGACAATTTTAGGCGCCGGACAACCCATATTGATATCGATAAAATGGTAGTCAGTCGCATTAAGAATTTGTTTAGTGATTTGTCCGATAATATTGGGATCAGAACCAAATATTTGCACGCCCTTAAAGCCGCTCTCGTCACACTTTAACATATTAAAGGACTTTTTGTCTTTAAAGTGAAGTGCCTTAGCGCTAATCATCTCTGTCACTGAGACATCGGCACCAAATGATTTACAAATTTTACGAAATGCCAAGTCGGTTGCGCCCGCCATTGGCGCCAACCAAATTTTATTATTAAATAGTTCCATGTTCGTTATTCTTCCACTATCGTTGCACCAGTACTAATTTTTAGTTGATAGGCTTTGCGCTTTTGAGCTATTGGCAATTTTTGCCACTGTTCAACTAGCGCTTTGCCATTTTTGTTGATACACATGATCGTCGGCCCTGCTCCACTTAAATAGATGGCGTCTTCGCCCAATTTTATCAGCTGATCAACCACTTGTTGATAATCGGGCATGAGTGATTTGCGATACGGTTGATGCAGTCTATCATCTAAGGCAAAGGACAAATCTTCTCTTTTACCCAAATATAAACTAAGCGCCAAAAAACTGCTATGCGCACTGTTATGCACCGCATCAGCAAACGGCACCGTATCGGGCAATACCTGACGCGCTTTTTCGGTTGACAGTTCATAATCGGGCACTAAGGCGACAAAGTCTAACTGTTTTTGCGGCATAAACTGATGATACCTTACACCCTGATAATCTAAACATAACGTTACGCCACCCAACAGCGCCGGCGCGACATTATCAGGGTGACCCTCGACCGCCGTGGCTATATTTAACAAGGTATCTTGATCTAAAGTATTGCCCGTATAGGCGTTGGCCGCCAACACACCGGCAACGACGCAAGCGGCTGACGAGCCCAAACCACGCGCCATTGGTATATTGGCCGCGACCTCAATTTTGACCGGCTGTGCCGGCTTTGCTAAATAGGCAAATACGGCATCACTGGCCGTTTTCATTAAACTATCTTCACCTTCTAGCCCGTAATGAAAGCGATATTCATTGTATAAGTCTACGGCCAGTCCCATTGAATCAAAACCGGGGCCTAGATTGCCACTGGTCGCCGGTACGCGTACGCGATATTTCATTGAATGACCTCCTTAATTTGATCAATGCCGATAACGGCATTTTTTTGGAGCGCAGCAAATTCGAGTTGTTCAATCGCCAGCGGTGCTTTTGTGTTTGTATATTCTGATAAATACCTCATCTGGTCAAAGGCATTTCCCGGCACAGCAAGCGATAAGGCCTGTAAGATTTTCTGAGGAAATTTATATGGGCTAGCCGTCGAGGCGACTAATACTTTGCCGCCATTTTTGTTGCTAAATTGAGTTGCTGCACCATAGGCAATTGCCGTATGCGGATCTAAAAGAATGCCCTGTTCAAAGGCAGTGGCAATTACTTTGCTGCACTGTGCTTCGTCTAATGTATAGGCGCAAAAATCGGCCGGCAAATTTGACCAACTAAATTCACCCTTGTCGTTCAAACTGTTCATTGCCGTATTTACCGCCTGTTCACCGGCTAAATGATAGAGCAGTCGTTCTAAGTTGCTCGATACCAAAATATCCATCGACGGAGATGAAGTCAATACCAACTCGCGATTGACAGAATAGTGTTTTTTTGTAAAAAAGTCAGTTAATACGCGATTTTGATTGTTGGCACAAATCAATTTATCAACCGGCAAACCCATTTGTTTAGCATAATAGGCCGCCAAAATATTGCCAAAATTACCGGTCGGCACGCTAATATGAATTTTTTCCGACCATTTGATTAGCCCCTTGTTTACCATCTGAAAATAAGCGTAAATATAATAGACAATTTGCGGCACTAGCCGACCGATATTAATCGAGTTGGCCGATGCGAGCAAGATGCCCTTTTCAGCCAACCGGCCAGCTAACATTTTATCGGCAAACAGCGCCTTAACGCCCCTTTGACAATCGTCAAAATTGCCGGCAACCGGATAAACCGCTACATTATTACCCTGTTGTGTCAGCATTTGTCTTTCTTGAATAGGGCTAACTTTACCGTCCGGATAAAAGACCGTGATTTTAGTTTTAGGTACATCGGCAAAGCCTTCTAATGCCGCCTTACCGGTGTCACCCGATGTCGCCGTCAAAATATGCACCGTCTTGCCCTGCGGTAAACTGTAACCGATTAGTTTGGGCAACACGCTAAGCGCCATGTCCTTAAAAGCCAAAGTTGGGCCATGATAGAGTTCTAAAATAGTCGCCGCCTTGCCAAATGTTAGTTTAACCGGCTCGGACGGAAACTTTTTATCATATGCCGAAACGATATCAGCCATTTGCTGCTTAAGTGACGAAAAATAGAGCGACAACACCTGCTCAGCCAAATCAGTATAATTCAACTGAGCCCATGATTTTGCCAGCTTTGGAAAATACTGTGGCACAAACAAGCCACCATCAGGTGCCATGCCTAAAACTATCGCCTCTTTATCGGTAACTATTTTTGCACTTCTGGTACTTTTATATTTCATTTTCTACCTCTAATAAAATCAGCGGTCCGTTAAAGTCGTCGAAAACGGCCGGCTTTACCCAATTAGAAACATAACCATTTGCCATTTTTTGCGTCGCTAATTTCAACCATGCACCATCTGCCTGATCGACGATGCGATAGTAAAATTTGGCACGAAATGGTTTGAGCGGCATTAGTTGATCTTTGATTAAACAGTTTGACCACTTGCCTTGAAAAATATCCCAAGCATCAAGCAACATGGCATAAGCCGTTGGCAACTTGCCGGCGCCATAACCGTAAAAGGCAAGCGGCCCGGCCGCATCACCGTAGATGATACCGGCATTTTCAGTGCCCTCTAAATACGCAAGCGCGCGCGTTTTAGGCACCGCCGCCGGGAAAACATAGGCCGCTAGACCATCGGCTTTACGCCAGGCCCTAGCCAGCAATTTGACGGCATAGCCCAACTCGGCCATGTCGCTTAAATCTTGCTGTGCTAACTGCTCAATGCCGCGCAACACAATGTTATCTTCGCTAATCTTGGCGCCAAAAGCCATACTGGCCACAATGCGCAGTTTGCGCCGCGTATCATAACCGCCAACGTCAGCCGTCGGATCGCTTTCGGCATAGCCTAATTGCTGCGCCTGCTGAAGGGCAGCTTGATAAGACTGAGCTTGCATCTTTGTCAATATATAATTACTTGTTCCATTTAATACCCCTTCAACCTGCCAAATATCATTCCAAATGCAATAGTCGCGCAGCGATTTTAATAGGGGTATGCCACCGCCAACGGCTGCCTCATAAAGAAATGCAACCCCATTTTGCTCAGCTAAATTTGTCAGCTCTTCTAAGTGCTGTGAAACCAGTTTTTTATTAGAAGTGACGACGTGTTTGCCCTTTTGCAAGGCCGTCTTTATCCACCGGTAGGCGATATCGGCCCCCGTGCAGTCCAAAATTATGGTGATGTCGTCATCATTTAATATGTCATTAATATCTAATGTCATTAGATTGGCAAGTTTCAAATTGTCTGCCTTTGCCAAATCTCTGACCAAAATTTTTTTAAGCGTCAACTTAGGGTATTTTTGCAGAATTTCAACAACCCCTTTGCCGACTGTACCATGACCTAATAATGCAATCATCGAACGCCCCTTTCAATGCAGGCCAAGCCGATTTCAACCGCATTACTGGCTGCGCCCTTGCGAATATTGTCGGCCACCGTCCACAAATTTAGACCGTTGGCAACGCTATAATCGCGTCTAATACGCCCAACAAACACTTCATCTTTACCCTCTACTTGACACGGTAGCGGATACTGCAACAAACTTGGCTTATCGACTAAAATCAGCTCCGGATAATCTGCCAGGGCGCGTTTCACTTCATCTAAATCAAATGCTTTGGCAGTTTCGACATTAATGCTGACACAGTGTGCAAAGCGCACCGGCACACGTGCCGCCGTGGCGGTTATGGCAATGTCTTGATGCAAGATTTTTTGGGTTTCCTGCATCATTTTATGCTCTTCTTTTGTATAGTCGTCCTCTAAAAATACGTCGATATGGGGCAAGATATTGCCCTTGATCGGATGCGGATAAAAGTCATTAAGCTCTTCATCTAAATCGCGTAGCCCTTTCATGCCCGAACCGGAAACCGACTGATAGGTTGAATAGACCACGCGCTTGAGACCGGCTAAATCTTGGATGCACTTTAACGCCGCCATACATTGAATGGTCGAACAATTGGGATTGGCGATAATGCCCTTTTGCCACAGCAAATCGGCGCCGTTGACCTCTGGCACTACCAACGGCACGTCTTTATCCATTCTAAATTCACTGCTGTTGTCGATTACCAATGCACCGGCTTTAACGGCGGCCGGCACAAACTGACGACTGACGCTACCACCGGCTGCAAAAAAGGCAAAATCGACACCCTCAAATGCATCTGCTGTCAATGCTTGTACCGTAATCGGGGCATCTGAAAAAGAGACTGTTTTGCCGGCCGACTTTGGCGACGCCAGTGCTATTAATTTTGCTACCGGAAAATGCTTTTCGGCCAGCACTTTTAGTATCGTACTGCCGACCAAACCGGTCGCGCCGACGACGGCGACTATATATTTTTTCATGGTGACCTCCTCAATGAAATTCGTTATAAATTGCAGCGATTGCCTGTTCAAAATCTCGATTTTCAACGCCGATAATAATGCTCAGCTCGCTTGCGCCTTGGTTAATCATGCGAATATTGACGGCGCTAGCGGCCAACGATTTAAATAGACGCGCTGCAACACCTTTAGTCGAAACCATACCTTGGCCGACGACGGCGATCAATGACAACTGATACGAAATATCAACTGCATCGGGTGCACAGTATATGCCAATTTCTTTGATAATCTTTTCTTCTTTACCTCGGGCATCTTTTTCGGCGACAATTACCGAAACGCTGTCAATGCCGGACGGCATATGTGCAATGGTAATACGATTGGTTTCAAACACGCTGACCAGTTTGCGATAAAAGCCGGTTTCTTCATGCAAAAATGCCTTTTCGACACTAAAGACCATAAAGTCTTGACGACCGGCGATACCGGTTACTACGCCATCGCTTTGTTCAATATCGGCCACAATTAGCGTGCCGGCCTCGGCCGGGCAATTGGTATTTTTAATGTGAATTGGTATTTTTTGCTCTTTAACCGGAAAAATGGCGTCTTCATGTAACACCATCGCGCCCATATAAGACAGTTCACGCAATTCTTTATAGCTAACGCGCGGCATCGGCTTGGCATCGGCAATAATATTGGGGTCAACCGCTAACAAACCGGAAACATCTGTCCAATTTTCGTAGCAGTCGGCCGCGATACAAGCCGCCAAGATTGAGCCGGTAATGTCACTGCCACCACGCGAAAAGGTAACGACCTCACCCTGAGCATCACCGCCATAAAAGCCGGGCACGACACAGGGCATTTGTCCTTGCAATTTTTCGGTTACCTGACGCCGCGTGACAGCTTCGTTCCATTGTCCGTCGGCGATGCGAATAATATCCTTTGGATCAACAAAGGCATAGCCCAGGTATTTGGCTAGAATCATACCACTCATATATTCGCCGCGGCTGGCACAGTAGGCTTTGCTGGCACCGTCGACAATGGCTTGTTTGGTTTCTTTTAGCATGCCATCAACATCAAAATCAAGTGCCAAATCAGCGACAATCGTACGATAGCGACTTTCGACCAACTGATAGACCTCATCGCAATGTAAACCATGATCGACCAGTTGATGACACATATATAGTAAATCTGTAATCTTATAGTCCTTTTTATTGGCCTTGCCCGGCGCCGATGGCACGACGATTAAGGGCTTGCTTTTTTCGACAATCGCTTTAACTTTAGCAAACTGCTTGGCATTGGCCAATGAACTGCCACCAAATTTTGCAACTATTTTCACTGTTTTCTCCTTGTAAACAAAAAGTGCCCATCCTCAACAGGACGAGCACATACTCGCATTCCACCTTATGATTGTGGTTTTTACGGTAACGGCGCAACCGCTTTTTCTTACTATTTTCAGAAAAAGAGCTTTAAGGTGGTTTTCCAAATTGCTAACATAAAAGACCTTTCAGCCGCCGAGTCTTTCTCTCTAAATGCGCTACAAAATGTACTCTTCCTTATCATCGCTTTTAATAATTTTAACACTTTAGGGGCATTTGTCAAGTTTTTAATCTAAACGTACGCTGACTTCACCATAATAGAGATTTTGGCGAAGTCAGCCCGTCCACTTACAATCACTAATTCATCATGCTTTGCGAACTAATTTTTTCACATAAATGGTAGCGATATAATTCGTAAAAGTCAGTAAATACACAGTACAGCAATACTATCCAAAACCAAATCAACGAATAAAACTGGAAATGATCTAGTAATTTTAAACTAATGCCATATTTAATATAATTGAATTTGGTTAGCTCGTAAATAAACGGAAAAACGTATTGGTATAATAACAATACACCAACCACGAGCAACAACAATTTAACCAGCTTGTAGCGCAGTGTATTACAAATATAGCTCACTTCACCAACAATTTTTCTGTAAAAAGCAACCTTATCAATACCTGTCATAAACACGGCTGCAAAAATAATTATTAACGCTGAATAGTATTTTAGTATACTACGAATAGAACGAAATCTAGACGAATTAATCGCTGGAGGCGATGTAATAATCATTAGTATTCCGCTTAGCGCTACTAAAATTATCATCACTTTCGTAACATATCCCCAGATTTCAAGAAAGCGCTTAAAATGTAACTGCTCAATTTCAATTGCGTACTCCATCGTTTTTGTTGCCGGTAAATTATCTGCCACTAATTCACCGCAACGTGGGCAAAGCACATAGTGTTGCTCTTGCTCAAAAAACTGATAGCCGCATTGTTGGTTTTGGCATATCAAAACCAAGCTCCATAATAACGCATCGCGCGTTTAGCAATGCGCGGCCCATTGCTATTAATTAGCGATATCCACCACACCTGATCGAAAAAGTCCTTTACAACATAGGAACTAAAAGAATAGACACCCAAGACTAATGGAATTGCTAAAGAACCTCCACCAGATGCTATCGCTATTGCACAAAAACTTGAAACTAGTGACTCTGTCATTAAACTATCATAACCCTCAAGGCTTATTGTTTGTTTTAAATGATTCACAAAATCCTCAGGGTTGTCCTCTTCATTCAAAATTTGAACAAAAGTATTATAATTATCTTTTATACCATTCGCAGCCGTAACCATTTCAGTAGTTTTTAACAGATTTTCCAAAACTACTCTTAGCTCCTTTATTTTAAGTAATGACTGGGAATTTTTAAGGACATTTCCCGCATTTATAAGATCTACAATCGTATTTGATGTTGCTAATAAAACCCCCGAACAATTTGTTCCATCCAAATAAGTATTGTAAGCATTGCGGTCATCGTTTGTTATCCAAGCACTAAAATACGAATCATTTGAGATGCTTGGGTCTACATAGTAGCGTGGCCCCGTTTTGATATCTATATAATGTGACATATACATATATTTTGTTTCATTGTAGATATCTTGAGCATTAGGGTCACGTGATTTATTGAGCTCGGCCATTTCCCAAGCATACCCCCACATGTCAGCATCATTTTGGGACTCTGCACTTACCGGCCCACCGTTAGAAGTATCAAACACCGCATCCCAATCAGTTGCCTCTCCTTCGCCAAACATTGCCATGCCATTTGTTGTCGCTTGACTAGACTGCTCTATCAAATATTGTTTTAAACCCTCATAAAAAGCGGCATCTTTCTGAGGCAAGCTTCTGAGATCTTCGTAAGTCAAATCACAAGGCTCTAATATCTTATTAATTTCCATTATCTCCGCTATTACGGCTTTAGAATATTCATAATCAGATAAATTATCTCCGTATGTAGCGTTATCAGCATAGACGAAAGCATTTACTTGAAACAAAAACATTGTTAAACTTAAAAGTATACTCAATTTTTTTTTCATTTTAATCCTCCACTATACTAAAACTTATAAACCTACTAACCTCACAATTAATTCTTACAATTTGTTAGGAATACACTGTCACCGTTTTTATAGCGACTCGGATTGTAATTTACCATTTTCCCTCCTCATGTAATGTATTATAATGCTTTAGATTTACATAATAGTGCTTAATCTATTATTGATTTTTATAACCTGTGATTTGTCGATTTCGGCTTCACCATCACTTGAAATGACATCGTGACTTAACAGCTATGCTTAATCAATTATAAAAACTTCTGAAAAGTCTCTTTTTAAAACTTGTGCAATACGTAGTGCCATATCTAAAGTCGGATAGGTTCTATTATTTTCGTAACTAATAATCGTTTGCCTTTTAAGACCTACTGCCTTTGCCAGTCTATGTTGCGACAAACCCAATGGTTTTCTAAATTCTGCTATTCTATTTATAATAATTTTTTCCACAATCTCTCCCTGTTTGGTTAGTTTGAATTTACCATAATATACTTTTAAATGCAATACTTTTTGCTAATATTTTAACTATTTTCTCCATGATCTAAACGTACGCTGACTTCACCATAATAGAGATTTTGCTCAACGCCATCGATGGTAACCACCAATTCGCCGCGTTGGTTGATGTGCTTGGCATGAGCTGAGCGCCGTTCTTGATTGTCAATAATCCAAATGTCTTTGCCAACTAATTGTGATAGACGATTTAAGTCATCGACGATAAAGGCCAAATCGCCGGTTTTAAGAAACTGTTGATAAAGATCGCTAAATTGGGCGATAAAGTGCTCTAACAGCGCTAAGCGCGACAGCTTTTGTTTAGTATGTGCCGCCAAAGATGTTGCAATTGGCGCTAATTCATCAGAAAAATGCTGCGTTGTAACATTGATGCCAATGCCGATTACAACGTATTCTACCGCATTCATTTCGCTGGCCATTTCAGTTAAAATTCCGGCTACCTTTTTGCCATTACAAATAATGTCATTGGGCCACTTGATTTCACTTTTTAATGCGGCATGCAATCTAATGGCACGGCACATTGCCAACCCGGCTACTTGCGTTAACATAGCCGCTAAATACGGCGCAATCGCCGGCCTTAACAACATTGAAAAGCAAAGGCTGCCACCGGCATCTGATAACCAGCTGCGCCCCAGACGGCCGCGTCCGGCCGTTTGATTAGCGGTTACAATCAATGCATTGCCAAGTTGGGCAGCTTGTTTTTTGGCAAAACTATTGGTCGAGGTAACCGCTGCTAAAAAGCAACCCTCATCAAATAACGGCGAACGCGCAACCAATTGGGCAACACTGTTCTGTGATATATCGCTTTGCTCAACCAAACGATAGCCCTTGCGGCGAACCGATTCAATATGATAGCCCTCATCTATTAAAGCCTTGACGTGTTTCCAAATCGCCTGACGCGAAATGCCGTAGCGGTTTGATAAATACTCGCCACTGACATAATCGTCTGTCGCCAATAAATGGCTTAATAACTGTTGCCTATTCATCGCTTAACACCCGGCGCGCTTCAGCTAGTTTGGCCATCTCTTCATCCGGCAATTTGGGAAAACGCAAATTTAATTTTTCGAGTTCTTGCACGATGATATGCGATACCAAGTAGCGCATATACCACTTGTGGTCGGCCGGAATGACAAACCAAGGCGCCTCCGGGCAAGCCGTTTCGCGAATAGCCTGCTGGTAAGCCGCTTGATAATCATTCCAGTGTTCTCTTTCGGCAATGTCACCCATTGCAAATTTCCAATTTTTTTCGGGTCGATCGATTCGCTTGATAAATCTATTTTTTTGTTCCTCTTTTGAAACATTCAAGAAAAACTTTAAGGGGATAATGCCATTATCATATAAATAAGATTCGTAGTCGCGAATTTGACGATAACGCTTTTGCCATACCTTATCGTCAATGCGGTCTTGCGGAATTTGCGAAAAGCGCAATAAGTTATGCACCTTGACGACCAGTACCTCTTCATAATATGAGCGATTAAAAATGCCGATGCGGCCGCGTTGCGGTTCGCGCTTGGCACAGCGCCACAAATAACCGTGATCCATTTCTTCTTTTGATGGTTTCTTAAAACTATACACCTCACAGCCCTGCGGATTAACACCGCTCATGACATGCTCGATGGTACTGTCTTTACCGGCGGCGTCCATTGCCTGAAAAATGAGCAACAGTGCGTATTTGTCTTGAGCATAGAGCTTTTCTTGCAATACTTTTAGTTTTTCAATATTGTCTTGCATAGCCGCCTTGGCCTGCTTTTTATCGTCAAACTGACCGGTGTCATCGGTTTTAAAATCAGCTAATTTAAAATTTTTGCCCTGCGTTACTTTATACTTGTCCGTGCTCATATTTGCCCCTTTCTTTTATTTTGAAACCATTGCTTGTTTTGAAAACAATTCTACCCGCGAAAAACGACTTTGCAATACCTTAGTTAGTATCCGCCAAAACATCTGGTGGCCAACTTTCGCCTATTTTTTGATAGGCTGAAATATCTTGAGCATACTGATAAGTGCTTACTAAAATGTCTTGTCCGTCGACATTTGCAACTGTTTGTACCCGATTGTATAAATCGCCTTCATCTTCCAATTGGTCAATTAGCTGAAGTGTCTGCTCAGAAATCTGATAGACTTCACCATAGACAATACATTCGTCATCTGTGCTTTTTATAATAGCGGGGTAATCTTTTAAGTCGTATAAATCATAGCCTTTAATATAGGCATTACCAATAAATTGACTTGACTTAATGAAATTATGGTTGCAATAGCCACGCTTTAAGGTGCCGTAAACAAATATTTTTAACACCATTTTTCCTTTCAAAATTTTCTAATTGTTTTGCCTACAATTCTATAACGACTTTACCAAAAATGTCAAAGAAAGACATCGCTCACCACGTATTCGCTTTTCAGTAACGAATAGATAATTTGGTCGCGATAGCCGCGTGCCGACTTATAGCTTTGCCGTAATATGCCGTCGCGTTGCATACCCAGTTTATCGTAAAGGGCGATCGCCGCTGTGTTATCGGGGTAGACATCGAGCCAAAAACGATTGATTTTTAGCTCGGTAAAGGCGTATTTGATAATGGCGCGCATCACCTCTTCGCCGTAGCCTTTACCTTTATCGGCAATGACGATGCGACGCAGCTCAAAAACATCGGATTTGCGATCGATTTTAGAAAGCGAAAAACCGACACACTGCCTACTGTTCGCCAATTGAAAACACCATAAAAAATAGTCGCTGTCGGCTATTTCGGCCTCGTGCTGAGATCGCGTGCCCTGCCAAACGAAATTGCGATTATCAGGATGTTGCTCTAACGCCATTATGGCGTCGATATCAGACGCTGTTGCCGGCCTAATAATCAAGCGCTGACTGCTAAATATCTTGTTCACCTGTACCATCGTTAATCACACCAACTGACGATTTGTTCTAAATCGCGCCGCTTTTTTACGGTTGTCTGGTGTTCTTTTTGGGGATAACCAAGTGACAACACCAGCCGGACGCGCTGCTTTGTATTGAGTGCAGCTTGAATGCGCTTTTCATCATATACGCCGAGCATACAACAACCCAACCCTTCAGCTTGCGCCATAAAGTCAAGATAAGCACAAGCTATGCCAATGTCAACACTACTCATATCTTGATCTTTTACTCTTTTTGCCAAGCCGACTAAGGCCGATGACTTTTGCTGTGTAACAACGATAAAAGCCGTGGCATTTTCGATAAACTTATTCATCGAAAAACTGCGTGCGGCGGCTACTTCAACTGCAGCCTGACCGGTTACTATATGAAAATGATAAGGCTGCTCATTGTGTGCGCTAGGGGCTAGTCGTGCACCCTCGACTATGCGCGCCAGTTTTTCTTTTTCAATTGGCTTATTGCTGTAATTGCGACAACTATAGCGCTGTTTTATTATTTCTAACATCGTTTACTCCTCATACTTAATCATCTGTCACACTACCATCGCCATGAATGTCGATTGGCGGACCACCGATATAGCTTTGCGGTTTAATTAAGCCGCTAAAAAAGTCTTTGCCGCGCGCCAAAACTTCACGCATATTGCGGTACATTGCACCGGGATATGCGGTGCGCGGTGCACTGACTGCAACCGCCTCGATACCGGCTTGTTCTGCTAAATAAAGGGCGCGATTGATGTGAAATTCTTGTGTTACGATAATCATCTTTTTAACGCCAAACACTCGGCTGGCGCGCATCATACTATCATAGGTCGACAGACCGGCGTGATCCAAAAATATATCACTATCGGGTACGCCCTCATCGCGCATATAGGTCTGCATGGCGGCTAGTTCGTCGTAATTTTGACGGTGGTGATCACCGGTCAGTAGAATTTTAGGGGCTGTACCGGCGATATATAGTTGATAACCGCGCAACAGACGATCGCGTAATATTGGACTGGGATGCCCATTGCGCACGCCGGCACCCAAAATCATTATGCAATCGTAATCGTCTGCTTCAATCGTCTCTATTGTGGTAATCTGATCATTTGTCGAAACGATAATATAGAGATTGGTTACGAGTAAGACAACAAAACCGGTAACAATAATAATAAATAGGCCTTTGATTAGCTTTTTAAGAACTTGTGACATAATACCCTCTTATAACTTAGATTGCTAATATTATACCATTCGCACTTTACTATAGCAATCTACAAAAGTAGTTTAAGCACTATAAAATACAGCCAAATTTATTGTCATTTACTGTTGCAAATAAGCATTCATGACGCTATAATACTAAGTGATTACCAACATAGGATTGCACAAAAAGGAGCTGAACAAATGAGACGTTTTTATATAGCAAGGCGATATGCCTCTATAATAATTGCCCTGATATTTATTCCACTAGGGATTTTCCATCTAAACGAAAACAGAAATACTGCATTATTTATTATTGGCTTAAGCGTTGTCTCGATTATCTACAATTTTCTGATGCTGAGGCGCTACAAGCCAAGCAGTAAAGTAAAAGAAAACGATTAGACTAATAACAGCTTATACCGTAACCATTCGGTCTTGCTTGGAGCACACTTTATACTCAAACCGCTCAATTAATGGAGGCTATTATGTATAACAATGATCAATCACAAACCATCGCACGCGTTACTAAATTTGCCAAATGGCTGCGTATTCTCTATGCGATTGTCTTTGTTTACTACATATTAAAAGTCATCTTTGCAGTTGTGTATGTGACACCCAATCTCGGCGATGTAAACCCCGTATTTTTGATCTTAATCGGTATAGCTGTACTTGTTTTAGTAGGTTTGATTTCTTATTTGCTGATATACTTTTTTCGTTATTTTGGCAAAGTCGCAAGGCAAACGCAAAACGGCATTAGCACGGATTCTAAGCCGGCCCTAGTCAGCGTAATGATTTGCGGCGTAGCGCTGCTGCGAACGCTGAGAGCAATACCGGTAGATGGCGCTCTTGTCATTCTTGATGTTGCAATTATCTTAGTTCTCGGCTACCTAGGCTTTGCTGTCTATCGCGGTTTGAAAAAAATTGAAGATAAAGGCTATTTTGCCGCTGCCAATAATCAAACTGCGCCCTCTCAGACGACCACATCAACACAGAACGATACGTGGATTAAAGAAGATTAATGATTATCTATGCCCTAAAACTAGATTTAAGGGCTGCTTGGACTGCTAATACTAAATTATTAGATGTTCTCAGCGCTGACGAACAAAACCGCTTTAATCGCCTGCAAAATCAGTTGGCGGCGCGCCAATTTTTTGCCGGTAGAGTTTTGCTGCGTTATATGCTTTGTAAACATTATAATTTTTCAAATGATGCAATTAAAATTGCTTACAATCGCTATGGCAAGCCATTACTAAATGACAACTCGCTGCAATTTAGTATTGCTCATTCTAAAGCGTGGTTGGTTTGTGCCGTCGCCGCTGATGCCATTGGTATCGATGTCGAAAAGATAGCTGCATGGCGCGAACGCGTGGCAAAGCGCTTTTTAAGTAAATCGGAATATAGTGCGCTTACTGAGCTAAGCACCACTGAAAAGACTGAACAGTTTTATTCTATTTGGACGCTTAAAGAAAGCTATAGTAAGGCGATTGGGCGCGGCTTGACGGTACCATTTAATAGTTTTAGCATAAAAAAAAGCCAGCTAAACGGGCTTTTTATAACAGATGACCACTATTGGTTAAAACAATATGATATCGATCAATCCTACAAGCTGTCAGTTTGTTGCGCCGAGCAGGTATTTGCTAAGGATATTAGCGTCATCACTGAACAGTTAGCCGATCGACCGACCCTAACTGACATGGCTGATTTTATTAATCGTGTTTCGTCATAATGTCGGATATTTCCGGCATTAATTCATTTGAGATAATTGATAACATCTCGCTAAATTTTGCTATTTCTTGAGCGCTAAAGCGCTGTCGCGTACGCGCCAATACCAAATTGACATATTCATATTTAATGTTTTCATAATGGCGAAACTTGTCGGTGACATCGAGATAAAATACCCGTTTGTCATCAAGCGACTGCGTCTTCGTAACATAACCTTTTTTGACCAAATTATTGACTTTGTAGGCTGTATTGGGTTGTGAAATACGCAAAAAATCACCCAGCTCATTGATGGTCGGCTTGTCTAACCCGTTGACCACCTCTGTGCAAAAGGTCTCTGAGGCCGTCAGACTTGATTCCCTATCGGCAAAACTGCCAAAAATACTGCGATAAAAATTGAGCTTAAATTTGTCGTATATTTCATTGAATACTTTTTCTAGCATAGCACATTACCCCCTAATTAATTGCAAATAACAATGTTGCCGTTGCAACGACGTTATCTGCCACCTTAATTTCAGACTTTGCTATACCGATGCCCATTTTTAACTTTTCCAACTCGGTTTTGATGATTAGCGTATCGCCCGGTTTTACCGGCTGTTTAAATTTGGCCTCTTTGACGCCGGCAAATAATGGTGTTTTGCCGGCGTATTCGGGCAATGACAACAGTACAACAGCACCGACCTGAGCCATCGCCTCCAGCTGTAAGACACCTGGGTAAAGCTTTAAATTGGGAAAATGCCCTTCAAAGACCGGATCGGATAATGAGATGTTTTTAAGGCCGACGGCACTTTTGCCGGGAACGCCATCAAGTATGCGGTCGACCAATAAAAAGGGCTGCCTGTGCGGTAGTATTTTTAATATCTCGTCGGCACTATACTGCATCATTTAGCCCCCTAAAGATAATGGCGACATTGTGACCACCAAAACCAAACGAATTATTTAATGCGTAATTAACCTTACAATCACGCGCCTGATCGGTGACAATATCGAGGTCAATCGAGGCATCACGCTCTGCCAAATTAATGGTCGGCGGTATAAAATTATGTTTTATCGCCAACAAGCAGATGGCGCTTTCCATCGCACCGGCAGCACCCAATAAGTGGCCGGTCATCGATTTTGTGCTCGATACCGCAACATTTTTATGATGCTCACCCAATACGCTTTTGATCGAATGACTTTCAATTTGGTCGTTAAGCACTGTTGATGTGCCATGCGCATTGATATAGTCAAGCTCAACCGGTGTGATGCCGGCCGCTTTCATCGCCTGCTCGATCACCGCAATCTGATACTTGCCGTCTTCACAAGGATGGGTGATATGATGGCCATCACAGGTCATCTCGGCAGCGACAATTTCACCGTAGATTTGCGCGCCTCTTTCTAGCGCCGTATCATAGTTTTCCAGCACTAAGCAAGCGGCACCTTCGCCCATTACAAAACCGGATCTGGCACTGTCAAATGGAATTGATGCACGATTGACGTCATTGCTGTCACTAAGTGCTTTCATCGAGGTAAATCCACCAATGCCCGAAGGGTTTATGCTCGCCTCGCAGCCGCCGGCAAAGACGATATCTTGTCTGCCACTGCGAATTAAATCATAGGCATCCATGATGGCATTTGAACCCGACGCGCAGGCTGTTACACTGCTCGAAACATAGCCGTGGATGCCCAAATCGATTGCAATTTGACCGGCTGACATATTGGCGATTGACTTAGAGATAAAAAATGGGCTCATTCTATCATAACCGCGCGTTTGCGCCTGCTTTATCTCGCTATCAATTGTATTAAGACCACCGATGCCGCTAGACATAATACAGCCGACACGAGTAGAATTGGGCACCTCTAATTTAGCATCGTCACGCGCTTTACGTGCAGCGACAATGGCAAACTGATTTGACCTGTCCATGCGGCGCGATTCTTTGCGTGCAAAAAAATCATCGGCATTGTACGTTTTGCATTCTGCTGCAACCTTTACTGTAAAGTCGGTTGTATCAAATAGCTCAATTTGAGAAATACCATTATAGCCTTGTTTTAAGTTTTTGATAACTGTTTCTAAATCATTGCCAATCGGCGATACGATGCCAATTCCGGTTACAACTACGCGTTTCATATGCTCATTCCTCCATCTACCACCAGCACTTGGCCGGTTATATAATTTGCTTGTTCACTTGCTAAAAAATAAACGGCTTCGGCAACATCGCTTGGGCTGCCAAAACGCTTTAACAGTATTTGTTGCTTAGCTGCTGCGCTAATCGTTTCGTCGAGTGCTGCCGTCATGTCAGTTTCAATAAAACCCGGCGCGACGGCGTTGACGTTGATGTTGCGTGCAGCTGCCTCTTTTGCCAATGATTTGGTCATCGCAATTAAGGCACCTTTAGATGCTGCATAATTGATTTGACCGGCATTGCCGTGCATACCAACCACTGAGGCCAATGAGACAATTTTGCCATGCCGTTGTCGCATCATCAGCTTAAACGCCAATTTCATACAGAAAAACGCGCCCATCACATTGACGTCATGCACCGCTCTAAAATCTTGCTCGGTCATACGTAAAACCAATTGATCGCGGGTAATGCCGGCATTATTGACCAGTACGTCTAATTTGCCAAACTGCTGTTTAATTTGCTCAAACATCGTCTCGCAGTCGGCCATCGATGAAATATCACCCTGTAGTTTAAGTAATTTAACCGGGTATTGTTGCAAGGCCTCTTCTAACTGTGCTATGGCAGTTTGATTGCGATAATTGGCGATAATATCATAGCCCATCGCCGCAAATTTAAGGGCAATCGCTTGGCCAATGCCACGGCTGGCTCCGGTAATAAACACGTTTTTAGTCGGCATTTTTGATGTCTCCTAGCACTTTTATAAAGCTGTCATAATCGGAAATAGTCATTACCTTTTGAGCGCGATCAATGCGCTTGACAAAGTTTTTAATGGTGTTATTGTAGCCAATTTCAATAATCAAATCGACATCGCTTGCTATTAAGTTGCGAATTGCCGTTTCGAGATGTACCGGTCGACGCATTTGGTCGACCATTAGCGCGGCGTTTATCGGTTCCGCTTTGCCGGTTAGATTACAAAATAGCGGCATAGTCGCATTGTTAAAGCTTAGGTTTTGCAAAAATTTAGAAAACTTTTCAGCAGCCGGATCCATATATGGCGTATGAAAGGCGCTTGAGACATTGAGTTCAATGGCGCGTTTATTGACTTTGGCCAATTGCTCAACCGCTTTCTGACAAGCGACGCGATCGCCCGATATCACTATTTGCCCCGGACAGTTGTAATTGGCAATATAGGCACATTCTGTTCTGCCGGCATTTGCCTCTTTAAGCGCCGCCTCTATATCGACTTCTTCGGCCTTTAAAACGGCATACATTGCCGTGTCGGCACTGATCTCTGCCATATAGCGACCGCGCATTTCAGCTGCCTTTAACGCATCTTGGCGACTTAAGATGCCGGCTGCATACAGTGCACTGTATTCGCCAATACTTAGCCCTAAAGTTGCACTGGGCACAATGCCCTGTCTTTTTAATAAATCAGTCACCATCACTTGATAGGCAACGATGACGATTTGGGTAATATCGGTCTTGGTTATTTCGGCCAAGCTGCCGGCAAAGGCATAGTGCTTGACATCGGTATCTAATTGTAATTGATCGTAAAATTGGCGCGCGCCATCATCAGCTAAGTAATAGTCTTTTCCCATGCCGACGACTTGAGCGCCTTGTCCACCATATACAAAAGCTAGTTTCATTCCATTAGCTCCTCAATAACTTGTTTAACGGTTGTGATGCGGTCGATCGCATTGATTTGATCGCCGCAAAAAACTAGACCGGAACCGCCCGTGACTGACGCTTTTAATGCATCGCTTATGCAATACGGCGTATCACTTGGGTTGCAGGTCTTTATACAATTAATGCAGTTGCGCGGCGCAACCCGCCCCTTGCTAATCTGCTTGATAAAGTCATTGTTTAGCGCCCGCCCAATCATGCCAACCGGCGAATTGATTATCGACAAATCGTCATCGCTGGCCTCGACAATGGCTTGCTTAAACGCTGCACAAGCATCACATTCCACTGTGGCAATAAACGGGGTTGCCACCTGTACGCCATCGGCGCCGGCCTCAATCAGCGTCAGCACATCTGAGTGCTTACGAACGCCACCGGCGGCAAACAGCTTGACGTCAATGTCAAACTGCCGATTAATATCGTCAATATATTCGCGTATTTGTGAGATGACAGCGGTCAGTGAATAACTTGATAATTGATCACGGGCAATGCCCAAATGACCACCGGCGGCTGCGCCCTCAACGACGACAAAATCCATCAGTCGGCCATAGCGTTTTGACCATGTTTTGACCAGCACCTGTAGTGCTTTTAAACTTGATACGATCGGTGCAAAGAGCATTTTTTCACCGACCAGTTGAGGTAAGTCGAGCGGTAATCCTGCTCCACAAATGACGGCATCTGCGCCGGCCTTAGCCGCGCATTTAACCAGATCGCGATAGGTGTTTAGGGCGACCATCACATTGACGCCAATTAGCCCATTGCCCTGTGCCATTTGACGCGCTTTAGCAATGTGCTCTGTCAGGCGTTTTTTATCTCTTGCCAGCTGAGTTAATCGGCTGTCAATCAAATCAAAGCCGACATTGGCAGCACTTATCACGCCCATTGCGCCACATTGTGCAACCGCGCCGGCCAGTGATGACAGCGATACGCCGACCCCCATGCCACCCTGTATCAGCGGTAGCTGAAGTTTTTTGTTTCTAATTAGCATACTCATAGCTGTTGCTTGGCGCTTTCACAATTGCGTATCAAATCGGCAAAGAGTTCTGTCAAATGCCTTTTTTGATTAACTTGACCAACTACTTGACCGGCCATTAATGAACCATTGATCACGTCACCGCCGCGCACAGCGCGACCCAATGCGCCCAAAGTATACAATTCGAGCTCTTCTTTTGACTTGCCATCTTTTTCGGCTGCAATATACTGGCGAGACATATTGTTTTTAATGACTTGCGTTTTATAACCGTTTAATCCGCCGATTACAATTACACGCGAAGAACGGGCTGCAATAATGCTCTTTTTGTAATTTTCATGAATTGGGCATTCTTCTGTCACTAACAGTGCTGTGCCAAGTTGTGCACCACAGGCGCCTAAAATTTTAGCGGCTAACAGCTGCCGACCGGTTGCAATGCCACCGGCGGCAATCACCGGTATGTCAACCGCATCGGCCACCTGGGGCAAAAGCGTCATGGTCGACAAATCACCGACGTGTCCACCGGCTTCACAGCCCTCTGCAATAACGGCAAAAGCGCCCTCACTTGCTAACTTTTTTGCCAGCGCAACACTGCTAATTACCGGCATCACCTTGACGCCATTTTTATTAAAGCGCGCTAGATATTGGGTTGGATTACCGGCGCCCGTCGTGACAATTTTGACACCTTCATCTAGGATAACGTCGATGATTTGATCGATTTGCCGATGTAACAGCAATAAGTTAACCGCAAACGGTTTATCTGTCTGACTACGGCAAATTTGAATCTGCTCACGCAACTCATCCGGTTTGTAAGTGGCCGAACCAATCACCCCTAAAGCACCGGCATTGCTCACTGCTGCAGCAAACTGCCCGGTCGCAATATGGGCCATGGCGCCCTGAATAATCGGATATTTGATATTCAATAACTGATTTAGTTGCATACTTTTGACCAAATTTTACTAGGCCTTATAATTGACTAAATCGCCAACGGTTTCCATTTTTGCAAAGGCATCATCGGGAATTTTTACACCTAATTCATCTTCAATTTGCAGTGCTAATTCAACTGCATCGAGTGAATCAATACCGAGATCATCTTGCAAATGCGATTCCAATGTAACGCTTTCGCTTTCAATTCCTAAATTATCGACAATAATTTCTTTTAATTGTTCAAACGACATAATAACCTCCAATATTTTATATAAATAATTTTAAGTAATCAAGGTCTATTATACCTCAAAATATTCTATTGTCAATCAAATAAATAAAATTTTTTATATAAATTTTTTAATGAATGTAGCTATCAATGCTTGACTCTGCTTTGCCATTTCAACTGTATTGAGTGATTGATTAAGTGGCTCAAAAAACTTGACACGCACCTTTGTAGCCTTTATTTTACCACCTTTTTGGACGATGTCAGTCGCCCCGGCAATCGCCACGGGCACGACGATACTATTCGACAATTTAGCCAATTTATAACTGCCGGCTTTAAATGCCTTAAGCTGGCCATCTTTAGTGCGCGTGCCCTCCGGAAAGATGACTTGACTATGCCCTTGCCGCAATATATCGGCACCGGACTGCAATGCCTGCATGGCGCGTTCCGGTGCGCTGCGATCGATGTAAACGCTATAGCTTTCTTTAATCCATTTGCCGATAAAGGGAATTTTGGCGTTTTCCGGTTTTGATACAAAGCCAATCAGTCGGTCTGCTGCATAAATCATAATTGGAATATCGAAATAAGAGCTGTGATTAGGTGTAAAAACAATCGGTTGGCCCTGTTTAGGCAAATTTTCTAAGCCTTCGACAACGACTTCGACGTCAGCTGCACGCAATACAACGTCGGCAAATTGCTTGGCCGTTTTATATAACAGTTCGTTTTTTTGATCGATTTCACCTTGTTTGGCCAATGATTTAACTTTCCAAAATCGCGGCTCACAAGCGATGGCAAAGCCAAGTACTTTGCCTAAAAAAATAAATGACTTAAACATTTGCTATCCTTTCCGTTCTAATAGCGTTATTTTAATCGCTATTATGATTTAAGTCAAATATAAGAAAAAGGCTTGCCGCAATAGCAAGCCTCAAACTACTGATAAATAGCCATTTTCGGCTATCCGATAAATACCAATGATAACCAGGGAACAAATGAAACAAGCGCTAGGCCAACCAACGATGCCACAAAATATGGCACGATATAGGGAAACATATCTTCCATTTTGATTTTGGCGACGGCCGCACCAACGAACAGATTACAGCCATAAGGTGGTGTACACAGTCCAATCGCCAAATTGACCGCCATAACAACACCGAAGTGAACCGGGTTGAGCCCAATCGCCTTAGCTGTCGGCATCAACAATGGTGCCATAACGATAATCGCCGGTACAGTGTCTAGGAAAAGCCCCGTTATCAATAAGATAATGTTAATAAACAACAATACGATAAACGGAGAACTGGATACGCCGGTTAAAAAATCGGTAATCATTTTGGGCACGTGTTCATAGGTCATAAAAGTTGAGAACACCGTCGAATAGCCCAATAAAAACGACGTAATGCCGTTTAAAATAGCCGTGTCTAAAAAGACTTGTTTTAGACCCTGCCAGTCTAAATCGCGGTAGATAAACAAGCTGACAAAAATCGAATAGACAACCGAAATACAAGCTGCCTCGGTCGGCGTGAAGACGCCAGAATAAATGCCGCCCAGTATAATAACCGGTGATAACAATGCCCAAAAACCGTCTTTTAAGCTGTTAAAGACAGCGCGGGCACGACTTTTCATAGCGACGTGAATGGGCACCATGCGATCTGCTTCGCTCTTTTTATCCATCAAGTCGATTTTTTTATGTGTGCAAATCACGACATTGGTAACCAAGAACAAAATACCAATTAAAACACCCGGTATAACGCCGGCTAAAAATAATTGTGAAATCGACACACCGGTCGATGCACCAAATAATACAAATGATAGACTAGGTGGAATAATTGGCCCGACGATACCGCCGAAGCAAACCAATGTCGCCGCATAAGCCGGCGGGTAGCCGCGCTCTTTCATCTCCGGTATCATCATGCCGCCAATCGCCGAGGTCGTCGCCATCCCCGAACCGGACAACGCGCCAAAAAACATACAGGAAATAATGGTCACCGCGCCAATCGCACCATTGACAAAACTTATCAAGGTCGACGCAAAGTTGACAATGCGGCGCGCAATCCCTCCGGTCGACATAATCAGTCCGGCCAGCATAAAGAAGGGAATTGCCATTACGGTAAATGAAAAGATGCCACTGTAAGCATATTGCGCATTGATGACCATTTTTAAATCAGAAAAGAACGCCATCGTCGCCATCGTAGCACCACCAATGGCAAAGCCCACCGGCACGCCGATAAAGAGTAACAAGAACAAGATAATAAATAAAATGGCAATAATCAAAGTTCTTCCCCCCCTTCGATGACTACGTCATTTTTGATGAATTTATTGACATTGTCAATCAAACTGACGACACACCTAATCAGCATCATGCTGCAGCCTAAAACGAGTGATAAATAGCCCCAAGAGGTGCTAATTTTAATGCCGGCATAGGGAACATTGACTTGAATGCTCATCATCACAATCGAATAATATACAGTTACTGCGCAGATTAGTATCAGAACAAGCTCCGTTATCGCCTCAAATAAGAAGCGATAACGAAGCGGAAACTTGTCGACAAAAAGTGTGATTTTGATATGTTCTTTTCTTCTGTGCCCAATGCTAATGCCAATCCAAGACAGCCAGACAAATAAAAATTTGCCCAATTCTTCAGACCAGACTAACGAGTTGTTAAAGACAAAGCGCATGATAACTTGCAGAAAAATTACTGCCACCATTGCCATAAACATGATTATCAACACGGCGTCTTCAATTTTTTCCAATCTTCTAATTAGTGTTTTCATATAATCTTCTCACTTAAAATTTTGTCGTTGAAACTCAGATTATAGCTGATGTTAAGGACGCGTTGCCAGCCACTTATTGATCATCTCTTCACCGACAATTCCCTTTTGATATTCATAAACCGACTGTACTGAATCTTGGAAAGCCTTTAATTCATCTGCAGTTAATTCATAAACTTCGGCACCTTCGGCGATAAAGCGCTCAATGTAACCCTGCTCTTTGGCAAATTCTTCTTTGCGCTGTTTAGCGGCAACCTCTTTGACGCCGTCTTCCAATATTTTACGCAGCTCAGGATCAAGCGATTCAATCCACTCTTTTGAACAAATAATTGGGAACGGCGAGCTTGCGTGATTGGTTAATGTAACATATGGCGCAATTTCGTGTAAATTAAAGTCGTTAAACACACCCAGCGAGTGGTCAAGCGCATCGATTTGACCCTGTGATAGCGATGTAACTACTTCACCCCATGCCATCGGCGTTGGGTTGGCGTTCATTGCCTTCCAAATTTCGATATTCAAATCGTTTTGAGCGATTCTGATTTTTTGACCGGCAAAGTCATCGGTATTATGATAAACTTGCTTTTTACTGATAACCTGACGCATACCGTTGTAATACATGTCGATACAATAGTAGCCGGCGTCGGCGATGGTTTCGTTAAACAATTCTAAGCCACCATTTTCAAACATGCCCTTTTCCCATTCGTCAAACGATGAGTACAAATAAGGCAAGTCAATACAAGTTGAATCGGGGCCAGTTGCCGCAGTGATAACCGACGATAGGTCAAACATCATCGTCACAGTACCGGTTTTAATGCCTGATACCAAGTCCGGCGTATCGCCTAATGAACCATCTGAATAAACTTCAATTTTAAATTTTCCCGGTGCTTTTTCCTCTAAATACTCGCCAAGTGCCTCACTGTATAGATGCGTCGAGCGCTGTGATGAATCGGTATGGCCAATCTTTATAACAATCGGCCCTTCGCTTTCGGTTCCACCGGCATCTCCACCATTACAGGCGGCCAGTACAAGTGTAAAGACGAGCAACATTGCAACAACTAACAACAGTTTAGATCGTTTCATAATAACCTCCTTTAGACTATTGGTTAGTCTAATAATTCGCAATTTGTATGCCAAAATCCCAAATCTGCACAATAAAATGAAAAACTCTAAAATAGCCAAACTAACGCGTCAAAGACCAGCACAAAAATGTTCAATCAAAAAAAGCGTGATCTATAGTTCACACTTTTTTTAATTAATGAAAAATACTTCACACTATAAATTGATTTTATACTGTTTTATTTTGTTCCAAAGATGACGCTGACTAATGTTTAAAAGGCGCGCCGATCGAGCAACATTGTTATCATTATTAGCTAAAACAGCCGCAATATAGCGCTTTTCAAATATTTCACGAGCTTCTTTGAATGGTTTGTCTAAATAACAACTATCCAGTGACGCCGTGTTGCTTGCTAACGGTAAAAGCAATTCTTTTGTGGTAATAACGCCACCTTGACTAAGTGCAATCATCCGCTCGACAATATTTTTAAGTTCACGCACATTGCCGGGATAATCGTAACCAAGCAAAAAATTCATCACATCAGACTCAATGCAACTAATCGACTTGCCCTGTTCTTGTTCGGTCTTTTTGACAAAAAAATCAATCAAGGCCGGCAAATCTTCTTTGCGATCGCGTAATTTTGGCACTTGCAGTGTCAAGGTGTTGATACGATACAATAAATCCTCACGAAAAAGGCCCTTGGCAACGCACTCTTTTATATCTTTATTAGTTGCCGAAATAAACTGAATATCGAGTTTAATCGTTTTGTTGCCACCAATACGCTCAATTTCTCTATTCTCAATGGCGCGCAGCAGTTTGCCTTGTGTACTAATCGGCAAATCGCCGATTTCATCTAAGAATAAAGTGCCAAAATTAGCCTGTTCAAACTTGCCGATACGGCGTGTGGTGGCGCCGGTAAAAGCGCCTTTTTCATGCCCAAACAGTTCTGATTCAATTATGCTTTCCGGTATGGCTTGACAATTAACCGGTACAAATGGCTCATTGCGACGTTCACTTAAGTTATGTACGTATTTGGCGATAACCTCTTTGCCAACACCTGATTCGCCCAATATAAGTAGATTGATGCCCGAATCGGCTGCCCGCCGACACATACTCAACAGTTCACGATAGGTTTGGTTTTTGGTGTCAATAAATAACTCGGTATTATTTTGATTGCTTATCAAAATTTCGCTCTTATTTTTAAGACGCGTCATTTTGACAAGGCGATCGATTTTAAATAACAAATCGTCCATTTCACCACTTTTAACAAAATAATCAGCAGCGCCGTACTTCATAGAATCAACTGCACTTTCAATGCTGCCAAAGGCGGTCATGACGATAAAATCAATATCGGGGTATTTTTCTTTAACCCGTTTAATCAGTGATACGCCGTCTAGTTTGGGCATTTTTAAGTCGGTAATCACCAATGAGGCGCCATTTTTGTCGATATAATCAAGCGCTTCAACACCATTTGAACTAGCACTGACTTGATAGCCTTGGTCTTTAAGTATCATTTTTAAGACATTTTGATATTCCACCTCGTCATCGACGATATGAATTGCAACATTGTCATTCATATTAATCATCAGCTTTCTCACTTTCACTTACGGGTAATGTCACCTCAAACTCAGTACCGACATTTAATTCACTTTTGACAAACACGCTACCGTCTGCATTGCTCACCTCGGTATTGATAATATATAGACCAAGGCCACTGCCGTTTTCTTTGGTTGAATAAAAGGGATTAAATATATTTTCTAAAGCCTCACCGTCGATGCCGCAACCATTATCCTTAAATATCAGCTGCAAATTGCCGTCTTGCAAGCGCACTGAAATATCAATTTTCTTTTGTTGTCTTTCAACTGACTGAAATGAATCGATGCTATTATTAATGAGATTGATAAATATCAATTTAAGCAAGTCTTCATTGGTCTTGATTATCGTCGTTTCAGAAAAATCGATGTCAAGTGTTAATTCTATGTTATTATGCTCTAAATGCTTCTTTTCCAACGCGATAATCATCTCAATTAAGGCGCTAATTTCAATTGGTTTATTTATTTCATTAGTTAATTTTGAATAACGCAATAAGTTGTCGATTAATGTATTGATACGCGTAACCGATTCACTAATGACTTGAAGTGCATGGTCTTTTAAATGCGCTTCGCCGCCTTTTTCGATAACGTAACTATAGCTCTTTATCAGACCTAGCGGATTTCTAATTTCATGTGCCAAGCCGGCCGACAATTGGCCAATTGCAATCATCTTAGACTGCTGTCTGGCACGTCTTTCCTTTAGATATTTTTCAGTATAATCTTCAACGATAATCATTTGTTTATTTTGTGCGATAACAAATGAAGTACAGTAGTAGTAAGCCTTATCAACTCTAATTAGCCGGTTGTGGTTTGTCGCGTCAACAAAGGGCGCTAGACCTTTAACCGTATCAGACTGCTTTGTCAACAACTGTTCGCGCCGCATATTTAAGATATTGGCGATTAAATTGTTGCAGTCTAAAATCAAACCGTTGTTATCCATTACGATAATACCACTGTGCATCGTATCGATAATCAGGCGCAGCTCTTCCCTGCTCTCTAACAACTCACGCGTTTTTTCGTTTACTTTCTTAGTAATTAAATAATTCCAAAATGAAAAGAAACCGATAATCACAACGATGCCAAACACCATTTTATAAATCAGTTCCATTTGTCGCGGGTCGATACCCTCAGCCTCAAAATCACCCAACCACTTATATTGCGTTTGAACAATCAAGTTCTTTTTCTTTAAACTTAAAATAGCTTTGTTTAAGATGTCAACCAAATAGGGCTTTTGTGGGTTGACTGCAAAGACAATTTCTTTTTCATAGTAAATGTCATCAAGAAAGCGATAAAATGAGCCCTTGTTAGTGACATTAAGAAAATGAGATGCCTCCATATCATCGCCTATATAGCCAACGACTGAGCCGTTTTTTAACAGCGCAAAGCACTGATACATATTATCGACTTCGACAATTGAAATAGACAATGCGGCAAAGTGTGATTGATCGATCATGGTTGTAACGTGATGGCGTTTAATCGCAACCAGTGACTGTCCTTTTAAATCACTAAGATCACTAATGGCAGCACTTTCCGGCACCAATATACTACCTTTAATGGTCAACAGACGGTCACTAAAGGGAATGCTCGTCCCCTCAAGCAGATTTTTTTGAACGGCTATTGCATCGATTGTAGTCGTCTCTAAATTGGCCATTAACGAAGCTTGATCGCCTACTTTTAGGACGATATCATGACCAAACTCTATACCAATCTGAGCAAGATAGTCGACGATTAAACCGACATTTAAATTATTGTACTGATTTGTATAACTGAGTGGCGGATAGTCGTAAACGCCAAATTGAATCGGTTGCTGCGTTAACAAAGCGCGTTCTTGCCCACTAATTGGTTGACTGTTAAAAAGATAATTGGGCAGCGTCATATCATAACGATAGGTAATATAAAAATACGCTATTAAAACAGCAAAAGTAATGATTAGGCCAATAATCACAATACGTTTTTTGTTTCTCATGCCCTTACCTCAGACTTACTTTGCCACAGCCGATAGAGCCCATCTATTCAAACGGCAATGTAATTGCTAATCTTCCGTTTTCTAAAACAGTCTTACCTCTGGCAATAACGTGTTGAATCGATAATTTGTCATCAACGATTAACATATCGGCATCATAACCAACTGCCAGTTTTCCCTTATCATCATCTAAGCCTATCGCCTCGGCCGGATTAGTTGTGAAAAAAGGCAAGGCATCTGCCAGCGGTGTCTTAAGTGTGGTCACCAAGTAAACCAGTTCATGATATAGCGAAGAAACGCTAGCTACACCGATTTTAAGAAGTCGGCCATCTTTATCGTAGCTGGAAAAACTGCCGTTGCCATCTGATGATAGTGTTAAACGCTGACATGGAACCGCTTCATTCAACAGCTGTTTGATGATATCGGCGGCACGATTGTGTTTGGCGATGCCGGTCGTCAAGTCGATATAGCCACCATCTTTTAAAAATTGAATGCCCTCGGCTAATAAGCCGGGATTTCGATTGATATGGGTCGGTTGAAAAACCGCCGCCGGAATATCGCTGTTTGCAATGCAGTCTATAATTGGCGAAAGCCCTTGTTTGCCATCTCCCATATGAATGACAAGCAGCCCGGGCTTACCGGATAGTTTGCCGGCGACATAGACATCAGATGCCAACCTGGCGAGCTCTGCTGTCGTCAAAGCCGACGAGCGATGATCTGATAAGGCAATTTTGGCGCCGCGTATTTCGTTGATAAAAACCATGTCATCACGCACATTGCCGGTCAAGGTCTGTGGAGGATACTGATAAGAACCGGTTACTGCATAGGCCGTTAAACCCAGTTTGTTAATTGCTTTAACCTTGGCAATTAAATCGCGTAATGTACGCGTTGTGCCATCTGTGCCAAGCAGCCCCAGCACTGTCGTAATGCCCGCCTTGATTAGTTCGCTTATTTTTAGCTCGGGCGCACGCGTCGTCACACCGCCTTCGCCACCACCGCCGGTGACATGAACATGACGATCAATTAAGCCGGGTAACGCCTTTAAACCGGCACCATCGATAATTTGCACTGACGGCAAATCAATCGCAATGCTATCTGCAATCGCTTCTATCTTGTCAGCACAGATTAAGATATCTTTTTTGCCCAAACTAACCGGGGCAAATACCTCAATATTTTTAATCAGTATCATAATAGCTCCTCTATTAAGTGTTCTTAGCACTATTTTACCATTTCTGAAGTTATTGACAAATATTAATTGCTAAAAATATAAAATCAAAACAACACAATAATTCGGCCATATACTATCATCTCGTCTAACAAGACGCGCCATTACTATATTTGAGATTTGTCAACTATAAATTCTTTTATCAATATGTAATTGATGTTATAATAGCAATAGTCAACATTTGATTGGAGGCACTATGTCTAGCAATGATAAATCGGCAATTATTGAAAAAATTCTTCAATATGGCAAGTGTTTGTATACTTTGCATTTGATTAAGCTGCTTTTATTTGTTTTACTTTTTTTAATCATACCTCTTTCAAATGGCAAATACTATATCATCTCATGGCCACCATTTAGTGCATTGATCATTATTGGCGCTTTATTATTCCCAAATTCCCGTTATTCGGCCGAAATATTGATACTTCCATATTTTATTTTAATTCTAATTATTGCTCTACTTAGCTATCGGATTTATTATATCTACTATTTTAGAAGAATGTCTAAAATAATTAAAAAAGACAGGCTGTTATCTACAAAACCGACTTTTTTTTATCTAATAGTATCAGTTATTTCATTTTTTTCAGCACTTTTTTTCTTGTTTTTTAAAAATTTCATCATATTAAAAAAATCTACTTTTTTTGATTATAAAGTCTTAACAGCTATTGCACCTAGCTTTTTATTTTCATTGTTACTCTCAGTAGGTATTTATATAGTATTTAAGCACTATAAATCTCATTTATACTCAATCGTGTCAAAAGTTTTATTGATTGCATCAGTTCTTGCTATTGGCCATATCATTGTAAATATGATAACTAAATCTAATTCTTATCTTATGGAAACTGTTCCATTTTTATTTATATTATATTTATTGACAAGCACATATTTGGTCTACAAACTTAACCGCTGTATTAAAAAATTTAATCTAACTATTCAGTCGAAAGCTGCAGCATCATGTCATCTTGACCAAGACGCTAGCGAAGTGGAAAATGCTCACTTTTAAAACTAGATTTTTCAATTATAACTTTGCCAAATCGAAAGACAACTTGACTAAATGGTTGCCATTTAATGAAAGACCGCTTGACAGCTAAATCACATTTGAAAAATATAAAACTATTTTTTGGCATAGAAAGCATAGGATGTAATGCAAGCGTTTATGTTATAATAGCAATAGTCAACATTTGATTGGAGGTAATATGTCTAGTAATGATAAATCGGCAATTATTGAAAAAATTCTTCAATATGGCAAGTGTTTGTATACTTTGCATTTGATTGAGTTATCATTATTCCTTTTACTTTTATTAAGCTTAATTGTCAGAATTGATGTTATCGGCACATGGCCACCGCTTAGCGCATTGGTCATTATCGTTGATGCTTCATTTTCAAATTCTGGTTTTTTTGGCAATATCGTCGAGGTTATAATTTCAAGCTTAATTCTGATTATAGCTACGTTAATCTATCATATTTATTATATCTATTATTTTAGAAGAATGTCTAAAATAATTAAAAAAGACAGGCTATTATCTGCAAAGCCGACTTCTTTTTATCTAATAGTATCAGTAATTACATTTTTGTCAGCACCTTTTATCTTGGTTAATAGAGTGTTCAATATAGTTAATACAGTTGAAGAATCTACTTTTTTTGATTACAAAGTCTTAACAGCTATTGCACCTAGCTTTTTATTTTTATTGTTACTCTCAGTAGGTATTTATATAGTATTTAAGCACTATAAATCTCATTTGTATTCAATCGTATCAAAAGCTTTATTTATCTCATCAACCTTCGCTATTAGCTATATAATTGTAAATATATTAGAAATTTCTATAGTTGACATCATGCTTGACGAATCTAGTTCTTATCTTATTGAAACTGTTCCATTTTTATTTATATTATATTTATTAACAAGCACATATTTGGTCTACAAACTTAACCGCTGTATTAAAGAATTTAATCTAACTATTCAGTCGAAAGCTGCAGCATCGTGTCATCTTGACCAAGACGCTAGCGAAGTGGAAAATGCTCACTTTAAAAACTAGATTATTCGATTACAACTTCACCAGCTCGAAAGACAACTTGACTTTAAGCTGGTTAATGCTAAAATTACTGTAGAATAAAAGTGAAATGGAGGATAATATGCAAGAAAAAAACAAATCTTTGGTTATTGAGCGTATTATTAGACACGCCAAATGGATTCGAGCCATTTATATTTTTGGCTTTATTGTCATTGCCGTCATGGTTGTAGGGATATCGGTACTCCTACTAGAACCAGTTACCGGACTTCGCGGCACTCGCTATGCTGTAGATATGACGACGCTAGCCCTCATATTTTTTTTTACAGTAGGTATCGCATTAATGATTCAAATTTACTTTTTTAGTTACTTAGGCAAGGTTATCAAAAACAGCCAAAACGGCCAATACACATCGGCAACTCCCGCCATGGTTCTTTTAGTGCTTACCGGCATATCAATAGCGCTAAATGTAATGAGTGTAATCAACGGTGAAACTATTCATCTAATATCAGTAGCAATCGCTATCTTTACATCTTACCTAACTTTTAGTATTTACAAAGGCTTAAAGGAAATCAAAGATAACGGCTATTTTGACCAATCGGTTGCCACGGAGTACGCGCCTGACTATACCTCTGACTATCAAAATGAGACAACAAATACAGTTCCGGAACAACAGACAACCAATTCAGCAAACCAAGTTAAACAAGATGATACTTGGATAAAAGAAGACTAAATTAAGCAATCGCAATATAACTATTAGTCAAGGCTATTGTTTTCAGTGATTGATAATCAGACAACCGAGCTACGATTAAATCAATACAGTGCAAACACTGTAATGGAGGCAATATGTATAAAAAAGATAAAATGGGTATAATTGAGGACGTTATTAAATACGCCAAGTGGATGCGCATTATTAGTATTATCGATTTTGTTCTGACCACCGCTGCCATCACGTTTTTATTCATTATTGTCTCAAGTATTGTTTCTATTTTCAATCACCTTTTTTCATATCATAGTGTAAATGCTGTAAACTACAATTCTCTCTGGATGGAGATCAAGAGTTTTTTAGATTTTTTCATGCCATCAATTATCAAATTTCTATTCATCATATATTTTCACAAAATCATCAAAAATAGTGAAAATGGCCAATACACCTCGCCAATTCCCGC
>PDWI01001584.1_pt1 | contig 35521 bp, 34 predicted proteins | sample 1430891 | NCBI WGS metagenome assembly PDWI01 (sample SAMN01162508, study PRJNA174530) | Oral metagenome, whole genome shotgun sequencing project. | biome: Marine environment; feature: Marine mammal; material: Swab sample of the gingival sulcus; isolation source: swab sample of gingival sulcus... | reverse complement strand
TTTAGATATTGATAAGATTATGGAGTTAACTAATGCCAATAAAGAAGAGATAATAGATTTGCAAAAGCAGTTACTAAATTAACATAAGCTTTGGTGCAATACCAATACTTTTTTTATTATAACCAAGATATTCAAGCCGTAAGATCCTCACGCTTCGCTCAGGATGACAGCGTGGGGAGATTTCTCCATATCTAACTGCACAAAAAAATCACTTACATTTCTGCAAGTGATTTTTGTATTTTTATGCTTCTACTTCTAATACTTCTTTACCGTTGTAATAGCCACATTCTTTGCAAACATGGTGCGGTAAATTTGGTGCGTGGCACTGTGGGCATTCGATTACGTTTGGCGCTTTCATTTTAATGTTTGACGCGCGACGCTTATCCCTTCTTGCCTTTGATGTTTTCCGCTTTGGTACAGCCATTCTTCCACCTCCTCAAGACTACTCTAAAAGTGCTTTCAAGCCCTCTAGTCTAGGATCAATCTCATTTTCAACACAATCACAACTAGTTTGATTCAAGTTAGCTCCACATTTCGAACAAAGCCCTTGGCAATCAATATCACAAACTAGCTGAATCGGTAAATTCAACAAAATATCATCAACTATTGTTTCCGCTAAGTCTAACTTTTCTTTTCTTATAATCAGCCATTCCACATCGAACCCGTCTTCCTTGGAAAGTCGCCTTTCAATTTTTCCCTCTAGAGGATATTCAAAAGGAACTAAACAACGATCGCATACAAACTCTACCATGCTCTTGTAGCTTAGACTAATCCATAACTGATTGTCACGGCGATATACCCTGCCGCTAACGAAAACACTATCAATAAAGTTATAGTGATGATTATCAAGTAAGGCAGCGCCTTCTAAATCAAAGTTCTCAGAAAATTCTAGCTCTGCCTTACGTCCCCTGAGAATATCTGATAAATTGAGCAACATATACTAACTCCTTTGCAGATATTTTTAGGTTCACAACGTTTATATTATACTAAAAGCCTGCTTTAATGTCAATAGAAAGCGACAAATAAAGTGCTTTTATTAGCTTAATAAGCTTAAAGTATCCTTAGCAATCATTAACTCTTCATTTGTTGGAATAACTAGGATATCAACTTTAGAATCATCGGCTGAAACGACAGTATCTTTACCTCTAACGTTGTTCTTCTCAGCATCAATCTTAACGCCCATAAATTCTAAACCTTTAACGATTTCTGCTCTGTCGTGTGGTGAGTTTTCGCCAAGACCAGCAGTAAAGATAATTGCATCGACACCACCCATTACAGCAGCATAAGCAGCAATGTATTTTTTAACGCGACGACGGAATACGTCAAGCGCTAATTGTGCACGTTCATTACCTTCTTTAGCCGCACCTTCAATATCTCTAAAGTCAGAGCTAACACCTGATACACCGAGAACACCAGATTTTTTGTTGAGAACATTATCCACTTCTTGTGAACTTAAGCTTTCATTTTCCATCAAGAAACCAACAATTGCTGGGTCAATAATACCGGAACGAGTACCCATTGCAAGACCTTCAAGTGGTGTAAAGCCCATCGATGTATCGACTGATTTTCCTCCATCAATTGCAGCAAGTGATGCACCGTTACCTAAGTGGCAACTAATAATTTTCAAATCTTTTAAATCTTTACCGAGCACTTTTGCTGCGCGCTCAGAAACATAACGGTGAGATGTTCCGTGGAAGCCATATCTTCTAATCTTATGTTTTTCATAGTATTCATAAGGCAATGGATAAATAAATGCTTCTTTTGGCATCGTTTGATGGAAAGCCGTATCAAATACCGCTACATTAGGAATAGCTGGCAATAATTCACGCATTGCACGAATACCAATTAAATTTGGCGGGTTATGAAGTGGCGCTAATGGCACACATTCTTCCAATGCAGCAATAACATCATCATCGATTAAAACAGATGCTGAATATTTTTCACCTGCGTGTACTACTCTATGACCAATAGCCTTAATCTCATCTAGTGATTTAACAGCACCTGTTTTTTCATCAGTAATAGCTGCTAATACTTGATTAAGCGCTTCTTTATGGTCTTTCATTTCTACTTCTTTGACGATTTTTTCGCCACTTTCCGTCTTGTGTGTAATAACAGAACCAGCAATGCCAATTCTTTCCACTAAACCACTAGCCATTAAGTTCTCATCTTCCATATTAAGTAGTTGATACTTAAGCGATGAGCTTCCGCAGTTAATAACTAAAATTTTCATTTGCACTCCTTTGGTATTGTGTTTAATCAATCTAATTATATTATAAATGATAGTACAGAAATTACAAGGGTAATCGCCAAGAAATTTTATTTTTTATAGCCTGAATAACGAATCCAGTTGCTTGGCGCTTCTGCCAGTAAGCCAACAACGTCAAGACAACGTAATAATTTACGCAATTCACTTTTACTTTGACAATCATTATAACTTGCTAAATGTTTTTGAAAAAGCTCAGGTCGGCGTTGATAAGTTAGTTCTAATTGCTGAGAATATCGCCATTCGGCAATCTTTTTATGATTACCGCTTAAAAGTACTTCTGGCACTTTTTTTCCATAATAGTCACTCGGTCTTGTATAATGAGGATATTCTAATAAATTATCCTCAAAACTTTCTTCCTCCGCCGATTCATCCTTACCTAAAACTCCCTTACGTAAACGAACGACGGCATCGACGAGAACCATTGCTGCCAGTTCACCACCGGTTAAAACATAGTCGCCAATAGAAATTTCTTCATCGACAAAATTATCGATAATTCGTTGGTCAATTCCTTCATAATGTCCGCATAAAATTGTCAAATTTTCTGATTCAGACAAAGTCTTTACCCGTTCTTGTGTTAAAGGCTTACCTTTTGGTGTAACATAAATTATATGCGATTGATGTTTTGGATCAATAACGCTCAGCGCATTTTTTACAGGCTCGACCTGCATAACAAGTCCATTACCACCACCATAAGGAGCATCATCAACCGCTCTTCTAGCATTAGATGCAAAATCTCTATAATTATGTATATTGAGTCTTAAGTGACCTTCAAATTGAGCGCGACCAATAATTGATTCTGATAAACCAGCTTTTACCATATCGGGAAAAAGCGTCAATACATTAATTTTCATCAATTAATCCTTCAATCAATTTTACTGTCAAACCCTTTTCTAAATCAACCGTCTCAACAAAAGCGTCGACAAAAGGCAAAAACCACTCTCCTTTTTCACCATTAATAATAAGCGTCGTTTGGCTACTAGTTTGACGCATATCAGAAACCTCACCCAACAATTCACCATCTTGATTATAGACCTTTAGACCAATTAAATCCGTTAACAAGTATTCATCTTCAGCTAAACTATCCAGTAGTTGTGATTTTTGCACAAAAATTTCCTTGCCAATTAAATGCTGAACTTCATTGATATGATTAAATTCTCTTAATTTTAGCAAAACCGTATTTTTCTTATACTTAACTTGAGAAATTTTAAAACCTTTATTATCAATAATTATACTTTTATAAAATTCAAAATCTGTAATCTCATTGATATAAGGATATACTTTCAAATAACCAGCTAAACCATGAGTTGATACTATTTTGCCAACTTCAATATCTGTAGCCACATTTCCTCCTCAGGCTAAAAAACCCAGTTTATACTTTACCAACTGGGTTTTAATTTACTACTATTCATCAATATTGATAATCTCTAAGTTAACACGTTTTTGACTACCTGTAGCTGCCGCTTTAACAACAGTGCGTAAAGCTTTAGCAATTCTTCCTGACTTACCTATAACTTTACCCATATCTTCATCAGCAACGCTCAATTTAATATTGATGTTATGCTCTGTTTCTTCTTCTCTAACCACAACACATTCTGGCTTATCAACAAGTGCCTCGGCAATGGTTTTTACTAATTCAGCCATACATCCTCCTTATTACTTGTTAATAATTCCCTCTTTAACAAAAATAGAACGGACTGTTTCCGTTGGTTGCGCACCATTTGCTAACCATTTTTTTGCTTTTTCAGCATCAATTTTGAGTTCAACAGGTTCAGAAACAGGATTGTAATAACCTAGTTCTTCAATAAATCTGCCGTCGCGCGGTGCTCTTGAATCTGCAACTACAAATCTATAAAATGGTCTTTTCTTTTGTCCCATTCTGCGCATTCTTATTTTAACTGCCATTTTCTTACCTCCATAGTAAAATATAAATTATTTATGCAAAAGCGTCGTTTAAAGTTCCTTAAAAAGGCAAGTTCATCCCTTTAAACCCTTTCATTCCTTTAAATCCTCCGCGTTTACCCGATTTCATCATTTTCTTCATCATTTTTTTCATTTCATTAAACTGTCTAATCAAACGGTTGACATCAGCAACCGTCGTACCACTACCCGCTGCAATCCGTTTACGTCTGCTAGCATTTAAAATCGACGGTTTTGCTCGTTCTTTCAGCGTCATACTTTGGATAATCGCTTCAACCTTAACCAGCTGCGAATTATCAATATTAATATCTTTGAGCTGCTTTTTATCTATCCCTGGTATCATTTTTACGAGATCTGATAAAGGACCCATTTTCTTCATTTGCTGTAATTGATTTAGAAAATCATTTAGGTCAAAATCAGAATCTTTGAGCTTTTGCGCCATTTTTTCGGCGTCTTCATCATCAATCGCCTCTTGCGCTTTTTCGATTAAGGAAAGCACATCACCCATACCGAGAATACGGCTCGCCATTCTATCGGGATGAAATACCTCTATATCCGATAATTTTTCACCAATACTAGCAAACTTAATCGGTTTACCCGTAATCGCACGTACAGAAAGCGCCGCACCGCCACGCGTATCACCATCGAGTTTAGATAGAATCACACCATCGACGTCTAAACGGCTATTAAAATTCTCAGCGACATTAACAGCATCTTGACCCGTCATTGCATCGAGTACTAAAAGAATTTCCTGCGGATTAACTTTTTCCTTAATCCCCTCTAACTCTTGCATCAACTGTTCATCTATATGCAGACGACCAGCCGTATCGACAATCACAACATCTCTAAATGTTCTTTCCGCCTCTTTCACCGCTTTTTCAGCAATTTCTATCGGGCTAACTTGATCACCCATAGAAAAAACGGGAATATCCAAACTCTTACCCAAGACCTGTAACTGCTTAATCGCCGCTGGTCGATAAATATCACCAGCAACCATCAAAGGCTTTTTGCCCTGTTTACGCAGTAAATTAGCAAGCTTACCAGCAGCAGTCGTTTTACCTGCACCCTGTAAACCAACTAACATGTAGACAGTCGGGGGCTTTGATGAAAAAGTTAATTTTTCTGCCTGCTCACCCATCAAACTCGTCAATTCAGCATTAACAATTTTAATTACCTGTTGAGCAGGAGTAAGACTTTTCATTACCTCGTCGCCGACAGCTTTTTCAGTAACAGTTTTAATAAAATCTTTAACTAATTTAAAATTAACATCTGCCTCTAACAGCGCAAGCTTAACCTCACGCATGCCGTCCTTGACATCTTTTTCTGTTAATCTGCCTTTGCCACGTAATTTGCCAAAGGCGCCTTGCAATCGATCTGATAAATTTTCAAATGCCATATTTTCCTCTTAAAAATTAATTATCGCTTCTATTTGTTTTAATATTTTCTGCTTACTTGCATCTGAATTATAGCTTAAATCTAACAAATCTTGACGCAAATCCAAAAGCATTTGTTCGCGCTGATTAAAACGCGCCAACAAACCTAACTTTTCTTCGTAGTCAATCAATGCGCTCACAGCCTTATTGACATGATCGTAAACCGCCTGTCTTGAAATCGATAAATTCTCAGCGATTTCAACCAAAGCCAAATCATCACCGAGATACAATTCCAAAATCATCTTTTGTTTAGACGTCAACAATTCACCATAAAAATCAAATAACTGCGTTATTTTATACTTATCTTTTAACATTAAAACCTCTCGATTAACTAACTACCTTGTTGATTATACAACAAAGCAAAAGCCTTGTCAAGCTTTTTTGCTTTACAAGGCTAAATATAATATAAAAGCCGCAAGATTATCACGTTGTCGCTAACGCTCCGCCTCATAATGACACGACTTTTATATTAAAACAATCCTATTTTGTAAATTTCAAGATAAAAGCGTATTCAAATGCCACATCTTTTATCCTATCGTATCTTCCCGTCGCCCCGCCGTGACCTGATTTCATATCCATGTGCAAGAGCAGGATATTGTCATCTGTTTTTAAATCTCTCAGTTTCGCCGTATATTTCGCTGGTTCGTGATATAAGACTTGCGAATCGTTAATACCACCTGTCACCAAGATATTTGGATAATTTTTCGCTTCTATATTATCATAAGGAGAATAAGAAAGCATATAATCAAAATACTCTTTCTCATTTGGATTGCCCCATTCTTCATATTCGCCAGTCGTTAATGGCAAACTATCATCGAGCATTGTCGTCACGACATCGACAAAAGGTACTATCGCAAGTACGCAGTTAAATAAATCTGGTCGCATATTACTTACCGCCCCCATTAATAAACCGCCAGCACTACCACCCATAATCGCTAGTTTTTCACTATTAGTGTAATTTTCAGCAATTAAATGCTCAGCACAAGCGATAAAGTCTGTGAAAGTATTTTTCTTTTTAAGGAGCTTCCCATCTTGATACCACTGCTCACCCAGTTGGCTACTACCTCTTATTTCTGCCATCGCGTAGACATAGCCCCTATCGACTAAACTAAAAATATTATGACTAAACCCAGAACTAATATTAATGCCATAACTACCATAAGCATAAAGCAATGCTGGATTGCTACCGTCTTTTACTAAATCCTTTTTATAAAGTACATTCATAGGAACCTTTGTTCCGTCGTTTGCCGTCGCCATTAAACGCTCGACGACATAATCATCTGGCTCAAATCCAGACGGGATTTCTTGCACTTTTAAAGTCTTTGTTTCACCACTCACAATATCATATTCATAAAGTGTGGCAGGTCTTTTAAGTGAACTATAAGTATAGCGAATTTTTGTCGTTTTAAACTCTCTATTAACGGATAATTCAGCGCTATAAGCAACTTCAGGGAACTTAATTGTCTGCTGATAATTCTTATCTTTTAAGCCAATAATATTAATATGTTGCAAGCCGTTTTCACGCGTTTCTGTAATCAGATAATCAGAAAGAACTAAAATATCTTCAATAAAAATTGCATCATTATGAGCGACTAATTCTTGCCATGTCGACCTATCACTATGCGTTACCATTGGCGCTAGGTATACCTTGCTATTAAGATTGTCCTCATCCTTATACTTAACAATAAAACTATCGTCATACGATGTAATCTCGTATTCTGTTTTATGTTTTCGCGGCATAAAGACCGTAAAATCAGCTTGTGGTTCATCCGCAGATAGATAACGAATTTCCGTTGTCGTCGAGCTAACAGAAGCAATATAAATATATTTTTTATTTTTATCCTTATTATCACCACCGACATAAACGCCAAATTTTTCATCTTCTTCTGCATAGACTAATTCAGCATTTTCAGCAGTAATTTGTTGTCTATAAACCTCAATTGGTCTAAGCGTATGGTCAATTTTACTAAAAAACAGCGTTTTACTGTCATTTGCCCAAGTAAAGGATGCCACGCCATCAACAGCGAAATCTAAATCCTTTCCGCTCTCTAAATCTCTAATTTTTAGCGTGAATTCAGCATAAGAACCCGTCGTATTATAAAGATAGGCTGCTAGTTTATTATTGGGACTAATGCTATAGCCTTGAAAAATAAAGGCACTCTCGCCTTCTGCCATTTTATTAACGTCAAAAATTACTTCTTCTGCCTTATCAACGCTACCCTTTTTACGCAAATACGTCGTATATTGCTTGCCCTTTTCCACGCGCGAAAAGTAGAAATAACCATTGTCAGCATAAGGATAAGATTCATCATCTTCCTTAATTCTGCCGACAATTTCATCATAAATACTCTGTTGCAACTCTTTCGTCGACGCCATTACTTCATCTGTATATTTGTTTTCAGCTTCTAAATACGCTATTACTTCAGGATTAGACTTATCCTTTAGCCAAAAATAATCATCAATGCGTGTAACACCACAACATTCTAAAATCTTCTCTTCTTTTTTCGCCATCGGCGCTTGTTTATAATTTGATTGTTTCAATTTTACACTCTTTTCTTTAATCAAAAAATTTACCATTATTTTACTATTATAAAAATATTTATTTTTAAAAGCCGTGTCATTCTCCGTGAACTAAACAGCGATGAGCGACAAAATTATAGAAAATGATTAAATGCTTGCATTTAAATTAATCTATTATAATTTTGGCATTGAGCGCGCTAGCGCAACTGACCAAAGGAAGCGAAGCTTCCGACGGAAAGTGTATCGTATATTTTGGGTTTACGTAGGAATCTTACGGCTTTTTTATATTTCGCGTTAAGATACCTACGTCGGACTATCGTCCTCCTCTGTATGACAACGCGAAAGTAAGGTCGCTATTCATCTTAATACTACAATTTTATTTAAACCTAACCGCCGTGCCGTAAGCGACAACTTCTGCCGCACCTGCCATTACTTCACTAGAAACATAGCGAACATTAACAATGCCATCAGCTGCTAATTTTTTCGCTTCTTCAACCATTCGTTTCGTCGCAATCGCTCTCGCCTCATTCATCATTTCTGTATAACTAGAAATTTCACCGCCGACCATCGTTTTAAAACCAGCCATAATATCCTTACCCATGTGCTTAGTTTGAACAACAGCTCCTTTCACTAAAGTAAGCGTTTCAAGTTCTTTGTCTGAAATATAATCCGTATTAACAATAATCATCATTTCCTCCTAATATTGATCTAAATCGTCTTCATTGCCATTATCGAGTTCTTTAATCCTACTCTGTAATACAGCAATCATTGCGCCAATAAAAGCAAAGCCAATTAAAAGCACAAACCACCAATTTTCACCCATAGCATAAGGATCACCGTGCTTAATATTATAAATAGCTGGGCTAACGAATACCTGAAAACAAAACAAACAGGAAACAAGCGTAATAATAATAGCAACCCCTTTTTTGCCTTGATGATTATTTTTATCCATAGCACGCTCCTAATGTCAATAATAATTAAATACTCCAATTAGATTATATAGTAAAAATATTTATTTGACAAGTCAGAATAATTAGAAGAATTATATAAATATATCTAGTAGTCATTACAACTACTAGATATATTATACTAATTCTTAAATTTAATTATTTATTCTAAATGTTTACCTAGGCTTAATTCACCACTTGCCATGGTATAAACCTTAGCGGCAAAATCCGTTGTATCAAGTTCATGTGTAACGAGCATTATGCTCATACCCTTAGCATTTAAGTCTGTAAAGATATTCATTACATCACGCGTACTCTCGATATCTAAATCCGCTGTCGGCTCGTCGGCAATTAACAGCTTCGGTTCATTCATCATCGCCCTAGCGATTAATACGCGTTTACGCTCACCACCAGAAAGTTCCTTTGGATAAGATTTTGCCAGTTTATCTATCCCTAACTGTTCTAACAGTATCATTGCCCTACCAAAAGCATCTCCTTCTCGTGGATAAAGAAAGAATGGCAAGCAAACATTTTCTATTACAGTAAAGCTAGCGATTAGAGCGCTTTGTTGCGGGATAAAACCAATGGTCGTATTCCTGAGTTTAGAAATATAATCATCATCATGGCTAAAAATATCATCACCTTCTAAAATGATTTTACCACTAGTCGGTGTAACCAAGCCCGCTATCATATTTACCATCGTCGATTTACCGCTACCAGAACGCCCGATGATACTAACAAAATCGCCCTTTTCTAATCGAAAATCAATTTCATTGACAGCAGAAAACTCACGACTACCTCTAGTATATACTTTTTTTAATTTTTGTAATTCTAATAACATCATCTGCCCCCTTACTCATCTTCTCTAAATTGCGAATAAACATCCCACTTAGAAAGTGAACGAATTGCAAATAATGATGCCAAAGGCGCAATCAATAAACTAATAATAAATGCCACTAATGTCCATAATGCAATACCGATATTATTCGGTAATAAGAAAGGAATACTCATAGCGCCAGCTAGTTCTCTACCATAAAAGAATACAAAAACTAAACCGAGCGAAATTCCCAAACAAGAACCAAATAAACTAATCATAAAAGATTCGCGCAAAATCAAGGATTTAAGATGCGATTTTCTCGCTCCTAAAATTCTAAGAATAGCAAATTCTTTTTTTCGTTCACGCAAAATCATTGTAAATACCATAGCTAAAACGATAACGGATAAAATCCAAATAACAACAATGGCAGAACGAACAAGTTTCATAATTGCCTGTAAATTAGAAGAAATATTATTGACGAATTTCTTGCTATACATAGCAAAAATACCTTCATCAGCGTGCGCTTTGGTAATAGCGCGTGCTACCTCAACGGAATCATAACCTTGATTGAGTTTAATCATCACCGTTGAAATCAAACTGCCATCTTCCGATAATAATTTTTCTTGTTTTCTTTCCGATGCCTTAATTAAATTAGCCGCCGACTCTTGATTGACAAAAACCGTTGCATCAAAACCCATGCCTGTTTGTTCGAGGCGTCCAACTATTTTATAAGGCGTACCAAAAAATTTTAAAATTTGACCGATTTGACCTTCTACCCTATTACCGATGATCACTTCCCCCACCTCTAAATCATGGTGAGTATTTTCTTCCAACCACGGTTTGATTAAGTAGTCCGTTTCTTCATCTATACCAATAATTTGCACAGGATAACTACAACAAGAAGCACTCAAAGTTGCAATATAAGTTTGTGGCGTCATTTTTGCAACTGCAGGATTTCCCGCTAGCACTTCCATTGTATTACTAGGCAAATAAAAACCACTAGGTGAACCAGTAAGAAGTATGCTATCAATATCGCCTTCGTGTCCAGCTGGCACTATCATAATATCAGCGCCTAAACGATCAGAGAGCGATTCAACGCCACTAGCCAAACTAGTAGTTACAAGAGAACCTGCCAGCAAAATAAAACTAAACACCAACACCAATAAAATCAGCGCAAAACTGCGAAATGGCTTGCTTCTTAAATTCTCTTTAGCTAGATATTGTAAATTAAGTTTATTCATTTTTACTCAACCAATTCGTAATCAATAAAGCCACAGAAATAAGCATAACCAAAGGCATAATCATATTTAATGCTGGCTTAAGCGTATGATTACATTGCATCATTTCCTTCATACAGTAGCCAATTTGCCACCCCATAGTCTTCATATTTCCAACAGGAATAATTCTATTTGGCAAAGCATAACCGACAAAGCCAACAATCAAACTAACTAAAGCCGATAAATAATAAACTTTCTTTTTTCTTTTCATAAAAGCGAAAATATTAGTCGCTACTAAAACCATACCAAGAGGCATAATCAAACGAGCGGTATAATAACAAGACATCGGCGTACCATCAGGTCTTAATTTTGTACACATAGGAAATAAATAATTTGGCGCAAAAATCACAATAGCACCTAAAACAACTAAAGCTAAAGTTATTATTCTGTTTATATTTTTCATTCTAATACTCCTTTTTTAATAACATTCAGTTAATCCGCGTTATCATACAGAGAAGGAGCCTTAGCGACGACGTAGGTATCTTAACGCGGGCTAAGTAGTAAAAATCGATTCCTACGTCGTTTCTTCCCCTGATCACTTCGCTTCGCTACGTTGATCGGGCTGGCAACCTGTCTGAATAACACAACTTTTACTACTTGACTGAATAGTTACATTATATATCAATATATTATTTTGCATTAGACAATGCATCTTTAACAGCGATTTTAAATTCTTGTAAAGAAACAGATGCACCAGAAACGGCATCAATATCATCAACATTTTGAGTTTCAATCAATAAAGCAGGATACTGCTTCATACCAGCAAGTGCTTTCTGTGCAATCGCGTAATTATCTTTACCAGCATTCTTGCCATAATTTTCATCCTTAACAGTACCAGTTTGATCATAAGCAGTCATTGTGCAAGCACTAATTTCCCCATCTTTTATCGTAAGCTCTACTGTCATCGACGAAGAATTATCATCTGCCTGATAAGTACCTTGATAAGTACCATCTTTAGGCGCTGATGAACAAGCAACTAACAACATCAACGATAAAGCTATAACCACTATTTTTTTCATTATGATATGCCCCCTTTTTGATCAATATCTTCAACAATTTTACCGTATTCAAGGATAATTTTACGTTCAGCAACATCACCAACTTCTGGATCATGAGTAACAACAATAATCGTCGCCCCTTCTTGATGTAACTTTCTTAAAATTCCTATGACCATCTGTTCGTTTTCTTCATCTAAATTACCAGTCGGTTCATCTGCCAAAATAATCTCAGGTGAATTGATCAGCGCTCTAGCAATACAAACGCGTTGCTGTTCACCCCCTGAAAGCTGACTAGGTAAGTGAGTTGCCCTCTCTTTTAAGCCAACCTTTTCAAGTGCCGCTAATGCCTCTTCATAATCGGGAACACTATGATAATACTGAGCCACCATGACATTTTCAACAGCAGAAAGATAACTGATTAAATGAAACTGTTGAAAGATTAAACCGATTTTATCGCGTCTAATAACGGTCAACGAACTCGCCTTCTCTTTTGAAATATCTTCGCCATCTAAAATGACTTCGCCAACAGAAGGCAAATCCATACAACCGATAATATTTATCATTGTCGTTTTACCTGAACCAGACGGCCCCATAATAGAAAGCCAATCACCGCGATAAACGGTTAAATCTATATTGTTTAAGGCTTTTAAATCACCATAAATTTTGGACACGCCTTTTAATTCTAATATTTTTTCTTTTTCTGCCATCCTACTCCCCTTTCAGCACTATCGCTGGATGTATATCCAAAATCTTTCTAATCGGCCACACACTAGCAAGTGCTGACACCAATGCCGAAACGAAAATCGTAAACGGAATTAAATAAAACTGAAAATTAATCGCCCTGCCAAAAACGCTAAGGCTCACCTCTTTCGCAAATTCAAAACCTAAAATAACGCCAAGTATACCACCTAAAATACCCAAAATGATACTTTCAGCAATAAACTCTTTAACAATTAAATTATTTTCTGCTCCCAAGGCCTTTTTTAAACCAATTTCTTGTTTACGTTCCAAAACCATAGCCATCATTGTCGTCGTTACAGAAATCATTGTAATAATCAAGACAATAATCGTCACAATATAAACCAAAGCTTGTAGTTTACCTAACACTTGATCCTGCGACTGCGTAACGCGTCTAACGGGGCGCATCAATAAAGTCTCATCCTTAGCGCCAATTGCTGTTGCCAAGTCATCGAGTTCGGTTTGATTTGCCTCTATACTAGCCTCTATCATATCAGCATAAGCGCCACCATTAATTAGAGCATTAAGTTCAGCTATTGGCAAGAAAATAAATTCTTCTTCCGCACCCCCAGTAGTTACTATACCAACAATCTCATATTTTTGGTCAAAAGTATTATCACTACTGTCGCGTTTTTCATTTTCCTCAGCCGACATATTAATCGCCGTCGCAGTTGCCTGTTCATCATATTTCACGCCCTTAACTCTAATCGTGTCACCAACACCTAAGTCAAGTTTTGTCGCAATTGCCTTACCAATCATTACTCTACCACTATCGTCATTAGTAAGCCAGCGCCCATCTATATACCAAAAAGGACTATTTGCCTTCGCTCCATCAAGGTCAGTACCAGTTAAAATATATGGTTGTTCATTAACCTTCGTCGTATAGTAACGATAAGGTGCCATACCAACTATTCTGTCTCCACCGATAATCTGTTTAATTTTATCCAATTGGTCTAAAGCTATTAAATTATCACCACTAGGCAATATGGCAGCATTAGCACCATAAGAACGAAATTCCTTACCTAGCTGTCTAGGAATATCGTAATAAATCGTGACTAATCCAGACAGAATAGTAGCACCAATAGCAATCGCTAAAAGTGCAATTAGCATGCGCGATTTGCGCCGCAGGATAGAGTTGAAAATCATCTTAAAAAACATCTTTTTTTTCGTCATATATCCTACTTTCCATGTAAAACTTCTGTCGGCTCAAGTCCTAAAAGATAACGAATTGCGGGTATACTACCAAGCAATGTAACCAAGAAAACAATCACAGCAATAATAGGAATAACCATAGCTGCCAGTTCTATATTTGAACCAAAAACTGTTTGCGCAATAATTTGGGCAAAACCGAGTCCAAGAAAATAACCGACAAAGCCACCAATCAAAGCCGTAATGATAACCTCTGTCAACACGACCAAAATAATCGGTACATTTTTAGCGCCTATCGCCTTTAAGAGTCCTATTTCTTGTCGTCTTTCAATAACGCTCGCCGTTACGAGATTGCTAATCGCTAAAGCGCTACAAACAGAGGATAAAATCGTAATCAAGGTCATTAGTAGCGACACTTTATTTAAAATTGTGCCTTCACTTTCAGCAACTTGTCTAACAGGTCTGACCACACTATCTGTCACCACTTCTTGAACTTGATGACAAATCGCGCTAACATAAGCCGTACAATACCATGTTTCATATTCTGTCGGCGTTAAAGACTTAGGGTCACGCGCCGCTTTTTTGGCGAGTTCATTATCAGGTGTCGTAAGCGCTGAAACTTCCATTTTAGAAAATTTGCCTTCTAAGCCATTTAAAGCCTGCGCACTCTCTAAAGTAGTAAAAATCGCCTTATCATCTTTACCACCGTCATTAAAAATCCCTTTTACAGTAAAAACTTTACTTTTCTTACTACCTTTTAACTCAACTTGGTCGCCGACGTTAATACCCGCTTTATTAGCAAGGAGCGACCCGACCATAATATAGTCATCATCACCCTTTGCCATCCACTCACCGATAATCGTATCGTGCCACCACGTTCTAAGATTACGCGTACCGCTGTCGACGGTTTCTCCAGTTTTAAGCGTTTCTTTAATCTCAAACCACGTGCCAACGACCCTAACTTCACCAATATTCTCAACTTTCGCCTTCGTTTCGATAAAAGGGGAAAAATCAACGATATTGTAGCCCCAAAATATCTCTTTCACCTTGAAAATATCCTCTTGGTCAAGAAATTTATCTTCAACGTCTAAGGCATAAAGGTCACCTAAAAGCGAGGCATCTTTAGGCATCACATTGATATTGGCACCGTATATTTTCAGCTCTCTGTTAACCTTATCGCCAACGCCGAGCATCACATTCATCATTGCAGTCGATAGCGATATGCCGAGCATAATAGTTAGCGCTATCATCAGCATTTTTTTCCGTTGCCGCAAAAGCGTTTTAAATACCATTCTCCAAAACATACGCTACCTAAACCTTTTCTCTTCACGAATTAAATCGTCAATATTTATATATATCTTTTGATTGGCTATTTCATAAGGGAAAGGAATAGGATTACAACCTCCCTTAAAGCCAATTGTCGCCTTATTCATTACTACATCACAGCGTTTACAAACCACATCATCCCCGCGTTCAAAATAACCCGCAATACCACAAATTTCACAAGCATCTAAACCGACGCCGTATGCCGTCCCCTTAGGTTTTTTAACAGCGATAAAGCGTACATCATAACCATTAGGAGTCACATAACTAAATCTGTGTAAATGTCCGTCTGCCAACGCCTCTAAATCAACAATAATTTTGTTTTCTTCCATTGTATATTCTTCAGCTGGTGCTAATTCCACTTCCTTCGTTTCATAATAACGTACCACTGTTAAAGTAAATAGCGCTATCATTAAAAAAGTAAATAGTTCTATAGACCAACGTCTCTTATTTCTGAAGTTAGCAATTTGTTTGCGCCTTAACGCCGAATTTTTAAATTCGCCCGTCACTTTTCGATAAGAAAAATAAACGCTAATCAATGCTAAAGTAAGTACTAAAATTAAAAAATAAATAATTTTCCGATAATGATTATCGCCAAAAATCATTATTTGAAATACAAAATCATTTAATTTAATAAAACGTAATCGTTGTAGAGCAGATACTGCTCTAACCACATAGTCTACCATTAAAGTAGATACAATAATAGTAAAATATAAATAAATTTTATTGCCTTTTAAGGCACGCAAAACCTTATATAACCCCAGCGTAACTAACGCAGAGATCACCAAGGCTAAAACAAAGCCAATAACGCGTAATAGCGCCATGGTACTAAAACCATCTTCGCCAAAATAGATGAATTCACCCGTCATTTTAAGTGCTCTGGGCATTAAATAAAAAAAGATTGTCGTCGTACTAATCATGCTTAGTGGCAAAGAGAATTTCAAAAACTTATTTTTTTTAGCTAACATTATAAGACTTAAGATACTGAATAATAAAAGCAAAACAGCAGTAGTTATAATCAAATAGCGATTAAAAGCAATTACTGCTAAATTTGTTCCTTTTTCATCACTCATATGATAAAAAAATTCAGCCGACCCCAAAATCAAGCCAATTAATAGAGCATAAAGTGGCTTTTTATTATCGATCAGTGCCAAATATGCGCCGAGCAAAATAAAAGCCAAAATCCATAAATCTATCCCACTCAATAAAAACTTTAAAATAACTCTCTCCTTAAGTAAAAAATGCCCCAGCTGGGGCATTTATATATTATTCGTTCTGCAATTGCTCAGCTGTATAATTCCATTCAAATTCAACTGTTTGAGTTTTAAAGTAATCTTCTGCTGCGCCTTTAGCTGGAACACCTGTTGTTTCGTCAACATGTAGTAAGTAATCTGTTGGTGGCTCAATTGTAAAAGTAAGCTTATATTGACCAACAGTTAATAAATCTTTCTTAATGTTAGCACCATAGTGTGGACCATCATCAGCGTTCATAGGCATGAAGCTACCTTCAGTAACCACATTACCATCTTTGTCTTTAACTTCATACTTAACAGTTAAGTATGCAGGCCAGATATTATCACCAGTACCAAAACCGTACATAGCTGCTGATTCAGATTGTAAATGGATATCAGCCTCTAAGTGCATGTCTGATTCTTCTTTAGTAGGGTTCTTGCCAGCAGGAATCATGTCAACTGGTTGGAAATAAACAGCTGCAACCTTGTAAGGTCCAACTAATTGTTCTTCGCCAATTTCGATTTCTACAAAACCACTCTCACCAGGAGCTTCTGCTTCAACAGCAGATTCTACTTGTGATGCTGCTTCTGATGCAGCTTCTGATACTTCTGATACAGCAGACTTAGCTTCTGAAGCTGCTTGTGATGCTGCTTCTGATGCTTGATTAGCTACTTCGCCGCTAGCAGAACAACCTGAGAACGCTAAAGCGAGCGATAAAGCTAATGTTGGGATTAAAATTTTCTTATGCATAAGTCCTCCTTATATATTGTAAATGCATAACTACTGACTAGTTTAGATTTGTCAGTTTAATCTATTTTAAATGCTAACGCAATTAAAATCAATATAACAAGCAATCATCGATTGCTATGCTTGCTGTTCCGCTTTTGCCTTACGATTAGCTAGCATATTTTGAACAACCAACCATAAGGATGCAATCGCAATCATTATCTGCGGAATTAAAGTTTCCGCCCTGTTAGTAATATTTAAAAAGCCAATATTAAGACCTGCTAATGCTGGTATCACCGTATGACCAGAAATGACATTTGCTTCTCCCAGTTCAATTACTCCCTTACCCATAAATGAAATACACATCATAAACAAGAGTATACTAGTAAAGAAGAAAAATGGTCTTAGCGGAATTTTCACCGTCAAATAACGATATGATACGAAAATAATTGCCAAAACGACAGTTCCTGCTAAAATACCATAGACGATATATTTAGGATCATTCATTCCAGCCGAGAAAGATGCCTTATAAAATAGAATCAACTCCGCACCTTCACGCAATACCGCCAAGAAAGCGGCAAATACTAAAGTATTCGTACTGCGCTTATCAATACCGCTAACAGACTGCTCCACCTTATCATTGATATATTTTTGCCAAGCCATCGTCTCAGACTTATGTAACATCCAATGACTAACGTAGAAAAGCACAGCAACTGCAATAAACATCGTCCAGCCTTCAATTAGCTCTTGTGCGACACCACTACCACCTAATACCAATTCAATCACGAAAGCTAATAAAATACTACAGATTACCGCGGCGAAAGCACCAAGGTAAACCTTGCCTTTTAAATGCCCATTACCCGTTTTAACGAGATAAGCAATAATCGCTACCAAAACTAATATCGCCTCTAAGCCCTCTCGAATAAGCAAACCAAAAGTAGTCATAAAAGTATTAAAAGCACGTTTATTTTCATCGACAACAGGTTCTGCTCTAACTTCTGTTATCGCTTCTTGCGATTCTGACTCTATTTCTTGCTCAGCTTCTGTCGTGAGTTCTATATACTTAGGATCGTTATCACCAAAGACAATTTTACCGACTTCGTCATTATCACTAATATATGCTACACCATCCAAAACCATAGCATCTTTATAAACCTTTAGCTTTAAAAGTTCTATCTCTTTTAAAATAGTGCTTTTATCTGCTTCCACATTACCTAAAAGTTTATGTTTAACATCACTAAACATCGCTTCAATTTCATCTACGCGTTCACGAGAAATAGCAACCATGACATTCTTTTCAAAACCCTGAACTTCGTAATGACCAAAATAAGCATCATTTATTTGTTCATAGGCTTGCTTATATTCATCGTTTTCTGTGAAATTAATAGCGTTGTCAAAACAAATCGCCATATCCACAGCAACTTCCTGCCAATTGTTATATTTTTTCTTAGCAGCAAAACTAAAACTTAAAGACGCTATTAAACTCAAAAGCAAAATTAGCGTTACTATCTTAACAGTTATTGATTTATTATTCAAGTGTTGCCTCCGCTTTTTAACTTTTTAATAATTGCATAGTTTATTATACAAAATAATATTGAGAATGAAAATAATATTATGTCAAAACCCTATTATAAAGATAAGAATTCTCATTTATCAACGATTCTTAAGTGTTTTTAAATAAAAATAAGCACAAAAAAGTGGCTATTTCACTGTTTTACAGCTTTTAGCATTTTAAACGATTATCAATTAGAAAACAATTTACATTTTTGTTACCAATTATCTTTATTTAAACGAAATTCTAAATAAGCTCCATCGTTTCTAGCCGTATTTCAACTTTTCACCATAAAAAAAATCTATATATCAGTCACTCCCATTATCATACAATTGAATTAACAAAATAAAATATCTAGCAGCAATATCACTACTAGATAATTAATATGAGCAAATCTATAAGCCGAGTTCTGTATTTGACGATCATCTATCTAGGCGTTTAGTCACCTAAACGCTCAAGCGACCTACCTTACGGGCAACGACGAGCAACCGTTTTTTTACGCCCTATTTGGTCTTGCTCCAGGTGGGGTTTACATAGCCATAAAGTTGCCATTATGCTGGTGCGCTCTTACCGCACCTTTCCACCCTTGCCCCTAAAAGAGGCGGTATCTCTCTGTTGCACTATCCTTAAAGTCACCTTCACCAGCGGTTAACTGGCACCCTTGCTCTATGGAGCTCGGACTTTCCTCACAGTCAAGCTGCGCAATCGTCTGACTTACTCACCGTTATTATATGCTATTCTAAATAATTTGTCAATCGAGGATAACATATTAAATTAAACAACGTGGATTGATTAAATAGTTCTACAAATAATTACATTCTCATACAAAAAAACATTTATATAATGATGTTTTTTTGCTATAATAGTTTAGAAAAGAATAACTGTGAGGAAAATATGAAAAGAAAATTAGCGTTACTATTTATTTTGATTTTTAGCTTTAATCTAATTTATGCAAACGAATTAAATAAAAACAATACAGAAATAAATCTCAATACCGAAGCTAAAGCTGTTAGTTTGATTAGTGCAAGAAGCGGACAAGTATTATACCAAAAAAATGGTGATACTGCCATGCCCTGTGCTAGTACGACTAAAATTTTAACCGCAATTATCATCATGGAAGATATGGATTTAAAGACAGAAATCACTGCCTCAGAATCTTTTATCAATCCAGGCGGCTCCAATATCGCCATTGACCATGGCGAAACACTAACGATTAAAGATTTACTCTATGCCCTACTATTAGAATCTGCCAATGACGCAGCAGTCGTGTTAGCAGAAGCTCATTCCGGTAGCACAGAAGAATTTGCCAAAATAATGAATCAGCGTGCACGCGAAATCGGTGCAGTAAATAGCAATTTTGTTACAGTAAACGGACTTGACCACCCAGAGCATTATAGTACAACCAACGATATGGCAAAAATTGCCGCTTATGCTATAAAAAATCCAGTTTTTCGTGAAATCGTCAAAACGAAAACCTATACCATAGCACCAACAAACAAAAAAAATGAAGCGCGCAATTACATTAACAATCATAATTTATTTTTAATGGATAATGGCGAAAAAATGACATATAACAATGAAAGAATCGCCATTTATGATCCAAGAATCGACGGTATTAAAACCGGTTATACCGATAGCGCGGGCTACTGCCTTCTTTCTAGTTTAGAAACAGAAGGATCACGCTATATCGCAGTGGTCTTTGGCGCACCATCACAAAATAGTCTCTATGCCAGCTCAAAATCACTTTTAGATTATGCTAGTTATAACTATAAGCGCGTAAAACTTGTCGAAAAAGGGACTATTTTAGACAATATTAAAGTAAAAGGAGCAGAAAGTTCAGGATTAAATTTAGTTGCTGCCGAAACCATCATCCTTTCACTACCTTTAGATACAGAAGAAAAAGTGGCAATAGAACCAAAAGTTGAACGTTTAGAAATTAACTATCCAATAAAAATGGGTATGACACTAGCAAAAGCTACTTATACACTAGCAGATGGCAATAGTTTCATTATTGATTTAGTTGCAGAAAGGGATATAAAAAATTTAGATTTTATCGGAGAAATGACAGAAGTCTTATCTGCTAAAAAAATCACCTCCTACCTTGATATAATCGTAATTATCTTAAAATTAATTGTAGTATTTGTGATTTGGCGCTGGTTAATAGGTATTTTACGAAGAAAACGAGCGAAAAAAATCCGCCAAGCTAAACTAGCAGAAATCAGAAATTCAAATAATAGTAATGTCGTCGACTTCAACGCGATTAAAAATCAACGAAGATAAAGGAAAAGTAATGCAACTATTATTAACATTTCAAAGCGATAATTTCATCACAACAGATGATAAAACCATTAGGATAATGCAAGGATTTCTCTACAAAAAACTAGCTGACATCGGCGCCAGCTATATTCATCATGAGACCTATTCTAGTAATAGTAAAGTCTTTCGTCACTTTTGTTTTTCTGATTTAATCTGTAAAGACAACAACTATCACTTTTATTTTTCATCGGCACTTGATGACATTATTCCAGCTTTTTGCCAAAAACTTTATCAAGATGATATTTATTACGAAAAGATTAGATTAAAATGTACAAGCATAGAAGTGATTGACAACACCGTCAAAGATAGATCCATTTACATTAGCACAAAATCGCCTGTCGTTGTTGATAGAACGATTCATTTAGAAAACGGTAAAAAGAAACGCATATACTACTCACCACTTGATGACGAATTTCTAGCAATCGTTAAAAAGAACCTAATCGACAAATACAATTCCATTCATCAAGAACAAATAAAAAATGCTGAGCTAAGCATAAAAAACGTCCAACACTGTAAAAAAGTAACTAAAAAATACATCAAAGCGAGTGCTAAAAAACCAATAGAAATCATCATCAAAGGCTATGAATTCGACTGTGAGATTTGCGGTGATAAAAGGCTATTACAAACAGCCTTAAATTCCGGTTTAGGTGCCAAAAATGCGCAAGGATTTGGCTTTGTGAAGAAAATTAACTAGTAAAACAAAATTTTATTTATTTAAAAACGGCAGTTCTAATACCAACAGCAACACTAACCAGCGTTAAAATAGCCATATTCACAGTTAACCAAAAGATTCTTTTATTATATTTTTTCTGAGATTGTAAAATATAATAATTATATAAAGCATCAAAATGATTATCACATTCTGTTTCCAACGCATCAATATCCAATTCTCGTCTTAAAATTTTATATTCCTCATCACCTTGTTCTTGAAATGTAACTTTACTAAATAACTTCTTCGCCTTTTGTTCATAATAATATTCAGCAATTTCATCAATGCTTTCTTTATTTTTACTCATTTCACAACTACTTTCACTCAAATTGTCAACAACTTTCTTAATTGTTGCTCTTTGTAATAAAACAATAATAGCAAGCTCCACATAAATATATAAAAAAGGATTAATTACAGAATCCAAAATATCTTCACTAGTTGATGTTAAACGAATAAATGAATGATTGGTAATAAAATCACACGTGCCGTATTTTATCCACCTATCATACATTGTCCTAGCCATAAGGTCATCTATCATTTTATCACTTTGACAACTACAGCCATTCTCTATATAAGCAAGTTTATATAAATTTTCTTTTTCTTCCCATCGCATTTCCTGCCATTTTACAGCTTTTATTTTAGATGACCAACTATCGTCTTTCACCATACAGCAAACAAACATTCTATCATCGTCAACCGATTCTATCTTAATATTAGTAGGCATAAAATAGCTAACTACAGAGGGAATATAATTTGTATCATACTCTAAATTATCTCTAATTATATTTGATTCTATAGTGATATCATCGTTACTATTTTTACTAGATTTAAAATAAATCGTCATTTTATCCGCTACTAATGAACATTGTTTATCATCACTATAACTTAAATACGGCGCCCTTATCCGTCTACCAAATTCATTAATTGCATTGACATCATCTAATGAGTTATATTCTCTATTTTCTAATTCATAAATCAATAAACCGACGCCGTTATTATATAATTTCAATTTTATATTATATATATTTAAACGATAATCTTTTTTATCATTTTTCTCACGAGGCTCTTTTTTAATTTCATAAGTGCAAGAATCAAAATTTGCTTTATTCAATTCATAAATAGCAACAAAATCATCATTATCTCCACCAAGTCCAATGATTTCATTAAATGGTTTAGTAAAATAACTTTTTACATTATAGGCTATAACTTTTTCTAACTTATCATCATATAATTTCCCCTTATATTCCAATGGCGATTTAATTAATTCATTGACCGTTGAATCCTCTTTCTTATTTGTTGATTTTACAATTTTATTTAAAATCGCCTTATATTTCCTAGTATCAATGCTTTTCATCTTATCATCTTTATCATTAAAATAAAACGGAAAAATAAAAGTATGATAACTATAAACTTCTTTCTCTTCTTTTGTTGTATCATTATTTAACTTATCTTGACTGTCCACCACTATTATTTCCTTCCTATTCTTCCCGAAATTTGCCAAAACCGACATTTGTTCTTGCCCCTACACCTATATCAACTATAATTTTCTTGAAAAATTCACATTTTTGTTCTGCGCTTATTGTCACACCATTAATTATACTATCCTCTAATTTAAAATTAAATCGAAACTTAATACCAGCTTTTATTTTCATCAAGGTATTAACATTTATGTCGCCATATTCATTTTTATGATGAGAAATATAGTCTAAAGCCATAATATTAGCACCATTTATATCATCTGGTAAAGGATAAGAATCTAAATAAATATCATTGGTTTCAAATAAAACTTTCTCCAAAGCACTTATATCCAAATCATCTAAATTTTTACAATCATCATCTTTATTTTTGGGTTTTAATATCTCTCTTAATATCTCTCTTATGTATTCTTCATTAGGGCTTTTTATATCACTTATTTTTTTAGCAGAAAAAACCGAGCGCAACATCCCCTTCAAAGAAGAACCTGGCAAATACGGTATGCCAGAAACATAATCTAAAGAAAAACCAGTTTCAATAAAATCCGTCAAATTTTCATCTTTTTTTTCATGCTCATAGCCAAGCCCCATTTGTAAACCAGGATACAAAATAACTAAATCAAAATACTGTGCCCTAACGCTATCTATATTATTCTCTAAATAACTATTATCTTCAGTAATTATATATTTTATTTTACTATTATCCCTTTCATTATAATAATCCCAATAAAAATAATAATTAAAATTAGCATTATTTCCCGACATAAAAACTCCTTATATCTTTATTAATTAGATTTTTTTTCTTTATCAACTAATTGAAACATATTAAGAGACAACTTAATCGCAATTGCCGCTTCTATTACCTTTTGCTTTAAGTTCTTTTCATCTTCGCTATTTACAGCATTAATTTCTTTAATCAACTTTTGTTTATCTTTATCCAAAACCCAAGCTATAAGTTCAATAACTTTCCCCTTATCTTCATCATTAAGCTTTCCTTCTTTATTATAAATCGCTACGGCTGTTTTTAAACCACTCGTTCTAATACATGTACCAAAAGAGGCGAGATAATTTCTATATTCATTAGGGATTGTATCTTTTTCAGAGCCACATTGTATATTAAATATTTTCTCTAATGCCTCAATCGCTTTTGGAATCAATTGATTCACATTTCGTTTATTTATCATTGCCTATGCCCCCCTTGAATCTCTTTAACCATTGTATAGCCATAGCCAACAGAAGCATTACCACCAAATTGCACAACTTTAGATTCGACTTTTTCTGCAAACTTTTCAAGCAATTTTCCATCACTATCATTGGCTAATACATAAAAATAAAAAACACTATTATAAGGAACTATCTCTTCATACCATAAATTTCCGCGTGTCATTTCACCATTTTCTTTTTCTTTTCTAACTTCATTGCGAGCAATTATTGGTAATTCCACATCATCAAAGTCCGATTGTTCTAATAAATAAATTTCATCTAAATTAACTAAATTGGGCATTTTATTCAATTTGCCAATAATAGCTTTATTTTCAACTTTAATATCTGAATTCTCTTTATCTTCTATGGTTATTTTATCAGTTTTTCTAACTACATTTTCCAATAAATGATTATATTTTTCTACCAATTCTTTTGTCGTTATCAAATAATATGGTTTTTCTCCCTTACTCGTTCTCATCGGTCTTGCAAGAAGATACGCTGCTAAAAACTTAAGCTTTCCCTCAGAAGCTTGAGTTTTATTATTATTATTATTATTAGTTTCTTCATTTTCCTCAGAATTATCAACTTCAGCAATCTCTATTCTATCGCCACCAAAAATATTTTGAATTAATTCTCCTTTTTTATCACCTTTAAATTCAGCATCAGCTAATCGCTCAAAATATTCGCGCAATGCCCCCTTTACCCCAGAACCATTGATATAAGGACTGGCATCATTGACATCTTTCGCCACCTCATTATCTATAATACTAACACTATAATCACCTGTACCGACATGCATATTAGTTAAACACTGAACAGAAAAAAGTTTTGCTTTCATTAGTAACCTCCATTTACTTCCCTATTTTAACCAACTGATTTAATCCGATTTTTTTGTATTTTTCATTCAACAATTCATTATTTTTAAAGATATTTTCATCGTAAAAAATACTGCCTGCAGCTATTAATTGATGTAAACTAGTACCAAATTGATATCTGCCATTTAAGGATTTTTGTCTTTTTGTCTGCAATGGTCGAGAATTTTTTGTTAAAATGATTGCGCTATTAGAGTAATGAATATTTTTCTCCAATTTTAAATTAGATAAAGCATATAAAAAACGTTGATTTTTAGATTGACCTTTATTCTTAAATTTAGTATTAACTTCATTTTGCAAATCAAATTTCAACTTGCGCTTTTTACAATCAATAAATTCTAATAAAAAAGCCGATTTATCCTGTCCTAAATAAACTATATTTTTCTTTTTCCAATCAATTTTAGGGATACCTATATCTTTGCTTATATCTATTTCAGCAGCAAAAGCAAAACTATAATCTTGATTCAAAACATAGCTTTCTTTTTTAAAATAAGCCTCTTCATTTTTTCCATTTTTCTTATGAATTCTCGTTTTGACATTCGCCTTGAATAGTTTATCTCTACTTACTATCGATAAATCATCTAGACACATAAAACTATCAGTAAGATAATTTTTCGCTTTATAGTCACTAGCAAAGTAAATATCTTCTCCCAAAGAACAATACCCCTTAAGCTTTTCAATTTTATATGGTGTATATTTCTCGTACTGAGGATTATGATTAAACGGTGTACGAATATACTTTTTATCATCCTTTCCTAGTAAAAATAATGAACCAATTGATTTTATCGCACCAAAATCAAATTTATTTTTATGTTCCATATAAGAAAAACTTTTCTCACCTATAAGCTTATTAATTGTTTTCTTATTCTTATAATCAAAATCCGTACTTAACCAACCTGCCCTTTGCAATAACTCAAAGCGCAACACTCCTAAAAGTGTGGTTTGAGCTGGCAATAACTCTGATTTAATATAATAATTATATTTTTTAGGACCAGCCCCTAAATAATTATAATTCCTTTCACCACCTAAAAAATATGGTTCTAAGGGAGTTAATTTAACAATATACTGCATCAATAAACCTCTTCCTCAATAAAAAATGTGCCTATCTTCAACATAGTAATAAGCGTCAATAAGTCATCGCCTATCTCATCATTTTTCTTATTATAAAAATATTTTTCTATATCCTTCACAATATAATCATTTGTTGAAACAACTATATCATCATAACACTTTTTTATAACATTATCATAATTACTCGTTAAATCTTTCCGATAAAAATCAAAAATATTATCGAATAATACATCTTTTTTATTAGTGTTTCCGTATGCAAATAAGCTAGCATAATCCCTTAATTTATATATAATTGTCCTTGCTAAATCGTCTTTTTGTTCTATTGTTTTTTCAACTAATTCAGAGAGTTCTGTCAACTTATCATTACGCAAATATAAGCCTACTGATTTTGAACTGTTTTTCATAACGTGTACAGTCGTCGCATTCTTTACTGCACTAGTGTTAACCTTACTAGCAGACTTACTAATAGCTAGTAAATCGTTTGCTATAGCTAAAGTTTCATACAGCGGAAATTTATAGTACTTAATCGATACACCAAAACTAATCGATATATTTTTCAAGGCAGATAACATTTCAGTAGAAGATTCAGCTTGTACAACAGTTATTAATTCTCCGTTTTTATCAGATAAGTATTTTTCAAATAATATATTAATCTCACGACATAAAGAAAATATATTTTTATTTTCATATTTTTCATTTCTTAAAGGTGCTAGCATTAAAATATCATCGCCTCCCATATAATAAATAGCTGCACCATAATCTTTAATCAACTCTTTAGTTTCAACTGTAAAATCATATACAGCCTTTGAAAAAGCTTTCATCGTTTTTTTGCTTTTAATTTGCCTAATAAACGCACCAAAATTATCGCCATCAGCATTGACCATAGCAAAATATTTGCCAATTTTATTATCTTTCTCTTCGTTTTGAGCAAGTTTGGCAAATTCCTCAATCTTTAATAAATTTCTCGATTGTTTACTATCTTTAAAAGTATTTTTATCTATATACGATTGAAATAATGTACTTTTTTTAATGGTTTTATTGGGATTATAGTCAATACCTGAATATAAGGCAATCAAAGGGTCTTTTTTTATTCGTTTATTAAGTTTTTTCTCTTCCCCTATTCCTATAGTAGCATTAAAAGTTTTTGTTAATTCCAAATAATCTAATACCTTTTGAACTTCAAGCAACTGCTTACCAAAAGAATCTTTTTCTTCTTCAATAAAATAATAATGAAATTGAAGGTAATTAGTAAAATAAGCCTTTACATATTTTAATAATTCATCATTTCCCAATTTATTTCCATCGCTATCTGACAATACAGTATCTTTAATAAATTCTTCATTACTCAAATCACTATAAATTAATTCAGAGATAACTTCCTTTTCCACATTAAAAATAGTTTTTAATGTTTCCCCTAATTCTCCCACTGTTTTATTTTTTACTGTAAAAATAATTCTATCTGGATATTTACCAATACCATCAGATAAATCTTCTTCTTCATTATAATAAGGACTAATTATATCGACATCATCACCAAATTTATTTTTTAAAGTTCTAATTAAATCTAATGCAATCTTAGAAAAAAGTATACTAGAATACCACAATGACACGGGCGAATTCGCGCTTAAAATCGTATCATAAATTGGTCCTATCGTTATTCCACAAATATATGTACTCATATTTTTGTATATCCCTTTCCTGTATCACTATTGTATTTTGTTATGATTTCCTCTAAATCTTCATCCATATTTAAATCTAATCGTTCTCCATTTACCACAAACTTTGAATTTGATAATTCGTCTGATGTTTCATACACCAATATAACAGCATATTTATCTAATTTCCGAAATTCTATAGAACTCCTACAAGACTGTATATTATTATTAATTACTCTAGCAATATTAGGAGAATAAGCAACTCTTATTTTCTGAAGATTATTATATTTTTTTGCTATATAAGAGTTCTTACCCATCTTTAAATCCTTATAAAAATCAGTAATAGCCTTATAAAATGTTTCTATTCTATAATCGCTTAAGCATTTATAATAAACAGTACACTTTCCCATTTCTTCAACTTGTTTCAAGAGGTCTATTATATTCTTACCCTTACTACGTATACGATTTCCTTTATCGCTATAAGAATACGAATCAACAGTAAATCCACCAAACCCCTTTGTTTGTCTCTTACCAAAATTATTTAAAACAAAAAAAAATTCTATATTCTTTCTAATTTTTTCTAATACATTTTTATTAAAACTAAAAAATTCTAATTCTATTTTTTTATAAATAGTATATTTGAATAGCTGCTTTTTAGGATTTGCGGTAAAAAACATTTTTTTCATATTCTCATCAGAAGATATACTTTTATTAAAAAAAGATACCTTCTGAGTAAACTCTGTACTTATTTTGACCTTATAACTAGTTTCTTTATTTTTGCTATCATATCCCAAAAACTTATCCAATCGCGGTTTCAAATCACTACCGCGTATAGTCGCGCCCTCTTCACCTGATTGAAAATGAATCATTGGTGTTTGTTGCTTTAAAATAACAGATAATTTACATTCACTCATAAAAAATCCTCTCTATACAAACATATAATAAATTTCAATGCCGTTCTCCTCTATAGAAAAACGTATACATAAAATAAAAATACTAATCCAACTAATCGCTACTACCCATAGTTAATAATATCACAAACAACAACAAAAATCGTTTTCTATATCTGCAATTATATCCTAAATAAATAATTTTTTCAAACAAATAATTAAAAATTATTAAAAAATCACAAAATACACCATATAAAAATTAAAACAACGGTAAATCAGAAAGCTTTACAACATCCATACTGATGGCATCATACTTCTTAGCTAAATGCACTAAAGCAGAATCGATATTCTCCTTCTCAAACAAACGCTCTATCATAATCCACTTTTCCTTTCAACTTAAAATTCATATAAGAGCACAAAATATAAGCCAATTTACTGGAAATGATTTTTGTATTTGAAAACTAGTAAAATCAACACTTTCAGCTATTTAATACCCAAAATATAAGCGAATTATTTACTATTTTTTGCCAAAAAAGCCCCTTTTTTGACCATTTTTACTGGAAATAATTTTCTCTTTTGTCAGATAATTAGTACAACTATATTCTAAGCACTGCAAACACTCATTAGTTAAAAAAACTACAGCAAAAACATTTCCAGTAAATTTAACGATTTTTCTTGCTTTTTTGCTGATTTTATGCTACATTATTCTTGTCGATGGCTATTTTACTTGCATAGACACCTACCTCTAAGGTATTAACACAAGTTCCTTTTTCTGTTATACATTTCTTACATGCATTGTTATAGACACCTACCTCTAAGGTATTAACACATCTTTTGTCTTCATAAGTATTCCTCCTTATTAAAAAACTCATTATAGACACCTACCTCTAAGGTATTAACACGGTAAGGTTATTTTGAATACTTAAATATTCCTTTACAATTTATAGACACCTACCTCTAAGGTATTAACACCTTTTTCATATTTTTTTATAACACTCCTGGCATTATCTTTTTGGGTGATATAAATATAGACACCTACCTCTAAGGTATTAACACAATAGAATTCTCTTTAACTAAACTCCAATTAATAGATATAGACACCTACCTCTAAGGAGAGCGCATCGGGGACGCATCGGGGACGGTTCTTTTTGCATCAAAATTAACTCGCTGGGGACAGACCTGACTTGATTTTTACTGCGGATTTTTAGTTTAGAGCAAGGAAACAAGTGAGAATGGGAATGAGCGTATTAAATACGCGATTGAGCAGGCGAACGCAGTTGACACAGCTATAGACTAAAAAGACTAGTAAAAAAGGCAACTACCGATAAAGAGTATTAACACATTTTCGACTTCGGAATTATATAGTCTAATACATCCCATATGAACAACTACCTCTAAGGTATTAACACAAAATTGTAATATTCATTACTTATCTCCTTTTTTGTTTTTTATAGACAACTACCTCTAAGGTATTAACACTAGATTCTTTCACCCTTATAAATCTATCAACTAATCTAAATAATTTATGATTATGTGTAATATAGACAACTACCTCTAAGGTATTAACACACGATAATTCTAAGTATATCTTTTGTTTTAAACTTGTATCATAGACAACTACCTCTAAGGTATTAACACTTTTTCTAGATTTTCTAGCAATTCAAGAATAGTTTCCAATGGCGCATTGGGGACGGTTCTTTTTGCGTTAAAATTAACTCGCTGGGGACAGACCTGACTTGATTTTTACTGCAGATTTTTAGTTTAGGGCAAGGAAACAAGCGAGAATAGGAATGAGCGTATTCAATACGTGATTGAGCAGGCGAACGCAGTTGACACAGCTATAGGCTAAAAAGACCAGTAAAAAGGGCAACTACCTCTAAGGTATACATCCCAAGCCGTGTCATTCAGAGGAGGCAACGCTTTATTGCCGACGTAGGAATCTTACGGCTTGGTTTTATTATAGCCCGCGTTAAGATTATCACGTTGTCGCAGATGAACAAGAAAAAATATGACTATCTTCCACTTAGATATGATGTAACATTTAAAGGTTTCTTTGCCAAGGCTAATAACAAGAAATTTTTACTATATACTATTTCTATTTGTAAATAATAAATTTTTAAGCCGTGTCATTCAGAGGAACGCAGTGACGTAGGAATCTTACGGCTTGGTTTTATTGGTATTTATCCCCACGCTAAGATCCTCACGTCGCTCTGCTCCTCAGGATGACAGCGTGGAGAATCACAGCGGAAATAAAACTAACTTCTATTTTTTACTGCGGATTTTTAGTTTAGGGCAAGGAAACAAAGGATTGTATTCTCATCTTCACCCACTCTCCAATACCATCTAGAAATAATTTCACACCACTAATTCCACAAAAATTAAATCACTAATTCCATAAAAACTAAAAAAATAGTGAAAAGAAGTCTCAAATATGGTAAAATAATAATAAGTTATTAATCTTATAAAAAAAGGAAAATATTATGCTACATAATATGGATAAAAATAAAGAAGAAAGACAAATAAAATTAAAAGTTGATTTTGCATTTAAGAGTATTTTTGGTGATGAAAAACATATTAATGCTTTAAAATATTTATTGCGTACTATTTTGGGCTATTCTAATGGTGAATTTAAAGAAATTCACATCTTAAATAGCGAGCTCACAAAAGATTATTATGGTGGTAAAGAGTCAAGATTAGATGTTCTAGTAAAACTTAATAATGGTGAATATGTAAATATAGAAATGCAAATGGATAATGTTCAAAGTAACGAAAAACGATTTTTATTTTACTGGTCTAGTGTATATAATAGACAGCTTAAAAAAGGCGAACCTTATGAAAAACTAGCAAAAACAATATCAATAAGTATATTAGATTATGAATTAGAAAATAGTGATAAAATGCATTCCATATACCACATAATAGAAGATGAAACGGGTAGAAAACTAACAGATATGCTAGAAATACATACAATTGAGTTACCAAAATTAAAGAAAGAAGAACTAATAAAAAAAGAAAACAAGGAATTTATTAATTTAATGAGATTAATATCATCAGAGGATAAGGAGGAGATGGAGATGCTAGCTAAGCAGAAAGCGGAACTGGCTGAAATAATAGATGTAATGAATGCAATGACAGATGATGACGAGAAATGGTATGCTTATCTTAGCCGCGAGAAATTTTTAAGAGACCAAATAAATAAAGAATATTATTGGAAAACAGAAATTGCTAATAGTGAAAAACGTGGATTTAAATTAGGTATTGAGCAAGGATTAGAGCAAGGATTAGAACAAGGAAAAAGAGAAATAGCACTTAATCTATTAAAACAAGGCTTAGATATTTCAGTTATTAGTTCAGCAACTAATCTCAATCCAAGCGAAATCACTAATTTACAAAAACAATTATTAAATTAAAAAACACATAAAAATAAACATTGGTGAAATTATACCAGTGTTTTTTTATTACCAATAATAACATTTCATCAACTAACCGCTATTAAATAAACGGCAATTTACTGGAAATGATTTTTGTTTTTGAAAACTAGTAAAATCAACGCTTTCAGCTATTTAATACCCAAAATAAAAGCGAATTATTTACTATTTTTCGACAAAAAAACCCTTTTTTGAGCATTTTTACTGGAAATAATTTTCTTTTTTATCAGATAATTAACACAACTGCACTCTAAGCATTGCAAACACTAGATAGTTAAAAAAACTACAGCAAAATCATTTCCAGTAAATTTAACGATTTTTCTTGCTTTTTTGTGGTTTTTATGCTACACTATCCTTGTCGATGGCTATTTTACTTGCATAGACACCTACCTCTAAGGTATTAACACATTTTACTCATCTTACCCTCCTTTGGTTTTGTTTAATTTATAGACACCTACCTCTAAGGTATTAACACAGTGTGTTGCCATTAATACGATGGTCTTATCGACCAATTATAGACACCTACCTCTAAGGTATTAACACGTTAGTCTTTAGAAATATCAAATCCGACATAGATAATAGACACCTACCTCTAAGGTATTAACACATCTGGGTATTTACCTCTAATATCATTAAAAATATTACCATACAAATAGACACCTACCTCTAAGGTATTAACACAGTTTCTTTGAGAAGTTGATAAATAAAATCCTTGTTGTATAGACACCTACCTCTAAGGTATTAACACAATTGTTTGTTGTTTTCTAACCATAGATAGCTATTTACCATGGACAACTACCTCTAAGGAATACATCCAAGCCGTGTCATTCAGAGGAGGCAACGCTTTGTTGCCGACGTAGGAATCTTACGGCTTGGTTTTATTAGTATTTATCCCCACGCTAAGATCCTCACGTCGGCTTCGCCTCCTCAGGATGACAGCGTGGAGAATCACAGCGGAAATAAAACTAACTTCTATTTTTTACTGTGGATTTTTAGTTTAGAGCAAGGAAACAAGTGAGAATGGGAATGAGCGTATTAAATACGCGATTGAGCAGGCGAACGCAGTTGAGAGGCGCATTGGGGACGGTTCTTTTTGCGTTAAAATTAACACACTAGGGACAGACCTAGCTTAATTTTTTGTTGCCAAGCTATTTGTGTGCAGCTTGCACACTAGTCGTTTTTTTGCCCTTTTTCTATTGTAATTTATATACCAACTTGATAGACTAAGTTTATAGTTATAAAATAAAAGAAAGGGGTAAAAGATGAACAAGAAAAAATATGACTATCTTCCACTTAGATATGATGTAACATTTAAAGGTTTCTTTGCCAAGGCTAGTAACAAGAAATTTCTATTAGCACTATTAAATCAGTATTTGAATTTAGATATAGCCGATGAATCAGCTATAGAGCTATTAGCTACGGAATTACCACCAATTAGCTCTGATAACAAAATACCAACCTTAGATTTAAGAGTAAAGCTAAAAAATGGTGAACAAATTAATATAGAAATGCAACTTACTAGTAAAGATTTTTTTTTGAAACGAATTTATTATTACAATACGAAACTATATAGTGAACAGTTAAAAAGTGGCGAAGATTATGATAAGTTAAAGAAAACGATTAGTTTAACTTTTACACTGTATGATGTATTTACGGAAGATATTAATGAGAACTATGAGAATTTAAGTTATGTAAATAATGTATCCTTATATCATGAAGAACGTTTAACACCATTTATCGATGACGTTGCTTTATGTTTTGTAGAATTAAATCGATATAAAAGATTATTGAAAAACAATAAAGTAGAAAGAGATTTTTGGGCAGATTTATTGTTAGCAAATAGCAATGAGGAACTTTTTGAGTTATCAGAAAGGAGCGATATAATGGCTGAAGCAGTAAAAGAATTAAAATATTTTTCAGAAGATGATGTCGCAAGATATTGGTCTGATATGTATGAAAAAGCAGAGCGTGATAAACGAGCAGAGCGTTCATATGCTATAAAAGAAGCTAGTAAACTTGCTTTACTTAAAGGTGAGAAGCGTGGTGAAAAACGTGGTGAAGAGAATACTAAACAAAAAATTGCACTTAGTATGCTAAAATCTGATGTTGACCCTAAAATGATTAGCAAATTCACTAGTCTCAGTTTAGAAGAAATCACTAATTTACAAAAACAATTATTAAATTAAAAAATACATAAAAATAAACATTGGTGAAATTATACCACTATCCTTGTCAATGGCTATTTTACTTGCATGAACAACTACCTCTAAGGTATTAACACGGTTTCAGACAGGACATTTTCCTACATGTTTACCTACGATAGACAACTACCTCTAAGGAATACATCCGAAGCCGTGTCATTCAGAGGAGGCAACGCTTTATTGCCGACGTAGGAATCTTACGGCTTGGTTTTATTTGGTATTTATCCCCACGCTAAGATCCTCACGTCGCTTTGCTCCTCAGGATGACAGCGTGGAGAATCACAGCGGAAATAAAACTAACTTCTATTTTTTACTGTGGAATTTTAGTTTAGGGCAAGGAAACAAAAAAGCAATTCTTGATTTTTTTGCTATTTTATGATAATATGTAAGTGCAACAAAGAGAGAATTGATGAACATTTCATCACCAAAAAAGACACTAGCGGCAACTAGTGTCTTTTTATTAGGCTCACCATTATTTTCTTATTTTGCTACCGAGCCATTTGCAAAAACAATATGATAATACATCATAAGTAGCATTTGCTATGATAGCAATTACTAAAGAGAGAATTAACGCGCTCACTTCATCACCACCCTTCTACCATAAGATTTACTCTCGGCAAAAGAATAATGGCAATATCTATTATAATATAATATCAACAGAAGAAAAAGATAAGCATATCAATAGTCACTACCTCTAAAGCATAATAAAAAAGTACGTGGTAAAAAACAGATGTCCTGTGATAATTACAAAGCATCACACAATAAACTAAGCACTAAACAGCCAATAAAAAATACCCGCCCAATGTAA
>PDWI01007359.1_pt1 | contig 35542 bp, 29 predicted proteins | sample 1430891 | NCBI WGS metagenome assembly PDWI01 (sample SAMN01162508, study PRJNA174530) | Oral metagenome, whole genome shotgun sequencing project. | biome: Marine environment; feature: Marine mammal; material: Swab sample of the gingival sulcus; isolation source: swab sample of gingival sulcus... | reverse complement strand
AGTTTGCACAGTGGCTTTTGTTGCCATTCACTAGATAACTCATTGATATTAAATAATTAATAGCGGCACGGTCGCCGTACTGGTGAAATATCCGGGCTAAACGCTGCGGCCGTGAGCGTGAAGCTATAGCAAACTCACCAGTTTATCGATATCCAGCACAAACACATCACCTTTGGCCAGTTGAGCGCGGGCGATAAAGGGCCAGTCGTGCTCGGGCTGCACGCCGCCGACAATTTGTTCGAAGGAATCCTCAAACACCAGCATATGCCGAGGCAGGCGGTAAAACTCGATGGCGAAATGGGTGTAGGGACTGCTTTCATCCAGGCTTCGGCAAACCAGCAAGCGACGGGATTCACCGGTGATGGGCTCGGGCAGCACATCCTTGAGTGGATCAAAGGACACCAGCGGCACGGCCAGGCCACGCCAGCTGATCACACCTCTGATCCATTCACTGCTGGCGGTGGGGGTTAAGGTGTCCACATGATAAATCACTTCCGCTACCACTGCGCTTGGCAAAATCAAGCTGCAGTTTTCGCGCCAGGGCACAATGTGAACCTGTACCTGACGTCCGCCCTGTTGTGCTGTGCCCTGTTCTGCTGTGTTAGCCATGTTGCTGCCCTTCAATCAGGTTGTGAATATGGCCGATCAACTCCGGCTCGTTAAAGGGTTTACCCAGATAGTGATGCACGCCCAAATCAAGCGCCTGCTTGCGGTGCTTATCACCAGTGCGCGAGGTGATCATAATAATTGGAATATCCTTAAACTCCGGCGTATTACTCATCTGCGCGGCCAGCTCAAAGCCGTTCATACGCGGCATTTCCACATCCAGTAACATCACCTCGGGAATGACATCCTGCAACACGGCAATAGCGTCCACACCATCTTTGGCCAAAACCACATCGAAACCGTTGTTTTCAAGTGTGTGCGAGGTGATCTTACGCACCGTGAGCGAGTCGTCCACCACCATGATCAGCGGACGTGCCTGTTTTTTCGCAGGCTCAACGGGTAGCAGGTGCGCATCGGCTATACGAGAGGCGTTTTCCAGCAAGGTGTTCAAATCCAAAACCAATGCGATATCGCCATTGGCCAAAATCGTGCTATCGATAAACCAGGGCAGATGTTTCAATTGCTCTACCACAGGCTGAACCTGAATTTCCGATGTGCCTACAAGCTCATCCACGTGCATGGCCAGAGTTTGTTGATCGTTCTCAAAGAACAGCACTGCGGCATCATCAGTACCGCTGAAATCACTGAGCTGGGACAAACCCAACAAACTGCCAAGGTGGTGCAGTTCCCGCTTCTCTGCTCCATACTGAAGCACCGGATGCTCGCTGGCATAGGCTTTTTTCAAGGTGTCCGCAGGTATTTTAACGATGGTGCTCACAGCGCCATGGGGAATAGCGTAAACATGGTTTGCGGCCTTAACCAGCAGAGCTTTGGTAATTGAACGCGAGGCGGGTAATCGCACCGTAAAACTGCTGCCTTTACCGGGTGTGGACGCGATGGACAGCGTACCGCCCAATTCACGCACACCATCGACCACCGCATCCATACCGATGCCGCGACCGGACAGTTTTGACACCTCGTCCACCGTGGTAAGCCCTGGGGTCAAAATCAAGCGGTAGATATCCTGTTCGCTCACTTCAGCGCCGGCATCAATCATGCCCTTGGCCACCGCGTGTTCGAGAATTTTGTCTCTATCCAGCCCCGCACCGTCATCGGAAACAACAATGACAATAGCGCCATTGTCCTGCTCCACAGACAACTCGACCAGGCCTTCCGCGTCTTTTTGCGAGCCGCGCTTCTCAGGTGTTTCAATGCCGTGAGCCACGGCGTTGCGCAGTAAGTGCTCAATCGGCACCAGCACTTTATTGAGTACGTGGCTGTCGATGCGAACATCCTGCCCCACCATATCAAAGCGCACCGCTTTACCCGTTTCACGACCCGCCATGCGAACAACGCGTTCAAGGCGCGCATAGAGCTGGCGCACCGGCTGCTGACGAACGACCAGCAATCTGTCGTGCATTTCCCTGGTACGCATCGCACCCGAAACTACCAGGGACTCGCGCTCGTCCAAAGACGAGCTCATCATGCCACCAATTGCAGCCAGATCGTTGACGGTCTCGCCTATAGCGCGAGAAATATGCTGCAAGGTCGAATAGTGATCCATCTCAAGCGGATCAAATTGCTTATCTTTTGCGCCGTGGTTATCCCGAACGCGAGCGATAATTTTTGAATCAGTCTCAAAATCAAGTAAAGCCAACTGTCGTTTCAAGCGCGCAATGGTCAACTCAAGCTCAGACAGGTTGTAGCGCTCCTTGGAATTTTTAGCCTCCATATCGCGGTGCGCAATATTGATATCGCCAGCCATGCGCACCAGTGTGTCAAGCAACACTGCCGAGACGCGAATGCGTTTGTCGCCACTGGTATCGATCTCACTCTGCAAAGTCGGTTTAGTAAAATGCGCCGCGCTGGCAGTGATTTCGGGCTCACCCTTTTTGACCTGCTCACCCTGCACTGCTGTGCGCAATTCCTGGCCATGCCAATCACCACCCTGACTGGCGAGGTTAACCGCCTCGATGATATCGTCCAGAGGCTCTGGTTCTTCACGCTTTTGCAAGGCATCGACGTAAAACTGCAGCCTGTCGATGGCATCGCGAGCCAAGTCCTGATTAGCCTGGGTGATTTCAAGGTCACCGGCAATCATTTTTTCATACAGCGACTCAAGAACGTGACTTAGGTCGGCCACCGCAGTCAAATTGGTCAGGCGCGCATTACCTTTTAAGGTGTGCAGCTGGCGCAACTGCATATCCAGCGCTTTACGAGATTGCGGTTCAGACAACCACTTGTCACAAGCGCTGTCAAGACGCTCCAGGTGTTCGTCCGCTTCCTCGAGAAACAGCTCCAATACGCCGAAGTTTTGCGTGGCTGCCGCCCGAGGCGACGCTGCCTCATTTGCAGCCAGCGGGGCATCGCTGCTGGCTGCGGTTTGCGCCACAGACACATCGCTTAGCAGCGGCTCATCTTTACTGAGTAATTCAGCTATTTTTACCGACAGAGCGTTGAACTTTTCGGTTTCTACGGACACCATGCGTTTTAAGTGCATTCTGTCCAGCACGGATTCAAGCATATCCCGCGCTTCTTCGATCAAATCAACAGTGGCGTCTTCGCTGGCATTGGCAGCGGTGATCAAGGTTTTTATCTCCCCGACCAGGGCCATCAACTCCATAAAGCGAGCGCGACCACTTTGCACTTGCAACTCGCCCAAATCCTGACTGAGGCTGCGCCGTATCGCGATATTCTCGCGATCTTCCCACCATGCATCAAAGGCGCTCTGCACGCGCTTGCGAACTTCTACCGTGTCCTGCAGGAAAGCCTCAATATCAGCTACCTGCTCGGCCTCCTGAGCATTGGAAGAAGGCCTGGGCGTCCAATCGCCAAGATGATCGCGCAGTGATTTAGCCCGCGCTTCTACGTCTGCAAGAAATTGTTCGCTCTCGACAATTTCCCGCGTATTGACGTTAATCAGTGCCAGCAAACGGCGTAGTAAGCTTGCCAACCAGCTCAACAAATCAACATCGGTATCGTCGACTTCGCTGCCGCAAGCGTTAATTTGCAGCATAAGTTTACTTACTGCGCCTGACATATGGGCAATGGTGTCGGCACCTGCCACATAGGCGCTGCCGTGCAAGGAATGCAGGGCTCTCAATAAACTGTCGGGCGCCGCGCACCGGCCATCGTAAGATTTTACGAACGACTCGATCATCTGGATATTTACGGTGGCTTCAGACACAAATACGTCTTTCAGACCGGGATCCATCTTGCAAATAACCCGCTCTTCCGCGGCAAATCGAACTCCGTCTGCTACCTGAGCACCGGCGTCATCTGTCGATACAGGTTCGCTATGAACACCTTTGGGGAAAATATTGGCACGGTGCTCAATAGCCTTCATTTCGTCTTCAGGCAAAGCACTGTCTTCGAACAGACGTTCTATGGCGATATGTAAGGTGGAAATAATCTCGTCAAACAGCATAAAAAGCTGGTGGTTTTCGTACACCAAGCCTTCCGTAACGCGGTTTAACAGACTTTCACCCGCACCAGCAAATTCCGATAACTGCGCCACACCCGCGACATTACTGGTACCTTTAATAGAATGGAAACCCAAACGTAAATCGCTAAGCACACGAGAGCTTTTAGTGTCGTTTTTCCAGGCGGTATAATTCGCCTTGACGCGTTCCAGTTCGCCCTCTATTTCCTCTTTAAACACGTCGAATACGGCGGGTTTTATCGAATCACTGGGCGCGTCCTCATCCAAAAGATGCAAATGAACATCTACCCATTGATGATCCTCAGATTCACTATCAGTAATATACAGATCAACTAATTCCGGAGCCTGCTCAGCCTCACCCTTTAAATAGTTTTCTATGTTGCGAATACGATCGTTAGGTAGTTCTTCTTTGTTTATCAGCGCGTGTGCCAGTTCCGGCAGCGTTTCAACGTATAAGTCTATCCAGGGGTAAGCACTTTCTGCAACGGCTTGACCATTGGGAAAAAAATCATCAATCCAGCGTGCATAATCCGCCAGCGGAATCATTTCCACTACCTCGGCGGCGTTCTCAATGGCTTTTACGCTCTGCTTTAAGGATTGCGCTGCGTAACTGTTATTTGGATTGCAGCGCCACTCCAAATGATATTGTGTGATCGCATCAAGCTCCTTAGCAACCTCATCCTTAAAGGCTTGATACACATACCCGGAGGTGATACTCCCATCGCTGACGCCCTCAGGCTCTGCGGAGGATTCGTCGTCTTTCTCTTGCGTACCGGCCTGCTGCCTGCACAGTGCCTGAGTAAAATCTTGTAAAAACGCTGCGCGATCAGGACTGCTTTCATCGCTCATTACCGTGGCAGAGAACTGCTCCAACAGGTTTATAATCAACGACAGGTCATCATCCCGGCCTTCTACATCACCACCTTGCTCAATTTGTGACAAGGCGCCGCGAATTGAATCGATCACTTGATAGGAAACCTTGAATTCCAAAAAGCGAAACAGGTTGGAGACCTTTTTCAAGCCGTGGCTAGCATCCAAAAACGCGCTGTAATTTTCGCGATCACGACAAAACTCATCCAAGGACTTCGCAACCTTAGAGAGTTCTGTTTCAATGCCTTCTAAAACTAATTCTGTCATCTTTGGTTCCGATACCTAACCTGTCAACACACCGGGACAACAGTGGGAGCTGCAGTGCTCCCACCCGCATCGATCCATTAGACCTTGTGTTTGTCTTGCTCGACCTGATCTTGTTCAGGCAGAGTGAACTCGGCAACAGACTTACGCAATTCCAAAACATTGCGCGCCAGGAAAACAGCGCCTTGATTGGTAAGCTTAATGTTGTTTGCCATTTTTTCCGTCACTTCCCGCACCGCCTGCAAGGTCTCACGTACACCGGTTGCTTTGAGAGATTGCATTTCCGCACTGGTAGACATCTCCTTCGAACTATCGGTTACTTTGCGCGATACGGTTTCAATCTTGGCGAGCACATCACCGGCGTGTTCAGCCTGACGCGCACCGTTAAGTACCGTGGTAATACTGGATTCCATAGACGAAACCGCTTCGGAGGTATCGGCCTGAATCGCGCTAATCAGTGATTCGATCTGCTTGGTCGCCCGGCCTGAGCGCTCCGCAAGGCGCTGTAGCTCATCCGCAACCAGTGAGAAACCGCGTCCTGCCTCGCCGGCGTTCGCCGCCTGCATGGATGCGTTCATCGCCAGAATATTGGTCTGGTCGGTGATGCCGTTAATCAGACCAATAATCGAGCCGATTTCCTGCGAGCTTTCACCCAAACGCTTAATCCGCTTAGAAGTACCTTGGATTTGCTCTCGCAAATCGCCCATCGCTTCCACGTTTTGATTGACCGCCCGACCACCCTGCGCCGCAAGCTCATAGTTGTGTACAGTCACTTGCGACAGGTCTTTGGCTTTTTCCGCCATCTCTTCCAGCGCTTCCAACATTTTTTGACTGGTCTTGCTGGCCGCAGACACATCGCGCACCTGTGAGCGCGCCGCACCGGTAAGCTCCGAAGTCAGGTACTGACTTTTCTTCGCCGCTTCTGACACATTCACGGAGGTCCGGTTAATGGAAGTCACCACCTCGCGCATCGACTCCACAGCCATGTTAATCGAGTCTGCAATCGCACCGGTAATATCGTCGCTCACCGTCGCTTCAATCGACAGGTCACCATCGCCCAGGCCGCTGATTTCACGCAGCAGCTTACGAATTGCCGCCTGATTGCGCTCATTCTCGTTTACCACACGCGAGGCATTGCTGCGCTGTGACACAAACAGATATACCACGGCAAGCAGAAGCAAGGCCGCCACAATAAACAGGCCCCAGACAATAAGAGGGGCGATGCGCACGCCCGCAAGTTCGATAACACCCGCATTATCGCGATAAAACTCAACCAGCTCAGTATCTATCGCCGCCATGTTGTCCACCGCCACAGACATCACCGCCGTGGCATCGTTTTGACGTAGCTCGCCATCTGCTTCCTGCTCGACACGCCCCAAGGCATTCACCGCCGGCAGTAACTCAACAACCATGGATAACAATTCATCGCGGTAGCGACTGATCGAATCGAGCTGTTTGGCCACCTCTTGTAAATTGGCTACGGTTTCATCGGAAAATCGGGTTTTACCGACGATATTCAAGGGGCCTTGTTCAAGCTCTGACATCTCATCGGTGATTTGGGAGAGATGATCAAGTGCCAACACTGTGGTTGGGCCACCTTCTAATACCCGATGCAGGTTGGTTTCGATTTGCTGCACCAGATAGAGCTGGCGCGTGGCGTAGTATACCTGCAGGCCCTTGCCGGTCTCAGCCATTGATTTGGCGGCGGCCTCAGCCGCCTCGTGCATTGCCGGCAACTGCTCAGTAATATCGCTGACGATACGATCAGCGCGCACAATCACCGACTGACTGGATAAAATTGAATTGACATGGGCGTTAACAGCTTCCCATGCCTGCTCCATTTCCTTGAGCTTGGGTTGAATTTTTGCAGGTGATGGCGGCAGGGATAAGCTTTCGTCACCATTGACCAATACGCTAGAAAGCTCCGCCATACGATTGCGCGCCTCGCGCAGCTTTACGAAGGAACTTTCAATACCAGAGCCAGACTCCACCGCGTACTTGTCGATTTGCTGCACCAGTACATGCTGTTCGTTCGCCGCTGAGAGGTATTTTTTGTAATCCGCTTTTTGGGTTTCCTGGCGGAAAAAGATAAATAATGCCAAGGCCAGTATCGCCAATAGCGACAGCGACAGCAGCGTACCCAAATCTAACTTACGCCGTGATAACAATCCCGCTGAATTTATCATTTCAAATCTTCCTCGTAATTACGCAAGCGGCTTCAGCCGCCGTATTGTTTCCTGTGTTGCGAAGTGTTACTCCGCCCCAGTTTTCATTAAAAAGCGCCCGTCCTGCACCAGTGCAGCCATGCTTAATACCGGCCACAACTCCTGTTCGCTGGCTTGCGAAACGCTTTCATAGCAAAAATACTCCAGGCCCGAACGGCCTCGGCCCGTCTCATTGATATTGGCAATGGGGAAATACTGAATACCCAGCACATCCTGAACTAAGAATCCGTAGTATTTGCTCAGGTTTTTTACCACCAGTACTTTGTTGGTAACACCTTGAGTAACTGCATCACCACCTAAAAACGCCTGCAAATCAGTAAGCGGCAACACCTCGCCATGATAATTGCACAAGCCCACCAACCAATCCGGCGTACCGGAGATCCGGGTAATGCGTTCCGGCCTGGGCATAACCTCGGTCAACTCATCCATGGAAGACACGACCTTGCGACCACTCAGCATAAAACCCAAACCGCGCCACTGGCCTTGCTGCTCCACCAATTCGGAGTCCGTGTTCAACATGTTCGCGGCACGTTCGTGCACAGCAATCAGTGCATCAAACACGGCTTTTGAGCTAATATCCATACTTGCACTCATTCTGTTCAGGACACGCCCTGTAGCAGCTCTGCTACTTTAACGCGAAACATTTTCGCATCGACCGGTTTAACCATATAGTCGGCAGCGCCCTGACTCAGCCCCCATTCAATATCGGTCTCTTGGCTTTTCGTTGTCACCATCAAAATAGGGATGTGCCTGGTGCGCGTATTGCGATGAATCTGCCGCGTGGCTTTAAATCCATTCATGCCAGGCATCACCACGTCCATCACTATAAGATCGGGCAAACTGCCGAGAGTCTGCTCCACGCTTTCCTCGCCACTGGAAGCCGTGAGTACGGTATGCCCGTCTTTTTTCAGCAACTTGCTCAAAACGTGTATTTCAGTTGGGGAATCATCTACGATAAGTATATTGGCCATGGCTCTTCTCCTCTCAAAACAAGTGTCAACTCATTTGAATATACATTAATTACCCGACAACAGCTTGCTGATAATGGCATTAAGTTCATTTTCATCAACGGGCTTGCCCAAGCAGCAATCGAAGCCTGCTTCCAGGCCTTTTTTTCGATCAGATTCACGATCATTGCCGGACAACATAATCAACGGAATCGCAGAATATAAACTGTGAGCTTTTAGCAACTTGCAGGTCTGATAGCCGTCTATACCCGGCATCATCACATCCATCAAAACAATATCAGGGCGATGCTCCACAATACTGGAAATGGCGTCGTAACCATCTTGTGCGAGCATCACTTCATACCCTACTGACACCAGGCGCTTGCGTGAAATAGCACGCACCATTTTACTATCGTCCACCACAAGCACACGGATGGATCTTTTTTGTTTCAAAGCGATCATATCCACGCCTTCTTTGAGTGGCGCGCAGCATTGCTGCGCGAAAGGGCTTATTTACGCAAAGCTTTTTTGAAGTAAAACTCTTTCAAGTTGTCTAGCTCTTTCTCCAGGCTGGAGGTCGAGGCCAGGACAATTACCGGCAGAGTGCCTTGCTCGATACCCACATAAAACTGCTCGGCAATAGGCCAGAATTCGTTGATTTTTCGAACGCTGGACGCTTGCGTAGCGTGATATCCCTTGTTTTTCGACAACTCCGCCAGGCCCGTTTCAAATTCGACAACTGCCGCGCGCACCTGCGTGACATTAACCTCATCGCGCAAACCCGAGTAATGGGAAATATAGTATTTGTTGACGCGCTCAAGCAGCAGCTCCATGCGCTCTATCAACAACAGCATATTCTCCGCATCATTCGCAGCATCTCTGTGCTTACTGACGATCAACTCAGCACCTTCCAGTAGAGACTCACCCAGGTCGATAATCAGTGCGCCGTTCTCCAGGGAGAAAGGCTCGGTAATCACACTTTCAAGGTCTGACAGAGTGAATTTAAAGAAAGACAATATATTGCGCTCTTCACTACTCAAGTTCATACCACCAAGAGACTTGATGCTTTTACGCAACACCGACATGTCCTGGTCTATTTCTTTTTTCGCGACGGCGGCGCGAATGCCTTTGCCGCGATAAAAGTAAGCTTTAGGAATGCTTTGGCTGACAAACTCAATGGCTTCTGCTGTTTCAAGCAACTTCAACTGCTTGGCATCGGAGGCAACGGCTTGACTTGTGCCAAAACCTGCTGCGCCTATCAGCACACACGCTACGAGGATTTTCTCTAAAAACTTCATTCTACCAACTCCTGCTCTAACTTAAGGATTTCACGAATCTCAACAAACACATCAGACAATATTTTTTCCGCACGTGTAGGCATAAAGCGACCGGACTTGCTGTTCGCCATAAAACCAAACACCAAAAACCTGTCGTCAATCGTTTTCAGGCGCTTTTTAATCCCAGGTGAAACGAGACTATCCGGCGCCTTAGACAAATCGGCATACAGGGCTTCGAAGTGATTAATAGTCTCTTCTACATCATCATAGTAGTGACTATTTTCAACGCCCCAGGCTTTTAGCATATAAAGCGCGCCCAAATGCTGTGTGTCCATACCCAGTTCAGATACTTCAACCACGTACTTCTCACCTTCGATCTGAGTTTGCTCCGCCAGTGCGAAAGCGAGAGTTTCACATTTCTTGGTAAATTCGGCAACGGTGTCACGCAATTTTGCCGCTTTGCCGACCTCAGGTTTAGAAAGAAAATCTCCTTTTATACCATTCCAAATATCCGCCAACTCCTGGGTTTTCACCTTCAGATCGCCAACATCGTGGCTTATTACGTCGGCGATATATTTATCAATGGTGGCTGCGCCATTTTTCAGGTCTGTTGCGGGGTCGTGATAAGTCACTCCCATGCCAACCATGGCGTAGTCTTTTAACACGCGGTTAGCCAACATGCAGATATCGGCAATCTCGTGAACATCCGTCGCCGAAGCACGGGCAGATACTTCCATACCCATCAGCGCTAACAAAAACCACACTAAAAATTTACCTGCGGTCACCTTGCGCGCCCGCTTTCGATTACTTTGCCTCACCCTGAACACCTCCTACCATTACTCTGCAATAAAAACGACTTAAAACATCAACACCAGTGACAGGCCGTATACGTCAACGTGATCGCCGTCGACAAAATCACGGTTATAGGCAACACCCACACCAAAATTGTGATTGATGTGAAATTCGTAACCTACACCTAAGCGATACATGGTTTCATCATAGGAGTGGTGACCACCGACTGATTCCTCACCGATACCAGCGCCCAGACGCAAACCTTTCCAGGGATGCAGATAAACCATGCCTAAAATCGCGTCCACCCCATAACCGTGGTGAGCATCGTTTGAATCTTCATAATTAAGACCGACGCCCCACTGACTATTGATACGATATTCATATTCAACACCGTAAATCATTTCGGTTTCGTGATCAGCCTTGCGCTCACCAGCGAATACGCCGAGAGCGTGATGGCTAAAATGGGTATCATCTGCTGCCTGTGCAAGATTAACTTGCGTCATCGCAGCAACCATAGTGCCTGTTGCCAGCAGTTTGAATAGTGTCTTGTTCATTTTGCTTTTCTCCTTAAGGAAGGTAAAATTTGTATCCGTCATATTGCTTGTTCCAGTGTGACTTTCAAGAATTGGAAAGTGAAACAAATAATGGAGATTTCTCCAAAAAGCTGCAGCTATTTCTCGCAAGATGTGAACCAGTTGGCAGTTTGCGATTTTGTTCGGGCAGGCAGCGATGTATCAGTGACGCTTTTAGGCTCATTTCACAAAAAACCTGCGAAGAAAACCTGACCTAAAAAATGGAACGACAAATTATTGGCGGATAAATATTACACACCGAACCAGGGCTCACTGCCAGAGAGGATATTACATCAATTCGGTGATTTTTTCCCTAAAATTCCAGTTGCTGATGAACCACTCAGGCAGGGCGCGAACCCGCCGGGCACAGGGTGGCGCTAGACGAGCGAACACGCCGCCACCAGTGCGGGCAACTCGTCGAGGCCATCAATTACCGCAAGCGCTCCACTGTTGTGGAGTTGATCCACCGAATGTACCCCGTAGCTAACGCCGATACAGGGCATGTCGATGGCAGTGGCCATATCCAGGTCGTAGGTGGTATCGCCCACCATAACCGCCTGAGAAGCGCTCAAATTCAGCTCACTCAGCAACTCGCGGAGCATCTGCGGATGCGGTTTAGAGCGGGTTTCGTCTGCGGTGCGAGTGGCGTCGAAGAAGTCGGCAAGCTCCAGAGCATTGAGAATACGATTGAGCCCCCGCCGACTCTTGCCCGTTGCCACCGCCAGCTTGTAGCCCGAGTCGCGCAGGCCGGTGAACACAGACATGGCGTTGGGAAACAGTTCAGGCAAATTCTGCTCCTGGGCGATATAGTGTCTGGAATACGCCTCTACCACCGTTTCCCATTGCGCCCGAGACGCGGATGGAAACAAGCTCTGCACCGCCTCCAGCAAGCCAAGACCAATAATATTGCGTACCGCAGCATCGGGCAGCGATGGCATGTCCGCCTCTAGAATCGCGTTTTGCATTGCCCGCACAATATGCGCTTCGGAATTACGGGAAAAAGGACAAAGAAGGTTGTTCAAACATCATGAAAAGCGTAGCGGTAGCTACGGTTTGAATGATTTTGGGCAAGATTCGAAGTCATTTTTTTCGATAAACCATTTAGGCACATTTTGTACATTGGCTTTGGTTGTCATTCATAATATAACTCATTGATATTAAATAAAAAACAGAAGATCAGCCGCCGTACTGGTGAAATATCCGGGCTAACATCTCAGTACTCCAAACGATCAATGATATGCTGCAAATGGCTGTCCAGGGGCGCACTTACACTTCGTCGCTTACCCTCAACGTCAAAGTGAAGTTCACTGGCGTGCAGAAATAGACGCTTTAGACCCAGCGATTTAGCGACCTGCTCGGTGTGCTCGGTGCTGTATTTGCTGTCTCCAAGCAGCGGAAACCCCTGGTGACGCGCGTGCACACGGATCTGATGAGTGCGCCCCGTCACCGGGCGGGCTTCTATCAAAGTCGCGCCGTGAAAACGCTTTACCACGGAAAACTCAGTGAGCGACGGCTTGCCCTCGGCAGACACGCGCACCATGCGCTCGCCAGAACTGAGCACGTTTTTCTCAAGCGGCGCGCTGATCTGGCGGACTCGCGCGGGCCAACGCCCCGCCACCAGAGCCAGATAGCGCTTGCTCATCGTGCCCTCACGCAATTGGCGGTGCAGGTCTTTGAGCGCCGAGGCTTTGCGGGCGATCAGCAGACAGCCAGAGGTGTCCTTGTCCAGCCTGTGAACCAACTCCAGATAACGCTCCTGCGGACGCTGCTGGCGCAGCGCCTCAATCAAACCAAAATTCAGCCCGCTGCCCCCATGCACGGCCAGACCAGAGGGCTTGTTCACCACTAACACGCCAGGAAAGCTGGCAAGCACCGCCTGCTCCAGGGTATTTTTCCAGTGTGCTGGCACAGGCTGCGGCGCACGTGGGTCTGCCTGGCGCACTGGCGGAATCCGCACCTGGTCGCCAAGTTTCAGGCGATAATCGGCCTTTGCCCTGCCCTTGTTGACCCGAATCTCACCCTTGCGCAGCGCTTTGTAGATGCGTCCCTTGGGCACGCCCCTCATTACGCGGGCCAAATAGTTGTCCAGGCGCTGACCGTCACTGTTTTCATCCACCGTTTCGAAGCGCACCGCCATCCTGGGCGCAGCGCCTGTCTCATCTTTCATATAAAAGCCAATCTAAGTCGTTGATGAAGCGACAATAAGTCGTTGATGAAGCAATAAATTGCTGCTATATTGCCGCAGTGTGCAGAATCTCTCGCATGCAGCGAGAGGTCAGATACAGCCTCCCGTATTGTCGCCGCCTGGTTCAGAACCCCCTGTAAGACGGTGAGCTGGTGCTGAAATAAGCGCCCCAGCATTGGCTGGCACACAAAGAAACACACAACAGCCCATCGCCGCTTCCATGACAAAGCGCGGCGCTCGGCACACAGTAACCGCGCAGATTCTGCCGGATGAGAATGACAAACATACAAGGGCGTGGCCTGCGCAAAATGCAGACACTAGCAAATATGCTCCGGCCATGCCAGCGCCTTGATACAAGCAGCGGTGCTTGCAGATGCCTGTGCCGCAGTATTACTGGGCTTTATATTGCCCGCGACGCTCTCGCGATGTTAGCTGGTGGTTCTCACCCGATATGCCTGCGCCTTTTTGCAAGGCACTAGTTTCATGAAAAAAATGCTGATTAACGCAACGCATGCGGAAGAGCTGCGCGTTGCCATGGTTGATGGACAACGACTTTACGACCTAGATATCGAAAACCGCACCCGCATTCAAAAAAAATCCAACATCTACAAAGGCAAAATAACCCGGGTTGAACCCAGTCTCGAAGCGGCTTTTGTTGAATTCGGCGCCGAGCGCCACGGCTTCCTCCCCCTGAAAGAAATCGCTCGCGAGTATTTCTACCAAAACCCCAAAGACGTCGAAGGCCGCGCCAAAATTCGCGACCTGGTCAAAGAGGGCACGGAAATCATCGTGCAAGTTGACAAAGAGGAGCGCGGCAACAAGGGCGCCGCACTTACCAGCTTTATCAGTCTCGCGGGACGCTACATGGTGTTGATGCCTAACAACCCCCGCGCCGGCGGCATTTCCCGTCGCATTGAGGGCGAAGAGCGCGCCGAACTCAAGGAAGCAATGGCCGACCTTGATATTCCCGCCGATATGGGCGTCATCGTGCGCACCGCCGGAGTGGGACGCTCAACCGAAGAGCTGCAAGCTGACCTCACCTACCTGGTCAATCTCTGGCAGGCGGTGAGCAAGGCCGCCGGCGAGGTTGCAAGCCCCGCCCTGCTGCTGCAGGAAAGCAATGTGATTATTCGCGCAATTCGCGATTATCTGCGCGATGATGTCGGCCAGGTTACCCTGGACTCAGAAGAAGCTTATCATCAGGCATTGGACTTTGTGTCACAGGTCATGCCGCAGTTCAAAAACCGTATTCGCCTGTACGAAGACAGCATTCCGATGTTCAATCGCTTTCAGATCGAAAGCCAGATCGAAACTGCCTTCCTGCGCGAAGTGCGCCTGCCCTCTGGTGGCTCTATCGTCATCGACCCCACCGAGGCGCTGGTGTCTATTGACATTAACTCCGCCCGCGCCACCAAGGGCTCGGATATCGAAGACACCGCACTGCAAACCAATTTAGAAGCCGCGGATGAAATTGCGCGACAACTGCGTCTGCGCGATATGGGCGGCCTGGTAGTCATTGATTTTATCGATATGCTGGCATCGCGCAATCAGCGCGCGGTGGAAAACCGTATGCGCGAAGCCCTGGGAGTGGATCGTGCGCGCGTACAAGTGGGCAAAATATCACGCTTTGGCCTTCTGGAGATGTCGCGCCAACGCCTGCGCCCTTCCCTGGGCGAAACCAGCACCAAGGTCTGCCCACGCTGCTCGGGTCAGGGTACTATACGCGATACCAAATCTCTTGCGCTGTCTATTTTGCGCCTGGTAGAAGAGGAAGCCATTAAAGACCGCAGCGCTGAAATTCGCGCGATTGTACCGGTCAGCGTAGCCGCTTACCTGCTCAACGAAAAACGCAGCGACTTATCCGACATAGAAGCCCAGACCAAAACCCGTGTTATCGTTGTACCCAACGCCAACATGGAGACGCCCCATTTCGATGTGCAGCGGATGCGTGATGATGAACTGGACGGTCAGCCCACGGTCAGCTATAAAATTGAGCTACCCGAGGCGGAATCTGAAGTCGTCGCCGAACCCCGTCGCCCGCAACCCAGTGTGCAGCAGGCCGCCGTACAAGTGGCGCGCCCCCCTGTTGCCCCCGCGCCCGCACCCAAAACAGCGGACGCTGCCAAGACGGCCGCGGGCGCGGTTGGTATTGGCGCCTTGTTAAAACGGTGGGTGGGCGCTCTAATGGGCTCGACCCCAGAAGCCGAACAGGAGCAAACCAAGGCCAAGGGCAAGGGTAAAGACAAGGACAAAAACAAGCCCAAGCAGGACAAACGCGGCGGCAACAACCAGCGCCGCAACGGCAATCGTCAGCGCAATGAGCGGGATAACGGCCGAGACGGCAACAAACAACGCGGCAACGGCAACAAAAACAAGAACAAAAACAAGCAGGAGCGCAGCGGCCAGCAGGACGAGCAACAGGGCAACAACCGCTCGCGTAACCGCGCGCCGCAAAACCGTCGCCGCAACCAACGCGACACCAACCGCGATACGTCTCAGCACTCGCAAAACGAGACGCAAACACCCTCAACAAACAAAGCCGAGCGCGATGACAAACCACGCCATCGCCCCAGCGATCAGCGCCACGACGACAATCGCAGACGTCGTAAGCGCGCGCGCCCCGACGGTGATGCGCAGCAACAGGATCTGCAAAAACTCACGCAAAAACCGGGTAAAGCCGCTGCCGAGGCTGCGGGTGAACCACAAGCCGAGCAGCCCAAACCAGAGCGTGAGTCCGCACCGGTAAAAGCCAAAAAGCCAAAGTCAGAAAAAAAGGGCAAACGGCAAGATCCGGCGAAAACACCTGAGGCGCCCCAAGCTGTCGAGCCGCAAGCACCTGAAACCGATGCGCTACGCTCCGATGCTGCAGCCAAAGCGCAAGCGGCCGCCCTGGCTGTTGCCGCCGCTGAACTCAGCACCATTGAGCGCGCCACTGGTGTGCAACCGCAGCCAAGCCCCGAGGCCTTGGCCGCAGCCGAGCTGGACGCGATAGAGACTTCCCCGTCCAGGCAAGAGGCGGAACGCTCGCAACAGGATGATGCTGTACTTGAGAGCGCAGCGGCCCCCTCATCGGAGATCGCGCTCAAAACAGGAGTCGACGAAGATGGCCGTGCGCTAAACGATCCCCGCAGCGCGCCCAGACCCGTGACCGAGCTTAACATTGCAACGCAATCGTTTAGCCTGTTTAGCGACACGGTCGCGCCCGCGGTGGAAGCCAATACACGCTTTGTGCCCCGCGCTGGCAACGACCCCCGTGGCCCGCTCCCCAGGCCTGCGCAGGTACCTGACGAGACGGCCTGATGTGGGTCGTCAACGTCAGTGAGGTTAAGAAAATACAACAAGGCTCTTGTCACCGGCGAAGCAATCGGTATAATCCTCGCCTTCGCTGACGCCGCGATGCGGCAAACACAGTGCGAAATTCGGTGGGCTGGCTGAGTGGTCGAAAGCGGCGGTCTTGAAAACCGTTGAGGCGAGAGCCTCCCGGGGTTCGAATCCCTGGCCCACCGCCATTTTTTTTGCCGCAGCGCCTGGCGTTGCGGTTTTTTTTGCCTGTTTGTTTTCTCCCCTCTTTTGCCGGACATCATAAAATCAGCCCCTCCGCCCTGTGGGGAGAAGTGCGAGTACATAGAGTGCGAGAAAGGCCTGCGTTTCTTGTAAAAACCCTGACTTCGCTCTCAAGTCGCCAATACAAATTGTGCTAGAATTCGCCTCCCTTTGTCGGGTATCGGCGCTGCCGATACCATGCCCACACCCTATCCGGAATGCAAAATGAGCAACATATCAGCCTTTGAACAAGCCTTGAACAATCGTATTTTGGTGATTGATGGCGCGATGGGCACGATGATTCAGGCGGCAAAGCTCGAAGCCGGGGACTATCACGGCGAGCGCTTTGCCGATCACGATGTCGATTTAAAGGGCAACAATGACCTGCTCACCCTCACCCGCCCGGATGTGATCGCCAATATTCACCGCGCCTACCTCGATGTTGGCGCGGATATTATCGAAACCAACACCTTCAATGGCACGGGCATCGCCCAGGAAGACTACCGCTTAGGCTATCTCGCCAGAGAGCTAAACTTAGAGGCCGCGCGCATCGCCCGGGAAGTCGCCGATGAATACACGGCAAAAACCCCGGACAAGCCGCGCTTTGTAGCGGGTGTGCTTGGCCCCACCCCAAAAACCGCGTCCATTTCCCCCGATGTCAACGACCCCGGCGCGCGCAATATTAGCTTTGATGAACTGGCGCGGGACTATTTGGAGCAGACCCTCGCACTGATCGAGGGCAAGGTCGATATACTGCTTATCGAAACCATTTTCGATACCTTAAATGCCAAGGCCGCTATTTATGCCATAGAGCAGGCGCGGGAACAAACCGGCGACGACATTCCGGTGATGATTTCCGTGACCTTCTCCGACACCAGTGGCCGGGTGTTGTCAGGCCAAACTCCAGAGGCTTTTTGGGCCTCTGTTGCCCACGCCAAACCCCTGGTTGTCGGCACTAACTGTGGGCGCCGCTTTAAAGAGGTTCGCCCTTTTGCCGAAGCACTGGCAAACGCGTCCGACTGCTATTTTTCCGGCCATTTCAATGCGGGCTTGCCCAACGCTTTTGGCGAATTTGATGAAACGCCCGAAATTATGTATGAAGACCTGCGCGGCTTTGCCGAACGCGGTTTTTTAAACATCGCCGGTGGCTGCTGCGGCACAACGCCTGAGCATATCGCTGCGATTGCACGCGCGGTCGAGGGTCAAAAACCCCGCTCCCGCCCGCAACGCGAGCCCGCCTGTCGCTTAAGTGGTTTGGAAGCACTTAACATCACCAAAGACAGTTTGTTTGTCAATGTGGGCGAGCGCTGCAATGTCACCGGCTCGGCGCGTTTTAAGCGTTTAGTGTTGGAAGGCGATTACGACACCGCACTGGATGTGGCGCGCGCCCAGGTGGAAGACGGCGCCCAGATCATCGACGTGAACATGGACGAAGGCATGTTAGATGCGGAAAATGCCATGGTCACGTTCTTAAACCTTGTCGCAAGCGAACCGGATATTTCTCGCGTACCCATCATGGTGGATTCGTCCAAGTGGTCGGTGATTGAGGCGGGCCTGAAATGTATTCAAGGCAAGCCCGTGGTCAACTCCATCAGCTTGAAAGAAGGCGAAGCACCGTTTATTGAAGCCGCCACCCAGTGTTTACGTTATGGTGCGGCGGTTGTTGTTATGGCCTTTGACGAAACCGGTCAGGCCGACACGCTGGCGAGAAAAATTGAAATCTGTAAACGCTCATACGATATTTTGACCACCGTTGTCGGCATGAGCGCCAACGATATTATTTTTGACCCCAATATTTTCGCGGTCGCCACCGGAATTGAAGAGCACAACAATTACGCGGTGGATTTTATCGAAGCGGTGCGCTATATCAAAACTGAATTGCCCGGCGCATTGGTCAGCGGTGGCGTAAGTAATGTCTCCTTTTCATTTCGCGGCAACAACCCGGTACGCGAGGCGATCCACTCGGTATTTTTATTCCACGCTATTGGCGCAGGCATGGATATGGGCATCGTCAACGCCGGTCAGCTTGCGGTGTATGATGAATTGCCGAAAAACCTGCGCGATGCGGTGGAAGATGTGGTACTTAACCGTAACCCAGGCGCAACCGAAACCCTGCTGGATCTCGCCCAGGAATACCGCGACAGCGGCGACAGCGGTGCGGCTCACAAAAACGCTTTGGCATGGCGGGAATTGCCGGTTGCCAAGCGCCTGGAACACGCCCTGGTCAAAGGCATTAACAGCCATATTATCGAAGATACCGAAGAGGCTCGTTTAACCTTTGCCAACCCCATCGAAGTGATTGAAGGCCCGCTGATGGACGGTATGAATGTGGTGGGCGATTTATTCGGCGCAGGTAAAATGTTTTTACCACAGGTGGTAAAAAGCGCGCGGGTCATGAAGCAATCGGTGGCCTATTTGCAGCCCTATATTGAAGAAGGTAAGGCCGCGGGTTCCAGCAACGGTAAAATACTGCTGGCCACGGTGAAAGGCGATGTACACGATATTGGCAAAAATATTGTGGGTGTGGTGCTGCAGTGCAATAACTTTGAAGTGATCGATATGGGCGTGATGGTATCTTGCGAAGATATTTTACAACGCGCCCAGGAAGAAGACGTGGATATGATTGGCCTTAGCGGCCTGATCACTCCGTCACTGGATGAAATGGTACACGTTGCCAGTGAAATGCAGCGCCTGGGCTACGAAATACCGCTTTTAATCGGCGGTGCAACCACTTCCAAAGCCCATACGGCGGTAAAAATTGAACCGCAGTATTCCAACGACGCCGCGGTATACGTACCCGATGCTTCGCGGGGTGTGGCGGTGGCCAGTCAATTATTGGGCGCGGGAAAGCCCGCCTTTGTGGCCGAGCGCAGAGGCGAATACCAGGGCGTGCGTGAACGTGTCGCTGGCAGGAAGCCCCGGGCGGCATTACTCAGCTACGAAGATGCAACACGCAACGCACCGCAGTTTGACTGGCAAAACTACCAATGTGTTGTGCCACAGTTTCTCGGCCTGAAAGTGCTGGATGACTATCCCCTGGAAGCATTACTGGACACACTGGACTGGACGCCATTTTTTCTCACCTGGGAACTCGCAGGAAAGTACCCGCGCATTCTTGAAGATGAAATTGTCGGCCAGCAAGCCAAAGATTTATTTGCCGACGCACAGCTCATGCTTAAGCAAATTATCGAAGAAAAATGGCTGAGCGCCCGCGCGGTGTTTGGCTTTTGGCCAGCCCAGCAGGAAAACCACGACGATATTCGACTGTTTACTGACGACAAGCGCGACACAGATTTAGCCATCTTGCACCATCTGCGTCAGCAAACCCAAAAACCCGCGGACAAACCCAACCTGAGTCTGGCTGATTATGTGGCGCCCGCAGACAGTGGCTGCAAAGACTATATCGGCGGTTTTTGTGTGACCGTTGGTCACGGCGTGGAGGAACGGGCAGCAGCGTTTGAGAAAGATCACGACGACTACCGCTCCATCATGTTAAAAGCACTGGCAGACCGTCTCGCCGAAAGCTTCGCGGAGCATCTGCATCAGCGCGTGCGCAGGGAGTTTTGGGGCTATGCACCAGACGAGCATCTCACTAATGAAGACCTGATCCGCGAAAAATACCGCGGTATTCGCCCGGCCCCCGGTTACCCGGCCTGTCCGGATCACACCGAAAAAGCGACCTTGTTTAAACTGCTGAACGCGCCTGAAAACTGCGGGGTAAACCTGACCAGTAGTTTCGCCATGTTCCCGGCGGCCTCAGTGAGCGGCTGGTATTTCGCCCATCCAGAGGCGCGTTATTTTGCGGTGGGCGGTATAGGCAATGATCAGGTCGAATCCATTGCCAAACGCAAGGGTCTCAGTACAGAGGAAATGCAACGCTGGCTGGCGCCGAATTTAAACAAAATCTAGTAACCTGCGGCCACAGGATAAGGTCGGAACGGAAAAAGCGTTCGAATCTTGCCCAAAATCATTCAAACCGTAGCTACGGCTACGCTTTTCATGATGTTTGAGCAACGCTCGAAGGCCTTTTTATTCGGCGCGTCCATGCGCCTCACCCCTGCGGGGCTATCGTGAACACTTTCCCGAAAATTCCATTTACTGGTGAAATATCCGGGTTAACTACCAACGCCTGATACGCCAGACAAAGAGAATGACAATAATACCCAATAGGCCAAGGCTCGCCGGTGCAGACAGGTAGATACTATCGGCGAATACCATCAGTACCCGCAACGCACTTAAACTGCCGTTGACGGATCTGTCACTCAGGTCGACTGACAAGGTGTCGCCAACCGTGGCCAGTATAGAATCCGCATAGCGGTTACTGCTTGCGGCGAACACAGCCGCGCTCAGGCTCGTCAAGGCACTGCTGGGCACAGAGCTAAAAATAAAACCACTTCTACTCGCGGCACTGCGCCAATTGGAACAGAATAAGTCCCGATTATCGCTACTGGCGCAGTGACCTTGGTTGATATTGAAAATAATCGCATCTTCCGCGATGTCGATGTTATCTAAAACACGTCTGGTCGCCAGGCAAAACGGATTTTGACGCTGCCACTCAATTCCAGCGACAACAATGCTGTCACCCTTTGCCAGAACACGACCTTGAAATTGCTGATACACATCCACGCTGCTGCCAATCAGATCGGCACGCGCGTCGCTGTTCGAAAGAACAATTCCAAGCAATAGCGCCAGCATTGGCAAAATGGTCTTCATGACTATGACACTCCTTTTTACGGTGGGGCAAACATACCCTGCACCAAAAAGGCAACCAAGTGTCACGCACCACTTTCGAGAACCACATCACAGTTTTTGTGGAGATTTCCGGTTTTTATCTAAATAAACGTCTATGGAGCGCTGAAAAAACGAGATGAAAAACACACACCCACAAAAAAGCCCGCTGCGAGAACGGGCTTTCTAAAGACACTGAGAAAACCTACTTGGCTTTTTTCAGCTTCTTCTTCAGGCCTTTTAACTTGCCTTGTTGCTTAGAGATCTTAGACTTACACGCTTTAACTTCCTTTTTCAAAGCTTTTGCTTTTTTCTTAGCCATGGGCATTTCTCCGTTGGTCAATCAAAGTTAAACGTTTAGCGAAAAAACCAAACGCCATTAAACGATCAGGTAGCAAAAACACCACCAAATAAGTCGCTTAACGGTACCAATCATATGATACCCCCACAGAATTGCATCCACAATTTGCCGTGCTAGCACGGCTGAAATACCGGGCACTTTTTGCAGCTCTTCTGGCTCAGCGTTTTCAACACCTGCTGCGCTGCCAAAATGGCGCAGCAGGTCACGCCTGCGCTTGGCACCCACACCAGGAATACCCTCCAGGCGAGAATTACGCCGCACCTTGTCACGTTTGGCGCGATGGCCGGTGATGGCAAAACGGTGCGCCTCATCGCGTATCTTGATAATGCTGCCCATTCGCAGCGTTAATTAAGGTTTCAAAACCTGCTTTGCGGGTACTACCCTTGGCGACGCCGACGACTTCCACACCGCTGATACCTAACTCAGACAACACTTCCATCGCCTGAGCGACCTGCCCCTTACCGCCATCGATTAACAGAACATTGGGCAACACGCCCTCGCCGCCCTGCACGCGCCGATAACGCCGAGTCAACGCTTCATACATGGCGCCGTAGTCATCCCCCGCAGCCGCACTCTCAATATTAAAACGCCGATAATCAGACTTTTTGGATCCCTCTTTGCCAAACACCACACAGGAAGCTACCGTGGCTTCGCCGCTGCTGTGACTGATATCAAAACACTCGATACGTTCAGGTAGCGCGTCCAGCCCCAATACATCGGCCAACTGCTCAAGGCGCGCCAACTGGTTTTTAGTACCTTGTAAGTGCGCCTCCAGATTGCTGCCTGCGGTTTGTCTGGCAAGTGCCAGCCAGCGCGCCCGCTCCTTGCGCACCCGTGCGCGAATGGCAACCTTGCGATTACTGCGCTCGCTGAAAATAGACTCCAGTGCTTCGCGATCCTCCGGTATGTGACTCACCAAAAGCTCCCGCGGAATCTGCCGTTCAGCATTTAAATAAAACTGGGTTAAAAATGCGGATAACACCACTGGTGCAGTTTCATCCAAACGCAGGGGCGGATAGTAACTGCGACTGCCAACCACCCGCGCCCCGCGCACAAACAGCACATGGATACAGGCTTTACCAGCGCCGCTGGCAATGGCGAGAATATCCAGATCGCCGCTGCTGCCTTCGATGCCCTGAACCGCTTGCACCTCCTGCAAAAAAGCGATCTGGTCGCGCCGTTTAGCGGCTTTTTCATACTGCAATGCTTTGGCAGCGGCCTCCATTTCATCCGCTAACTGGCGCATCAATTGCTGCGATTTGCCGCTTAAAAACAGTACCGTATTGTCGACCTGCTCCCGGTACTCGGCCTCGCTGACCAGCTCTACACAGGGCGCAGTGCATCGCCCGATCTGATGTTGCAGACACGGCCTTGAGCGATTGCGGAAATAGCTGTCCTCACACTGGCGCACCTGAAACACTTTTTGCAAAAAATGCAGACTTTCACGCACTGCATTGGCACTGGGATAGGGGCCAAAATAGCGGCCTTTTTTGCGCTTGGCGCCGCGGTGCAGTGCCAGGCGGGGATACTTGTCCTCACTGGATAAATACACGTAAAGATAGGATTTATCGTCTTTTAACAGAATATTATACGGCGGCTTATGGGCTTTAATCAGATTATGTTCAAGTAGTAAGGCATCCCGCTCTGTCGCCACTACGGTCACTTGAATATCACGAATCTTGCCCACCAGTGCCACAGTTTTATTGGAAAGCCCTGTGTTTCTAAAATAACTGCTGAGGCGATTTTTAAGGTTTTTTGCCTTGCCGACATAGAGAATCCTGCCGTCTGCATCGTACATTTGATAAACGCCGGGACGACTGGTTAGCGTTGCCAAAAATGCTTTGCTGTCAAAGCCGTTCACGATTCATCTCGATATACGCGTGGCTCTATAGTCAGCGCGACGCCGTAGCGCTCCAACACCACCCGCTGAATCTCATTGGCAAATGCCAGCAATGTTTCTCCGCCGGCACCGCCGGGATTAATCAATACCAGTGCATGTTGCGGGTGTACACCTACGCCGTTTGCCAGCTTGCCCTTAAAACCACACTGCTCAATCAGATACGCCGCGGCAAGTTTAACGCCATCGCCTGCGGGATACTGGGGCATATTGGGATCGCCTTGCAGTAAAGCCTGCGCCGTTGCTTTATCTACCACCGGATTATGAAAAAAACTGCCCGCATTGGGTGTCTGGTTTGGGTCTGGCAGGCGCTGCCGACGAATACTGATCACCGCATCCAACACATTCTGCGGGCTGGGATTATCAATACCCTGCTGCTTCAAGAAATGCGCCAAAGCGGGGTAATGGGTTTTAGCGTGAGCACGTTTTGTCAGTTTAAAGTCCACCGCAGTGATAATGATTTTATCCTGTAAAGCGCCTTTAAACACGCTGGAGCGGTAGGCAAACTCACAGTCGTCGCGAGAAAAACTCAAGCGCTGTTGGCTATTGATGCAAAGGCCGTGTACGGTATCGATAAATTGTTTGACCTCAACACCGTAGGCACCGATGTTTTGCACTGGTGCAGCGCCGACAAGGCCGGGAATTAAGGCGAGATTTTCAAGGCCATACCAGTGTTTTGCTACCGTGTCGCAGACCAGTTGATGCCAGTTTTCACCCGCCGCCACACGCAGCAGGACACTGTCCTCGTTTTCTTTGAGCACCCGCACACCGCGCAGGGCAATTTTCAGCACCAAGGCGTGAACTTTCGCACTGGCAAAGACCAGATTACTGCCCTCACCCAGGGGAATAAGCGGAAGCTGTTTAGCTTTGGCCAAGGCTATCGCGTCGAAAATATCCTGCTCTTTTTTCGCTTCACCGTACAAAGCTGCGCAGGCATCGAGCGCCAGGGTATTGTGGGCCGCTAAGGGCTTATCGCAATCCATAGCGGGCGCTTAACTCTTTAATTAGACCACGGCTCGCCTGTTTGGCCATATGCGTAAACACCCCCTCCGCTGTTAGTGAGCGGCAGATGTTACCCAAACAAACAAAGACGACGCGGCTCAAGGTCTCGCCTCAAAAAAAGCGCGTACAGCCGTTAAATCAGCTTCGGTATCAACCCCGGCGGGCACTGTTTGTGCCGCCACATCCACATGAATGTCAACGCCGTTGTACATGGCGCGCAATTGTTCCAAATGTTCAGTTTGTTCAAGCGGCGCGGGTGGCCAGCTGACGAAATCGTGCAAAAAACCGCTGCGGTAGGCGTAAATACCAATATGCCGATACCACTGAGCGGACGCCACGTTAAAACCCTCTCTGGCAAAGGGGATGGACGCGCGGCTGAAATACAGCGCCTTACCGTTTTTATCAAACACCACTTTCACCGCATTGGGGTTTAAGACTTCATCCAGCTCGGTAATGGGCTCGCACAAGGTAGCGATGCCCGCCTGTGGATTGTCCGCAAGGTTTTGCGCGACTTGATCGATCAGCGCAGGTGGAAGCAGCGGCTCGTCGCCCTGCACGTTTACGATAATATGTTTATCATCAAAGCCAAAATGCTGCGCCACTTCTTGCAATCTATCGGTTCCAGATGGGTGATCGGCACGGGTTTTTACCACATTGGCTGAAAAACCCTGCGCCACTTCCACCACCTCATCACTGTCGGTGGCGATCACCACCTCCGCAGCGGAACTGGCCAGCGCCTGTTGATAAACCCGTTCGAGCATGGGCTTGCCCGCGATATCGAGCAAAACCTTGCGCGGCAAGCGCGTGGAGGCCAGGCGCGCCGGAATAACTACAGTAAATGCCATCACAACTCCCGTTCACACAGTGCGATAAGTGCCTCCGCAAGCCCATCGGGCAAGGTGGCGCTGATCGGTAAAAACCAGTGCTTGTCACTGGCGAATGACCGACATTTTACCGCGTCTTTTTCCGTCATGATAAGGGGTTTATCCCCCAGTGCCTGTAAATCCCGGGCAGCAAAGCGGTGGTGATCGGCAAATAGGCGCGGCTCCGGGCGAAAACCCTGCGCCAGCAAAGCATCAAAAAACTGCTGGGGCTGACCGATGCCCGCCAGAGCATAAACGCTTTCACCCAAGGAGGCAGGGCTAAAGGCGCGCTGCTCACCGGTTTTCAGATTGACCAGTGCGCCAAATTGATAAGTGACCGCGGTGTCCGCCGCGCTACCACCGCGATACAGCACTGTATCGACACTTTGCAAACGCGATGGCGGCTCGCGCAGGGGGCCTGCGGGCAGGCACCAGCCATTGCCCACGCCGCGCGCTGCATCCAGCACCGCAATTTCATAGTCGCGCGCCAGGGCATAGTGCTGCAGACCGTCATCGCAGAGCACGATATCGATGGACTGCTCACGCAACGCCATCTCTATGCTCAGGCGGCGCTTAGGACCTGCTACCACCACACAGCCGGTGCGCTGATAAATCAACAGAGGCTCATCGCCACACTGTTCGGCGCGGCTGTCAGCGGTTACGCGATGTGGGAAAGGCCCAGCGGCACCGTAACCGCGGCTGATCACCGCCACGTTTTTGCCCGCTGCCTGCAGGGCTTGCACCAGGGCGATAATCACAGGGGTTTTACCCGTGCCGCCTAAGGTGATATTGCCCACAATTACCACCGGCACGGGCGCGCGCCAGGACGTTTTCAGACCGGTTTGATACAGCCATTTGCGCACGGCGGCGACAAAACGAAACAACAAAGAGACAGGGTATAGCAAAATAAGCCACCAGGCGCCACGATACCACGCCGCCAGGAGCTTATCTTGCCAGCCTGGCTTACTCGTCGGCATTGGCGGGCAAATGGGTGGCGATGGTCATATGCACAAGCCCCATCTGACCCGCAGCGTCCATCACCCGCACCACAGAAGCGTGTGGTGCCTGCGCATCAGCGGCAATGCGCAGCGGACGGCTGCGATCACCGCCGGATAGTCTATACAGCGCCGCCTGGATGGTGCGAATATTTTGATCCACCAGGGTCTGACCATTCACTCTGGCTTCGCCGCTTTCATCGATCACGACTTCCAGCTCCTGGGGGTTTTCCGTTTTCAGTTGCCCCTTTGCCTGAGGAAGATCGATCACCAGCTCGGTTTCACGATTGAAACTGGTAGACACCATAAAAAAAATCAGCAACAGAAACACCACGTCGATCATGGGGGTCAGGTTTACCCCAAGCTCTTCTCTTTGCCGGTGACGCTTGAAATTCACGAACGCGCCTCTTTTTTAGGGGTTTTCTTGATCGATTTTTCCCCGTGCAAGGCATCCACAAGCTTGATCGTCTCCTGCTCAAGCTCCACCACGATGGTATCAATGTGACGCTGAAAAAAACGGTGCATGGCAAGCGCCGGAATGGCCACCACCAGCCCCGCTGCGGTAGTTATCAAGGCCTCGGAAATACCACCGGCGAGCACGCTGGCGTTGCCCGTACCCTCGGCCATAATGCTCGCAAATACTTTGATCATACCCATCACCGTACCGAGCAGCCCCAATAGCGGCGTGATTGCAGCAATGGTGCCTAGCGTATCCAGATAGCGCTCCATTTCATGTACGACGTGGGAGCCGGCCTCCTGAATGCTCTCTTTCATCACCTCCCGCCCCTGGCGCGCATTGCTGAGTCCCGCGGCGAGAATATTGCCCAGCGGCGACGATTGACGCAGTTTTTTCAATCCCTCTTCACTCATGGACTCATTTTTTAACTGCTGCCAGACAGTGGCTAACAGATGAGGTGGCGCGATTTTCTTACGGTTAAGCGCCACCAAACGCTCAATACAAATGCCAACAGCGACAACAGAGCACAGTAAAATCGGCACCATCAACCAGCCACCAGCGGTCAGTAACTCCAGCACGAAAAACCCTCATCAGTAAAACAAAAGTGCCATTATACGCCGAGGTAAAGCGCAGACAAACGTGTCAATGCCAATATCGCCAGTTTACCAGCCCACGGTGTTTTGTGCCGCGCGGGCAAACACATCAGTACCAATAGCGCCAGTTCGCATAGCGCCAGCGCTTTATTACCATCGAGTCATCGGGGTAAAACCGCAGCAAAATCGCGCCATCGTGCGCCGTGTTCAACACCGTGACACCGTGCTGCGCGAGCCGCTCAAGCACCCGGGGATGCGGGTGGGAAAAGCGATTGGCATGGCCCGCCGAGGCGATACCCAGGCGCGGGCGCACATGTTTTAACCAGGCATGAGTGCTGGAAGTATTGGAGCCGTGATGGGCCAGCAACAGCACATCCGCCGCCAGCTCAGCCGCATACACGCGCACCAGTTCGCGCTCGCGCGCCGCTTCAATATCGCCCGGCAGTAACACCCTGTGGGAACCGATACGCAATTGCAGCACACAGGAGGAATCGTTGGACAAACGCCGCTCTGTCGCTGAAAACGGTGCTAAAAACTGCGCTTCCAGCACCCTGCCCGCCTCCAGCGGCCAATCGATCGACATGCCCGCAACACAGCTTGTTTCGCCAAAGCGCGGGTCTGAACTGATACTTTGCAGATTGGGGTAGCGCTGCTTTAACCACATCGCGCCTGCACTGTGATCATTATCAGCGTGACTGATCACCAGCGTATCGAGCTGCTTTATACCAAGCCGTCGCAACACCGACAGCAACACCGACTCGGCGATGGTAAACGTATCGCTGCCACCGCCGGTGTCATAAAGCAGGCTGTGCTCAGCGCTATGCACCAGCACCGCCGTGCCCTGCCCCACATCCAATACCCAGATATCCACCGCACCTGCAGGTACATTACTGCCACGGGGTAATACCAGAGGCAGTAGTAATACCACCGCAATACCGCGCAGGCCGCGAAATGGTGGCAGTAACAGCAGGGCACCCGCCAGCACGGCAACCGTGAGTGCGATGACACCGGGCGATAACTCCACCCAGGGATTGGGCAATTCCTGGGACGTTCGACTTAGCAGCTCAATGACCGCGCCAAGCCCATCGCCGAGGAATCGCCACAAGGCCGGCGCCAGAGGGCTATTGGCAAGGCTGGCGAGTGCTGCCAGCAATACCGCGGGCACCACAAACAGTGACGCCAGCGGTACGAACACGGCGTTAGTCAACAACATCACCGGACTCAAGCCATCGAAAAAGCACAGCGACAGCACCGACATCAACACCGCTAAAAAAGCTTGCATCAACAATGCCAAACGCCAGGCGGACAGATAACGGTAGCGCCTCGCCAACGCTAGCAATGCCGCCACGGCGCCAAAAGACAACCAGAATCCCGCGCCCAATGGGGACAGCGGCTGCCATAAAAGCACCGCGCACAAAGCCACCCCAAAAGGCAGCCACAGTGGAGTGGGCGCATCCCGCAGCAAAAACCACACGGCCACATACAGCATTATCAAGGCGCGCAGGCAAGGCAGCGCCAGCCCCGCAAGCAACGCGTAATACGTCGCAAAGACCAGCGCCAGGCACAAACCCATTGCTCTGGCACCGCCCAAACCCAGCAGCGCAAACAGCTTCCCCAGGAACAGCCCCAAGCCTGCTGCCAAGGCAATATGCAGCCCCGAAATCACCACAATATGCGAAATACCAAGCGCCCGCAGAGCGTCACTTAGCTGAGGGCGAATCAAACTGTTATCGCCTACTCCCAGAGCCACTAAAATCGCCGCCGCATCGCTATGCGCAACCGAGGACAGTATCGTTGCGCGCACGTGCTCGCGCAGGACACTGACGGTACTGTGAAAATGCAGCCGAGGCGGCAGGGGCACGGCGCTGGAGACTCTGACTGACCCAGTGGCGTCGATACCTCGACTGGCAAACCACAGCAAACGGTTGTACCCGCCGGGGTTGTTGTAACCCCTGGGCGATTTTAGGCGCGCCTGTAAACGCCAGCGGCTGCCCGCAGTGAAGCCCTGCTGTTGGTAGGCGCTCAACCAGAGCTGGCGCGGTTGCAAACAGCGCGTGTCACCTTGCATAAAGCGCGTAACATCAAACCGGAAATGCTGCGCGGGTAAGCTGCCGTCATACTGACGCACCAGAGAACTGACCTGCCCCTCCACCTCAAACCACTGCCCGGAACAAAACTCGGGCAGGCGCTGCTGCAACAGCATGTGCCCCCAGAGTGATGCCCATAACAGACCAAACACCAGACCCAGAACAAACCATCGCCTTCGCATCAGCGCCCACAGGCAAAACCCAAACCCCGCGAACAGCAAAGCGAAATCTGGTAGTTGGGGCAATAGGGATGTGAGGAATACAGCCAGCACCACAGCCAGAGCGAATCTCAAAAAAGGGGTGGCGTCCATACTACTGAGTAGCTAGAACTCCACTCATAATTACAACAACTATTTGCCAACGCCGCCCACACCAATAGAGATCGGCTGCATAAATGTGCATAATAGCCTCGATGTTTTACCCCACATAAACACATTGCAACACAGGCCAATTAGCGCAGCCACATCCTATATGCCCAGATCCTTACTCAAACAAATGCTCCCCAACCCCGCTGGCGTGCGCAAACACAAGTGGTTGGGCGTGCTGGGCAATCGGATCTATGACCCCAACCTCTGGCATATCAATCGTTATTCGGCATCCGTGGCCTGCTTCGTGGGCATTTTCTCGGCCATGCTGCCCATTCCCGGGCAGATATTCGTCGCAACCTTCGCTGCCATGCTGCTGCGCTGCAACCTGCCCCTGTCCATCACCCTGATTTGGGTGACAAACCCCATTACCATTCCGCCCATTTTTTATCTGGCCTATCGCCTGGGTGCCCTGCTGATGGACATCCCCGCGCAAATTGACGGTTTTACCCTGAGCTGGGAGTGGCTCAGCCACAGTGTGGACAGCATTTGGCAACCGCTGCTTTTAGGCAGCCTGGTCATGGCAGTGTGTTTGGGCGCGCTTGGGTATTTTGTGATGAATATGGTCTGGCGAGCATGGGTGACCCTGCGTTGGCACAGACGTCAGCAACAACGCCTGCGGCGGAATCTCACTCCTGATGAAGAATAAGTGCAGGGGCTAATTTCGCGGCGCGGCGAGCTGGGTACAGCGCCGACAGCACGCACATCAACCAGGCCACAGCGCTGATTAACCCTACATCGGCGACTCTGAGCTGGGACGGCAAAAACGACACCGGATACACGTCTGTGCTTAAAAAACGCATGTCGAGCAAATGCTCAAGCCAGGCTACCGCGGAAGGTAAACTGACGCTCAAGACAATGCCGAGCACGCTGCCAACAAGCACGCCGACCAAACCAATCAATGCGCCCTGCAACAGGAAAACCTGAGCGATATTGGCGGGTGTTGCACCCATGGTACGTAAAATAGCGATATCGCGCTGCTTATCAAACACCACCAGCACCAGCGACGACACCACGTTAAACGCCGCCACCGCAATTACCGACAGCAACAACAAGGTGACCAGGGTGCGCGATAGCTGAATAGCGCTGTAGAGATTGCCGTGGGTGCGAGTCCAGTCGACGGCGTAAAAAGCCTGCGGTAATACCTGCGCGATAGACCACGCCTGCTCAGGTGCAGAAAACACATCCTTCAAAAACAATTGATAACCGATGGCCTTGCCGTTAAAACCCGCCATCTCGCTGGCGGTTGCCAGGTGAACAACAGCGGCGGTTTCGTCAAGCTCGGTACCGCTGTTCATGATGCCCGCCACGGTCAGAGCTTCAAACCGCGGACTGGCGCGACTTTGCACACCACCAGGCGGCGGCACAATCAAGGTAAAGCGATCACCGGCTTCCAACTTGGCGGCTTTGGCAAGCCCCGCACCTAAAATAATCGCGCGCGTATTGTTCTCAAAACGCGCCAGCGCATCTGCGGACATGACCGCACCCAAACGCACACCGACATCATCGCTGTTCATGCCCATAACTGCCGCAGTCTCAAGCCCCTGCTCGCGCATCAGTAAACCGTTGACGCTGACAAAGGGGAAATAGGACGTTATCGCGCCGATACCATCCAACACCTGGGTCAGCGCCGGGTCAGCGGGCAACACGGGGCGCTGAGCGTAGAGGGTGACGTGGGGAACCAGGGCTAAAATGCGTTCGCGCATTTCTTTGTCAAAACCGTTCATCACCGACAGCACAGTGATTAGCAGAGCAACGGCTAACACCAGACCCAACATGGACAGTGAGGACAAAAACGTGGACAAGTAGCGCCGCCCACCCTGGGCAAAAGTATAGCGCGTCGCCAGCGCAAAAACCGTGGCCAGACGCATCAGTGACGCACCAGTTGCCCATCGACAAGTTGGTAATGGGCCTGCAGTCGGGCAGCAATCGCGGGGTCGTGGGTAACGACGACAAAAGCCGAACGGCTGTCGTTTAAATCGTGAATCAGCTCCAGCACCTGTGCGGCGGAATCTGGATCGAGGTTACCGGTGGGCTCATCCATCAACACACAGGCGGGCTGTGTCACTAAAGCGCGGGCGATCGCAACCCGCTGGCGCTCACCGCCGGAGAGTTGCCCGGGTCTGTGACTTACGCGGTGGGAAAGCCCCACTCGCGCCAGCATCTCGCCGGCCCTGGCAAACGCCTGCGCGCGCTTCATACCGCCCACCAGCAGGGGCATCGCGGTGTTTTCTCTGGCGTCAAACTCCGCCAGTAGGTGATGAAACTGATACACGAACCCCAGGTGCTTGTTGCGTGCATGGCAGAGCTGCTTTTCACTCAGCGATGCAATGCTTTCGCCACACAACACGACATCGCCGCTGCTGGGTAAATCCAGTGCCCCCAACAGGTTCAACAGGGTCGATTTACCCGAACCGGAGACGCCGGTGATGGCCACTTTTTCGCCGACGCGTAAACGAAAATTCACTCCGCGCAGCACAGAGACTTCGCGATCACCGTCCCGATAGCTTTTGCACAGTGCATTACACGCAAGTACCGTTTCTGTCATGGTCTATTCATCTCTCAAAATCTCGGCGGGTGCGATATTTGCAGCGCGCCATGCCGGGTACAGCGATGCCAAAAAGCTGAGTAACAGCGATACACAGGCTACCAGAACAACATCCCACCACTGCAACCGGGAAGGCAGTTCAGCAATAAAATACACATCAGGGTCAAACAAATGTACGCCGAGCAAAGATTCAAACCACTTTACAATATCGGCGATATTTAAAGCCAGAGTGGTGCCGACAATAACGCCCGCGGCTATACCTAGAATCGACAGCGCCAGCCCGTGAATCAAAAATGTCATCAACACACCGCCGCGACTGGCTCCCAAAGCGCGCAGCACGGCGATATCGCCGCGCTTTTCCGTCACCGACAGCGCCAGGGTGGAGACAATATTAAACGCGGCCACGGCGACAACCGCAAATAACAACAGAGTGACCATCAGCTTTTCCATTTTTACCGCACGAAACAGCGAACCCTGAGTCTGGGTCCAGTCAGTCACCGTATACTCATCGCCTAAGTCTCTGGCCAGTTGCTTCAGCACTGCGGGGGCAGTCATTAAATGTTCCGTTTTAAGCTGCAAACCTGCGACCGTGTTTTTCTGCCCCAACAGCTTTTGCCCGGTCACCAAACTAACATACAGGCGATACCGATCAAGCTGTGCGCCCACCTCAAAAACGCCAACCACGGTCAGGGTTTTCGTGCGCGGAAACACCCCTAGCGGTGTCACACTGAGGCGGGGTAAGGTCACTATAACCCGGTCACCCACACGCACCCCAAGAGCCTGCGCCAGACCCGCGCCTAACACGGTGGTAAACGGTGTATTTAACTGCCCAAACACCCCCGGCGCCATCACCCCAGGCGCCCTGGACACACTGTCCTCGTGAGCTATGGACACGGCTTTAAGCTCACCGGGCTGTACCGAGGCGGTACCTGCGACAATGACTTTTTCCCGTAAGTACGGCGCCGCAGCGAGGATGTGCTCGCGCTGGTTTAACGCTGCGGCAAAGTGCTGCCAATCTGCCAGTGGCGCAGTCGCGGTGACAAAACCGTGGGGCACCAGGGATAAAATCCGACCGCGCATTTCACCGGCAAAACCGTTCATCACCGACAACACGGTAATAAGACAGGCCGTTCCAAGAATCATGCCCAGGGTGGAGGCCGCAGCGATGATAGTCGCCAGACGTTGGCGGCGCCTGCTAAAACTGTAGCGCAGCCCGATAAAAAAAGGATAGCTGGTCATAAGCCTTATCAATACCACTCGCTAAGTGCAGCTACCTTGTGGGAAGGGTCAATCCGCCTTATAGAACTGCACGCCAGCCTGGGTGCCGTCGCGGGTTTCCTCGTCACAACGCTTTGGATCGCCGCCACAGATCTCACAGGAGGTATCGATACCCAGGGCACCCATCCCACCGCAGGAACCTTTAATTGGCTCGCGACCCATAATGACGCCAATAGCCATTGCGGCGATCACTACGGCCGTCAGTAGCATGCTTATAAAAAAATATTCCATGATCGTATCCTCTGTGGGAAGGACTTATAAATACGGGCCAAATGCCGGAGACGAAATGGCGATAAAGGCATCGTCCTTACGGCGGATCAAAAATACCGCCAAATCATATTGCTTGGCCAGCCTCAAGGCCTGCTCGGTGCCGACCACCAGCAAGGCGGTGGCCCAGGCATCGGCAAACATGGCGCTATCGTGGATCACCGTCACCGAAACCAGATTGTGATCTACCGGATAACCAGTGCGCGGATCTATGGTATGCGAATAGCGTTTGCCGTCGACTTCAAAGAAATTGCGATAGTCACCGGAGGTCGCGACTGCCGCGTTGGTAAGTGCCAAGGTGGCGGCTATGTCTCCCGACATCACCTCCGGTTGTTCTATAGCTACGCGCCAGGGCTGGCCATTGGGCTTACCGCCTGCAACGCGCAGCTCGCCGCCCACTTCTACCAGGTATTGCTCAATGCCCTGAGATTGCAACCAGAGGGCCACAGCATCTACCGCATATCCCTTGACGAGAGAGGAGAAATCCAAACCGACCGGGCGAGTTTTGGTCAGTTGACCCAGATTTTTCTCCCAGCGCAGCGCGGATACACCGCTCGCCGCCAGGGCCTTTTCGATTTCCTGCTTTTCCGGCAAGGTAGTGCGCCGCCCCTTGGCACCAAAACCCCAAACCTCAATCAGCGGGCCAATGGTGACATCGTAGGCGCCGTCACTTTTTTTGCCGACCTCCAGGGCCGCGTCCAGCACCACGGTGAAATCCGCATCCGGGGTGAACGGTTGGCCCGCAGGCAGCTTGTTAAAACGGGAAATATCGGAGTGAGGACGGTAGGTGGACATGCTCGCCTCAAGCCGCTCCAGCACGTCCGCAATGCCTTGTGCCAACCCCTCGTCGTTCAGCACCGCAGAGGTGGGCACAAATGTAACGTGCCAGAACGTACCCATGGCCTGCCCTTCCAGCGCCACCAGCTCTGGCTGTTTATCACAGCCAGTGAGCAGTGCAAGCGCTACGAGACACGCGAAGACCCACCGCAAGCGGTGCAAGCTAGCCACCAAAGTCATCAAGCAGAATGTTCTCTGGTTCTACCCCAAGCTCCGTCAACATCTGAATGACCGCCGCGTTCATCATGGGCGGCCCACACATATAGTATTCACAGTCTTCAGGTGCAGGGTGATCCTTGAGATATTCTTCGTACAGAACATTGTGGATAAAGCCGGTTAAGCCCTCCCAGTTATCTTCTGGTTGCGGATCGGACAGAGCAACATGCCAGCTGAAGTTGTCATTCTCAGCGGCCAGCTGATCGTATTCGTCCTGATAGAACATTTCACGCAGCGAGCGCGCACCGTACCAGAAGGACATCTTGCGCTTGGACTTCAAACGCTTCAGCTGATCGAAGATGTGCGAACGCATAGGCGCCATACC